>Ga0208977_1000140_pt1 | contig 81913 bp, 56 predicted proteins | sample RifOxyA2_FD_184030 | JGI IMG/M metagenome (GOLD analysis project Ga0208977, IMG submission 184030) | Groundwater microbial communities from Rifle, Colorado - Rifle Oxygen_injection A2 (SPAdes) | ecosystem: Environmental > Aquatic > Deep subsurface > Groundwater | place: Rifle, Colorado, United...
ATTGTTTTGGTCATAATCATAATTCAAACTTGAATCATCGGGATAAATCTTTGCTGTAATCCTGTTTAGCCGGTCATAGTTCATCTCGATTTCCTGACTTTTAGGATCGGTTTGGGTTTTTAAATTACCGTTTAAATCGTATGTGTAGCTCCAATAACCCATTTGCGGGTCAGACATATTTATTTTTCTGCCCAACAAATCATAGTTTATTTCTGTAACATCATCGTTATCTTTTGTTATGGTTTTCAGGTTGTTTAACACATCGTAGGTATAGTAGGTGTGATAAGTTTCATTTTGGCTATTAACCGTGTTGTGCTCGTCTATCTGTTTTATTCTTCCGAAGGCATCTTTATAGTAATCTTTCGTATTACCCTTTTCATCTGTTACCGTTTCTTTCCAGTTGTCATCATCATAAGATTTTGTGGTATAGGTTGAGTCTGGATTGGTTTGCTTTATTACCCTGCCAAGAGCATCATATTCGGTTTTTGTAAACAGTCCAGAATATTGGGTATGATCAATATAGTTATTGTCCCAATTATTTATTGTGTAAGGAAGATAAGATTTTTCTACCATGCCGCGAGAGTTGTAGGTAACCACACCGGACACTATATGTTTTGTTGGAGAAGTACCGGGTGCAGGAGTAACTGTTTCTATTGTTCTGCCAAAACCGTCAAGATAGGTTGTGGTACCTAAAGTAGCTGACTGACCGCTTGTAATTCTTTGTTTTGTTATTGTTTTATGCGGCGGAGCAGAATTTATTACATATTCATATTTTGTAGTTGGATCAGTGCTTGTATCATTTGGGCGAATTACTTTTGTTAATCTGCCAAATTCGTCATATTCATAGGTAGTAACCTGGCCGTTTATATCTGTATGTGTTTCAACCTGGCCGGGGAAATTGGGGTTGTAAGTAAAAGATTCTGTACCAATAATCGGGTTTGTTTGGCTTACTACAAAATTGTGATAAACAGTATCGTAACTTTTTGTAGTAACATTTCCTGAATCTGCCGTCTTGTTTTCCCGGGCATCTTTTTGCTCAGTGACATTACCATATACATCATAATTCATTGTTGTTTTTGGATTATCGGCATTACCGACATCCCCGCCTAAACGGTTTTCAACTGCCGTCACCATGCCATTGGTTAATACCTGGTCTTCCCAACCGTCGTCATCTTCGGAATGGTCGTAATAATACCAGGTTTCCGAGGCAAGGTTACCATTTTGAAGTATTCGCTTACGAGTTGGATAGCTTAATAAGTAGGCATCAGAACTATCTTCATAAAAATCGGTTATGACTATCTTGTTGTCAGTAGTATCTATATCTGCCCTCTGGGCATTTACTTCACCGTAATAGGTCTCGTGCCAAAGATTGCCAGTATTATTGTCATATAAATATGCGGCCATAGTAGTTTTGGAATCTACGGTAGAATCTACACGGGCCAGTTTTGGGAAATAAACATTTATGCCGGTAAAAGGCCTGACACAGTCATAAGCATAATCGGTTGAAGTTAATTGTGTATGTGCTGAATTGAAAGACTTCTGGCTTTTGATTTTTCCTTTAAATACGTTTACATCGTTCCAAGAGGATGAGCCATAATCCTGGTAAAACTCTGTTTCAGTGTAGTTGCCTTCAGCGTCTTTTGTGGTAACTTTGCCAAAACCAAGAAATTCTTTTTTGTCCCAAGGGTCTTTATCAAACAGCCCGTTTGCATAAGTATAAGATGAGGTGGTAACATTGCCCATACCATCATGTGTAGTAATATTTGTTACTACATCTACAGGAAAGGGAAGTATGCTTGCATCACCTTCATTATAAACCTTGTATGCTATATCAGTAATTCCACCAAAATCATTTTGTATTTTACCTAAAGAATACTTATGGTAATTATAACTAGTCAAATATCCAATTTTATTAGTGCTAAAACCTGTATAATAACAAAGATCACTTTTTCCATCACCATTAAAATCTCCAATTTTATAGTTATCATCACCATATACGTCAGATATATAACCGGATCCCTTGTACAAATCTTCTCCATTACTATAAAATATATCATATATTTTATTGTGCTCATCAAAAACAAAAAAATCCTTGTAAAAAACTACATCACTAAAACCATCACCATTGAAATCTCCAATTCCGCTACAATCAAAACTTAACCAACTCGTAAAAAAGTAATAGCCCTCATCCTTGTAAGAAATACTATTTCCTACATTAATTCCTATATAATTATGTCCATTAGCAGGGTTATTGAAGAAAATATCAGAAAGACCATCACCATTAAAATCACCTAAATCAAATGTTTTTGATATGTTAGAATCAAATGAAGCAGAAGACCAATTTGTAAAGATAAATTTTTCTTCTGCTGCATCGCTTAGACCAACCCATGTATGTCCATCATAATAGAAACAAAGGTCACTTTTTCCATCACCATTAAAATCTCCAACTCTTAAAGTATCATACGGAGCATCACCTGATTGATTATTGCACCAGACAGCAAAAGTAAACTCATTTATTCCATTGCTTAATCCTACCCAGGTTTCATTATTATAATAGAAACAAAGGTCACTTTTTCCATCACCATTGAAATCTCCAACTCTTAATGAGTAGTAAGGAGCATTACCTGATTGATTTGCACACCATTGAGTAAACTCAAAGCCATTACTTCCATTACTTAACCCAACATATGTTCCCTGTGATGGATTGTCAGAATTATAGAAACAAACATCACTTTTTCCATCACCATTGAAATCTCCAACCAAAAATGTTTTATATGTAGCTACACGTATTTGTGCCCACTGTTCAAAATTAAAATTACTATTTCCATTTGTTTCTCGCACATAAATACTTGTAGTAGGGGCATAGTACATACAAACATCAGTTAACCCGTCACCATTAAAATCTCCTGTTCTAAAATACTTTTCATCAGGATCGCTTCCAAAACCAGGACAATCTGTATTTAATACATTGAAATTAATGGAATTTTCATAATAGTAAAATTTTGTTCCCTGTAGATGCGTAACATCATCATTCCCATATTTGATTATTGAATGAATCATTGAATAATTTGCATCATAATAGTTTATCACATATTTATTTATAAGATTATTGTTTATCTTTGTTTCAATTCCAATTAAACATTTACTTATACTTTGTTTGAAACCTGCTCTACAATTGGACAATAATTCCTGTCTTTGTACATAAGTAAATGACATAGTATACTTTGATGCTAGATTTAAATCATCATTCCCTCCATATTGTATTTCTGTTGGATAATATATAATGGAACCAATCCCATTAGACCCCGTAGATTGTGCATCTAACTGAGTAATTACAGTCTCCCCTGTCATCATTGGCTCATTTTCATAAATATAAGTACAATTAAATCCATTATTGTTAATAATTTTTTTTATTCCCCAATAAAAACATTTTTGATTTGTATCAAATGTACAATTAACAAGTTTTACAAATTGGTATTTTGCACCACTCTTATCTTTAATTTCCCAATTTTGTACATTTGTATTGCTATTGTAAACAATTTTTAAAAAATTTGATTCTATTTTTGTTATATATTCCTTTATTCCATTTTCTGAACTTATTTCAACTAATTGCTGTACATTACCATCAAAATTTAAAACAAAAATATCTGTATCATCATTATAACGTGGAATCCCACCAGAAGTGTCACGATAAATCGCTATTGTAGACATACTCCAACCCAACCCCAACCATTCATTGCCATTTTGTGAATTGTATGTTAAAACAATATTTGGTTTCATTTTTCCTTCTGGTAATTCGATTGGATAGTTATAAGCAAAAGCGCCTGAGTACAATGATACATTCGACATATTATCTTCTTTTAAACCTTGATAAGCAAAATTTGTCTTTAACACAGAATAAAGCATCTGAGTACTTAATGTTATTAAAAATAGTGGGAACATTGTTTTTTTATAAATATATAATGTATATTTCGCTACATTCTTTAAGATTACCATAATTTATACCTCTTTATTGCTCGTTTGGTGTTTAACATATAAATATTTATTACTTATTTAATTTGTCAATTTGAGCTTGCAGATTTTTTATTTCTATCTTTTGATCATTAATTATCTTTTGTTGCGCTTTTGCTATACTTGTTATATAGACGAACAGTCCATTCATTGTTAATCCGCCATTTTCTCCAACGACACTCTCTTTTAAAGTATCAGGTAATTCATCATATACGTACCCATAAACATAAGGTTTTGTTGAAATTGGAATTTCCCACTGCTGGGTTTCCTTAATATAATCCTTGTATTGATATTTTCTTAAATTCACGTTATCTAAGGCTGTTAATACATTTGGAATATCATAATTTATTATATTTGCTTTGTACTTCTCATAACAAGCACCATTATGCCATTGATGATCACCGGAAGAATAATAACCACCACCAGAAGGTTCCATATCAAGAAGGTAACCAGGGTTAGATTTGTATATACCAACCCTATAATAGTAATTATCTACCTTTAATAGTGAATCTCCATTATTTGCTTCAACCGAAAAACCATAACCTGGCCCACCAGAGCCGCCGCCTTTTACAGTAAGTAAGTTTTTTGTTAAAGTTGCATTATCTGCAAATATTTCTAAATTTGAACCGGGGTTTGTGGTTCCTATTCCTATTTTCCCATCAGTAGTTGCTGTAAGAACAGTATTTGCCCAAGGTTCGTCTTCAGCTGAAGCAAGCTTCCATTTATCGCTGTCGCTATTATCAATACCAGCCATCCATGCTCTTGTGCCCGGCAATTCCCATACCGAAACCGGATCACCTGAATCAGTGTTTTTAACGTAAAATTTTGTTTGCGAACCTGAACTCTCGATAGTTCCTATCCTTCCAGATGCAGTTCCTCCGATTACTGACAAACTAATACCGCCTAAATTTCCTGCTGCGTTAAAATCACCTAAACTGCCCAAGGCATACCCGGATGGGCTTATAATCTGCCTGGGTGACATATAGCTTTCGCTATCTATGCGGATTGCCACATAATATTGTTGATTAAAAGGAAGATTGTTCAATTCACCATTTTCACCAAGCGTTACATTAAACAATCCAATTGTCCCTAAACTAACCCCCGTACATAAAATTTCAGTTATTAATTCACTACCCCCGGTCAGCGCATCATAAAACATAAATTGCAAGTTGTGATAACCTGTTATAGGATTTCCGCTATTATCTACTAGTTTACCTTGAATATTGATCGTCTTATTAGCTGCATAAGCATTCAATGCTATGCCTGCCAATAAAAATAAAACAACACCTACTTTATTTAACTGTCTGACTACTTTACTGCAATACATTTTTACTTTAAACATCATTCCCCCTGTTAATATTTTGGTTTGAATTTACACTCAAAAACCATTTATGTTTTTTAATTCTTATTTTTGGCTGCTACTACAAAGACGCATTTTTTACAAATAAGTTCCAAGAACCTTTTTTTTGTTGCTTATTATTTTGTATTTTTACTTTTAGCCAACAATGTCTTTATGGGGCATTAAAAGGCTACATTGATAGGCTTTTTTAGTTTCTGCTTCCTGATTTTTAAAATTACAAGTAGTATATATAACACTATTTTATTGAAAAATCAAGAGGTTTTAATAAATTATTTTCTGACGGGAAAACGCTGTTTTTTGAGGGGTTCAATTATAGAATTGGTACTGTCTAAGAAGGGAGTTCATTTTTAATTTTCTGATTTTTACTGCGGTATTTCTGCGGATTCATTTTAAAACGATTGAAAAACAACTTGTGAAATGTTACCTTGCTTTTAAGGCCAACCCTTTTGGCTATTTTTTCAATGCTTTCATCTGTTCTTTCCAGCAGTTCTGCGCCTCTTTTTATGCGATAGTTGTTAATATATTCCTTTAAAGACATTTCTGTTTTATTTTTAAAAACCTTATTTAGGGTCTGGGGTGTCAAATTATAATATTTAGCAATGCTTTGTACTGTCAACTCTTTGGAAATACCTTCCTTTATATATTCAAGTATTTTATTTACAACAATATTATCCTCATTAATTGATGGTGATTTATTGATAACTATTGGGTTCTGCGGTATTTCTTCCCCTAATAATTCTTTGACTTTAAGGGTTAATGTATCAATATCATAAAATTTCTTCAAATATATAACATTTTTGTAGCTGGTAACGATTTCAGACAGCCCTTCACAACCAACGGCTGTAGAAAATATCACAGGCAAATCAGGGTATTGACTCTTTATTTCTTTCAGGTAGTCCAATCCGTTTATGTCCGGCAGTAAACAATCTAAAATAACAAGGTCTAATTTTTGTTTGGCTACTATTTCTTTTGCTTGTTTTACAGTAAAAGCGGATAATACGTTATATTCATCTTTAAATAGTATCTGTATGCCCTCACAGAGAGACACTGCATCATCTACTACAAGGATTGTTTTTTTCATAACGAAATTCTAACTATTTTTTACAAATTTTGCAAAAATACAAGTTTTTTGGATGCACACTGGAATTAGACAGCTTTAACTTTCTTTCAGGGTTTCTCTCTGGAGGAGTTTTTTAACGTTTCTCAGCAGGTATTGTATATCGTAGGGCTTGGTCACATACCAGTCTGCGCCCATTTCCAGGGCCTTTTCTACATCTTCACCTAAATCTTTGCCGGTAAGCATAAGCACCGGTATGTGTTTTGTGGCAGGATCTGTTTTTAGTTTTGCGCAGACAATAAACCCGTTGGTGCCGGGCATCATGATATCCAGCACTACCAGGTCCGGCTTTATTTTTTGCGCCAGCTCCAGGCCTTTGTCACCGTCATAAGCTGAGACTACTTCGTAGCCGCCGTATTCCAGGGTTTCTCTGGTGGTATCTACGGCATCCTGGTCATCATCTACAATTAATATTTTATTTGATTTTACCGGCGGTGTTACAGCCGCGCTGTCTTTGCTTTTATTTTCATATTTTAAAATCAGGCTTTCTACATGTTTTAACAGGTATTTGATGTCATAAGGTTTGGTAACGTACCAGTCTGCGCCTTTTTCCAGCGCCATTTCCAGGTCACTCATGGCATTTTTACCGGTTAATATAAGGATGGGTATATTTTTTGTTTTCGGGTTGGTTTTTATTTTTTCACAGACTGCATAACCGCTCATTCCGCCCGGCAGGGTCAAGTCAAGAATAATCAGGTTCGGGGTTTCTTTCTGCGCCATTTCCACGCCCCGTTCCCCGCTGGAAGTTATAACCACGTCATAATGGTGAAGGCGAAGCACTGCTTTAGTGGCTTCCATTACATCTTTATCATCTTCAATCAACAGAATCTTCTTTGCCATTTCCTGCTCCCGTTTTTGTACGGCGTTACTATGTTTATATCAATAAAAGAGCCTCTTTTCAAGAAATCCGCATTTTTGCAGGAGGTAACTTTTGTCACAACAGCTTTTTTATGATTACAATTGTAATACTGCGGCAATTTTTGTATATATTAATATCCCCATGCAAAACAACACCGCGCTGGTTTTCTACTACACTCACATAAATAAATTCAGCTTCAACGCGCTTTTAGGCGCCCTGGAAATAGACCCTTCTTTTGATAATCTGCCTCTTTACCTGATTGAAACCGAAAAAGAACTGTTTGATAAAGCTGAGAATATTATAAATAAGCACAATAAAATCATTTTTTGTTTTTCTTTTTTTACCGTCCAAGCCCCGGAAATCCAGGCAATTCTGCAAAAACTTAAAGCATACCGGTCAGACAAGTTTACCTTTATTGCCGGCGGGCCCCATGCCACCGGACTGCCGGAAGAAACACTAAATTTAGGTTTTGATATTGCTGTTATCGGTGAAGGTGAAGAAACTCTGCCGGTGCTGTTAAAAGCCCTGGAACAAAACAAGGATTATGCCGATATAAAAGGTTTGTCTTATAAAGACGCGTCAGGAACATACTGCAATTCAGGAAAAGCGCACATTATAGATTTGAATAAATATCCTGCCCAGGCCGAAAAAAACAAAATTTTCGGCTCTATTGAAATAACCCGCGGATGCCCGTTTTTTTGCAAGTTCTGCCAGACGCCGCACATGTTCGGCGGCAAACAACGCCACAGAAGTTTGGAAAATATATTGCATTATCTTACGGTTATGAAAGCCCACAAGTTAAGAGACATACGTTTTATTACACCCAGCGCCTTTTCCTACGGCTCTGCTGACGGCAGGCACGTTAATTTACAGGCTCTGGAAAAACTGTTTAGCTCTATTAAAAGAACCCTGGGCAGTGAAAACCGTATTTTTATAGGCACTTTCCCTTCTGAAGTCAGGCCGGAACAGGTGACCAAAGAAACACTAAGACTTGTAAAAGATTATGCCAGCAATGATAACATTATTATCGGGGCGCAGTCAGGAAGCCAGCGGATGCTAAAGCACTGCAACCGGGGACACACAGTAAAAGATATTTTAAATGCGGTGGAACTTACGCGCAAAGCAGACCTGGGAGCTAATGTGGATTTTATTTTCGGGCTTCCGGGAGAAACTGATGATGACAGGCTGCAAACGGAAAAAGTTATAAAAATTATTACCAAAATGGGCGGCGTAATACGCCCGCACACCTTTATGAAACTGCCTCAAACACCTTTTTACTTATAACAATTAATATCTACACTGCAGAGCTTTTTGGAATTAATGGTTATTTTTATGCCCTCACCCCGCCCTCTCCCACGAGGAGAGGATAAAAAACAACTATCCGGTAAACTACAAATAAAGGGGCAAGTTTATATCTTTTTCATCCAGCGTTGTTTTAAGAAATGAGCGGCCATTTTTGGCTGCCTGTCGCGGGTAAATATGCCTTTGCGGTTTCCCATTACTCTTCTGGTTTCCTGCTTGGTCATAAAATCAGCAAAATTCCAGACCTGTTCACCTATGACATATTTTTTAGTGTCTAAAACTCTGCCGTGAAGCTTATAATATTCCTGCTGGTATTCTTCAGAAAACATCATGGGCGGGTCTGAGTGCATGCCGGCTACGGTATCTGCGCCGAATTCAGTAAGTATAATGGGCTTTTTAAACCGATTATAATATTTGTCCAGCTCTGCACTAAGGGCATTCTCTGTTTTTTTGTTTAAATCTCCCGGTAATACATACCAGCCGAAATATTTATTTAACGATACTATATCAAAAAATTGCGAAATGTTGTCGTATGCCGGTTTAGAGGTTACTACTGCCGTAATGGGCCTGGTAGAATCCAGCTGTCTCATAACAGCGCTTACTTTTTTGAAATATGCCCTGGCCCGCTTATCTTCTGCTTCCGGCTCGTTGGTAACGCTCCAGATAATTACGCTGGGGTGGTTTTTGTCGCGCCGGTACAGTTCTTTGAGCATTGTTAGGTGCGTTGCCAGCATTTTATTGTTAAACAATATTTTATCAAAAACCGGGTCAGAGCCCCATTCATTCATTCCTACCGCCGGGGTTTCATCAATTACCAGAAAGCCTAACTTGTCTGCCATATCCATTATTTCATCGGCATAAGGATAATGCGAAGTCCGAAATGAGTTTGAATTGCTCCATTTCAGCAGGTTGAAATCCTTTACCATCAGCGCATTATTCAGGCCTCTGCCGATAATGTGAAAATCTTCGTGTTTGGCACAACCTGTTAAATATACGGGTTTACCGTTAAGCAGCAGTTTATTTCCGCTTACTTTAACAGTTCTCACGCCGATATTTAAGCAATACTCATCAATTGTGGTTTGCCTGTCATTAACTGTTAAGCAGAATTTGTACAGGTAGGGGTTTTTTGGTGACCAGAATTTGCAGTTTTCAATCCGGACGGCGCCTTTTGTAGAAATATTTGTTTTAATAAATACTGGCTGGCCTTTTTTATCAAGGATTTTAAGGTTAACTTTCAACCCTTTATTGTTTTTTAGCAGGAATTCATAATTTACAATTCCCGCGCTGCCGCTGATGTCTGTTTTTATAGTAATGTCTTCAATGAATTTTTTGGAGGTAGTAAACAGTTTTACCGGCCGGTGAATACCCGCATAATTAAAAAAATCAAAATGCTGGCTGAGCTTTTTTACACCGTCTTCAATTATTACTCTGCCCGGTGGGATTGATTCACTGGAAAGTTCGTTGTTGCCCATAACGGCTATCAGGTTTTCCTGCCCAAACTTTAACTTTCCTGATACTTCAGCCCAAAAAGGCAGGCTGCCGCCTTTATTTGTTATTACTAATTTTCCGTTCACCCATACTTTTGCGCTGTAATGCACGGCGCCGAACCATAACCAGACAAATCGGCTTTCCCAGGACTGCGGTACAAAAAAACGCGTATAGTACCAGTAGGTGCCTGTATAATCGCGTATTTTCTGTTCCTGAGTCTGATCATTAAAACTGGCCGGCACCGCTATGGGGATGCAGTTTTCGCGCACCCCCGAATACCAGCCCTGCTTTATGCCTGAATCTTTTTCATCCAGGCAGAAGCTCCATATACCGTCAAGCGTCTTAAGCTCTCTGTACGTATTTTCCTGCGGAAATAGCATTTATTTGTAACCTAATTTCATTTATTTTTTTCTGCTTCTTCTGCTTTTTTTACCAAGTCATTTAAACTGGCTTCAACGTTTTTTAAATAGGTATCCACATCCCAATTACCTAATAATAAGCGGTCCATATTCTTATATTGGATAATCTGGCTAATTTCGCTCCAGGTTAACAAAGGATGATTATATTCTTTCGCAGGATAAGAAAAAGCCATAGATTTTACATAAGCACTTGTGTCTTCATCCGGAAAATTCGGGTCTTTTTTAAGAAACTCGCCTTCGGCAATTTTCTTTATGGGCGGCACGCAGTCTCCGGAAGCCATCATATATTTCACTGTTTCTTCGCTGCATAAATATTTAATGAATTCATAGGATTCCTGCGGGTGTTTTGTTTTAGAAGACATTACCCAGGCATGCGTAATCATGGGAGTAAGCCTAAGTTTTCCTTTGGGCATCGGAGCTATACCGTAACGAACTTTTGTTTTTCTGAATTCTACTGTGTACCACCTGCCGCCAGCCAGCATAGCTGCCATACCTGATTCAAAGAGCTGATAATCGCTTTTCTGAGCTCCATCTGCCCCGGGCATCACCTTATGTTTGAGCATCATGTCTACCAGGAATTGTATCCCCGCCTTGCTTTCAGGGCTGTTTATTATACATTTTGTTTTATCTTTGTTCCATAAGTTCCCTCCCCAGGCTTTTGAAAAATACAGGGTATCTGGATCATAAAAAACTACACCGTAACGCTTTATTAAACCCCTTTCATCGTTCTGTGTTAGTTTCTTTGCAATTTCAAGAAATTCTTTCCAGGTCCAGTTATCTTTAGGGTAGGGCATTTTTTCCTGGTCAAAAACATCTTTGTTATAAAACATAACTATCGGGCTCATGCTGTCTGTAAGCGAATACAATTTTCCGCCCCAGGTAAAACCATCAACTATGGAAGAATAATAATCATTTTTATTTATGGTTTTATCTTTGCTCATAAATTCATCCAAGGGCTTTATTGCTTCTTTTAAAACAAAAGTAGACATTCTATTAGGATCAAGCGTAAATATATCCGGTGCCGTGTCAGCCGCTATCATGGTAAGTAATTTATTGTCATAAGCCTGGCCTGAAATGGCATTAAACTGTATTTTAATATTCGGATTCTTTTCTTCAAACTTTTTGACAACGACTTCCAAAAGTTTGTTATAGCTCATGTCTGTGCCGCCGACTGCGAAAACAAGAGTTACTTTTCCACTGCCGTTACCTGCCGAATTTTTACTACCACAACCACCTAAAACAAAACACATCAAAAACAAACCTGTTGCTAAACTTAATACTTTCTTAAACATTTCTAATTCCTCCCTTTAAGATTTATTTGTTTACTTAATCATATTATAGCAGATACTTGTATTGCCAACGTTAAAGCCTTATAAAATCCATGTCAAATCCAAAGGCAGAATGAACCTAAAAACCATGCTCTATCCTTTTGCAGTTGCCGTTAACCTTTTTACCAGTAAATCCTCAAATGCACCAAGGTTTTTCCAGTTAAGGGCGCAGTTGACAACGCGGGCCTTCGGGTTTTCGACGGTATAGCCTTTATTATCAACGCTTATATTCATTTTTTTCATTTCAAGCAGGCCGGTGCTGAAAGCAAGGTAAACGGCTACGGTATCATAAAGTATGGAACTCATTTCATCCGGCCGGCCTTTGAGCCATATACGGTAATTTTCTATAATTGCCCGGGTCAGCGGGTTGGTACAATTAACTATCTGCTGATATTTTTTTTCTTTCAGCCTGACTATACCGCAGGTATCCAGCGGAGTAATTGTCATAGACATCCAGGGTGCAGAAAAAACTGCCTGCGCGGCAGTAATATTTTTTTCCACATTAAATTCTGCTATGGTTTCTTCCTTGCCGTCATGGCTTTTGCCGAAACAGCCGAACATTCCTACAAAATGCGCTTTCCGGGCAATAAGCGGCTCGCGCTCTAAAGCTTCTTTGATGTTTGCCGCGGGTGAAATGCCTATTAAGTTTACCGGCTCCGGGCTTTGCATTATGGTGTCAATAAGCGCCTGAACTCCGTCTTCAAATACTTTTCCCTTGTATTTACTGAGATTGTAATCTTTTACCCACGGAAGCTGTTTTTCCCTGGGGCCGTCGCTATCATACACATGCCCTATACCAATGGGAATATCAGTTCTGCCGGCTATTTCCAATAATTTTGCAACTATCTTTGCCCTATATCCGGTGTCAGCGGTGTCTGTAACGATGAGTTTTGTATCCAGCTCAGGTGAGTTTAAAAGCAGGGCTAAGGCCCAGGTGTCATCTATATCCCCGCCAATATCTGTGTCCAGTATAACCGGAATCTTTTTTGAGTTCATACTTATACCCTTTTCTTTGTTTCTACCGCTATTTCACTTCAACTATTTTGTAACCTGTTTTAAAACCTGAATATTTTGAGAGATGATTTACCATAAGGTAAGGATTTTTACCGTGTATTCTTTCAAACAAGTGGCCGTTATTATCCAGCAGTTTCCTGTTTTTAGGCAGGCCGTTTTCAATAAGGTTTTCTGTTTTTATCATATCCAGAGAAGCGGTATCTATGGCGCAGATATTATCTGAACCCAAAATACCGATATCCGGCACCAGTGACGGAGAGCTGAACCCCCAGCAGTCGCAGTAAACGGTAATATTGGTAAGAAAGTTTATGTAAGTTACGTTTTCCGGTTTGAATCTTTTAAGAAATGCGTTGGTTACCAGCGCCATGCCTTTTGCAAATTTATCAAAATTGCGTTCATTCATGGTTATGGCGCCTTTGGGGCATTCCAGCAAACAATGCTGGCAGTAAGTGCAGTGATGAAAAAATATTTTCATTTCTTTATTTTTTTTATCATAGGAAATGGCCTGGCGCCGGCAGGCCTTTACGCATTTCAGGCATAACGTGCATTTCTTTTTGTTATAGGCCAACCCGCCTTCAAGCCGGTGAAGTTTACGCCTTGCCGGGTCATCAACAAGGCCCATAGCAATATTTTTTATGGCTCCGCCAAAACCGCAGTCCCCGTGGCCTTTTACATGGGACAGATTTATCAAATAATCGCATTCCAACGCTTCTCCAGAAAATTTTACTTCATCCAAAGTTTCGTAACCTATTTTTTCTTTATAACCGTATTTCCAGGTTTCACCGAATGTGCAGACTACGGGACAGCCTACTATTTCGCGGGTATAGCCGCGGCCAATGCCGTTTTGTGCGGTATCATCCATCAGTTTTACGGTTCTGGCGCCGGCGGCTTTTATTTCTTTTACCAGGGCGCTTATGAATACGGGATGTATGGTAGTGTAATTTAAACCCCAGCCGAAATGTATTTTTATGCCTACTTCTTTTCCTTTAAGCTTATTGTTAAGCTTAAGTTCCTTAAATAAACGTACAAATTTGGCGGGTAGCGTTTTATTCTGCTCTAATACTTCCAGTTTTGCATCTGCAAAAAGCACTTTTGAAGTTTCCATAAGCCTTCCTTATTGATTATTTTATCCTGCGCTGAATTTGCTCATTTATAATACCATCTAATTACTGTCCATATTAGGTGTCATACCCGCTTTCCAGACTGTGTCGCAATTCTGTTTTGTGAATTTTGTAGCGGTTTGATTTATCAAACATAGTTATTTATAGACAACCTTTATTGTTTTATCGCATGAATGCGACCGCTACATTAATTATGTCACAGTCTGTTCACGGGAATGATACATTTTCTTGTCATCTTCGGATGCCCCTCAATGTGTCATCTTCGGGCATTCCGATAAATGTTTGCAAATACCCGGAGATCCAGTTGTCTTATCTTAAGTCCCCATGGATCCCCTTTTTGAATCGTCAGGGGATGACATTCATTTTTTCACATTCATGGCAATGACAGATTGTTTGATTTTAAAACTCAAAATAACCTTTTTATCTGTGTATGCTGTATAACTTCATTTCGCAATTCAATACGCTTTGGATAAACAAAAATAATCTTTATAGCCGATTATTTAATCCTACGCTGAATTTGCTAATTTATAGATTTCACTTCAATCTATAATACCATTTCGCAATTCAATACGCTTTGGATAAACAAAAATAATCTTTATAGCCGATTATTTAATCCTACGCTGAATTTGCTAATTTATAGATTTCACTTCAATCTATAATACCATTTCGCAATTCAATACGCTTTGGATAAACAAAAATAATCTTTATAGCCGATTATTTTTGTTTAAATATCTTTTCCCACTGCTGTTTTGCTTTTGGTACAGGGTTTTCTTTTTTATCCGGAAGAGGTTTATCCGCAAACATAAATTGTTCGCAAAAATTAAATCTTGCTTTGTCTGCTACCGGTTCCTGAATATGCTCTGCGCACTGATAGGGCTGATGTGTATCATAAAACCTGCAGTTTAAACATACGTGCAGGTCTGAGGAACATTTTTCACAGTTTGTTTTAAAACCGGGTTGGCCTGATTCTTCCTGGGGAGTAAGGCATTTATGGCAGTATTTCATATTGATATTTTAACTTAATCTAAATGAATCTCCAAGGCCTAAAGGGCCTGGCTTCTAATATGTCCCTCACGCATTTTCACCCATACCCTTTACATGACGGGATGGGTAACGCGAAACTTCGGGATATCCGCTTCAACCACGGCTTTACCAGATAGGTATCCAGTATCATTTAATGGAAGGAAGAAACTGGATAAGCCGTGGTTTTCAAAACGCTGTCGGATAAAAAAGAAAATGCCCAGAGCTCCGTGTATAGGAGGGCTGGGCAATATTTTTTAATTCTTACTCTGTCATTTTTCTACCGGCTTTCTACTATATTTATAGCCGAATTTCACAAAAAGTCAATGGTTATTTTCCATAATTAGGCAGAACCATGTCATGTTCTGGCACATATAAATATTTGCGTTAACCCGGACATCCATTTGACAGCTTTTTTGTATGCCTTTGCTTATCAACCTACCACTTCGACTTTGCCCTTCGATTTCACTTTAGGACTTTGCTTTAGTGCAAGCAACTTATCAACTGTATTGGTTAGAAACCCAAACCTATACGGGTGGAAATTTTTGAATAATTGTAGGAATTGATTGCGGTTAGGGTGTCCTGATAATTTGTTACGCCTCCGCCTACTGTCCAGCTGAACTGCTGGGTAAAGTAGTAGGTAAGCTCTGTGTTGGATACCTGGGTAGTAGTTTTGGCGGGCGCTGTTAAGCTGTTGTCATTTCTTAGGGTCTGGTTGCCCCAGAGAGCAAGAACAAGTTTTTCTTTTATTACTTTTATGTTTAAGGTACTGCTGTAAGTATCCATTACATTTACGGATAAATCATAAAGGTTTGTAATTTTTGTGTTTGTAATACCAAGATTCAGGGAAATTCTGTCTCCCATAATAAACGTAGCGCTGTAAGTGCCTGACATGGTGTCTTTATCATTTCTGCTTATGCCTAAAGCAACTTCCGAGGTGCTGTTAGCAAGAATGTAATCCTTATAACCGGATTTCTGAATAGAGATAGAATTTATCCACCAGGGCAGGGAGTAAGAAACACCCGCGGTTATTATATTAGTTTTGTTGTTAAGCGTTTTTACGCTGTCTGTGCTGTTTACCGGAAGGCCGCCGACATCGTTTATAGCATAACCCACGGATAAAATGGGCCATTTAGGAAGCGTTAGGTTTGTATTGGCTGAATAAATGCTTTGTGTTGTAATAATTTTTGAAGGGTCATTTTTTAGGTTGTCTACTGCCTGGTTGTAGGATAAGTTTAAACTTCCTATTTTCGGTGAGCCTACACCGGTCATAAAATCATAATTATTTCTGTCTTTTACGATAGTGGGGCTGCCCAGGGAATAAAAGTCTGTGCCTACGTGCTGGTAGTTTGCTTTTATGGAAAATATGCCCAGCCTGCTTTCCACGCTTGCCTTGTAAGCGGCATCTGTTACTTCCGGGGACATATTTACGGTATCTGTGCTGTGCGCGCTTCTTGCATAGTCGCATTTAAAGGTGGCGTATTTGAAGGACCCGATCATAAAATTAACACCCATTACCTTGTTCTGCAGGGGGTATACATCTGTGCCGGTATTAAGGATTGAATTTTTATCATCAGAGCTGGTAACGTAGTTAATGCTTACCGAATTATCATAAAAAATATCTATCTTTTCCTGGACTGCATAAACATACCTGGCAAAGTTGCCGTTGGCTGTTATGGTACCGCTGGAATTTAGCGCCGCTTCTTTGGGGTCTACGCTTCTGGCGGCCACTATTGACGTTGTGGCAGGGCCTGTTCTTATAACCGGCATTACGCCTCGCATACCGGCGTTGGACAGAGATAAAGCGCTGAAATTTGGCATTATGTCGCCGAAAGTAACATCAAACTTGCTGGAGCGGTAATCTAAAATAAAGTTATATAAATCAAAGGTTTTTTCCGGAGTGTGGTAAGTATATACGTTGCAGACTACGCTTTTCTGATAAATGCTTCCCAGCACGTTTAAGCTGATATTTCCCACATAATTTTTCCAGTTGTCTTTTGATTCGTTTTTATAAGCAATGGTTGCGTTGCCGCCAATCTGCACATCTTTGGGCGGTTTTACCTCCGGGGCAATAACAGTAATAGGGGTTATGGTTAAGGGCTGGAAGTCGCTATAGGCAAGGCGCTGAGTGTTTTGAATATAGCTTACCTTATAATAATAGGCTCCGCCGGCATTGGGAGGCACGTTGAAAGTTACAAAATCAAGAATGGTTCCGCCGGGCGCTACATCTTCTTTATTTTTTGCTTTATCTGATTTACCCAGATATACTTTATCTTTGTCATAAACTTCTACTTCCAGCTCACAGGTGCCGCTGCCCCAGGCAGTACCGCTTCTGTTGACAGTAATTACCTGAAAGGTTACTTTTTCACCGGCATTTACCGGATCCGGGGCGGGTACAATCAGCTGAAATTCAGCCAGGTCTGCCGCAAAAGCAAGAGAAACAACGGCTCCTACAATAAAGAAAGCGAACCCTAAAGTTCGCATTAAATTACTGCCTTTGTTCTCATAATTGTTTGTTTTCACAAGCAATATTCCCTGGCTTTCGGATTAAATAATCCTTTTATATTACTTCTTGAATTTTAATTTAATTGTCTTTTCTTCGCCGGCATCTGTTTTTATTTTCATATTAAGCGTCTTTCTTTCTATTTTTATTTCTTCCTGCCAGCCTCGCTTTCCATCCATTTCATCTTTTTTCACTTCTTCGGGCTGGCCCGGGGCATTGCCACCGGTAGCTGTTGCCTGCTGGTTTTCTTTTACTTCCACTGAGCCGTATTCATTTTCAAACTGCACTATACCTTTTACTACCATTACGGTGGTATCTCCGTTTTCAGAGACATCCGTATCAAATTCCGTACCGCGCACGCTGACTACAGCCACGGGTGTTTTTACAGAAAACCTTAACCCGCCGCCTTTTTTTGCCCTTAAACTGCAGGTCCCCTGGCCTTTATTTATTCTTACCGTATCGGATTTGCCGGGCTCACTGATATCTATTGCAAATTCTGTATTCTGGTTTATTTTAACTTCTGCGCCGTTTGAAAACATGATAGCCGCTTTTGACTTTTTGGCTGTCCTTAACTTATCACCTTGATATAAAAACATGCCTGATTTTGCTCTCTCCCAAGTCGTTTTACCTTCTCGCTGAACTTCCATCTTACCCATAACCTGGGTAACCATAGCCGCCACATCTTTTTTAGCAGCATGAACGTCTGTAAGCAGGAAGTGGGAAGTAGTAAGTAGTAATAATAACAAAACAGTGATAAACGGGTTTAATTTATAATTTTTTAAAAAGTTCATGAATGCTCTCTCTTTGTATGATTTTTACTTGCGACTTGCGAATCACAACTTACAACTTACGTTTTTTATTTTTTTTCTTTTTTCTATTCCCTTATTTCCCTATGAACATTTCTTCTGAAAGACCTTTACAGTTAAACAACGCGAAGAAACATTTATGAAGAAAACCTCTTGGTGGCGACTTGGGCTAACTTGGAGCCACCAAAAGAGTGAGCTGCCGGCGAACGTTTTTCGGAAGAAATGTTTCTGAGCGGTGTGCGCAGAAATGTTCACCCCTACTCTTTTTCCTCTTCTACCGTATAACTCACAATAGTCGCTTTCTTGTCTTTGAGCATATAGAAAAGATCCTGTATATTGCCTGCAGGCTCTAATACAATCTCTGTCAGATTAAACCCTTCAAACTGGTCAATCACTTTTTTATCTTTTATCAAATCCTTGGTAATATTTAGCATATCCTGCGGTGTAATATCTGCGCGCTTGGCTTCCTCTTTCTTTTCTTCCTGCTTTTTTTCTTCTTCTTTTGCCTTTAATTCCAGTTCAAAATCCGTATTCGGATAAGCCTTATGTTTGCTTACTGTTACCGTAAGGGCTTCTGAATCCTTATAATCCGGGTGCGTTACTTTTATAGAATAATCGCCTAACGCCAGGTTTTCTATTTTATATTCCCCGCCGTTATTGGTTTTAACTATTCCGCTGGCCGGCCCGCTGAACATAATGGTAGCTTCGGCTACTTTTTTGGTTTTGCTTCCTTTTTCTATTACGCTTCCCAATATTTTTGCTTTTTCCTTTATAGGAACTCTTATGACTTTGGTTAAAATATTGTTCTTTGGGTTATCATCAAAAATATTTAAAGTGGCGCTTACGGTAACTGCCTCACCGGTTAAGGACCCGCAGTTAAACACAACGGTTTTTGTATCACTGGCTTCTATGGTATTTATGCTTTGTGAAGGGACTATGTTGCCGCCTACTATCACCAGGTCCAGGCTGGTATTGGACTCAGTTTTATTGCCGAGATTTTTAATTAAAACACCCAGCATTAAAGCATCTACGGTGGTTCTTTCATCAAGAATAATATCTGAAACCGCCAAATCCGAAGACATAACAGTTGCATCTTTTATAGTAAAAGAAAACGGAGATCTGGTTTCTGCTACAACGCGGTCCATGGAATCCAGGCCGTCAACTTTCCAATAATAAACAGGCCCGCTTTTAAGCTTTGCCATCTGGTCAGAGGGGTCCCTGGGATATTCTATCTGGGTAGTATAGGATTCACTGGTCCACAAGGGACGGTAAAAAGAAGCATTATCACCTACATGTATTTTATACTTGGTGGCGCCGCTGCCGCTCCAGCTGAAAATTAACGGCTGGGCTAAAATGTCTCTGGCGCCGTCATAGGGATAGGTTAATGAGATATTGGAAGAAGTAATGTTAAACATGGCGGTATTTGAAACAGTAACACCTTCCGCAGTTATAGCTTCACCCTTAAACTTATAATTGCCGGGTTTTGTATAAAAAGACATAGGAATATTTCTAAGTTCCGTACCCCCCATGCCAATAGTTCCCGGCATAGAGTTGCCATCCTGGTAAAATACCTGCGCGCCGTTGGGGTCATACACATAGAACTTGAAATTGACGGTGCTTGAAAATGTATCGTTATAGATAGCTATTTTAAAAGTGATGGTTTCGGTGTTTGAATAGGTGGTTCTCTGCATAAACGCGGAATCCAGCGTTTGTACGGCAGTAATGGATACGGCTCCTGCTGATGCCGCAAACATAAAACAAATTGCAACAGTTAATAATATGCTTAGTTTATTTTTTATTCCCATACTCTCTCTCTTATCTTTTTTCAATAACGGGCATAAGACCCGTCTTGCTTAATTGCTATATTAAGTTTATAAGATTATAAGTTGATAGGTTGATATGGTAATATTTGTTTTCTGTCCGTTCTTATCAACTTATCAACATATCAACCATTTATCATCTATACTATTTGATTATAGCAAATTTGCCTATAAACCTGGCTTTCTCGCCGTTGGCATTATCTTTCACTTCAAGAATAAACAGGTAAACTCCGCTGGCCGCCAGGTCTCCTGCGTCATTTCTGCAATTCCATACATATTTACGGTTGGCATTGGTTTCTATGATAACATCTATTTCAGCATCGTTTATAGTTTTTACAAGTTCGCCGGCAATGGTGTATACCTTTATTTGTGATTCCGGCACATTATAACCGGTGTAATACTTTAAGGTTAGGCTTCCTATAGTGCTGGGGTTAGGATAAGAAATAGTTTTGCCGTCTAATATTCCCTGGAATGAAAGTGTTATAGAAACACGCTGGCCCTCTTTTACATCCAGGACTTTCATAGTGCTGTAAACAACTCCGTTATAACCCTTCACCACATATTTACCGGGCAGAAGATTCGGAATTTCATATTTGCCGCTGTTATCTATGGGAATACGCAGTGTTGTGCCGGGGCCGTCTTTTAAGTGGTAAATTTCCACATAACCTATGCCGTTACCCGGTACCAGCGCTTTTGCGCGGAATTTATAATCGCTGAATTTTGCTGCGCTCATGGCAGATAGTTTGCCGGTTGCTTTATAACCCGCCATCTGGCCGGATATGGTAGCAAGTTCATAATCTATTTCCAGGGTAAAGTTAACGCTCTTGGTGCCTGTTTTAACTTCTCTGTACACCAGGGATACTTTTTCTCCCTCATACAGAGACACCCTGATGATGTAAGTTGTATTTTCTGTTAAACCCGTGAAGTTATAAGTACCGTCCGTATAAGTATAAACTTTTTTTACTACGGTATCATTTAACAGGGCTTCACACGGAATAGTGGAAAGAGGCGTGCCGTCTTTCTGCGTAACTTTTCCTAATATTGTATCCGGTGCTATGATTTCATAAGGAAGCGCTTTTTCCGGGCCGATATGGCCTGATTCATAATCCGCTGTATCTACTGCTGTTACCTTATAATAGTAGGTTACGCCGTTTTCCAGGTTATCGGTATCGGTAATGCCTGCTACAGTAACAGTTCTTATTTTTTCATAGGCATTCTGCGTGCCGTCCGCTGAAACACTGGAACGGTAAACAAAATATTTACTGAAAGATACCGTGTTGCTCATGGTCCAGGTAAGCACAGCCTGTTTGTCGCTGGCTGTTACCGCAAGGGAAGCAGGATTGAACATTATATGCACATCATCAAACTGGGCATAAGTGGCATTGGCATACAAGCCCACATACCCGCCGGTATAATCATTGCTTACGGTTTCTTCGCAGACAAGCGTGTAGGTTACGCCGTCAGCAGACATATAAACTCTCTTGGTTGTGCCTGAAGTGTATACTTTTACATAATACCAGGTGCCGTTTGAAATATTATAAGTTCCCTGGGAAAGCTGTGTGCCGCTTAAAGTTTTTAAAGTAAAGGTAAAGGTTGAGCCTTCATTGCTGAATTTATAACCCTGGGTGCCGTCTGCACGGAAGACTACGCCGGCATCCAGCCCTTCTACCATTTTCATTTTTGTATAATAGGTAAAATCAGTATAAGTGCGCGTGGTAAGCAGGCTTACTTTATTTCCCGCCCTGGTATCCTGCTGGCTATAAACAGTGTTGCCGGCAGAACCTTCTTCAAGCGCCCAGACACCCGAATTCTGCTGCCAGATGCCGCCGGTAGTATTTACGCCGCTGACCATTCTTAAATCATCAACAATAACAGAAGCTGTTTTTCCCGGCATGGATACCGCATCAATGTGGACAGCTACTACATTATTCCAGAAGAAGGTGCCTGCCTTTGCGCCGTCTGCGCGGGTAATATTTACTTTATTCCAGCCGGTAGTGAGATTATTTATGGTATATTCAATTCTGTTTGCAAAATCCGCAGTATAGCCGAATACAAGTTTTATATAAGACAGGTTGTTCTGGTCATCTACGTTTATCCATAATGACAAGCCGTCACTGTCGTTAAGTTTTGAGTAAGTCATACCGGTCACAAAGTTAAAGGTGCTGGCAACTACAGCTGAGTTCATGGAAGTCAGCAACAGTGCAGAAGAGCCTTCCTTATAACCCGTTGATACGCTTACCGCGCCTACCCAGGTTTCTGAAGCTTCAAATCTGGTAATGGTGCTGTAATACTGGTTATATTCTGAGAAGGTTATATGCACGCTTCCTGCGGTAAATAGCATTACCGGGCAGCCGTTAACTTCGCTGGAAGCGGAACTTTCATAATTGGTGTTATCAATGGCGGTTAACTGATAATAATAGGTAGTATTGTTTGCCACTGATTTATCCTGATAACTTACGCTTGGATTTAAAATGGTGGCAATGTAACTCTTTGATGCCAGGTTTCCGCTGGCAATGCTTCTGTATAATTTGTACGCCTTTATATCCGGCTCAGAGCTTGTCAGCCAGGAAAGGTTTAACTGCCCGCCTTCCGGCTGAACGGTAAGCTGTAAACTTGCCGGTGCTGCAGGCGCCAGATTTCTGGCATAAGTGGTTGCGGCATTTGAAATATCGCTGTAGTTGCCGTAATCATCAACAGCCCATATTCTAAAGTAATAGGTAGCATCCGGATATAAGCCCGCTAATTTATAGGCCATTGTTGTGCCGGATGAAATACCGGCAGTGGAAATTGTTATCTGGGCATTGGTATAAGCCCAACCCACGGAGGCAGAGGTGGCGTACGCTATACGGAAAGCTCCGTTAAAAATTCCTGAAACATCATCATCACCCGTTGAATTCCAGGAAAGCAGTATTTCGCCTTCACTGTCTCCCGTGTTAGCAGAAAGCGTGGTAATAGCCGCAGGGCTGACTTTATCTGCAGTATCAATAACGAATTTTATTTCCTGAGAACTGAATGTGGTTAAACCAGAATTATCTACTGCCGCAACTTTCCAGTAATAGGTGTTATCAGAAAGGAAAGCAAAATTATAAATTGAAGGGACAAGCCCTGTGACCGTCATAGTATTTGCAAAAGTTATATAGGTTGAATAATAAATTGAATAAGTTAAGCTGGCACCGAGGTCCGCATCAGAAGAATCCTGCCAGTCAAGTGTAATAGTGGTGGTACCATTTATTACACCGTCAGCCGGTGACAATAGATTAAATGCCGCCGGCGCATTTGGCACTGTATCTACCGTGAAAGCGCCCATGAAAGTGCTCGTGCTGGACAAAGTTGAACCGCCCGTAGCATAGGACCTTATTCTCCAGTAATAGGAAGCGTTATCCATAAGCGGTGTCGCTAATGTATAACCTGTTGTACCAGTAATTCCTGAAACAAAACTGTACCCGCCAAATCCTGAGTCTGTGGTATATTGCACTTCATAACTTACCGGGTCTGCTTCCGGGTCTGTGGCAGCAGTCCAGTTAAAATAAGGATTTAACGTGGTTACTACCGTAGAAGCTACCGGATAAATCAAGTTAACCGCTGTCGGCGGGCCATTGGGCACTCTGTCTGTTATTATTGAAATAGTGCTGTTGAAATTCGTAAATATGCTGTCAGTATTCTGCGCTCTTACCTTAATATAATAAGTTGTGCCCTGAGTAAGAGTGGTTATAGTTGAAGTGGTGCCGGCAGTCAGTGTGCCAAGTGTTGTTGTGGCAAAGGAGGTATCTGTGGCTCTGGCTACCTGATAGTTTGTGCCTGCCGGGTTTGTATCTCCCCAGGTTATTGTGGTACTTGATAGGCCCACCATAACCATAGCTGCAGAACCCGGAACTTCGGCCATGGAGTATTTAGTTAATGCTGTAGAATTTGCAGTACCTGACGGATTATAAGCCTGCACATAAACGTTTGAAGATGAATTTACAGAAAGCCCTGTCATTATCCAATAAGTTACACTGGCAGCTAAGTCACCGCTTAAATTTGCATTATCCGCATCGCTTCTTACACGGTGGCCGAAAGCAAACGTGCCAGGTACCCAGCTCCACTGAATTGAATTAGTAGATAAAGGTGTACCGGATAATGTTGGAGCAAGCGGCGCAGGCAAAATAGTCAGCGTTGAAATAACGCTGTCAAAGTTTGTCGGCTGGCTGTTTTCAGAGTAAGCACAGACCTTGTAGTAATAAGTTGTGTAAATTGTCAGTCCGGTATCTGTGTAATTTGTGCCGGTTAGGCCGTTAGAGAAATCTCTTACGGTAACGGTGGTGGCCCACACGCTGTCTGATGAACGGAGGATGCCGTATTTGGTGTAGGATGGGTTTTGGTTATTGCTCCAATTTACTGTGATGCTGTATGATGTTACATTGTTTACATACGAACCTGACGGGAAATTAGCCAGGGTCATATTATAGGCAGGCAAACCGCTTGAAACACTGGCAGCAGTACGGCTGATAACAGTAACTCTTCCGTAGTATGTAGTGTTAGGCGTAAGGTTTATTATTTGCTTTTGTGCTGTATCTGACTTCACGCTTTCAGAACTTCCTTGAATTGAAGAAAAAGCCGCCTGGCTTGACACTTCAAAAACATATCTTGTATCGGCCGGATTTGAGGTAGCATCAGATGACCAGTCAGCAATAAGCGAAGATTGAGTGACTGTACCCCAGTTTAAACCATTGGGAGATTCCGGAAGAGTAGCATTCCATGGCTGAGCTGCATAACCTACGGTTTGCAGGCCAACACGGTTTCCTGCAAGAATTCTTATATAGTATGTCGTGTTTGGGTTCAAGCTTCCAAGAGTACCTGAAGCATCAGATCTCAATCTGGACTGCTGGCTGGTTATAGTTGAAAAATCGCTGGAAGTTGCTGCCTGCACTACATAAGGCGTATCTGCCGGGTTATCAGGCACTGAGGCAACCCAGATAATTTCTATTGAATTACTCAATACTGTTCCATAACCGGTTGAATTCGGAGTGTTGCAAAGGGTAACTTTGGTTGTCAAATCAATATATTGACTGTCAATGCTATTGCCATTTCTTGCCATAACCTGGAAGTAATAAGTTGTATTTGGGTCAAGATTCCAGAATTCTGCATAAATATTCTTCGTGTCGGATGAAACAAATACCGGCCCGGCTGTGCTGACGGATGAACATTCCACAACATAATCTGTGCCATTTGCATTGCCATTCTGGGTCCAATCTGCCTGTATATAGTTATTCCCCACGCTGGAGAAAACAGCAAACCCGGGCACTGTTGCCAGTGCGTACTTTAACTGCGGGCCGGACGGTGCTGAACCTTCAGCATTAAAGGATTCTACATAAACATTTGTTGATATGTTTGCGCTTAAGCCCTGCTGGTTCCACCAGGTGGTAGAGGCACTTAAATCACCGCTTAAGTTTGCATCACCTGTAAAACTTCTGATTCTGTAACCATCTGCAAAGGATACCGTGTTCCAGTTCCACATAATTATATTTGTTGAAAGAGCTGTTCCGGTTAAACCTGCCGGAGCGTCTAAGGACCCCATCTTTGTTCTTGTGGAAACCACAACATCCGGCACGGTAACTGCACCTGTTTCATTATAAGCACTCACTCTGTAATAATAGCTGGAGTCGCTTAACAGCAATGAATCTGCATAAGAATAAGTAACCCAGTTGCTGGCAAAATTAAGAAGCGTTACTGAAGTAGCAAAATTGTCAGTAGATCTTTCCAGGGCAAATTTGGTATACCCCGGATTTGTATTATCTGACCAGTTAACAGTGATAGTAGTTGATGTAACTGCATTTAAGTACGAAGAAACCGGCGGCTGTGCAAAAGTAAGTTTTGCTATTGAGCTTGTATATTGTGTTTCGTTGCTTAAAGAATCCTTTACTTTTACTCTCAGCCAGTAAGTAGTGTTTGGAGTAAGAGTTGTAAATGTAGCGCTTGAGGTCCAGCCTTCGTTGAAATTACCCCAGGTAATATTATCCGTTGAAAGCTGTAAATAATAAGGCGTGCCTGCAAGGCCCAACAGTTCATCATTTGCGCTTAAGTTTGCCTGCAACACCGTTATGGAAGTTACATAAATATTATTTGTATCAAAGGTTAAGTTAACCGGCGGCACGGTATCTACCAGCAGGCTGAAAGTGGATGAAAATGCGGAATAATTGCTTAAGGAATCTTTAGAACGTACTTTCCAGAAATATCCTTTTGAACCCATATTTAAAAGAGTTACTGCTGATATCGCCGGTACAGAGCTGTAGGAAATAGCGCCGAAGTCCGCAGAAGTAGAAACCAGCAATTCATATTCAGCTATGCCTGCTATATCGCTTGAGTCAGACCAGTCAAAAGATACGTTGCCCAGGTTTACCGCGCTGGTGTCTGTTGGAGTTAATAATGACGGCACGGAAGTATTTGTGTTGTCATAGGTAAAGGTGAATGTTGAATAAATGTCTGACCAGTTTGTGCTTGAATCCTGAGATTTTGCAATTACCGTGTAAGAAGAATCGCTTACCCAGGCAGGAACAGGATTGTAAGTCCAGGTAGGATTTGTAAATACAGTTACGCCGTTCCAGGCAGGGCCCGCGGTAAATGTTGAACCATTCCACTCATTGTTATCTGAAAGTCTGATTATTCTTACCTGCACGGTTGAAACTTCTATGTTATCATCTGCGGTGCCTGTTATGCTGGCAAGCGCGCTGTAAAATGCCAGCGACGGTTTTGTAACACCAACCGTAGGCGCAACATAATCCGGCGCGTTACTGGTATAAGATGAAGCGGTAGTATCAAAGATAGTAGGTGTGCCTGTTTCATTATAAGCACAGACTTTATAATAATAAGTATTGCCGGATGAAAGGCCCGTATCTATGTAGTTGTTTACCTGCAGGCTGTCAGTAAAGGTTTTAATTGTGGTGGTGCTGGTAAAGTTATCCACGGACCTTAAAATACCGTAACGGGTATAGTCAGGGTTGGAATTTTTTAACCAGTTTATTCTTAAGGTTGATGAAGTGATATTGTCTATATAAGTGCTTAACGGCTGGTTTGCATAAGTTATGTTTGCCACCGGCGCCGGTGAAGCGACGCCTGTTGAATTTTCCCAGTTAACAGCCCAGATTCTACCGTAATAAGTTGTGTTTGGTGTCAGGTTTGCTACCACTGCATTACCGGCACCTTTTACTGTAGAGCTTGTGAAATATGGGGCCGACATACTGCTTGAAGTTGAAACCACAGCGGTATAAACAGTATTGGCAGGATTTGTTGCAGTGTCACCCGACCAATCAAGCTGTAATGATGTTGGCGTAATACCAGTCCAATTTATATTGTTTGCAAGTTCAGCATTTGTTACTTTTACACCAAGATTATAAATTTCATCTTTTCCGGCATGGTTTCTGGCTATCAATCTGCCATAGTAAGTTGTGTTAGGAATAAGAGGGCTAATGTTTGCTGTGCCATTTTGAATATTCGTAAATGAAGAACCATCTATTGAAGAAAAATCATTTGCCAGAGAAATCTGCGCAATGTAAACTGTATTCTCAGGATTATTGGTTGTATCTGACCAATTTATATCAAGGTATGTGTCTCCGGGCCCATAGGTAACGCCGGCCGGAACAGCACAGTAAGTTACACTGGTAACAGGTAAAGTATAAACCGCATCTTCAAGTTCGCGGTTTCTGGCAATAAGCCTGCCGTAATATGTTGTATTGGCTGTTAGAGAATCCAGAGTAACCGCGCCTGTTTCTTTGGTTGTCTGGGATGAAATGACAATGGTTGTGAAATCTGTTGCTGTTGAAATCTGCGGTATATAAGTTGTATCAGCCGGATTACCGGAAGAATCTGACCACCAGTCAATATCTAATGAATCCAGAGACTGGTAAGACCAAATTATGTTTACCGGCGTGTTGCAGTTTGTTGCTTTCCAGTCTGGTGACGGCTGGACTGAATTTTTGATATGGAATCTATTAATTGCGGCAACAATAACATAATAAGTTGTATTAGGTGACAAACCGGTAATTTCTGCATTACCTGCAGATCTTACTGTTTCACTGGTATAAACTGTTATAAAATCAGGAGTGCTTGATACTTTCAATTGATATGTAGTATCTGAAGGATTATCAGGTGTTGAGGCACCCCAGCTTACCTGCATAGTTGTTGAAGTAACTGTACCATAAGTTACGCTTGCCGGCTGACTGCAATAGGTAACCGTTGAAACTTCTGAATTAAAAGTACTGTATCCGCCCCTTACATTCTTTGCGCGTACCTGATAATAATATGTTGTATTAGGATCAAGGGTATTATGTGTTACAGGGCCCGCGCCAATTCCGGATGAAATCAAACCATAAGATAAATTATCACCGGTTGAAGCAAAAACTTCATACTCTGTCCATACCTGGTTTGACTGTCCCCACGAAACACCGGCACTGCTAATTCCAATAGAAACTACATTTAAAGTTCCCGGAACATTAACTGCGGTTGCAGTATCAATATTTGCAGCATAATTTGAATAAACATTATCACCGTTTCTTGCCCTGATACGGTAATAATATGATGTATCGGGATTTAGTGTATTATGCACCACATTGGCAGTCCAGACATTTTCATAAATTATTCCCCAGGAATAGTCAACCATTGTTGAAACTTCTACGCAATAAAATGTTCCTGCAGAATTGTTGTCTGAACCAAAATCTACCTGAATATTGTCCGTTCCAATACTCCCGAAAGAAATCGGGTTAGGCATATCAGCCAATGTATACTTTGAGTAACTACCGGAAGCTGAAGAGCCCATAACATTGAAAGATTCGATGTATATGCTGGTTGAAATATTCGCAGTAAAACCTGTTTGGTCCCAGTAAGTTACGTTTTGCGCCAGGTCACCGCTTAAATTAACATCATCACCTGAACTTTTTACTCTGTGCCCGTCAGCATTAGTACCTTTTGTCCAATTCCACTGAATTGAATTGACAGTTGCAATAGCAGAAATGCCTGCAGGTGCATCCGGAGCCAGCGGAATTGTAAGAGTTGAAACAGTAATATCATAAGCAGTTATAATACCACTTTCATTGTAAGCACAAATCTTATAGAAGTAGGAAGTATCTATTTGAAGAGAGGAATCCGTATAAGAGTTTGTATTCCAGTTTGCTGATTCGTTTATTACTGTTATGTTGCTTGTTGTAAAATTATCTGTTGAACGGATAATACCGTAACGGGTATAATCCGGGTTTCCGTTTTTATACCAGTTAACAACTATGCTGAATGTAGTTACGTTATTTAAGTAAGAACCAGTTGCAGGGTTTGCCAATGTTGGTTTTGGGGTTGATATATCTGAAGGTGATGATTGCTGGCCCTCCCTATTAACCGCTGTTACTCTTCCATAATAAGTAGTATTTACTGTAAGCCCTGTTATAGTAGTTGTACTTAAATAATTTACAGTAATGGAAGAATAATTTGTTGAAAAATCTGATGAAGTGGACACTTCTGTAATAAATACTGTATCTGGTGGATTAGCTACATCAGACCATACTATTTCAAGAGTATCAATTGAACTATTGCTTCCCCAGCCTGCTCCGCCGGGCATAGAACATAAAGTCGGTTTTGGAATTCCTGAATAAACATCAATTGATTTTTCGCTTCCTGCATGATTGCGTGCATAAAGTTTTCCATAATAAGATGTATTAGCCGTTAAACCGTTAAAACTTACAAAATTATCAGATTTAATTCCTGTTTTTTCCTGATAAGACGACATATCAGAAGAAGTTGAAATTCTTCCAATGTAAACTGTATCATCCTGATTGTTTGTAGTATCACCGGTCCAATTAATTTGTATTGAAATTGCTGATACCCCGCTCCAGTTAGCAACATCCGGCGTTTCACAAGCTGATACTGCACTATTGCCTGATGCAACATTTGTTGTATTGCTTGGTATGCCTTCACGGTTGATGGCACGAACCTGCATGAAATAAGTTGTATCAGGAACAAGGTTTGTTACTACTATGGTTCCGGAAGCTTTTGTACCCGTACTGGCTGTAACTGTTGAAAAATCTGCAGCTGTTGAAGCTTCAATGGAGTATAAGGTATCATCAGGATTTGATGAAGTATCAGTCTGGCTGATAGATATGTAATCTGAATTTATAACTAAATAAGTAAAAGACCCTGCTGGCTGTTGGGTGTAAGTAGCTTTCCAGTTTTGTCCGGCAACGGAATAATACTGCTCATTGGCTTCACGGTTACGCGCAACCAGCCTGATGAAATAAGTTGTGTTTTCAGTTAAGGCTGTAACAGTTCCGGCCAAATCCAAACGCAGGCCAGAATATTGTTTTGTAATTGTGCTGAAGTTAGTGCTTGTGGCTGTCTGTACCAGATAAATTGTATTATCCGGGTTTGCCGGAACTTCAGATGTTCCCCAGTTTAAACCTATGGTTCCGGTAGATATAGTTCCATAGCTGGCAGCATCAGGTGCGGTGCAAAGGGTGGCCTTCCAGGTTTGAGGCAGCTGTGACAACACAGCAGAACCTGCCCAGTTGCGTGCTATTAATCTGACGAAATAGGTTGTGTTTGGATTTAATGATGGTATTGTTACGTTTAAATCTGACCTCAGCCTTACAATTTCCGGTGAAGACAGGAACGAAAAACTTTCATCAGTTGAAGCCTGCAGTATGTACTGGGTATTATCCGGGTTTGCAGGAGATTCACCAGTTCCCCAGTTTACAATTATTGAATTATTGGTAACCGTGCCGTAACTGGTTATGTCCGGAGGCATGGCATCCGTTACTCTTAACGTGCCAACATCCGTTGAGTTGCCTACAGAAGCTCTGTTGTACGCTGTAACTTTTGCATAGTAAGATGTATTAGGTAAAATATTGTTTACTAACAACGTACTGCCGTTTCCGCCGCCGCTTCTGAAAGCAGAAGAACTGGTAACTACTGTTGAGATATCCGAAGAAGTACCGATGGTAACTATATAAACTGTATTATCAGGATTGCCTGTTGTGTCTGTCCAGTTTACTCTTAAGCTTGTAGCGCCTGACGAACCCCACGCCAAACCATTGGGCGCTTCACAAAGAGTGGCCTTACCATTACCTGAATCAAATGTGTTTTCAACCATAGTACCCATTCTGTTTGTGGCAATTAATTTTCCATAATAAGTTGTATTGATTAAAAGTCCTGTTACATTAAGAGTGCTGCTGGCTTTTGTACCTTCCTGTGTTTTTATGGTTGAGAAATCTGTTGATGATGAAAGCACTGCGGTATAAATAGTATCTGCCGGGTTTGCTGTTGCATCCGCTGAAAAATCTACTATCATTGAATTTGACGCGGCCGTACCCCAGACAATATTATCCGGCTGCTGGCATACGGTAGCGCTGGAATTTGGGATATTGTATATGGCTTCCACTCCGGCGCGGTTACGCGCTATCAGCCTGCCATAATATGTGGTATTAGGAGTCAAAGCTCCTACTCCCCAGCCTAATACAGATCTGGTTGTCTCGCCTTCTTTGGATATCGTGCTGAAATTTGCCGCAGTGGCTACCTGAATAATATAAATCGTGCTTGAAGGATTTCCTGAGGCATCTCCATTCCAGTTAATATTATGCTGGACATCAGTGGTCAGGCTCCAGTTTGCGCTGGTAGGTGTTTCGCATAGAGTAACCCCGGTCCATACAAAGGTATAAGTGGTTAAAACATTATCATAATTTTTTGCGCTTATTCTAAACCAGTAAGTTGTGTTAATATTTAAACCGGTAAACATATAATAAGTGGTATTCTGCCAGGCACTGCTGTAATTATAAGGCCCGCCAATTGATTCTGATGAGGTTTCCGCAAGATATGAAGTTCCGGCTGGGTTGCTGTTTGTTGTCCAGTTAAGCATTATGGTGCCTGTAGTAATATCTGTTATGCCGTACAAACCAGGTACGTTACAAAGGGTATGGGTGCTTCCTAAGGGAGTATCAACCGTAGACATATTGTCTACGCTGACAGCTTTTACCTGGAAATAATATGTTACGTTTGGAGAGAGGGCGGCAAAATCTGCATAATTGTTTTTTGTGATTGAAGATATTACTACCGGCCCGCCGATACTAATGCTTGAACATTCTGCCAGATAATTAGACCAGCCCGGGTTTGCCGGAGTACCCGTGAGCCAGTTTATTCTTAAAGCCTGGGATGTTATATTGCTTGCCGGACTTGGCGGCATACCGGGCACTGAGCAAAGAGTAGCTGTTGAAACCAGGTTAACCCAGCCCGTTTCTGTGTTTTCCAGGTTTCTTGCCTTGATGCGGAAATAATACTGGGTGTTTGGTACAAGAGTATTAGAAACTGTCCAGAATCCTGCGCCTGCTACCCAGCCGGTATTAACAGTGGCAGGTTGAAACCCGTATGAAACGGATGAACATTCCACGTAGTATTCTGTATACGGCGGGTTTGCACCGGTGGACCAATAAACTGCCATGCTTGATACATAAACATTTGAAAATGAATAAACCGGCTGTTGCGCGTTAGTCCAGACAACTGATGAGCCCGATGAAGTTACCACACCGCCGGCATTTACCGCTGTTACATAGCACTGCCAGGAAGTATTGGGTGTAATATTTGTCTGTACCCAGCTTCCGTTAGAGCCGGTACCGCCTACTGCAGAAATTGTATTTGTATCTGCAAGCATTATATAAGGAACAGAAGTGGCTGAATAAACCCTGAAACCAAGTTCGTTTGATGCATTATCTGTCCACTGCCAGGTGATTGATGATGTATTAACCGCTGAAGCAATAAAGTTTACCGGTGATTGTACTTTTCCGCGCGCATTGCCGCCCATTGGGGCCGCCAGGCTTGCGCCTGTCCAATGCGCCGCTTTAAGGTCAGAGTTGGTTACATCCAGATAAACTATATGCGCATCGCCATTACCATCTATTGAAAGCGAAGTATACTGCCCCGCATCATTTAATGAATCAACCGTTGATATATCCCACTGTGATCCTGTAAATCTGGCAAACTTTAAATTACCTATACTGCTTTCATAATAGGCAATGACCGGGTTTTCAGAACCGTCTAATGCAATAGATATATAACCGCCTACGTTTGAAGAATCAACAGTTGACACTGTCCAGGTACTGCCGGTGAATCTTGCATATTTGAGGTCATAATTCACTGAATCCCAGTAAGCGATATGCGGATCACCTGAACCGCCTATTGCAAGAGCTGTGTATTGACCTACATTTCCATTGGCATCAATAGTGGAAGTGGACCATTGCAAGCCATCATAGCTTGCATATTTCAGGTCACCGTCTGTTGAGAAGTAATGCGAAATATGGGCATTGCCCTGGGCATCAATTGCCAGGGAGCTATTTGTACCGCAACTGTGTAAAGAATCTGCCGTGTGCGTTGACCAGTTTACACCATCGTATTTTGCAAATTTAAGATATTGGAAACCTACATAATCATGCCAGTATGAAATATTGGGGTTACCCTTTGGGTCAATGGCTATAGATGTCTGAGCACCGTTTATGTCCATAGAATCAATGGTATAAGTTGACCAGGCAACACCATTATACTTTGCGTATTTCAAATCAAAATTGTCATCATCAACATAAGAGACATGCGGGTTATTATTAACATCAACGGCAATAGAAAAATAACTCTTTGACATGCCCGGGTCAATTTCTACAGAGCCTCCCCAGGAAATACCGGTACGTTTATTATAAAACAGGGAGCCGGCAATATTTCTATAAACTGCGTGTATGTTATTGCTTTTGTCAATTGCCTGAGACACGTACTGTCCCAGGGTTTGGCCGGCGCCGTCTACCGTCTCAAAAGTAAACGGTGAATTATATGCGTTTGGGGAAGAAGAAATCACAGACCAGTTGTTTGATTCATCTTTGGTCCAGACTCTGAAATAATATTCCGCATTAAGAGGAAGCGCTACGCTTACAGTAACTCTGGTGCCAGGGGTAACCGCTGAGGTTGAAAGAGAAACAGCAACAGAAGTTGACCAGGTTACGCCGGTCCAGGTGGAATATTGGATTCTGTATTCAGACCCTGAAGCCAGAGTATTAGAATACCCGTTATCCCCTGGTGTCATCCAGGAAAGTTTTATTGTATTGGCTGTACCGCTCTGGTATGCTTCCAGTGTTGTTATCTGACCGGGGGCCTGCGTATCTATATAAACGGTATATTTCACAGACGATATCTCTTCGTTGCCTATATCATCTGTGCCGAAAACATAAATTAAGTTTTCATTATCAGACTGCCAGTCTACATTTTCAGATGATTTCCAAACGGTGTAATTGGGCTGGGCCGGATTGTCGGGTATACAGTCGCGCGTAGAAACCGTAACTATCCAGCTAACCCCGTTCCAGTATTTATTTGTGGTATTATCAAAAATTACCATTTTCACAGAACCGGATTTTGCAAGGGAGGTTGATACGCCCACCATGTAGGCACCCGCAGTTATATCTGCCACGGTACCGCTGATAGTTGGCAGTGAATTTAAATAAGTGCCTGTAGGGAATGTCACAAAAGTTTCCGGAGCTTCGTTATCATAAATGAAAGTATTTGAAGAAGTGCCGGCTGTAAAAACTGTCTGGTCATTTTCTGCATTATCTATTGCCATTGCAATGATGGTATATTCACTGCCGGTAGTTTTATTTGCGTCACTAAAATTATAGGACCAGCTGGAACCCGCCAGTGAGAAATTAACTGGCTCTCCTGCAGTGGAGGTAGTAAGCCATATTTCCGCACCCCACCCGCTGCCTGTCCAGAACTGGCCGTCACTTCTTCTGATTTTTAAGTTTACAGTAGAAACCGTACCGGGTGATTTATCATTAAACGTTCCGGTGATTGATGCCAACTGTCCGCCCTTGTATGGCTGGGAATTCACAGGTATAGCAATAGTGGCCGTAGGCTTGGTAACATCGTAATAGAATGACGAAACCGGAGAAGTATCGCCATTATTGTTTGCCGCATCTATGGCACGAACAGCCAACTGTATCTGATGACCTTCGGGCCAGGTAATGCCGGAAGCATCATAAGTCCAAATTTCGTTGGTTGAGTTAAAGGTACCATCTTGCGCAGAAACATAAACCCAGGTAGAAAAATCAACCCAGGCAGAACCATTATAATAGGTAGCAGGATACACCAAGTCTTTTATTTCAAGCAGAACATCCTGAATTCTTACGTTATCAATAGAAGTTCCTGTTATGGAAGTAAGGGCTTTATAGGAAGCAGAATTTGCCGGATAGCTTACCAGAGCTATAGGCGTGCTGATATCAAACACAAAATTTGCAGTGGCATAAACGGTTGAATAATTGCTGGAACTATCTTTTGACCTGGCAACAGCCTGATAACTAAAACCGCTTTCAAAAGAAATTACTGAACTATTAAAATCCCAGGCGCTATACGGCTGATTTACGTTATACCAGTTTGAACCAGAAGCGAAAGACGAACCATTCCATTCATAACCATCTGCAACACGTACAAATTTAATTTCTGTCTGAGTTACAAGCACATTATCCTGCGCCTGGCCCTGGGTAGAGTTTAATTCTTTTGTGTAAGAATTATTTGCCGGCGTAGATATTGAAATTGTTGGCGGGGTAAGGTCTTTCTGGGTTTTTGTAGAAGTTGTTACTGAAAATACCGAATCAATGGAAACACCATTTTTAGCCCTGCCTCTAAAGTAATAATTAGTATCGCCGTCTAAACCATTAAACGTTGTAGTATTACCTGTAAAATTCAGGCCAAACGGTATGGGCGTGGATATGTCATTAACAAAATTATCTGATGAAAAAGATATTTCATAAGGAGTTCCATCAGGATTACTATTTTTGCTCCAAGTAAAAGTAATTGAAGAAAATCCTATATAATTCCAAATCATTGCATCTAAATCCGGGGGGTTGGCAAGTGTATATTGTCCGTTTGAAGGAGCATCTTTTGTACCTAACGGATTGTATGTCTGAACATATCTTGAATATGTAGTATTTGGCATGAGATTGGACTCAATAAAATATGTTGTGTTGGATTGAACTGTTCCAATAATACCGCCTGTAGAAGCAAATACTTTATAGAGCTGCTCATCATCTGCCATGTCAGTCCAGCCCCATTCAATTGAAGCAGCAGATTTTGCGGTTCCCATAAAACCAGCCGCTTGTGCAAGGATATCATGAATCCAAAACGTTACATTGTTAGGATCTTTTTCATAAGCTATGCCGAAATGCCCGCCGGCAGAATAGGGCATGGCTACATAACCCGGATATACAAGATTCGGCACATAAACATTTGAGCTTACTGTTGCATCAAAACTGAAATTCGGGAATGTATAGTTAGAAGTGCCGTTTTGCAGCAGAGTCAATGCTGATTTGCCGTATTCGCAATTGGTGAATGTTACTGAACTAAAGGCCTGCAGGAAAGAACCGTCAGCTACCGTTATTCCCCTGGAATGGTCCAAGCTTAAAGCGGTTATGTTAACAGAACCGCCGTTTACGTCAAAGTTAAAATAATTTGTTGAAGCGGTGGAGGTGATAACATCAAGCAATGAATCCGTTTTTACTAAACCGCCGGGGTACACTGTCAACCCGTCGCCAAGTTCCACAATGCCGGAATTGGAATTTGTCATATCCAGCACACCGCTGTCATTTATATTTACCGGGCCTACTGCATTGAAAGTTCCTGTTTTTACGTTAAAATTACTGTTTATGTTGCTATATTGAATAACAGTGAGCTTATTGTTGAGCTCAATTTTACCGGAATTAAACTGAAAATATTTATTAGCCTTTACCGGTTGATTTATTACCAGTTCCTGGCCGGTATTTTTATTTACCTGCACTGAATCAAATACAATGGTTTTTATACCGTTAACAGCTGAACTGCTTCCGGCAAACACAAAGGTAGAACCATAAACCGTAAAATCACCGTTTGTATCTAAAGAAACATTGCCGTTTGAAAGGGTTACTTTTTTATTGGCAAAATCAAACCAGCCGGTGGTAACCAAAAGCTCTCCTGTAATTTCCAGGTCATTAACTGTGGATACGGCCCAGGTGGAAAGCGACTTATTTATATACAGTGATTTTATAGAATAATTAGCGGGCAAATTAAGGCTGACATTATTTTCGTTAATAAAACAGAGGTTCTGGACGTTTAAAACACCCGGATTTATCAAGGTAATATTTCCATCAACATTGGTGTTGTTTGAAGTCTGGCGGAAAACGCCGTTTGAAACTGTCAGACTGCCTGTAATATTAATATCCGAAAGGATAGTTACCGTGCTTTGGTTTACTTTATTTATTTCCAGATTTGAAAAAGTATTAGAGGAATTATTAATTGTCTGATTTCCATTTTTATCTAATATCCAGGTTCCATTATTTGCAAAAACACCATTCCCCCCTGAATTATTGATATCTCCCCTGAAACTTATAGTTGAGCCGTTTGTGTTTAACCAGCCATAATAAAAATTCAGGTTTCCGTTAATTTGAATACGTTTATCCTGTAAAAAAACATTTCTCGTATTAGAAACATCATTGTCAATAAATAAACTATAAAAAGTTGTTCCGGGCAGGACATTTATGTTTTGATTGTAGAAACTCTTATTTGAAAAGCAGATAGTACTGGTATTTGCCGAAAACATTCCTGCGGTATAGGTTAAATTGCCCTTAACTGTTATACTGCTGGCATTTATATTAAAAATTCCGGTACTGATATTTAAGTCATCAATTATGATATTTGTATTTATGTTAACATTTGATGAATAGCCGTCCTGAATAGAAAATGTGGAAAAGGCAACATTTGAAGGCAAGTCCCAGTCACAATATTTGGTTGGATTAATTGAACCAAAGATTACCGAATCCCCTGATGAAGGAACTATATCACCTACCCAGTTTAAATTATTGCTTGCAAAATTATCCGCCCCGCCCCCATCCCAGGTATGAACTGTCATATCGGCAGTATAAGTAGTAGCCGAATTTGAAAGTTCTGACCAATTACCGGCTTTATCCTGGGTCCAGGCTCTGAGATAATATGTAGTTTTTTCAAGCAGATTTGTTACTCTCCAAATCTGAGGTTCCCCAAAACTTACATTTGCAGTAGATATGGTTATCTGGGCGCTTGTTACGCTCCAGGTTAGGTTTGCGGTATAACTTGCATGCTGAATATTGAACTGGCCGTGAGGGATTGTTTTATTTAACCCGTTATCGCCTTTTGAGGACCACCACAGGGTCATCTGGCCGGGTATTGAGTTGTCAATAACGCTTAAATTATCAATCGGCGCAGGAGCTATGTTATCCAACAGGTAGATACTTGGCGTGGCGGTAGCGACAGTATAAATATCATTGCCATTTTTTGAAACTACCGTAATCCAGTAAGTAGTATCAGAGAAAAGATTTTCAACGGTTGTAAACCCGCCTGTTGCCCATACGGTGGTAGTGAGGTCTACCTGAAAGTTATCTGATGAAACTGAAATCCTGTACTGAGTATAGGTTGAATTGTTGTTTGTACCCCAACCTACAGACAAGCTCCAGGAAGTAGCATTAATGGCATATGTGCCGGTAGCCGGGTTTGCCAGAGTATATTTTACAACAGGGGTGCAGGATGATGTACCAATGGGGTTGTACGCTTCAGCGTATCTATAATAGGAAGTGTTAGGTGACAGACTGGCTTCCAGATAATCAGTTACATTGGCCCCAAGCACACCAAAAAGGCCGCCGGTTGAATTCTTAATTCTATAACCTAATTCTTCGTTTGAGTTATCTATCCAGCTCCAGTTTATGGCACAGGTTGAAAGTACCAATCCGTTAAAACTTCCTACTGCAGTAGGGGAGGACCAGAAAATTACATTATTAGGGTCGTATTCAAATGCCGGGCCTGATTTGGGGCCTGCGGCAAACTGCATGGCAATATAACCGGGATAAAACAAATTAGGAGCAGATACGTTTGTTGATATGGATGCATCAAAATAAAGATTATCAAATGTATATTGAGTTGTACCGCTTTGTAAAATCTGTAAAGCTATTGCGCTATTCTGGAAATTTTGAAAAGCAACTGTACTTAATTTTTGTATATAAGAACCATTTTCAATAACTAATCCCTGATCATTAAGCCCTTCAAGTGTTAAACCTGAAACATTCACGCTGCCGCCGGCTATTACAAACATAATGTATTCACCGGTTGTTGAAGAACGGATTACATCTCCCGTTGTATTGGCTGTAACTCCTGCGCCGGTACTTATAATAATTGAACCTGCCACCCTAATAGTACTGTTATCAGCGTTTCCAAGATCCAATGATCCGCCGTCATAAAACTTCATCTGCCTCCAGATTGTTACGGTGGCAAGCTGTACATCAAATCTGCCGGAAGCATTCATGTCTTGTTCAACAGTAAGACGGGCGCCGCCGTTAGTAAAATACAGATATGAACCTTTATCCATAGTCAAAGTCTTTTTTACTCTTACCGGTATGCCCTGTATATACCCGCTTCCCCCGGGATAATTCACAATCCTGAAAGTATCAAGCGTAAGCTGCCCGGTACCGTACATCTGGGAAGCACCTGTGTTATTGGGAATTACAACAGTTGAGCCGTCAACCAGGAAAGAACCGTAATTTGTGTTGTTCAAACCATGCATTTTCAGGAGCTTGTTCTGAATATCAAAAACAGCCGATCCGCCGCCAAAGAATGAGCAACTTCCAGTGATGCTCAAGCTTGGCTTTGCTATGTTTATGATGCCTACGGTCTTATTAGACAGGTAAAGACCCGGCAGAGTAGTTTCCTCAGGAACATCTATCACAACGTCGTTCCCTGAATCTGATAAAGAAATAGTGCCGTTAGCATAATTAAGCATTGCCCCGGGGTAAACAGTGATATTACCGCCAATGGCCGGATTACCGGAACTTGACCACCTATACACACCGCTTTTCACAGTCAGGTCATTTTGTATGCTGAAACCCCAGTTATATGCGTTAAATGTACTCATGTTAACCTTATTTATTTCCAAATTATACACATTGCTCGCCGGGCCTCCGCTGTCTGCAATGAATTGTTCATCTGTCCCGTCAATGATAACCTTGGAATTTGTGTTACTTTCGTCAAAAGTACCGTACCAGCTGCTAAAATCACCTCTGATGTATATAGTTGAACCAGAGATGTTGAAACGTCCATCTCCACCCTGGCCTGATATATAACCGCTGTGTCTCATATTTGTAAGGAACAAATAATTGTTATTAAAATAAAGCTTAGCGCCTGTTTTTTTGATGTGAGATATGCAGTAGAACGTTGTTCCGGGAAGAAGGTACATATACTGGTGGTTGGTCCAGTGGGTGAAAGCGATGGTACTTGTATTTGCTGTGAACTGGCCGCCATTATACTTCATGTCACCCAGTATCGAAACGCTGGTGGTAAGCACGTTAAAATTACCGCCGGAAATTGTAAGGTTATTATCTATTGTTATAGTTGTTGAAATATCAACATTTGCCAAATAATCAGAATATATATTAAAACTACCAATTCTGACTGTATATGGTATATCCCAGGTACACGGTTTTGAAGGGTTAATGTTTGTGAAGGTTATATTATCTCCTGGGTTTATAGGATTGTCTGCAACCCAGTTAAACTGGTCAGAAGCAAGATTGCTGGCGCCGCCGCCATCCCATACTTTGTCTTCTGCTAAAACAGGGATAATAGAAGAAATAACCAATAGGGTGGTTGAAATGATGAATGTTATGAAGAATTTTTTTATGTTTACCATTATTTCTGTTAAATCCTGCAAATTTAAATTATATTTTATTTATATACAACAAATTAAAGTAAGAAGTGTAATTAATAATACTATCTGCCCTGGGGTTTATCTACTGTTATAGTAATAGCCCATAAAGGCCTAAAAGTCAATGGACAGTGACAAAAATCACCTGCTGTGACAAAAAACACGAAAAACTATGAAAAATGCTCTTTTTTGGATATGGTGTTTACTGAGAAAGAAATGATTTTAATTCGTCGTCTTTGGGGTTTAGCTTAAAAGCTTCGCGCCAAACTTGTATGGCTTTTGATTTTTTATTAAGTGCATAATAAGCCGACCCTAAACGTTTCATGGCCATAGCATTGGATGGTTCAAGTTCTAAAACACTATTGCATTCTACTATAGCTCTGTCATATTTAGCATCGTAAATATAATTTAATGAAGCTACTAATTTCTGTTCTACCAGGGTCATTCCTGGCACAACCTCCACCGCTTTCAGCTGGTTGGGGTACTCTTCTTCAATCACGTTGACAAATTTTTCAATCCTACCATCCGAAGGGTTTAACTGGCCTGCATAAATTATGGAATGCAGAGCAGTTTTAAACTTTGCGCTGGGTTTAATGTATTCCCTCACAGCAAACCTTATTAATTTGCCGTTTTTTGTTTGAGCTGTTTCATCGCCGAAAGCTTCCTGGATTTTTCTTATTTTACCGTAAAGTTTTTTTAATTCCGTGTTATTTGGTGAGGTTTCCAGTGCGGTTTTCATATTGCTTAAAGCATCGGTATACCTGCCGGCATTGTAACTTTCCTCAACACTTTTTAGGACTTTGCTGTATTTTTCCATCAATTTCTGTTTGGCAAATTCTATAAGTTTCGGCGGCTGTACCTGTGTAGGGTCCAGTTTTAAAATCTGTTCCCAGTAAGAAATGGCTTTGCTGAAATCATTGGCCTGAAAGGACCTTATGGCAGTATCATAGTACGCTTTTATTAAACTCTGTTTTTCTTTTTCTGATAATACTTTTTCCTGCGCAAAAACATTTGCACCGGTAATTATCGGAATAAGCATAATTGCTAAAAATATTTTAGTTTTTCTTTTCATCTTTTTTATCGCTTTTCCCCTGGCTTCTTAAAATACTTATTTCAATTCTTCTATTTTTTGCGCGGCCTTCTTCCGTATCATTGGATTCCAAAGGATGAAACTCGCCGTAACCATAAACAGTAAAACGTTTTGAATCTATTTTTTCTTCGTCCATAAGATATTTTATTACGCTAAAAGCCCGGGCTGCGGATAATTCCCAGTTTGAATCATACTTTCCCACTCCGGCTCTTACCGGAATGTTGTCCGTATAACCTTCTACTACAATATTATTCGGCATGTCCTTTATAATTTTCGCTATGCCTGACAAACTTTTTGCCGCTTCCGGTTTTAAAGCCGCTTCACCTGAATTATAAAGCACGGGTGCCGGCAGGGATATTTTTATTCTTTGAGAATTAATTTCTATTCTTGCAGTATCCTGCAGTTCGGATGACAATTTATTTGCTGCGTCCGATTCTTTTGATTTCTGGCTGGCATCTTCATCTACCTTGCCACCCATGGCTGACTGTACGTTTGAAAGCAGTTTTTCTGACTCCAGACCCCCCATTGCTGATACGGAGTATAACAATAGGAAGAAGATCATTAAAGTAGTTATCAGGTCAGCATAAGGGACAACCCAACTGGATGGGTCATAAAGTGCCCTTTTATCTACCTTACCGCCAATATCTCCACCAGACATAAATAAAACCTCAAGTTTTATTTACCCAGACGCTTTGGTTTTTTAAGCCGCATGGTGCGGATGAAAAACCAGTCAGGGTATAAAACCTCAATTTCCTTTACCCAGACGTTTTGGTTTTTTAAGCCGCATGGTGCGGATGAAAAACCAGTCAGGGCATAAAACCTCAATTTCCTTTACCCAGACGTTTTGGTTTTTTAAGCCGCATGGTGCGGATGAAAAACCAGTCAGGGTATAAAACCTCAATTTCCTTTACCCAAACGTTTTGGTTTTTTAAGCCGCATGGTGCGGATGAAAAACCAGTCAGGGTCATAATTTCAAAAAGTGATTAAGTGATTAGGTTGTTAAGTGGTTAGTAAATTATTTTAACTAAACACTAACCACTTAATCACTATTCACTATTTTTTATCTAATTACATTTATTTCAATTCTTCTGTTTTGTGCCCTGTTTTCGGGTGTATCGTTCGGGTAAAGGGGCCTGAACTCGCCATACCCTGCCACTATAAACTTTTCTGACGACATTCCCTTTACTTTGGTAAAATAGTCAATTACACTTACAGCCCGGGCAATAGACAATTCCCAGTTGGTTGTATATCTCCCCGCTTTTAACGGTATATTATCAGTATGCCCTTCAACAACAACTTTATTGGGCAGTGCTTTCAGAGACTTGGCTATTTCATCTAATCCCAACGCTGTTTCTTTAGTAATTTCTACTTTACCTGTTTCAAAAAGCACAGGAGAAGTAAGCAGGATACGTATCATTTTATCATTAACTTCAAGTTTTGCCAGTTTATCCAGTTTTTCTTTTTCTGAATCCAGCTTGCTTACCGCTTCCTGTTCCTGAATCTGCTTTAAAATTCTTTGGGCGCGGTCCGTCATGGCGGCATCCTTGCTTACCATGCTGGTTAGGGCAGACTGAATATTAGTTCTTTTGCTTTCATCCATACGGGTAAAAGCATAGGACATTAGAAAGAACAAAGTCAGGTTTGTAATAATATCCGCATATATTGTCAGCCAGATGGAACTTTGCTGCATTATTCTTACCGGCCGTTTACGTTTTTTCATGATTAACGAACAATGTTAGGGGATTAATTTATTGTTTATGGGCAAATAAGTTTGCCCTTATATTTTATAACTTGCTGTTAGCCAGCGACTGTTCTCTTAAGATTGCAGATAAATAACCCTCAAGTTTTTTTGCCGTTATTACAGGCACATCACCTTTATGAATTGAAACAATGCCTTCAGTAATGAGTTCCATGTTAAGAATTTCATCTTCACTGTATTCAGACAGTTTTACAGCAACGGGTAAAAAAGCAAAATTAGCGGCAAATATGCCGAAAAATGTAGCAGCCACAGCTGTTGCCATAGCGGCACCCATGGAAGTAGGGTCGGTAATATTTCTTAATACCTGCACAACACCCAGCAGGGTTCCCAGCAATCCGAAAATAGGCGCTACAGTAGCCATCATTCTAAATACGCTGGCAACTTTCTGATGCCTTTCTCTTACGTACAAAATTTCTTTTTCCAGATTGTCTTCGATAATGTCTATATCGTAACCGTCTATGAGCATTTGCAGGGCATTTCTAAAGAACTTGTCTTTTAATCCGGCTACTTCAGGCTGGAGGCCGGAAAACCCTGAACGTTTGGATTTTTCTGAAAGGCCTACAACAAGTTCTATCATTCTCAAAGATGATTCTCTTTTATTTGGGAAGAAAGCCAGACTGAAAGCCTTAGGTATGGCTTTGATAGTTGTCCAGGGATAAGCAATGAGAGTAGAGGAAAGAGTACCTATTACAACCAGCAGAAACGCATCAAGATTAAACAACATATGCACAATTTCACCGCGCGCCATGACTATGTAAATTGCAACTACTCCGATAATTGCTCCGCCAACCGTTAACAAATCCATTTATTTTCCCCCAAAAATATTTTTAAATAAGTTCAATTATGCCTTCGGCATTTAATTTTCTTATGCTTTCAATAACCCGGCGTTTTTCTTCGATGATTCTTTGTGCTGATAAAGGTTTACCCAACTCCATTTCCTGTTGAAGCCTTTTTCTGCCGGCTTCAGTAAGCGCTTCCATGATTTTTGCTGTATATTGTTCCGGCATGGTTTTAAGAATCTGCGCAAAAGCTGAAAGATTTATCCTGCGCATAACGGTTTGCAGAGTTTCACCGCTGAAATTGACTATATCCTCAAAACTGAAGACGGATTTCATTAATTTGGCTGCAAGGGGCGGATTCTTGGCCTTAAAATTAGCAATGATTTTGTCCTGAGTTGCTTTATCGCTGTAATCAAGCAGTTTAACAAGTATTTCATCACCGCCAAGAGAATAATTAAGGGTGTCTCTAACTTTCTGTTCAAGGGATTTTACAGCGTCAGGGTCCATCTGTTTCACGTTTGAAAATAATTCGGATACTTTCATTTTCTGATCCGCATTTAAATCAGCAAACAACTTGGAAGCCATATCTCTGTCAATGTAATTTAGAATTACCGCTATGTTTTCAGAACTTTCTGTTTTAATTGATTCTCTTAACTGATTTATTTCCTGAGGGACAATAAACCAGAATGGTTTTCTGTTTTCACTATCGTGAGATAAAGATGCAGTCTGAGCTGACGCAGTTTCTACGGAAGTTGACTGCTGGTTTTGCGCGCCAAAATCCTGACTTGAAGTGTTTGCTTCTTTTTGGGCCGCTACCAGTCCGGCAATAACTTCTACCAGGCTTTTTGAAAATATTTTAAATGGATTGAACAAAAACAATACTGAGCCGAAAACAAAAAATGTTGCAAGGGCAATTATAATAACCCAGTATAGATTAGGCGGATAAAGCAGAGAATACCAGTAAAAAGGATTTTGTTTAAAATTCATTCTTTCAATTATCAGCTGGTCCCCGCGGGTTTCATCGATACCCAGTAACCCGAAAGCCACTTTTTTCATAATTTCTATCACGCTTGCGGAGACAGCTTTATCAACTATAATGGTTGCACTGATTTTCTTTATGGCGGTTTTTGTTTTTCCTATATCCAGCGGCGCTAATAAATCCTCTATTTTTCTTTCTCCGATATTTTCTTTAACAGGCACTCCTGGCAGTACCATTTTAGGCCGTTCATCAACAGTTTTAATCTGAAGTTCCTTTTTTTCTTTTTCACTGTACATCTCTGTATTGATGATAATGATAATTTTTTCCGTACCGGCAATTTCAGTAAGAACCTTTCTTAACCTGTCTTCCAGGCTTGTTTCTATCTGGATTTTTGTTTCAATACTGGTTTCGGCAATATCCGCCGCAAAGATTTGTTTGGGAGCCTGAAAAACCAACAATGAAGCAAAAATAAATAGCGCCACGAACTGATAAAACCTTTTTTTCATAATTTTCTCCTAATGTCTTTATATATTATTTATTGTGTAACTTTTCAAATATTTTGCGCTTTCTTCCAGTAGAGCAGCATTTATATACATACCAGACCCAATTTCAAGACTGGCCATATTTCTGACTATTCCATAATTTTGAAATTGCTGGTGTCTTCCGGAATTAAAGCAGGGAATTTGTTTGGTACTACCCTTACTTTCCAGCCAAAGGAATCTTTGACAGCGTATTTATCTATTGATGGTATATTTTCATTGCCCATGCAAAAAGGGCATTCTGACAGGTATGAAGGTAAGTCTTTTTTTACTATTTTTTTATCTGAAAAATCTTTCGGTCTTTTTGCTCTTTCGGTAGCGATAATAACCCATTCTCTTACTGCTATATTCTGTCTGAGTTGAGGCATAAAACCCCTTAATAGTTATGAGTTTTAGAGCACTTGAAGGTATATTCTATATATCATTTTATTTATCAAAAAACAACGTTTTTTTAATAATTATAATGATTTAAACCGTGCAGGCTCATTTCAAATGGGTGTTTTTCCTTAAACTTGACAAAATATATATGAAATGATAGAATACGGAATTACAAAATTCTGAGAACATTTAGTAATTTTTTTGAATTTTCGCTCTTTTGGATGTATGTTATCTGAAACTTGAGATTTGAAATTTGAAATCTATAATTCACGCCCCCATCGACTAGCGGTTAGGTCATCGCCCTTTCAAGGCGGTAACACCAGTCCGAATCTGGTTGGGGGCGTTTTTTTATTTTTATAGGCTACCGCCGCAGAAAGGCGATACGCCCTTTCAAGGGTTGCAATGCGACGAATAAGGAGCATTGGCTGCAACGGGTTCGAGACGGTGAGAACCCTGGGCCGAAGGCTAACACCAGTCCGAATCTGGTTGGGGGCGTTTTTTTATGCCCCAAAACCGTACTTTTGTGCTGACTGATAAAACACCTACCCCGTGCAGTTTTCAATCCTGATTTATCCTTTTATAATTGGATATCTGGATATTGCTCATAAACAAAACAATTTGAAAACTATCGCAGGGATAAATGTCACACATGCATTCATCTCCACTTTAGGTGGATATGAATGCTGCCATTTAATTTTTCGGAAGAAAATCTATCTGGAAAGTTACTCTGTGGGATAACCCTAAATCTGAATGCGGAATGTAGGCATAATCCAGCTTTACCGGACTGAAATTAAGCCCGAAACCTGCCGACAGACTGCTTGTCTGCTGGTAAACCCCGCCAAATCTGAAGGCAATATATTTGTTTGCAGAAACTTCAAAACCAAGCCCTAATTTCATCTTTGAATCATTTTCCTGAACAATATCAAAAGAAGAATTGTAGCCTTTTGACATAAAACCCGTACCCGCTCTGATAGTAAAAGGAAGCAAAGAACCCCTGATTTTTGAACCGATATTCTGTACCACAATGCCTGAGGTGTTGCCGGATCTTGAATTTCTATAGTACAAACCTGCGTCAAAAGCAGCTACAGATGCGCTGTTTTTGTTTAACTCTTCATTTATATATTTTACAGATACACCTATCTTGATTGACCTGCTGTCTTCGCGATAAGGCATATTATGGGAATATCCCAGCACTACCAGTGTATCTCTAAGGCTTATTGCCGTACCTTCTGTAATAACATCATTTACTACAGACCGTTGAAAATCACTGATGCCTAAATTTGTTATACCAAAACCCAGGGCATTTTCTCCTGAACTAAAAACAGCTAATACCGTATTGGCGGATATGTCGCCATAGATGAGCGCCTGCGAAAAAGAATATTGAGAACCCTGCACGTTTGATAAACCGGCAGGATTATATTCAAGCGCGGATACATCATCTGAAATTGCTGTAAAATTACCCGCCATTCCCTGTGCTCTTGCTGTGTAACCAATTTTTAGAAACGGAACAGCGGAAATACCGGCCGTTCTTACAAGCTCTTCTGCAAACAAACCGGCATTAAAAAACAAAACAGAATAAATGATATAAAATAGTCTGAAATATATTTTCATAAATTATCTTGCAATCATTAATTTGCCTTTTACTTTGCCTTTATCGGTTTCTGCTACATACAAATACACACCATCAGAAACCAGTTCACCGGTGTCATTTTTGCCGTCCCATTCTGCGCTGGTAGGATAATCAGGTTCAATGGTCCTTACCTGTTGGCCGGCCAGATTATAAATACGAACCGTCAGGGACACGCCTTTCAAATTATCTGAAAGATAAATTCTTGTTGTCTGGCCGTTTGCTGGATTAAAAGGATTTGGTGAGTTTACTGCTACGCTTTCTTTAACAACTGCAGGGACTGTATAACCTACGGCAGAAGCCGCATTTATTAAACCATAACCTGTATATAAATCCTTGCCGGGAGTATCTAAATCAATGGCGGTACTGGTAATTTTTTCATAAACGCTGGCAAAAGTTGCATTTGGTTCATAAGAAAAAATAAGTGCTACCACACCGGCCACGAAAGGCGATGCCATGGAAGTTCCATCCGAATATTCATAACCGTCTGAATGCCATATATCCATAGAATCATTCCCAAGGCCGCCTGGATTAGTAGGAGGAACTGTACTATAAATTTCAACACCGGGAGCCATTATATCAAGCTCAGAACCGTAATTCGAAAAACCGGCCCGCTGGTTTTCTGAATCAGAAGCACCTACCGCAATAGCATGTGGTAAAGCCGCTGGGAACATTACAAAATCATTTGTCGGATCCCCGTCATCGGCAAAATTTCCCGCCGCCGCAATACAAATAACTCCATTATTATAGGCATAATCTATGGCTATCCGTTCAAGGTTCGACAGCATTTCACCGCCAAGGCTCATATTAATTACCTTTGCTCCCGCATCAACTGCATAGGGTACACAGCTTGAAATTGCTATTGATGCACCGGAGCCTTCATTATCGAGCGCCTTGATAGGTATAAGCCTTGCGCCCCAGCTTACACCAGCTACGCCTCTGTTATTATTTGTCATGGCGGATATTATTCCCGCTACGTGAGTTCCGTGGCCATTATCATCCATAGCATCTGAATCATCATTTACAAAATCATAGCCTAAAGAAGTGTCAACGCTGCCGGCTAAATCCGGGTGCAGATAATTTATTCCCGTATCTATTATGGCTACTTTAACACTCCAACTAGCCTTGGTTATTTCCCAGGCTGATGGGCAATCAATTTTTTTTACTCCCCATTGGCTATTATATGAGGTATCATTTGGTATAACAAACATTTTCCTTATGTAATTCGGCTCGGCAAATTCCACTTCCGGCTGATGGCTGTAATATTCAAGAGCTGTTTCCACGCTCATGTTATCAGACAGAGTAACAACCTCAGCGTTAAACTTTTCTAAACCACCTTTGTTTTGATGGTTCATTTTGCTTAACATGCCCTTTTTCTGTGCTTTAGTTGTGCCTTGCTTGTAGACAACAACTATTTCATCTTTTACAACTTCTACGCTTTTATTTAATTTTTGTGAATAGAAACGGCTTTTCTGCATAGCAGGTAAACTGCAGGTTAAAAACAGGATGGAAAAAAACAGGATAGGTCCAGCAAGGTTCTTTTTCAATTTAATTTTATAGGTCTTCTTCTTTCCTTAGGGGCAACGATATACTCCAGGCTTCAAAGAAACCGGCTAAAAATGCGCCTACATAATAGCCCCACCACTGGTTTGGCACGCGGACAAATATCCATATAAAACCTACGCAAAGCATGGACAAACTGAAACAATACGTTCCAATGCTTGAAAGTATAAGTTTTTTCGGCATATTGCTGTAAAGCTGTTTACGGTCAAGAGGATAAGTAACCGCCCTGACAAGAGCAATGGTAGCCCCTATAACTAAAAGAATAACCGGGCTTATTAGCCTGCAGATAAAAAGTATTTTCATTAAAAAAGACCTTTCTGCGGAAACATCCTTAAACCACATACCGTCATAAGCTGGATAGCTGCCGATATAAAATATGGGTTCACTGCCGCCGATAGCTTTAACATTAACAATAACAAACACTGTTGCACAAATAAACCCTATACCATAAAAAACAATTTTGTATATTTTCTTTACGCTTTCACCGCCGAATGCCAGTCCGTAAATGGCCAGCAATACCGAGGGACCAAAAATGCCTATCATAAAAAATTCACGGATATTATTTATTATCAGCGGCATTGGATGCGGGCCGAGCAAAATTTGCAAAGGTCTGGTAGCCAAATAAATGCCAAATGCAATAAATCCAAAATACGCTGCATCATATGTAGCTTTGCCTGCAGAAAAATGTCTGATAGGGGCAATGTGCCTGACGTATCTGGCTAAAGCAAGAAATATGAGCCCGGCGCATATTGGTACAAAAATGTTCACAATGATGTTTGGAAGGTATTGCATTTTTCAGTGGTCTCCTGTCAATAATTTTAATTTGTTCTTGTAGTTTTATTATTGAAACAATTTAGATGTTTGTAAATTTTTTTACTTCCTGAAATCTTTTCTGTATATCGGCACGGCTGATTTTGCTTAACTTGCTTAAACTGAAACCCTGACAGCAGAAAGAACCCATTACTGTTCCATACGTGACTGCCTGCCTGATATTTTTATCTGATAATGAACCGCTTTTTGCAATATATCCCACAAAACCCCCGGCAAAACTGTCACCGGCACCCGTGGGGTCACAGACACTTTCCAGAGGATAGGCAGAGGCTGAAAACATGGTTGATTTGCTGTAATAAAGCGCGCCGTATTCTCCTTTTTTTATTACTACGCCTTTCGGGCCCAGAGCTAATATTTTTTTTGCGGCTTTTACCAGGTTAAGTTCTCCGGCAAATTCTTTTGCTTCTGATTCGTTTATCAAAAGCACATCTACTTTTTTAAGTACTTTTATAAGTTCGTTTTTTTTGTTCTGTATCCAGAGGTTCATAGTATCCAGAGCAACAAACTTTGGCCGGCCTTTTTTGCTGACCTGCATTAGCACTTCATATTGCAGGCTGGGGTCAATATTTGCAAGAAAAACATTTTGTATGCCCAGATATTCTTTTGGAATTTTGGGTGAAAATGTTTCAAAAACGTTCAGGTCAGTGCTCAGGGTACGCCTGTTATTCATATCCACTTCATAAACACCGGACCATCTGAAAGTTTTTCCTTCCTGTTTTTCAAGGCCGGCAGTATCTATATTATGTTTTTTAAGCAGTTTTACGTGTTCCTGCGGAAAATCCGTGCCTACTACACCTACAAGTTTTACATCCGTAAAGTGGCTGGCGGCTACAGAAAAATAAGTAGCAGAGCCGCCTAAAGCATCAGCTGCTTTGCCGAAAGGCGTTTCCACTGTATCAAGCGCTATTGAACCGACTACTAAAATTGACATAACTCCTCCGGATAATTATTTTATATACTTTCCTAAAAGCAAATCGAGATTTTTTAATGTTTTCTTATTAGCTTTGTCTTTGCTGGTAAATACGGCATATTTAAGAGTAGTTGAGCACTTACACTTTCTTTCTGTTTCAGGAATCCTGGGAATCAATTTTCTCAACATATTTTTAACATTATTTACATTGGCATTTAAATTGCCTATTACCATTTCACTGGTTACTTCTTCGCCTTCTTTCCATACATCATAATCCGTAATAGCGGCTACTGTGGTATAACACATTTCAGCTTCTCTTGCCAATTTGGCTTCGGGCAGAGCCGTCATGCCTACAATACTAAAATCCAGTTTTCTATTTACCTGAGATTCGGCTTTTGTAGAAAATTGCGGGCCTTCAATACATACATAGGTTCCGTCATAGTGCACAGTTGCGCCTACTTCTTTCAGACAGTCTGCTGTAAGTTTTCTTAAGTTATCACAATAGGGATGGGCAAATTCAATATGGGCCACTAAACCGTTTCCAAAAAATGTTGATCTTCTCTGGCGGGTTCTGTCAAAAAGCTGGTCCGGAATTACAAATTCTCTTGGTTTTAATTCCTCTTTAAGTGACCCGCAGGCAGAGATACTGATTAAGTGTTCCACTCCCAAAGATTTCATAGCATATATATTTGCACGGTAATTAACTTCTGTAGGCATAATCCTGTGGCCTCTGCCGTGCCTGGGCAAAAAAGCTACTTTTTTTCCTTCGAAAGTTCCTATTACTATAATATCAGACGGGTCACCGAACGGTGTTTTTATTTTTACTTCCTTTATATCCTTTATGCCTTCAATATTATAAACACCGCTGCCGCCAATGATACCAATTTTTACGTTTTCTGTTTTATTTTGCTTTTTTGCCATTTCTTTCTCCCTTTTTTTGTTGATATATTTATAAGTTTATACGATGATACGCAAAAGTCTAATTTTAAACCAGCTGTTACTTATCATCTTATCCACTTATAAACTTATCAGTTGTTTTTATAGAACAGGCTTCATGTCAAGTATCTGTAATTGTACGTTTTCTTTATTCTGCCAGCGGTTTATTTCAACCTGTACAACCACATCAATAAATTTTGAAAGGTTCAATACCGTTGATGACATTTCACCCAGGTTCCAGCCGATGGCGTAAATATTATTCCCATTTTCCTGCATTTTTAAACGCAGGTGGTTATACCCTGCCCCTACTTGCGAATGTTCCTCTACCTTTACATTATTAATAAGAAAAACAGGATAAGGATTTTCTATACCAAACGGTTCTAATTCGTTAAGTTCATTTACAAGTTCAATTTTTATTTTAGAAAGGTTAAGTTCAGAGTCTATCTCTATTTTTTGTTCCATCATTTCTTTGTTTATTTCATTTTCCGCCATTTCAAGCATGCGTTTTTTAAACTCAGGTATTTTATCTGTCATTACCGTAAAACCAACTGCCTGGGAATGACCGCCGAATTTTACCAGCAGGTCAGCGCATTTTTCTATAGCAGAATAAATATTAAAACCTTCTATAGACCTGCCTGTGCCTACCGCCTCGGTTCCTTCCGAAATCAGAAGCATGGTAGGCCGGTGATACTGGCGCACTATCTGAGAAGCGACTATTCCTGTTACTCCATGTTCCATGCCGGAACCTGTTACAAAAAACAGTTTATCTTTCTCAATACTGCATTGTTTCCTTAAAAGGTCTATGAATATATCAATATTTTCAGACTGCAGTTCTTTACGTTCTTCGTTAAGTTTGATTATCTGATCTAAGATTTTTTCCGCTTTCTGGACATCTTCCGCTATTAGAAGTTCTACCGCCAGCTCAGCCCTGCCAAGCCTTCCGCAGGCGTTTAAAAGCGGTATAATGTTAAATGAAATTGTTTTTGTATTTAAATCTTCGCTTTTTGAATACTGTTCTATCAAAAGTTTTAACCCAATACGTTTTGTTTTCTTTAAAGAACCTATACCTTCTTTTACAATTATCCTGTTTTCTGATATCAGGGGCATCATATCACTTATGGTGGCTATACAGGCAACATCCATATTGTCCTGCAGGAAATATTTCAATCTGTTGTTTCTTATTCGTTCAAGCCTCTCAAAAACCTTGCAGGTAAGCAGGGCGTCTTCCAGAGCTTTTTTTGAATGAATCTGTTCCAAACCCAGGTTTCCCGTTACAGAACCCAGGCCGTAGGATTCAAAAGGAAAGTAATCTCTTGAAAGAACCAGTGTATCAATAACTTCATTTTCAAAATCTTTTCCTAAATACTTTTTTGTAAACTGCCTGATAAAACCGATATTAAACTCTGCGTTATGCGTAACAACGGTACTTTTTTCTATGAATTCAAGCAGTTTTTTTACGGCATTTTCTGAACTACCTTTTTCTACCTGCAGCTGGAAACTTTCCTGAACAACGAAGTTTTTAATTTTAAGTGCGCCTATTTCAGTAATGTCGTCAAAAACCGGATGGAGGCCGCTGGTTTCAATATCAAACACCACAATTTCTTTGTCATAATATTTGTCATAGGACATCATAAGTCCTTCACAGAATTTCAATGCTACGGAACAACCGGAGAGTTCACAGAAAGGATATTTTGAATCTTTTCTCTTTGGATCCACTACGGCTACAGCATCCTGAGGAAGAATTTTAGGAGGTTCGTGATGGTCTGTTACTATAACTTCTGCTCCCAGGGATTTTGCATACGTAATCTCATTTGAATTTGTTATACCGCAGTCAACAGTAATTATCAGTTTTACGCCCTGCTGGATATATTTATCAATTACGTTTTTGTGCATCCCGTAACCTTCATTAGAAGGAATATACCACAAAGGCTCATCACCAAGCATTTTCAGCGTGGAATAGACAACTGTCACGGAAGAAACGCCGTCTAAATCTCTGTCACCGTAAATAAGAATCTTTTCTTTTTTTTCAACAGCCTGGCGTACTCTGGCTACAGCTTTGCTCATGTCTGTCATGAGAAACGGGTTTGCCAGGTCATAAAACGAAACATTCATAAACATATTTGCTTCTTTTATGCTTTTTATGCCTCTGTTTACCAGAACTGTTGCTAATGTTACGGAAACATTAAGGCCTTGGGAAATATCATCCACAATCCGGGAATTATGCTGTTTTAAAATCCATTTTTTAGGAATATTCATTTTTATAAGTTAAAAGATGTTTTTTGAATTACTTCCGGTTACATTATCAAATCTTTATGTTTTGTAAGGGTAATATCTAAGGCCAGGTTTAAATATCTGTAATCTTTATTGAGCTCATCCCAGGACAAATATTGAAGCGATATTTTTGCGTTTTCCATTATTGCAGTGATATTTGACATAAAATCTTCCGAATGAACATTTGCTTCCGGCGGAGGTCCGATTACCACCGTAATGCTTACTTTATTTGTTTTGCATAGTTCAGAAAACATATTGTAATTCATTTTTGAATTACCAATATAACTTCTGTCAAATACGCTTTCCAGCCTGAATTTAAGATTATGTTTTTTAATAACGTCCCTGAATTTTTCTTTAGCTTTAATAAGTTCCTGTTCTTTGCCTTCCGGAAAGAAAAAAACAATATCAATGGCCCTTAGGTTTTTGTCTACTCCGTCTATTTCAACCGGTTTTTGAACCGCTGTAATAGGAACTTGCGCGGCTTGCGGGGGCTTTACAGGTGCCAGCGTTGGGGCAGGTTGTGGTTTTACAATTGGCTGAACCGGTACTGAATAAACCTGGGCAGGCGGTTGAGGTGTAATTTGCTGCACTTCCGGCGACGGAGCTTCATCTTCCGGATCGTTCGGCAATAAATCTTTCATCAATGATTTTACCATTTCCATATCAACAGTCTGATTTGTTATAGAAGCATAAGCATTGATTCTTTTTAAAAATCCTTCTAATTCCCTTATGTTTGATTTTAATTTTGAAGCAACATATAAAAGCATATTATCATCAAGATTTACCTGTTCCGTCTCACCTTTTCTTTTCAAAATAGCTACACGGGTTTCAAGTGACGGTGACTTTATGTCCGCTATTAAACCCCATTCAAACCTTGATTTTAGCCTGTCCTCAAGGGTAGTCAGCTGCTTAGGTGGCCTATCACTTGTGAGCACAATTTGCTTCCCGCTCTGGTGTAAAATATTAAATGTATGAAAAAACTCTTCCTGTGTTGATTCCGATTCGGCAAGAAACTGGATATCATCTACTAAAAGCAGGTCCATCTGGCGGTACCTGTCTCTGAATTGTGCAAGAGTACCGCGCCCGATTGAATCTATAACTTCGCTTATGAATTTTTCCGATGTTACATAGAATACTTTCAGGTCCGGGTATTTTTTGCAAGCAAAATGTCCTATAGCCTGCATAAGGTGTGTTTTGCCCAGGCCTACTCCGCCGTAAATAAAAAGCGGATTGTAAACTTTCCCAGGATTTTCTGCTACAGCCATGCCGGCGGCATGGGTAAAACGGTTGCTTGAACCGACTACAAATTCTTCAAATGTGTATTTTGCGTTCATTGACAATTTAAAGAAATCATCATTTCCTGAAACAGCTTTTTGGCGGGCAGGAGTTGTTGTTTCCGGCTGAGGAACCTGAGCCGGCGGTTCCGGAATCGGATTGGGTGCAGCAGGAAGGGGCACATCCGGGATAACTGCTTTTTGAGGCTGGGTTGATTTGTCTGTTAAAATATTTCTTAAATCATCAAGCTTCTGGTCATTTAAATCATAAATATAAATACCGAAATTATATTCATCACTGAAAGAAGCAAAGGGACGGCCGCTGTCGACTTTTAATGCCTGAAGCAGATCATTTAGTTCTTCTTCAACAATTCTGATTTTCAGGCGGTACCTATTTTTATCTTTATCGCTGGGTGAATGTGCAAGTTCAAATTTTTCAAGCATTTATGTTAGCCTTTATGAAGCATCAGTTCTATTACCAAATCCACATACGTTAATTTTCTATTTATCTGGGTGACGGGTATTGCATAGAAAAATATACCGGTCCCCTGGATTCTGTTTTTAATTTCCGAAGGGTCATAACCGTCAGGATGAATAACAAAAATATCTTTTACCTGTTTCTCCCGGCACAAGTCTATCATCTGTTTCCAGTCTATAGTTAAAATATCAATACCGCATTCAAGAGCACATTCCGGAACTCCGGGCTTCTTGCTGGTTTTCTTAAATACATCTACAAGATTTTTTGCAAAGGTGTCTTTTAAATCGTTTTGGCCTGCCGGATAAAAACATGCAAAACTTAATGCTTCTTCTTTTGTTTTAGTTTCGACCGGCGGTTGGACCTGAGGAACTGCCGGTACTACGGGCACAGTGACGGGCGCCGCAGGTTTAGCAACAACGGGTACTTCAGGAACCTGCGTAACATTTACAGAAGGTGTTTGTTCAATGAATAATGGTTTAAACGGTGATGGTGGGCCTGCCAGTGGTACGGCAGGATGCTGTTTTATTGATTGCTGAAAAGGAGATGGCGCAGGTTGTTGTACGGGTTTTGGCGGGACTGCCTGCTGAGGCGGCACCGGAGTAACTGGATACTGAGGTACCTGTGGTTTTACCGGTACCTGAGCTGCCGGAGGCTGAAATCTCGGCATTTCGGGCTGAACTTTGACAGCCGGAGGCTGTTGAGGGACTGATGGTTTAAGTTGGGGTTCAGCAGCAGGTTTAGCCGGCACGTACTGCTGTTGTGCCGCTTTTGGATAAAATTTATCTACGGCTTCTTTTGCCTGCGAGGAAAATATATCGCTTCCCACCTCGCCAAGTTTTTTTTCTATCTTATTTACTACCTGCTGTTTTTCTTCCTTGGTCAGGTCTGTTAAAACTTTTTTCAGTTCACCTAGAATGTCCTGAAGGTCCTGCTTGTCTTCACCCGGCATAATATTTCCCCAAAATACTTACATCATTTCCTGGAACATACCCTTAAGCTTAAGCTGCAAATCTTCCGGATTTGTAGCTTTATCCAGAGCTTCTTCCAGTCTAATTTTCTTTTCTGTATATAGCTTATTTAAATACTGATCAAAGGTGTGCATTCCATAATACTCGCCCTGCTCCATTGCTTTATATAATTCCTGTGTTTTATTTTCCAAAATAAGTTTCCTTACTAATGATGTACCTACCAGTACTTCTGTAGCAGGTATTCTTCCTTTGCCGTCAATAGTTGTACATAACCTCTGGGCAACTACACCTCTGAGTACATTTGAAAGTTGAATTCTTGCCTGGCGCTGTTGATGCTCCGGATAAGTATCTAAAATCCTGTCTATGGTCTGTACAGCATCAATGGTATGAATAGTCGAAAGCACAAGATGGCCGGTTTCTGCAGCTGTAATACCTGCAGAGATTGCTTCGTATTCTCTCATTTCGCCCATTACTACTATGTCCGGGTCCTGCCTTAATACATATTTCAAGGCGTTTTTAAATGATTTTGTGTCTATTCCTATTTCTCTCTGGGAAATGGATGATTTTTTGTCTTTGTGATAAAACTCAATGGGGTCTTCAACGGTAATTATATTATAGCTGAAATTTGCATTTATATGATCCAGTATTGAATTCATTGTCGTGGTTTTTCCCGCACCTGTTACACCGGTAACAAGTATCAAGCCCCTGGGCTGGGCTGCTAATTTTTTCAGTGTTTCTCCCGGCAGGTTTAATTCATCAAATGTTTTTATTTTAACCGGCACCACCCTTAATGTAAGTGCCATGGTGTTTCTCTGCCTGTAGATATTTATTCTGAAACGGGATACGTTTTCAACAGCGTAAGACACGTCAAGTTCATTTTCCATATTGAACTTTTCTTTTTGCTCTTTCGTCAGCATGGTATCCGCAAGCTCTTCAATCTGTTTTGAAGTAAAATTTTCAAAATCCGATGACATAAGCTTGCCGTATATTCTTATAAGCGGGGGTGCATCTGCTTTAAAATGGATGTCGGAAATACCTGCTTTCACCATTAGCTTTAATAATTCATTAATGTTCATTGCCATAATTGCCCCCAATTACCACCAATATTTTACTGTATACGTTATATTTGATTCACCATTTTTCGGAATGATTGTTTTAAATTCTATTGTTTTCGAATCCGCCTTTTCAAAATCTGCAGATTTCTGTGTTATTTTCCAGTTTGACCATCTGTATAAATGCTCTACAACATTTACGGCAACCTGTTCATCTTTATGATTTCTAATTGTTATTTTAAATGTTTCTTCACACCAGTCATTTCCGGTTTTAAAATCTGTCTGTGTTTTTTCTGCAGTTATATCAAAAGCATTACCTAAAAATATTCTTATTTTTTCATCTTTTGGGGTATGGTCTATCTCATCTTCTCCAACAAATTCCAAGCCGCCATCTGTATCCTGTTTATAAACTTTTATTTTACCTTTTGGCAAAGCCATGCCTATGTTATTATCCTTTGAATTCTTAAATTCCAGCATAACAGATACTTTTTTACTGCTTTCTCCATAAATATCCCTATTGGTCCTGTACCATTGCTGATAGCCATAAAACGGAATTCGCGAACCGTCGTAGGTAAAAATCTTGTTAACTGCTACTTCATTGCCTTTAACAAATTCAATCTGTTTTGTTTCTTTATCTTTAATAGTTGTTCTGCGCGAAAGCGTGTACATATGGTATTCAAAAAAAGATTTTTCCTGAAATTGTGCAGCAGGAGCCTTCATAGCAAACCTTTTTGACTCCATAAGCCCGTCAGCTGCACCGTAATTTGAGGGAGAGATTCTGTTTACATCCCCAGCAATAAGTTTTAACTTTGCATCGTTATATACCGCTCCGGACCTATTGTTTATAGTAACCCAGCCGGTTAAATCTATTTTTTTATCTTCTTTATCAGTAACTACCACATAATCTGCATTCCAGTTTATGCCGTTTGTTAAATAATCTATTTCAATGTTATGTTTCCCGGGTTTTTCATTTTCCAGAAGCCAGGAAAGAGTGGGCTTTATAATAAGGCCTTCCGGTAACTTTGAAAGTATTGCTTCTCCTTCAGGATTAAGCAGGATTTTATCATCAACCTTTAGTATAAGTCCGCCTGAAATGCTTAGCAAAGTGCCTTTTATGATTTCTCTTTTATCATTTATGTGTTTTTCAAATTCTATTTCTCTGCCTAAATATTTTTCAAGCAATTTTTCCCTGCTGATAAGGTCGTATTCAAAATTCTGTTCAAGCACCCTGCAACCATCCGGGGCCGTTAAAGATTTGAAACGCACACTTTCCGGCTCTATCAGGACAGGCACATCAGAAAAATCAAGTTTTTTTATTCCTTTTTCAATTTCAAGTGAACGTTTTTCTTTTACGAGTGCAAAGTTTTGGTTATATACCGTAAGCTCTATTTCCTGTGAGAACAAATAACCTGTAACTGAAAAAAATACCAAAATTATGGATATTATTCTTATCATCTTAATCCTGTAAATGATTTTACCATATAATAAACATTGCTTTCTATGGCTGTTTGTATATCAAAACCTTCGTATGTGTATGAATTTGTCCAGACAACTTCTCTTGTTTTAGGGTCAACAATCCTTACATTTAACCCCACCATGGCATTTGTGACAACTATTTCCGCATTTTCACCCATACCATATGCCTTGCCTACAGAATAACCATTGACACCGGTTACTTCCGTAGGAGATACTACTATAGTTTTATCTGCTGATTTTGGTTTGTAAAATAAATACTTTTTCTCCGGAATATACTGATTTACAGAACCCTCAACAACAACATCTCCTTCGGTATCAGACCATTTCACGTTATAACCTGCGCTCAACAACTGGCGTGCAAACTCATTCCTTACAGTTTCGCCTGATGCATTGCTTGAATCCGAAGGTGAAAACTTTCCTATGCCTATGGTAGATATTTTGCCAAAATCATATCCCGGCTTAACAACAGCACGCTTCGTGCTCACGCAGGAAGTTAATAATAATAATACAACAAGAAATAGCGCGATTTGCCTGTTTTTCATATTTTTATTTTTTAAGCTGGCGAATATGTTTCTGAGCCAGAGTTTTTAATTTATTATTGTTCGACAGGGAGATTACTTTTTCCCACTGATCAATTGCATCTTCCGGACGTTTCTGTTTTTCATAAAGCATAGCCAGGCTATATCTGACCATAAGGGAATCGGCATTTTCTTTAAGCGCTTCATTTAACACAGTCTCTGCTTCGGCATACTTTGAAGTTTGCAGGTAAATAACCGCCTGCAGTATTTTTTTATCCGTTGTATCGGGCAGTGCATTAAGAAGGGACATTGCCTCTTCGTATTTTTCTTCGTTTATTAGAATACTTACCTTTTCATATTGTTCCTGTGCACAGATTTGCAAGACAGGAAAAAAAATTGTTGTCATAGCGAAAATAGAAAAAATTAATATCTTTTTCATTTACACCTCATTTTATTCTTTTCATCAAGATTGTTCATCTTATCAACTCTTTTGGTATGCCTGCCGCCCTCAAAAGGAGTGGACAGCCAGATTTTTATCCAGTTGTTGATTTGGTTGGTAGAAAAGAATCTTGTACCTACGCATAAAACATTTGCGTTATTATGTTTTGAAGCCAGGGATGCTGTTTCATCGTTATAACACAATGCCGCTCTGATTCCCTGGATTTTGTTTGCAGTAATACTCATACCTATTCCTGAACCGCAGGCCAATATACCCTTATCACAATTACCCTGAGCTACCTGTTTAGCCACCTCTTCTGCATAATCCGGATAATCACAGCTTTCAGTGCTGAAACATCCGCAATCTATAACTTTATGGCCTTCTGATTTCAGGAATTCAAGTATTTTCTCTTTTTCAGAAAAAGCTGCGTGGTCACAGCCAAACGCTACTATCATACAAACTCCATAAATATGCTACTTATTAGGTTCGATAATTACTTTTATTGAATCTTTTGCTTCGGCAGTAAGCTTAAAACCAAGTCCTATTTCCGCCATGGGCAGTTTATGCGTTATCATTTTATTTAAAGGCATTTTTTTTGAACGTATATATGTGATAGCCGACTGTATGTCATTTGGTGCGCCACCATAAGAGAACAACATCTTTATCCCATTTCTCCAATGATCGTTAATTGGCAGGGCAACGGGTTCACCTTTTGAATTTGGCGCAAAAAATAAAATTGTTCCGCCTTTATCAATACACTCAAAAGCCTGAGCAAAAGCTATGGGGGCTCCTGTAGAAACTATTATATAATCCGCTTTTCTACCGTCATTTGCTTTAAGAACAGCTTCAAGCACGTTATCTTTTGAATTTATAGAAACATCCGCACCCATTTCTTTTGCGGCATTTAAACGGTATTCACTGATATCTGTTGCAATGATTTTTCCCATACCTATAACCCTGGCCAGTGCAATATGTAGCAATCCAGCCATGCCGCTGCCAAGCACAAGCAATGTTTTCCCAGGTTTAAAACCTGCTGTTCTCTGGCCGCGGACTATGCAGGCAAGAGGCTCTATAAACACACCGTCATCAAAGCTCATGTCTTCAGGCAGCACTTCAATGCCTCTATCAACATTAATTTCCGGCACACGCAGATATTCCGCAAAACCACCTGGATAAAAATTTGTTTTCTGAAGTGTTTCACAGGCAGTATGTTCGCCGTTAAGGCAGTAAAGGCAGATATTGCATGGAACATGATGGGAAACAAATACCCTGTCACCAACTTTATATTTTTTTACTTCTGTGCCGGTTTTCACTATCTCGCCGGTTATTTCATGTCCCAAAACCAGAGGAGCTTTTTTTATTCTGTACCATTCAAGCACGTCGCTGCCACAGATACCGCTGGCAATTACTTTTACCAGCACTTCTTTGGGGCTGATTTCCGGCACGGGCATTTCCTGCACCCGCACATCGCTGTTGTTGTACCACATGGCAACGCGCATTTTTTTACCTTGTACTAAAAACTATTTTTTCTTCAGAGAATTAAAAAGGTTAAACGCTTCTTCAACCGATGCTTTTTTATGTACCACAGCCCTGACAGCCTGAATCATGGCCACAGGATAATCTGACTGGAATATATTTCTTCCCATATCTACGCCGACAGCGCCGTTTGATATGGCATTATGCGCAAGTTTAAGGGCTTCTTTTTCTTCAAGTTTTTTGCCGCCGGCAATAACTACAGGCACAGGGCAGGTTTCTACTACTTTTTCAAATTCATCGCAGTAGTAGGTTTTTACAATGTGTGCCCCAAGCTCTGCGCAGATTCTGCAGGCTAAGCTTAAATACCTGGCGTCACGCACCATATCTTTGCCTACAGCCGTTACTGCTAAAACTGGAATACCGTATCTTTGGCCGGCATCTACAAGTTTGCCTAAATTTATAAGAGTTTCTTTTTCGTTTGGAGAACCTACAAATACCTGCAGGGCTACACCGCAGACATTCAGCCGAATGGCATCTTCCATGGCTACTGTAAGGCTTTCGTTGGAAAGTTCGCTTAAAATACTTGTGCCTCCGGAAACTCTTAAAACTATGGGTACAGGGGTTTCAGGATTTACGCTTGAACGCAACACGCCTCTTGTAAGCATAAGTGTATCTGCGTACGGCAATAAAGGTTCTATGGTTTTCCCCGGTACTTCAAGGCCGGACGTAGGCCCCAGAAAATAGCCGTGGTCAACGGCAAGCATAACTGTTTTACCTGTATCCGGTTTTATTATTCTAGCTAATCTGTTTTTTAATCCCCAATCCATACTGAAAATCCTCCGGTTGTAATCGATAGAAATTATTTATAATTCCGTTGCAAACCCGAAGGTTTGCAATTTTTATAATATTTTTTATTTACAGTATTACTATTTTATCGCCGTTTTTGAGCAAACAGGCATTTGCTTCATCTGTATCCAGGTGGCATTCTGCTGCAAAATCGCTTTTTACCCTGCATATTACATCACCGAATATTGTTTCTCTACCGGTGCCAATACCTACTTTAATCTGTACAACTTCAGTATCTTTTATACCAAGTTCCTGCGCATCTGCCGGAGCAAGATGAACGTGTCTTTTTGCTATAACACAACCTTCTTTAAGGTCAACTTTTCCTTTTGGACCTATTAGAGTTATCGGTGTTGAGGCTTCAAGTTTACCAGATTCCCGTACCGGCGGGTTTACGCCAAGGAAGAAACTGTCTGTTTTTGATACTTCTACCTGAGTCTGTTTTCTGGTAGGGCCGATTATCCTTACGTTTTCAATTTTATTTTTTGGGGTGACTATTGTTACTGTTTCTTTGCATGCATACTGGCCGGGCTGAACAAGGTCTCTAATATTGGTGAGTTTTGATCCTGCTCCGAAAAGTATTTGCAAATCTTCTTCTGATACGTGGAGATGCCTGTTTGATATGTTTGCCATTATTGGTTTTTTTGATCTGTCTGTCATTTTAGTTTACCTCTGGAATTTTATAAGTTTAGTATATGAATCTACTTCTAACGCTGCTCCACCCACTAACCCACCATCAATATCCGGTTGTTTCATGAGTTCTGATACATTATCCGGTTTAACTGACCCGCCATAAAGAATTCTTACTTTTGCGGCAGCATCTTTCCCGTACATTTCTGTAAATGTTTTTCTTACAAATTCATGAACTTCCTGTGCCTGTGCCGGACTGGCTGTTTTGCCTGTTCCTATGGCCCATACCGGTTCATAAGCAATAACTACTTCTGAGCTTTGATTTCCTGTAAGACCTGCAAGGCCTTCTTTCACCTGTTTGCCGACCACATCAAATGTGATGTTTTTTTCTCTTTCGGCAAGAGTTTCACCTATGCAGACTATCGGAACAAGGCCGTGTTTAAAAGCGGACAGCATTTTCTTATTCACTGTTTCGTTAGTTTCACCGAAATACTGCCTTCTTTCAGAATGCCCAATGATAACATATTTGCATCCTGCGTCCAGAAGCATTTTAGGAGAAATCTCACCTGTAAATGCCCCCTTCTCTTCCCAGTGCATGTTTTGCGCACCTATACAGACATTGGTACCTTTTGCAGCATCTGCAACTGATTTTAATGCTGTAAAAACCGGACAAACTACAATTTCACAATCTTTTACATCTGAAACATTACTTTTAACTTTTGAAACAAAATCTACAGATTCGGCAATGGTTTTGTGCATTTTCCAGTTGCCGGCCATAATTGGTTTTCTCATTTGAAAACTCTCCTTTCTTATTATTTTTAGCCTAATCATTATAATAAATATAAACATTAAATTCAAACACAGTTCTATTAAATATTTAAAATATTTAACAAGTGGTTTTTTAAGAAAAATAGGTGGGTTGACAGTTTGTATAGCCTTTTTTTGTTAAAAAAATTGAAAAATGAAAGATTAAACGTTTGATTGTGTGTATTTTGGATGGTTTTGGATCTACATTAAAACTAAGTGGTAGGCAAGTTTACTAGTACTATCTCATATTTAGCGACTTGTTTCTTTTGAGACATGTTTTCAATACGGCGAATAGCCGTAATTATCAATAATTTGATTATTGAGGCGGCTTAGTTCCGTCGAATTATATTTTTGATGCAGCGGATAGCTGCGGTTATCAAAAATATGTCAATGAGACGGAGAGGGCGAGATTCGAACTCGCGCTCCGGAAAACCGAAGACTGGTTTTCGAGACCAGCGGTTTCAACCGCTCACCCACCTCTCCATTACACTTCTTTTCTTTCCGAGTTGTGTTCGGGAACCGCCCCCGATGCTTCCAAATGACTGCTGATTATCGGGGCTCCTTTCAGTCGTCACCCACCTCTCCTTGATTTTGCTCTGCAAAATATAAGCAATCGAAAATAAATCTTAGAGATTCGATTACGGTCTATTTTCTAATTTCAAATATTTAGGGTTATCTTTTGTATCTTTTTACCAAACTATCCCTGCGAACTTCACGTTCTATGTCACGCTCTTTCAACATTTCTCTTTTATCAGGACCTTTTTTTCTGGTAGAAAGCGCTATTTCTAGTTTTGCTATGCCATCATTGTTAAAATATAACTCAACCGGTATCAAGGTAAAACCCCGCTGACTGGTTTTTCCCAGTAATTTATTAATTTCCGTACGATGCATAAGAAGTTTTCTTTTTCTTTTTGGGTCAAATTTGAAATGCCCTGAATATTCATAGGGAGCAATATGCATATTATATACAAACAATTCGCTTCTTTCTACCATACAGTAACTGTCCTGCAGATTGGCCCCGCCGTTACGGACAGACTTCACCTCGCTACCGTTAAGGACAAGCCCCGCTTCGTATTTTTCAATCATATTATAATCATGAAAAAACTTTCTGTTTGTAACAATAGTTTTTTTATCCATAGATTGATGCTTTCAATTGACTTTCCGTGTTAATTTTTATAAGATTTGTATTCTAATTTTGTTTATCTCACCAACAACTGCTTTATGGGCGCGTGGCGGAATGGCAGACGCGTTAGGTTCAGGACCTAATAATCTCACGATTGTGGAGGTTCAACTCCTCTCGCGCCCAGTTTCTTACCTGATATTATAGCAAAAACCCAAACCGATAAGAATAATTCTCTAATTTTTCGTAGGATGTCTCATTTGGAAAGCTGGTACAGCAGGTTTTTCATGTAGTCAAAATTGAATGGTTTTAATAGGCAATCTGTAGCACCATACCTGAAAGCCTCTATTACTTTTTCTGCTTCTTTATAACCTGTTATCATTATTACCGGCAGATTTTTATTAATTTGCTTTATTTCCTTTAAAACATCAATACCATCTTTGTCCGGAAGCCTTATATCAAGAAATACTATATTTGGTTCAAAAACCACAACCTGTTTTAGGCCTTCTGTAGCATTAGTTATCTGAACACTTTCATATCCGAGGCTCTTAAAAAACACATTTAGCATTTCCTGAACTTCCAAATCATCGTCAATTATAAGTATTTTCATTAAAAACACTCCTTGCTTAAAGCTGTTTTCTGAATAATCTTAACATTTTAATGGTTAAAATTCAAGGTTAACGGAAATTAAATATTTTCTTCCACAAAGGCTTGCTTATTTCGTTCATTACTGTTACTTTTGTATTAGGTTTTAGTTTCACAATACCGGCAATTCCAGAAGAGATACAAAGCCTGACATATATTTCCTTATTTTTATACTCAGTTTTTTCTATTTTTACTGGTATGTATTCAGAATCCTTATCCGTAATCAGCCTTGCGAGGTATTTTGCTATCTCCCGGTCATCCGTTATCTGGGCCATAACCACTTCATCTTCAAGCAGGTGTTTTGCTTTTTTACCGTCTTCGTTTTCCTGTAAAGTTGACTCTATGAATAAGCGCCTCGGTTCTTTTTCCGAAGATATTTTTCGAATTTCACTTTTTGATTCCACTTCCTGTTTGTCATCCACCTGCTGATACTGGGCCAAGTTTATTTCTTCAATACTTATTTCAAGGCTGATATTTTTAATTGTTAAATCTGATGTTAAAATGTCGCATATTTTATTTTTATCTAAATCGGTCAAGGCCTTGTAAAACTTATCTTTTTTTTCAGCAAATCCGTTAACAAGACGCAACTCTGTTTCTCTTGTTAACCCCGGCACGCTGCCTTCCATCAAGCGAAAATTAAATATATTTTTTTCAAATAAGTTCCAGTCACTGTTTAAATCTACTTCATAAATTATTGGATTGTAGGACACTACACCGGTTAATCTAATTAGTATTTCAGCACGTTTATCAAGAATAGCTACAAATAACCCATAAATATTATCATCAGGGGAAAAGAACCTTCCTTTTATGACAACTATATTTCTTAAAATTCCTTTTATTATATGAATTGCTTTTTCAAAATCGTCATTAGCCAATTCAAGAGCCAGTTGGGCTTCACCTTGAGCACAACCTGTTTCTTCCATCAATAAAATAAGTTTTTCTTCCATAGCTTTGTATTTAGAGTAAATGGCCTTTATTAAGTGCGCGGATGCGCTTTTTCATATACTTTTTTTAGTCTTTCTGTTGTTACGTGAGTATAAATTTGAGTTGTTGCCAGATTTTTGTGGCCCAGCATTTCCTGTACGCTTCTTAAGTCACAACCTGCATCAAGCATGTGCGTTGCAAAAGTATGGCGTATTACATGAGGTGAAATGTGTTTATTTAGTGATACTTTTTGAACCCATTTATCCAGTATTTTTCTTACAAATCTATCTGAAATGCGTGTTCCTTTATAATTCAAAAATAGTGCGTTTTCTTGTTTGCCTGGAACCATTTTCTTTCTTCCATCAATATATTTATACAAAACTTTCAACGCAGTATCTCCTACCGGCACAATCCTTTCCTTATTTCCTTTGCCAATAACTCTTACTGTATTGCTAAAAAAATCTATACTATCAAAATTCAATGATACCAACTCACTAATTCTTAATCCGCAGGAATACAACAATTCCAGCATTGACTGGTCCCTAAGACCAAATTCAGAAGAGTTTTTTTCTAAATCAAGTAATTTCCCCATTTCTTCTTTGCTAAGAAACATAGGGAGTGTTTTTTTTACTTTGGGCGAGGTGACATATTTTGAAATATTCTTTAGAGTTATTCCTTCTTGAATGAGGAATTTCGAAAATGATTTTATAGAATATATTTTTCTTGATACTGTTGTAGAATGCAGGTTTTTATCAGCTAAATAAGCAAGATAAGCTCGTATGATTAATCTGGCATTTTTCTCCAGATTAGCATCGGTTCCGAATTTATTTGTTATAAACAACGAAAACTCAACCAGGTCGTGCTGATAGGCATGTATTGTATGAAGGGAAAAACTTCTTTGCCTTAAAGCTAATATAAATTTTTTTATCAGGATGCTTAAATCATCCATTGTATTGCTGTTTTCCTTTACACCTTGGAAAGTTTGAACATGAATAGAATTTACCGAATCTGCTGGTTCGCAAATACATATTCGCACTGCATAAAGGGCATTTTATCTCTGTTAATATAGGTTTTTGTTTTTCTTCGATCTTGCTTTCAGCATGATCCATCTTTGCGTTAAACGGGGTATAAAATTCACTTACTACTTTTTCCCATTCCATTTTTCCATCAGCTATTTCATCAAGTTTTTCTTCGACGCTTGCGGTAAAATTAATATCCACAATTTCACTGAAATAGGACTTCAGTAAATCATTAACAGATATACCTATCTCCGACGGATAGAATTTTCTACTTTGAATAAACACATATTTTCTATTAAGAATATTAGATATTGTTGGCGCATAAGTTGAAGGTCGGCCTATGCCGTGTTTTTCAAGAGTTTTAATCAAGCTTGCTTCATTGTATCTTGGTGGAGGTTCTGTCTGATGCTGGCTATAAAGTACTTCGAGAAGTTTTAATATTTCATTAACTTCCATCTCAGGAATTATTTTTTCCTGAGGTGTATCTTCTCCGGAATCTTCTTCCTCTATTTCGTTCATTACTTTCAAGAATCCGGGAAAAATCAGAGTTCTGCCGGCCGCGCTGAACAAGTATTCCCCTGCCGTAATTTGCACGTTTACACCGTCATATCTGGCTTCAGACATTTGGCTGGCAACAAATCTCTGCCAAATCATTTTATATAACTTCATCTGATCTGGGTTTAAGTATTTACTAATTGTTTCCGGGTCCCGAAACACACTGGTAGGCCTTATTGCTTCATGCGCTTCCTGAGCTCCTTTTGATTTTGTTTTGTAGATGCGTGGTTTTTCGGGAAGATATTCTTTTCCTATTTTTTCTGTTATGTATTTTGTTGCTTCCACCTGAGCCTCTTTTGCTACGTTTACCGAATCAGTTCTCATGTAAGTTATTAAACCCACAGTACCTTCCGGAAGGTCAATACCTTCATACAAAGACTGGGCTATACTCATAACCCTGAATGAAGATAAACTTAGTTTTCTGACAGCATCTTGCTGAAGTGTAGATGTGGTATAAGGTGCCGATGGGTTTCTGTTTATTTTCTTTTTCGTTATTTCTTTTACCTGATACTGGGCTTTCTGAAGTTCCTGAATTATTGAATCACAGTTTTCTTTTGTTTTTATTGTTGAGCTTCCTGCAGTATATTTTTCGGCAAAAAACTCATGCACGGTCTGTTCCTGGAATTTAACATTGTTTTTTGAAATAAGGTCTGCAGAAAACTCAATGTTATCTTTAGAAAGCATAGCACTTATTTTATAGTATTCGCTGGATTTGAAGTTTTTTATTTCAAACTCTCTTTCTACAATAAGCCGTACCGCAACCGACTGAACTCTTCCTGCAGAAAGACCTGATGCAACTTTTCTCCATAATAGAGGGGAAAGTTTGTAACCCACAAGACGGTCCAGTATTCTGCGGGCCTGCTGAGAATCTACAAGCGTTAAATCAAGTTTTCTCGGCTTTTTTACTGCTTCCCTGATTGCTTCCTTTGTAATTTCATGAAAGGTTATTCTTTTCGCTTTCTTTTCATCTATTTTCAGTATTTGCGATAAATGCCATGCAATAGCTTCACCTTCCCGGTCAAAGTCAGTTGCAAGATATACATTATCCGCTTTTGAAACAAGCTGGGTTAATCCGGCGACAATTTTTTTTGCTCTGGATATTACCAGATAGGTAGGTTTAAAACCCTTTTCAACATCAACACCAAGAGATGTTTTCGGCAAATCCCTAACGTGTCCATAAGAACTTTTTACAATAAATTCTTTTTTGTCTAAAAATTTTGAAATGGTCTTTTCTTTTGTTGGTGACTCAACGATAACTAAGTTCATAATTTCATGTATACCTTTCCGGGTAAAGATTTTAGCTTCTGTTTTATTTCAAGAGCTATTAAAGCTTCCGAGAGTTCCCCAAAACTACATTCGGAAGATTTGCGCAATTTATCAATATTCACACCTTCCGGTGAATCATCTAATATGGAAAGAATTTTAATTTCCAAAGGGTTTAAAATTGTAAACTCGTTATGTTGGCTTTCAATTACCGCTGATTTTGAACGCTCTTTCAGCCAGTCTGCCAGTAAAGAGATTTCATCAACTACATCATTAGCGTTTTCAATTAATTTTGCTCCCTGCTTTATCAGAAAATGCGGGCCTGTGCTGACTTTTGAAAATATGCTTCCTGGAACTGCAAATACATCTTTTCCCTGTTCAAGTGCGCACTTGGCAGTTATAAGCGTACCGCTTTTTTCATCACCTTCTATAACAATAGTTCCCAGGGAAAGCCCTGCAATTAATCTGTTTCTTCTCGGAAAATTAAATTTTTCCGGGCCATAATCAAAAGGAAACTCGCTTATCAAAGCGCCCTGAGCGCATATCTTATCTTCAAGTTTTCTGTTTTCCGGAGGATAATGCTTTCCTAAACCGTTTCCAAGTACTGCTATAGTACGCGCATTGTTGTTTAAAGCCGTCTTGTGCGCTATTGTGTCAATTCCCCTGGCTAATCCGCTGACAATGGTTACCTGAAGTTTTGCAAAATCTTTTGTAATTATTTCTGTTACAGCATTTCCGTACTGTGTTGGTTTTCTTGTACCAACAACTGCTACAGAATATACATCATCATTTTTCAGGCTGCCCTTAACATAAAGCACCTGCGGATAATCCTGTAAAGTCAGCAATTGCTGAGGATAATTCCTGTTTGAAGGAATTAATATTTCTATCCCGTTTTCTTTTGTCTTCAATATTTCTTTGTCAACATCAATGTTATTTCTGCTTTTCAACACTTTTGAAGCAATTTCGGCAGTAAACTCTCCTGCGGCACATATTTCTTCAACCGTACTATCAAATATCTTTGATGCATTTCCAAAATAGTTCACCAGTTTCCCGGCGCGTATACAACCTATTTCAGGAACCATGTTAAGCAATACGCTGGCATGTAATTCTGTTAATTGCATAGAAAATTTGTTTATTACCTGTGGCGGGAAGATATCAGTAGCCTTTTAGAACCCCGATTCTTTTTTCGGAAAAATTGCAATCCGTAGATTCCGGATAAAGATCAATCAGTTTTTTGTATTCTTCTATGGCTTTTTTTCTATCTTCTTTTTCATCATATAAATGAGCAAGACCGAATTGTGCTTTGGGTGCCCATTGTGTATCAGGATAATTTTTAAGAATTTTTTTGTAATTGCTTATACCGTTATCCCAGTTAGAAAATATCGTATTGAATTGGCCCAGATTATAATAGACAACAGGAATATATTTCCAGTCTTTGTGGGCATCTAAATATTCTTCAATTTTGCCCGTTTCCGACAAATACTTTATTCCGTGATAAGAGCCATAAACCAGTAAAATGATTATTACTATTTTACGTATCATCAGCGCTTATTCCTCGCTTATTTTTACGTAATCGCCTTTAACCAGGGGTTCGTAAGATTTCAAAACTATTGCAGTAGAACTGGTCCTGTTAACTTCTCTTGTTATTTCCAGTATGCCTACTCTTAAAACCTGATAGCCTATTAGATTACCATCGTTGTCACGAACCTTATCCTTCTTTCGGTAAACATCAAGCCTGATTCCTTCTTTAATTCCTGAATTTGAACCAATGTCAATAAAAACAGTATCGCTTTGAGAAATTAGCGTTCTGCCGTCTTTTGAACCTACAATTTTTCCATCAAGATTATAGTTCATGGGCACTACAAAACTGTTGGGTGCACCGTATTTTGTTTTTCCTTTTGTTTTTTTTGGTTTTATTGCTTTTTTGGGAGGCTCTACTACCGGTTTTTCTTCTTCAACTTCTTCTACTATTTCCGGCTCACTTTCTTCTGCTACAGGTTCTTCAATAGTTTGTTCGGGAACCGGTTCTTCTACGGGAGCCTGTTGTACTGTTTCAGCTGTTTCTTCAACAGGAGCAGGCGGTTCCGGTGAAACTTCAGGCTCTTCTGTTTTTGCTTCCGGCGAAGGGGGTTCTGCCAGGGCTACCTCCTGCACAGGTTCTGCTTCCTGTACTGCTTCAGGTTCTTCAGCAATTGCCGGAGGTTCTGCCAAAACATCAACAGAATTTAAACCAGGGATAATGATTTCCTGATTTGGATAAATTAAATCAGGATTTTTTACAGTTTCTGAATTGGCTTCAAATATTTTTTTCCATAACCAGGGGTTTTGATAATGTTTTCCGGCTAAATCCCAAAGAGTGTCTTTTTCTACAACCTTGTAATTTAAATCTTCAGAAAAAATACCTAGGCTGCATACCAAAATAATTATAAACGTATTAACAAAAAATAATCCTTTTTTTAACATTTATTACCTCTCTTTATGGGTTTTTTACCCTGCTCTATAATTAATTATTTTAATTATTATAAAATAAAAATTAAAAGTCAACTGTTCTAGGTATTTCCGGTATTCTTTTCAAACTTAAAAAACCAGAAGTACGATTCGGTTAAAATAATTCCTATTATGGCCCCAGCTATAACATCACTAAGATAATGAACCCCAACATAAATCCTGCTTATCCCCACTACCATTGCAACCGCAAAAAATATCCATGCACGTTTTTTTATTGTTTTACTTAAAAAAACAGCTGAGGTAAATATTGCCTGGGTGTGCCCTGAAGGGAACCCGTGTTCTCTCATCTCCGGAGACAGCAGTTTTATATCATGAATCCTCTGAAGAGGCCTGGGTCTGTTGAAAATATACTTTAAAATCTGTATTACAAGCCCACCAATTATTAAAATAGTCATGAAATATGTAAAATTGTATTTGAAATTCTTTTTATCATGAAAATAAAGAATTAATCCTACCATAGGTATTATTACTCTGCCATCACCAAGCATGGTCATAAAAATCATAAACCCATCACAAATATCAGAATTTGTAGAATGATTTATGTAAATAACCGCTCTGTCATCAAAATTATTAAACTCAGATTTGAACTTCTCCCATCTGGATTGGCCAAAAGCAGCGGACGTGAGAAAAAAACCAAAAAATATTAAAAAAACAATTATTCTTCTGATGATTTTCATATATACCTCAATTTTCCAGTAGAATATAACCACCGGATTCCTTTCTTATGTTTACATCATATGATAATAAATTATCTACCAGCCTTTTTTGAGTTAAAACAAATGTTTTCACGCCAATCGTCTGATTATTTAACAAAATGCATTCAAATCTGTACTTTTCTTCTTCTGATAAAAACACAGTCTTGTGCCTTGAATAAAACACAACACTTGGCTGCTGCAGCGCATAAACTATAAGGGTATCATTATCTTTCATGTTTGACTTGGCTTCAAGCGTTAAATCCGTTATGGGTCCCTGCATAATTTTCCAACCGGCAGGCATTACATATCCAGAGAAAATAAAGTTAAAAATAAACATTCCCGAAACTATAACAATAAAAGCTTCTACTTTTCTTTTTATCTTGAAACAAAAATAAATGGAACCCGTATAAATAACTAAAAAAACAGACAGAAGAATTGCTGGAATACCTAACGAAACATGTTCCGATAAAAAAGGATTACTAAAGTTTGTCCGGGCAATATTTATCAGCTGTTCATTTAATCCAAATAAAATACCAAAAGAAAAAGCAACAACGGACAGCAAAAGTAGTGCTAATGAAATTTCTTTTTTGTAGTATCTTTCTGTTTTAAAATAGCTGTTCCACCAGTTAGCAACCATGATACTTATAGGAACAAATACCGGAAAAATGTAATTCGGCAATTTTGTTTGAGCTATGGTGAAAAAGATAAAAGGAATAACAGCCCATAAAAAAATCAACAATGTTTTTTTATCTCTCTGTATCATTCTGAATATACCTGCCGGCAAAAACCCGGACCAGGGGAAAAAACCGAAAAGAATTACAAAAAAGTAGTAAAACACATTTCCGGAATGGCCTTCAAAAGAAGATGAAAAACGGGTTATATTATGGTAAAGAAAAAAATCTTTAATAAAATATCCATTGGTTGCTACTGAAACTATAATGTACCAGGGAAGACTGATAAGCAAAAATATACCTAGCCCTTTAAGTAATTGCATTTCTTTCACTTTTCGTAAGTCCTTGCATATTGTCAGAAATGTTACAACAATCATGAATGGAATTACTATTCCAAAAGGCCCTTTCGTTAATGTAGCCAAAGCAGAAAACACGTAAAACCATAAATAGTATTTTTTTTTGTTGTTAAAGTATGCGGTCATAAAACTGAATATTGCACAGGTCATTGTCAAAACCATTAATGTATCCATAGTGGCAGCCTTGCCTACAACTATAGCCTCAACATTTGTAGCCAAAATAACAGCCGCCATTATTCCTATGGACTTATCAAATAATTTCCTTGAAAAATAGTAAGTTATGCCAAAAAGCAAAAACATAAATACCACACTTGGCATTCTGGAAGCAAACTCTGTTACACCTAAAATTTTATAACTTATTCCTGCAAACCAGTAATAAAGTACAGGCTTATGTAAAAACGGCAGATAATTAAATTGCGGCACAAAAATATTTCCTGTTTCAACCATTTCCCGGGCAACTTCTGAATAATATGCTTCGTCTTCGTCAAATAATCCGCACTTGTCTATTCCATAAAACAAGTAAAACACCAGCAATAAACCTAAAACTGAATATTTGATTATTTCCTTTGTTTTCATACCAACCTTCTATCAACGGACCTGTATTGAATTGCTTCCGACACATCCATAGCTTCAATACTGTCTCTTTGGCTTAAATCAGCGATGGTCCTTGCCACCTTTAAAACGCTGTCATAAGCTCTTGCTGATAATCCCAACCGCTCAATGGACTGTTTTAATACTTTTTTTGACGGCTCATCTAATTTACAGTGTTTTTTTATAAGTTTGGAGGTCATTCTTGTATTTGAATATATTTTTTCATTCTTAAGTCTTTCAATCTGCATTTCCCTGGCCTTGAGAACTCTTTTTCTTATTTCTGAAGATGACTCCGAAGGTGATTTGTCTTCAATCATTTCAGAAGATTTTAATGAAGGAACATCAAGATGTATATCAATTCTATCCATCAAGGGGCCTGAAATTCTGTTTATATATTTCTGTATTTGAAAAAGATTACAAACACATTCTTTTTCCGGGTGTCCGTAGTAGCCGCACGGACAGGGGTTCATTGCGGCAACCAGCATAAAACTTGCCGGAAAAGTAAGACTTGTCTGGGCTCTGGATATTGTTACTACGCCATCCTGAAGCGGCTGTCTCAGTACTTCAAGCACATCCCTGTGAAATTCCGGCAGTTCATCTAAAAATAATATACCGTTATGAGCCAGGCTTACTTCCCCCGGTTTCGGATAGGTCCCTCCGCCTATAAGCGCAACATTTGAAATTGTATGATGCGGGGAACGAAACGGCCTGAATGAAAGCAGTCCTTTGTTTCCTGAAATATAGCCTGCAACAGAATGTATTTTTGTTGTTTCCAGGGATTCATCAAAATTCAGCATAGGAAGTATGGTGGGCATTCTTTTTGCAAGCATTGTTTTTCCTGCCCCGGGCTGACCGATCATAAGTACATTATGTCCGCCTGCCGCAGCTATTTCCAAAGCTCTTTTAGCAAATTCCTGCCCTTTTACTTCTGAAAAATCCAAATCTTCAGGATGTTTTATATTTTTTATATCAAGACCCTCAACAACTACCGGATCTAAAGAAATTTCATTATTAAGAAAATCTACAACTTCCTTCAAGTTATTCACCGCTATGATATTTTTACAATTAAGCATTGCCGCTTCATGGGCATTGCCTTTAGGCAAAATTATACCTTCTATTTCCGGGTTTTTAGTTTCGGATATCTCTCTTACTGCAAGGGTAATGGGCAGAATACCCTTAACTTCCCTCAAACTTCCGTCCAATGCCAGCTCTCCGATTAAAACATACTTTTTCAGCTTATCTGTTTTAACTGTTTCGGATGCCGCCAGTATTCCAATGGCTATGGGAAGGTCAAATCCGACTCCTTCTTTCTTTAAATCAGCTGGAGCAAGATTAACCGTAATTTTTCGCATCTGGTGATCATAACCGGAATTTTTTATTGCAGCTATTACCCGGTCTTTTGATTCCGTTATGGCCCTGTCAGGAAGGCCTATAGTAGCAAAGGTAGGCAACCCGGAAGATATATCTACCTCCACTTGTACTATATATCCGTTAATTCCATGAATTGTTGCTGACAATACCTGAGATAACATTTTAGTAAAATATTTTCCCTTCTATCTGAAATGCATTCTTTATTAATTCAATTTTTTCGTTTGTGATTGCAACCACATCAAAACGCATATTCTTATTAATCAGATTTTTTGATTTCAGGTACATTAACGCGGTCTTAGCAATTTTCAGCTGTTTCCTTCTGTCTATTGCTTCCTGCGGCAAACCATAATTCATACTGCTGCGATTTTTTACTTCTATAAAAACCACATCTTTTTTATCTTCTGCTATTATATCAACTTCACCGTAACGGGTTTTAAAATTGTTTTCTAAAATTTTATAACCGTTTTTCAAAAGGTATTCGGCTGCTTTCTGTTCTCCAATATTTCCAAACTCTTTTCTTTTTTCCATTAATCGTTTTCTACTTAAAATTAAATGTTAGTCTGTGTATTTTTGTAAGCCCGTATTTTTTTATGGCTTCTTTATGCGCTTTTGTTGGATATCCTTTATGTACATTGAACCCGTATTGAGGATAACTGGTGTGCATTTTGTACATAATATTATCCCTTGTAACTTTTGCTATGATGGACGCAGCAGCTACACAGGCACTTTTTGTATCACCTTTTATGATGGGTTTTTGTTTGTTTTTCAGTTTAGGAATTGTAAACGGGCCGTCAATGAGTACTAAATCGGGGTTTATTTTTAATTTTTTTACTGCTTTTTTCATGGCCAAGTAGGTTGCATTAAAAATATTGATGCGGTCTATTGTTTTGTGACTGCAAATACCGATACCTATGGAAACTGACTTCTGCTGTATTAACTTAAAAATTTCTTTTCTTTTAGCTTCAGTAAGGGTCTTGCTGTCATTTATTCCCTTGATATGTATATTTTTTGGCAGGATAACCGCAGAAGCTACCACCGGACCGGCCAGAGGCCCTCTTCCGGCTTCATCAACTCCTGCAATATATTTGAAGTTTTTGTAATACTTTTTGTCAAATCCAAAAAGCGAAGACATTAAGCCTTTGCGGCTGTATTTTCAGCTGCTGGTGCTTCTTCTTTTAATTCATCTTCAACTTTTGAAGCTTTTCCGGTAAGAGCTCTTAAATAATAGAGTTTTGCTCTTCTTACCTTGCCTTTTTTGACCACTTCAATTTTATCAATGGAAGGTGAATGCATGGGAAATATTCTTTCTATACCCACACCAAAAGAAACCTTTCTTACTGTAAATGTTTCATTAAGCCCACCGCTGTGCTTTCTAATTACAATACCCTCAAAAGCCTGCAGCCTTTGCGCTTCGCCTTCTTTGATTTTTACAACCACTCTTACAGTATCTCCGTGGTTGAATTTTGTGATGTTGGTTTTTTTCTGCGATGCTAGAATTTCATCAATCATTTTTCTGCTCCTTTTTTAGTTCTTTCACTAATTTTATTTCTTCTTCCGTCAAATTTTTGTTTTTAAAGAGTTCCGGCCTTTTTAAAAGCGTGTTTTTAAAAGATTGTTTTTTTCTCCACTTTTCTATTTCTTTATGATTACCTGATAATAAGACGTCCGGAACTTTTGCTTTTTTAAAAATCCTGGGCCGGGTATAATGCGGATAATCAAGCAGGCCGTTAAAAAAAGAATCTTTTTCTACCGATTCATTCTCTTTTATTACTCCCGGCATGAACCTGGCTATAGCATCAACAACAACCATGGCAGGCAGTTCCCCGCCAGTTAAAACATAGTCGCCTATTGATATTTCTGAATCTATCAGTTTCATTACTCTTTCATCTACGCCTTCATAATGCGCACAAATGAAAATCAGATGTTTTTCTTTTGAAAGATCTATTGCAACTTTATTATTCAGTGCTTTCCCTTGGGGAGAAAGAAAAATTATCTTTGATTTCAGTTTTTTTGTAACTTTTTTTATATACCCTACTGCTTTATAAACGGGTTCGGCTTTCAGTACCATGCCGCTGCCGCCGCCGAAGGGCCTGTCATCTACTATTCTGTGTTTATTTTCAGAAAAATCCCGGAGATTATGAATCTTAATATCCAATATTCCGTTTTTTCTGGCTCTTCCTATCATACTCTCTTCAAAGATCTGGTCAAACATTCTAGGAAAAATCGTAATAATATCAATTTTCATATAAAGAATTAAACTTCTTTATCATCAAGCAATCCGCTGAGAGGCTTAATAACTACTTTCTTGTTTTCTGTATCAATACTTTTTATGATTTCTTTTGTTACCGGTATAAGGCGTTCTGTATTATCTTTTCTTTTTACTATAAGAACATCATTTGAACCGGTTTTAAACAACTCGGTTACTTTTCCGATATTTTCATTAGCATCCGAAAACACTTCACAACCTATCAAATCATCAACCCAAAATACATTTTCCGGAAGTTTTTCAAGGTTGATACCGATACTATAACCCTGAACCTTTTTTGCTATATCTATATTGTCTATTTTTATTATTTTAAGCAGCCAAAGGTTATTAAACTGTCGGATGGATTCTATTTCAAAAGGGCCTTGCAAATCATCTTTTTTTTCAAGAAATATGTGCTGACCCGGGGTTAGGCAGTGTTTACTGTTAATCTCAGCGGAAAGTTCGCCCTTAATACCATGAGTTTTAACTATAAAACCAACCTTTAACAGTCGCTTTTCAAATGTTCCCATTACCTACCTTAACTTTTTCTAAATTTTCCGGCAGGTTATTCAATAATCTCAACCGTTGCTCTTTTATCAAGTTTTGCTGCTGCAGAGCTTACTATGGTGCGGATTGATTTGATAATCCGGCCCTCTTTTCCGATTATTTTACCACGGTCTGTATCAGATACTTTAAGCTCTAGTATTGTAGATTTGTCTCCCTGAATCTCTTTTACTTCTACGCTTTCCGGGTTATCAACAAGTGCTTTTGCAATCTGCACTACCAACTCTTTCATTTTCATCCTCCGACTAAGTAACAATCACTTTCAACTGGCTACGCAACTACTTCTTTTGCAGATTTCTTAACCAGCACGGAAACAATATCAGAAGGCTGGGCTCCGCATTTTATCCAATAATCGTATCTTTCGTTGTCTAAAGTAATCTTACTTTTTTGCTTTTTGGGATCATAATGGCCTAAAGTTTCGATAACTTTACCGTCTCTTTTCTTACGGGAATCGCACACAATTATTCTGTAAACAGGTTCTTTTGGACGTCCGCATCTTTTTAATCTAATTTTTACCACGACTTATGTAATCACCTCCTGACAAATACTACAAAGATAGGTCATTTTACTTTTAAATAATGATTTTGTCAATGGTTCCGGCTGTTAAAACTGGACGGATACTGACTCAATTACTTTTTGCAGTTTTTGGTAGGTTTGTTTTGGTGTTTTTGCGCCAAAAACAGAATTTCCACAAACAAGCAACTGGGCTCCTGAGCTTACAACCAATGGTATATTTGACTCATCAATGCCGCCATCAACTTCAATTATACAGTTCAAATTTTTTGATTTTATGTATTTATTTAAGATTTCTATCTTGTTTTCCGAACCCGGAATGTACTTTTGGCCGCCAAATCCAGGCTCCACGCTCATTACAAGCACCAGGTCTAGCAAATGAATGTAAGGCATTACACTTTCAACAGAAGTGCCCGGTTTTATGGAAATGCCGGCTTTTTTACCGTAGCTTTTGATTTTTTTGATTATTTCTTCCGGTTTCTGGCTGCCTGCTTCAAGATGAATTGTAATTAAATCAGCTCCTGCATTGGCAAACATCTCAATGTATTTCATTGGGTCAGAAATCATAAGGTGCACATCAAAAACTGCTTTTGTACACTTCCTGATTGATTTTATTACACACTGACCGAAAGTAATATTAGGCACAAAGTGTCCGTCCATCACATCAATGTGCAGATACTCAACGTTTAATTCATCCAGCCAGCTTAACTGTTCGCTTAAACATGCAAAATCAGCAGATAAAAGCGAAGGAGCTATTTTAGCTTTCATTTCCATTATAATTCCTTCTCTTCAACAAGTATATTGTTTATAAACACCCTTAATTTTGATTTGCCTTTTTTCATAACGGGTATATCTATTTTACTGCCGGGCTGCTGAACGCTGGAATAAATCTGGTGTTCGCCCGTACTGTCTATCAGCATAACCTGTATTTTCTGTTCTTTTGCTCCCTGGGGGACATCATAATGAAAGACATCACCTGTCTGCTGGGGCTGGGTTGACAGTATGGATGTAGACCCTTTGGAAACCACTACAACTACCTGGGTTTCATAGGTCAAAACAGTATCTGCCTGTGGTTCCTGGCTTACCACTATGTTATAAGGTGAAGATTCAAACTCTTCTTCCCTTACTTGAAAGGTTATTTTATTTTTTTCTGACCACTTTTTAAACTCATTTATATCCTGGCCTACAAATTCCGGCATAAGCAGCATACCTTCCGGAGGGACCCCCAGGGAAACGGTTACGCTTATTACTCCATTTTTATCAACTACACTGTCCGGGCTGGGGTTTTGCGATATAATTTTATTTTTCTCAAATCTTAAAGAATATTGTTCATTTTTTACTTCAAGGGTCATCATGTTTTTTCTTACCAGTAGTTCAGCTATCTTAGTAGTCTGGCCTATTATTTCCGGTACAAAAACAAGGTCACTGCCTTTACTTAATGTGATTCTGATTATTTTTCCTTCTCTTACGGTCATTCCGGGATAAGGTAGTTGTCTTATTACTGTACCCGGAGGTAGTTTTGCATTATATTCTTCCCCGTCTTTTATAACACCAAGACCGAGCAGAGAAACAATGTCTATAGCTTCCTGCAGAGACCTTCCTTCAATTTTAGGTACAATAACATCCGTCCTGTTATGAATAAGGGCCTTAATAGACCAGTTAATAACAAAAATTACCACAAATATGCTGATTACCGTAACTAAAGCTATTTCTATATATTTCTTTTTCATGTTCGCAAATTATACAAAATTTTTCTTGAAAATACACCTAACCGGCAAACGCTATTTATTGATTTTAAATGTTTGTCCGAAGAACATGTGATTGGCCTGCAACCTTTCCAAACAGGTGACTGCAGGCACAAATAATGTTACTGACATTTATCCCAGCGTTTTGGGTTCAAACTCGTTCAATTCATATCTCTTGCTTTGCAAGAGCAGAGTTTGGGCAGATTCGTACTACTGAAATCTGACCACCTCTTAGTTTAAAATAATCCAGCAAGTGGGTTACGATTTGTAACCGGCTGATTCCCAGCCCTTTATACCGGATTTTAATATTTTTGTGTTTTTATACCCCATACTTACCAGTTTTCTAAACGCCTGTTGGCTTTGGGAACAACCCGCATCATCACAATGTAGCTCCCCGGACTGAAAGCTGGGGCATCATGGCGGAATACCCGGGTATCGCTTTAAAAAAATCCTGACTTACCAACGAATTTTTTTGAAGCGTCGCGGTATAAACTATTATGGCCTTAGCTGAGTCTGTCAAGTAATTTGTGTAAACGGTTAATCTATTCATAAATACTCCGCTGGAACCCTGTCCTCAAACATTACCGCAAACTGACTCAAAACCTG
>Ga0208977_1000141_pt1 | contig 81651 bp, 66 predicted proteins | sample RifOxyA2_FD_184030 | JGI IMG/M metagenome (GOLD analysis project Ga0208977, IMG submission 184030) | Groundwater microbial communities from Rifle, Colorado - Rifle Oxygen_injection A2 (SPAdes) | ecosystem: Environmental > Aquatic > Deep subsurface > Groundwater | place: Rifle, Colorado, United...
TGCACCTTTGATCAAAGAGACAATATTTGTTGTCAATTTACTGCGAGTTACTGTTTTGCTATAAGACATCATTTGATCTGTTAATTGTTTTGCACTTTCAACACAAAAGATTACCCGTTCAAGGTCCTTGCGCGTCCTGCTGTTCTGGGGTATATCATCAAACGCCATTTCAACGGAACCGCGTATAGCTCCAAGTATATTGTTAAAATTGTGGGCAATACCGCTAGCCATTGTCCCTACAGCATCTAGTTTTTTGGATTGAAAGATTTGACCTTGAAGCTGTTTATTTAATGCCTCTGCTTTATGGCGCTCTGTAAGGTCTCTAATGATATGAATGGTGCCAATGATATTTTTGTTTTCATCAAATCTTGGGATCGCCTTGATCTCAACGAACTTATTAAATAAAGGTTCAAATAATTCGTTAACCGTTATTTTACCGGTTTTAAGCGTTTGACAGCTAGGGCATTTTTCTGGAACGGAGTCCTTTTGGTGATAAGAAGCATAACACTTGCTATTAAGTATCTCAGCTGCAGATTTTCCTAATAATTCTTGTGCTGCATGATTTGCGAATAAAATATTGTAATCCATGTCATGGATAGTGATAGCGTCGTTTATTGTGTTAAAGATCTCATCCCAATTCCTTTTTGCTTCAGACACTTCTTTTAGTGAATTCTTTAATTCTGTAATATTGCGTCCGTAAACGTTTACGTACCCCATTTCGACAACAGGTGTGATCACAAATTCCAGGATAATATTACAGGCGTTAATCTCAATTGTGCCCTTTTCATTCTTTTCATAAGATTCACGAATAGCGCTTCTCCAGGCATCATTCATATAATCTTGCAGCCTACGCCCGCAGAAATCTAATAAAGTATTGCTGCTTTTGTTTGAATAGAGGATTTTGCCTTCTTTTGTCATTCTCATAATAGGGTCAGGATCTTCATCTGGGAGCAATGAAAGGATCTTGATCTCGTGTTCTGCTCTTTTGCGTTTAGTGATATCCCTGGCTATCGATAACATGTATTCATTATTTGCACGAGTTATCAATTTAATGCTTATTTCTACAGGAAAGATTGTGCCGTCTTTGCGTTTGTGACGGCCTTCAATTAGCAGAGACCCTGTTCTGCGCACTTCTGCCATATGTTCTTTCCATAAATGTGAATCTGGGATCTTTGCCTCCAAGTCAATAACCCGCATATTAATTAATTCTTCATGGGTATAACCCAAAGCCAGGCTTGCCTGTTTATTTACATTCAAGATCCTTGAATCAGAAGGGTCAATAATGAAAATGCTATCACTTGAATAATCAAGCAGATTATTAAGTAGAACTAGTTGTTCTTCCGCTTTTTTGCGGGAAGTTATATCTAAAAGAACGCCGTTAAATATTATTTCATTCTGGTTTCTGAAAGGTTGTGAACTGCCCTCAAAATCAATGATACTCCCATCAGGCTTGATATATTTACCTTCATATTTCCAATTACTGATGTTGTTCACTGCTGTTTGCAACGAAAGGATAAACTCCTTTCTGCATTCAGGGGCAACGTGTTCAAGAAAATATGGAAATATATCTGGCAAAGCTATCTTTTCGATATCAAAGCCAAAAATAACTTCAGCCTGTTTGCTAAAATAACTTACGCCATATTCATTGTTTGGCCTTGCGTAAAATTGATATATGACCCCGGGGAAACTATTAGTGACCCCTGATATTTGGGCTTCTTTATTTAATAATGATTCCTCATATTTTAGCTGTTCTGTTACATCCCAAACCGTTGATATGACCATGTTCGAATTGCTGATAGGGGTATTTCTTGCAGAAATGAAAGTCGTTCCTTTACCCGTGCGGGTAATTGGGATATTTTCCCAATGCATACGGTTTATGTCGCCGCTTGCGCAATCATCTAATATCCGTTTTTTAATTTTGTCCCTGAAATGCGGGTCTTCATAAACAGTATTCCAAAACCCGTCCTTAGAGTTTAACTCAGCTTTTGTTGTGCGATAAAATTTTGCAAAATTATCGTTCATATAACTGAAATTAATTTCAGGATCAATAGAATTAACGGCTATGCCAATAGGAATATTGTTTATGATGAATTGAATAAAAGATTCTTTTTCCTGTACTATTTTTTCCGTTTGTTTATGCTTGGCAACTTCAATATTTAACTTATCAACGGAAATAGTTGATTTATTCAGGTTTTCTATCATTTGATTAAAACTTGCGGACAGTTCATCGAATTCATCATTTGAGATCGTATCAATTTTTGATGAATAATCACCTTTTCCGACATTTTTAGAGCTTAAAACAAGTTTCTTGATCGGCTCTGAGATCTTATTGCTGATCACATAAGCGGACATGGACATAACTATTATCAAAAAAAACCCGATAAAGATAAATTTTTGAAGGGTGTCATATAAAGGCGTCATTAATGAATTTATATCAGCGATAGAAAAAATATACCAGCCATAACCAATATTGCCCCCTTTTTGATCCATCGGGCCAGAGCCCGCTTCTGTTCTTTTATTATCAAATGCGAAAGGTATTTTAACTGGTGTATAAGCAACAAGAGATCTTTTCCCCCGATTCAATATTATTTCAGTTCCTGATATGCCCTTTTGCATTTTTGAACTAACCGCATCTAGAACTTTCTTGTCTATTAGATCATCATGGGAGCTGATAATTTCGCCATTTACCCTTAACAAAAATGTTAAATTTTGATCAGAGATTTTCACCTGTTCTTGCTCATACAAGAACGGAAGGCCTTTCAGCAGGGTTTCCATTAACACGTTACTTTTAAGTATGCCTATTGTTCTGCCTTCAAAGATGACAGGAGCAGATATGCCTAATACCTTGGCGCCCACGTTTTCATCATATTCAGTTTCGTCAACAATGTTTCCGAACTCATAAGCCGCTTTCCATAAGTATTTTTGGCCATGATAAAGTGTCGGCAGCCTGTTTGTGCTTGCTACGAGAACGCCGTATTGATTTGTCAGGTAGATCTCTCCATATTCATTAGGAATTAATAGGGCCTGAGATCTTAAGAATTTCGCGACTTTATTGTTTAAATAAGACTGAATAAAAGGGTCACTTGCATATGTGGTCGCTTCCCACCGGTTGTTTAGTTCGTTAATCTTGTTTTTTATTTGAGCTTTGGAAAGGACGGAATATTCGGCATTGCTGGTTAATAGAGATTCAATTATAATTGGCGTGTTTGCTAAAATATTAGCGACAATGAACTTATTATTAATAAACACTTTTACTTCTGTTGCATGGTCATTAACATCATCCAGGATATAATTTACAGATGTGCTTAAGATTTCCTTGTATCCGTTAATAACAAAAAAGAATGAGCTAATGGTTAAAACTGAAAAAGCAATAACAAAAATAGAGATCGATATTTTGTTCTTGATTTTCAAGCGCTATGTCCTCCTTTTGTAAATAAACAAATAAAAGTATTAAAAGGAACAGTCTTCTTTGCTTAAAATACGATACTCTTTCTTTTTTGACTTGTCAATCTTGTTACAATTGGAATGATCTCCCGAACATTATAGTTTACAAGCACTTATGTCGTGTTTTTTTCGAGGCCTTTCTTTTGTTTTTGATGACTGGTTTCATTTTCATTTAAATAACAGCCTGGATCTTCATCCCATAAAGATGCTGAAACTGATTTTGCTCTTGCTCTGCAACCGCCGCAATTTTTAATATGCCTACACTCTGAACATTTACCCGTTATGTGTTTGGACATAGTTCTAAATTTATTCATAAGGATGTTTTCTGTATCGTTCCAGATCTTTAGCAAAGGTGTATCATTGATGTTACCCATCGGTTCATCAAGCAGGAACTGGCATGGGTAAACGATACCTGTTGAATCAAGATAAACGACTTTATTCCCTGCAGAACAACCGCCACGTTCATTTATGCATTCTAAAACAGCGTCATCACATTTAAGCATTTTAGACAAATAAATTAGGTCTGCATGATTGCCGGCAGTAAGCACTTCAAACTCATCATCCAAGCCGCTTATTTGCTTAACCCGGGTAAAGAACTTGCTCATTACCTCCCGTTTTTCTTCACGATTTAGATCGGCGACTTCGTTAACTCTTCCAGAGTATACTAAGTGATGAAGGCAGAATCTTTTAACTCCGGATTCAAATGATTTTTCCAGGATGTAAATAAGGTCATCTTTGTTTTCTTTGGTTAGCGTGAATCTAACTCCGGTTTGAATCCCGCATTTCAGTAAATTATCTATTGCAGACCAGCTAAGTTTAAATGAGCCATCCTTGCCTTTGAAATGATCATGATAAGTTTCTTTTCCATCAATGCTTATACCAACATAATTTACATCGTGATCCTTTATAATTTGAGCCATAGCCTTATTGATCAGAGTTCCATTTGTTAAAAGCCCAACCTTTACACCGGAACTTTTACATTTGTCAATTATATCAAAAACATTTTTTCTTAAAAGCGGCTCTCCCCCGGCAAGTAAAAGTATGCGCGGATTCATTTTTGCGATATCTTCAATAATGCTTAAACATTTTTCATTAGATAAAGATTCTTCTTGATCATAAAGGGATGGTTTTCTGTGGCAATGAGCACAGTATAGATCGCACTTTTCCGTTATGTCCCAAATAAAGAGTGGCCCGATGTCAGTTCTTTTATGAGCGGTTCTTATCCCTTTTAATATCTTTGTTACGGGTATCATTATTTGTTCTTTTTGTTTTTATGATCTGTATTTTAGTGCACGATTTGAACGATCCATTGACCGTGCTTTCTTTAGGAGGTAATTACTTTTGTCAGCTTTTAATATCTTCGTTTGCAGAAAAACGATCCAAAAAATTTCTTTTTTTTGTTTTCAATATCCCTGCAGGAGGATCCTTTGCTTATATTATCCTTATGCAAAGCATGATTAATATCTTTCCAGACATTTATGTTTGAAGCAACTTCACCATCTAAGGCAATATTTATACCTTCACACTCTATAACATAAGCCGGATAGACCTGGTGTAATTTTACTACAGCACCTGGCCTTATGTGTAAGCCATCTATTTTATGCAATTGCTGATCATCCTTGGTTGTAACATAGGCAACCCTAGCCGATTGGCCGACCTTAAGGTCTGTTAATGAAACAACTGAACTTTCTGCGGTACGCTTTGAGAGTTTGCAGCACTCACCTCTCGGTATAGGGAGGCCATGAGGACATTTTTTTGGATGTCCAAGCAAAGTGCAAATACCGTCGATCAACTCAGGAGTAACTGTATGCTCAAATTCGCAAGCACCTGTCTCGAAATCTCCACCGATCACATCATGAAGCATTCTCTCTGCGATACGATGAGCACGTATTAATATGCGGGCAAGGTCCTCACCTTTCTCAGTAAGTTTGATCTTTTTATCTTTTTCATTGTATTCAGCGAGCCCTTCCTTTGAAAGCTGTTCAACAATATCAATATCATATTCTTTACCTGTTGATTTCTTAAGGTCATCGATAGAATCTTTTGATTCCTCCTTCATTTTCCATAATATTTCTAAGTGTTCATCTTTGATTTTTGTTTTGTTCATAGCTCTCCATTTGATATGCCATCACTAATAAAATTGTGAAGATTTTTGTATTGTTTGTATGGTTTTAAACAGTGCTTATTTGCATTTATAACAGTATCCATATATCACATGCATGTGTGAAGTGATCATGAATTTGCGTTTTTTACACAAAGCTTCTTGCTCTTCATCAATCGTTTCGCTGTAAAACTCAAAGATGCTTCCACATTTTAAACATTTTAAGTGATCATGATGTGAGTGTCCCAGGGTGTGCTCATAACAAATCCTGTTATCCTGCGTCAAAGCTTCTCTAAGTAGGCCCGCGTTGATCAGAAGTGGCATTGTCCTATATATTGAGGCCCTAGAGAGTTTTATCTTGGGAAATCTGTTTCTTATGCGAAGGAATAATTGGTCCACATCGAAGTGATCATGGGTGCGATATATTTCATCGATAATGAGCCCTCTCTCAGGAGTATATCTCATATCGTTATTTTTACAGAATTGTCTGAAAATATCTTTTGGGTCCATAGAAGCCAGTCAAATAATTGAGAGTAGATTTAAGTTATAATAAAGTGCATTGTTTCCATTGTCAAAATATATTGTAATACTATTTTATAGTCAGTATTAAAATGCGATTAAGAATTCCTGCAAGAATGAAGGCAGAAGCATTAATTACAAATACCATTATCAGCGCTGATTTTAGCTTAAGCTCTTTGATCATCGCCATTATATTTGCTACACAAGGAACGAACATTGTTGTTATGGTAACCGCAACGATACACTGAATATAATTCAGTTTTCCGACCTGAATAAGCTTTATTATCATGCCTGAGGCAGCTTCATGTCTTGCCATGCAAAGGATCAAAACATCAACCATTTCAATAGGAAAGCCCAGAAATCCTATGATCAAAGGTTTTAATATGTTCTTTATTCCGCCAAGAAGCCCTATTTTATCGATAATAAATAAAAATAAGGCAGAATAAACAAAGATTGGGATGGCTTCTTTCAAGAACCACAAGAGCTTATAGTATGTTTTCTTTATAACTGCCTTTGGGCTTGGCATTCTTATATCAGGAAGGGCCTGAATAAAATCGTTTGAGTTATCATTTTTTAAGATCTTATTTAAAAATAATCCTGCAACTATTTCAACAAATACTAAAAATGCGAAAGCAATTATGAAGGCACGTGCCCCCAGGCGTCCTAAAATGCTCATGTTAAGCGCCATTTGAGGGGCGCAAGGTAATGCAAATGCGATCAAATATATCGCGATATATCTTTCTTTTTTTGACCTTAATGATTTTGTTGTTAATGTTGCCATGGTTTTACACCCGAATCCCAATGTTATCGGCATTATCGCACTGCCACTTAATCCGATCTTCTCAGATATCCTTTTTAAGAGTACGCTTAAATTAGGAATGTACCCCATGTCTTCAATTGTATTAAACAAAAGAAAAAAAACTGACAGGATCGGTAAAACAGTAAGAATTGCGTTGGAGATCCCAAAGGTTAAAAAACCGTAATCGCCGATCAGAAATTCATTCCAAAAACCAGATGGAAAAACATGGGTTATTTGATTTTCGATCGGGAACCATAGCGTATCGTGCATCCAAGCAGCAATTACATTGGCGAAATTCACAACAGAATAAAACATTAAAAATATAAAGCCTAGTAACACAGGGATTCCGTAAACAGGATGACGGGATATCCTTGCAAAAAATTCAGGGAAGCTTTTGAGGGTTATTTTTTGTTTTTTAATTGTTTTAGAGCATATATTCTCGATCCATGCGTTTTTCTTCTGGTTGATCAGCAGGCTTATACTTCCTCTAAAATGACTTCTGAGCTCTTCGGTCTTTTCTTTTATTTTCGCTGAGTTATCAGTTTCTGAAATGCTTCTGATAGAATCCATCAAAAAAGGGTCCTCCTGCAAGAAAAGTAAAGAAAGCTTTCTTTTGAATGATATGCTGTTGGGAAGAAGCTTCTCAATTGCCAGTATGCCCTCTTCAATTATCTCCCCATATTGCACTGGTATTGTGCCTTTTCGTGCAACCTCAAGGGTATCTTTTAGCTCTTTTGTACCAATGTCGTTTATTGCTATTGATTCTATAACCGGAACACCAAGAAATTTTGATACGGCATCAGAGTCTATCAAAATACCTTTTTTTGTCGTTTCATCAATGGCGTTTAAGGATATGACCATAGGGATTCCGAGCTCAAGCAGATCAAAGGTTAATGTCAATGATTGTTTTAAGCGGTTAGCATCTATGCACTGAATAATTATATCTGGCTGTTTAAAAACAAGCATGTCCCTAACAAAAAGCTCTTCCTCAGAATGAATATAAAGGCAGTGGATCCCCGGGGTGTCGATAATTTCATATGGCTGGTTGTAAATATTAAAAGTCCCGCTTTTCATCTCTACAGTCGTGAACGGAAAATTAGCGACCACAGTATATTTCTTTGTAAGGTTATTAAATACCTGGCTTTTACCGGTATTTGGCAATCCGATAATCGCTATTCTTTTTAGTGGGTTGTTAACTGCTTTCATGGTGCGAGAGTTTCCTTGCTTTTGACTTATTTAATTCACTATTGCAAATGTGTCGCAATAGGCACATTTAGTAAATATAGCGGTTTTACAGCAAATGTCAAGGCATATAAAAAAACATATTTGCTTAAAGGTTTAATGAAGTTAGTAATTATGAAATATCCCTAAGCTTTTAGATAAGGTAACCTTAAAAGGCTCTTCTTGTGCGGTAAGGACGGGAATAACTTTTTGGATCTAAGATTAATATTTTGATCATTGTTTTTTTGGGCGCCAGAACATTTTAATATCTTCATGTCCATGTTTTTTGTAATCAACTCCCAAAGCTTCCATATCACTTTTTAAAGGGCCATGAAAGCCACTTGGTGTTTCTAGGAAAAAAGCATCAACAACATCCTTTTCGACTATTTCTTTCCGGTTTTCTTTGGCAACGATAAGCCCTATTCGTTTTGATATCTTTTCCTTCGCCATTTCACGGACAAATACCGGAGTCTTCTCGATAAGTTTATTGAACAGGTCTTCTGCAGACTTTTCCCAAATAAGATCCATTATTTTTTTACCTTTTTATCGTTGTTTATTATTAGTAAAAAAGATTATTTATCATGTTCTGTTAAACCAGTGTTGATCTGCCAAAACGACAGATGTCTCTACCTGCCTTTTAGGGATGTTCCAGTATTTTTCTAAAAGATAATCTTTGTATGATTCTGGTTCGATCAACTTAAAGCCGTTCTTTTTGTAGAAATCTATTGCCCAGGAAGCAGCCTTCCATGTTCCGATCAAAATAGGTTTATTTGCTGTACTTATTAAATGGTTCAGGAGTTTTGAGCCTGTTCCTTGACGGTTGAATCTACTTCTTACATAAGCATGTCGTATTAAAAAAACATCATCTTTATCCTGAATGCCCATAACGCCAGTTAGATGTTTGCTATCTGAAAACCCCCAGAATTCAACACCATCATCAATCTCCTTTTGAAGCTTTTCATTGCTCATGAAAGGTTCTTGCCAGCGGTCATCAGGGATTATTCCCTTATATTTTTGAGCGCCATCATTAATGATATCTAATATCGATGTGAAATCATTGGAATTACATTGAATTATCATTTATTGGTCACTTGCTCATATTTTCGGAAAATCTTTTATGCTTTCAAGTGACCTTTTCAGATCTTCATCAGGAAGAGTATAGTCACTTAGTTCATTGTTCAAGAACTTCTCATAACCAAGAAGGTCCAATAATCCGTGGCCACTGTAATTGAATAAAATGACCTTTTCCTTGCCTTCTTCTTTTGCCTTTATTGCTTCATCAATTGCGCCCGCTATTGCATGGCTTGTTTCCGGGGCGCATATGAAGCCTTCAGTTTTTGCCCATGTTTGAGCGGCTTTATAACAGGTTAGTTGATCATAAGCCTTAGGCCTTATCAGGCCTTCGCATACTGCATGGCTTACAAGCGGTGCCATTCCGTGATATCTTAAGCCTCCTGCATGAATAGGTGCCGGTATGAATTTATGGCCAAGAGTATGCATTGCAAGAAGTGGTGTCATTTGAGCTATATCCCCATGGTCATATGCGTAAGCGCCACGAGTTAGCGTCGGGCAGGCAGTTGGTTCAACGCCTATAATATCGATCTTTGCACCGTGTATCTTATCATTAACAAAAGGAAAAGATAATCCTGCAAAATTGCTGCCTCCTCCTGCGCAGCCAATAACGATATCAACTTTCTTTTCACCGACAATCTCTAGTTGTTTTTTTGCCTCAAGGCCTATAATTGTCTGATGAAGCATAACATGGTTTAAAACACTTCCTAAAGAGTAACGGGTTTCACCTGAGGTATCTGATACTGCCATTTCGATAGCTTCACTAATCGCAATGCCAAGGCTGCCAGGAGTATCAGGATTCTCAGATAATATCTGTCTACCGGCGGCTGTTTGATTGCTTGGGCTTGGGATACAATTCCCGCCCCATACACGCATAAGGGTTTTTCTGAAAGGTTTTTGGTCGAAGCTGATCCTGACCATGAATACTGTACATTCTAAACCAACTAGGCTGCATGCAAATGAAAGCGCGCTTCCCCATTGTCCGGCCCCGGTTTCAGTAGTAAGCTTTTTTATGCCAAATTGTTTATTGTACCAGGCTTGTGCAACAGCGGTGTTCGGCTTGTGGCTTCCGGCAGGGCTTAAGCTTTCATCTTTATAATATATCTTTGCAGGAGTTTTAAGATGTTGTTCTAAGTATTTCGCTCTTCTTAGTGGGGCAGGCCTCCATCTATATAACATCTCTAATATTTCTTCTGGGATGTCTATCCATCGCTTTGTGCTAACCTCCTGCTCAATAATATTCATAGGGAATACTTTGCTTAGCATGTCCGGTGAAATAGGTTTTCCGTCAGGGCCCAAAGGCGGCTTGAGGAGTGTTTTAAAATCTGCAGCAAGGTTGTACCATTGCCTTGGTATTTGAGCTTCTGATAAATTGATTTTTATTTGATCCATTTGCAGTCCCTTCTTAAAATTAATATCCAATTATTTAGAGTTGTATTATACATAAAAATCATTGATCTTTAATTTTCTTTAATAAAAAAGCCATTGAATTAGCGAGGTCTTCCATATTGGCAAGACCTTCTGTATCGTTTTTAACATCGCCTTCATTAAGCCCGAAACCAAGGTTCCAGTAAGTAGACCCTACGACAAACATCTGGTTCATTAAGAACATATGGTTTATTGTATCAAAAGCATGGACTCCACCGCCTCTTCTTAAAGCAATAATTGCAGCACCTGCTTTATGCCTAAATAGGCCATCATTTACAAAGGAAACGGCTCCTGCACGGTCTAGAATGGATTTTACCTCGGTTGTAACATCTGTGAAGTATGTTGGGGACCCGATAATGATGCCGTCAGCTTCAAGCATTTTTGCAAAGACCTCGTTAAAATCATCCAGCTTAATGACGCATTTCTTGTCTTTATTAACAGCGCATTTAAAACATCCGGTGCAGCCATTAATGTTTTTGTCTGCAAGATGAATAAGTTCTGTTGCGATGCCATTTTCAGTTAATGTAGTTATTACTTTGTTCAATAGATAGCAGGTGTTTCCATTTTTTCGAGGGCTCCCATTTATTAGCAGAACGTTCATTTAAGTCTCCTTTTTATTTGTAAAGGTTGTTTATCTTTTGGATGAATATTTAAAACTGTTATCTCAGGTCTAGCAAGAAATCTGGCTTTTGGAGTTAAGCCTCCTTCTAATCCAAGGCCTCTATTAATGTATAAAATTGAATTCCATACTCTATATTTACCTGCTTCGTATTTTTTGCCGTGTTTTGTAAGAGTAACTAACGCGCCATAAAAGGGTATTCTTATCTGCCCGCCATGTGTATGACCGGCTAAATATAGATCAACAGGGAACTTTGAGACCTCTTCGATAAGCCCAGGGCGATGGAATAAGAACACATTAAATATGTTCTGATCAAGGTCTTTAAAGATTTCAGGGGCTTTATTGAGGTCAGAAAGGCTGCTTAGCCCGGAAAACGATATTTTATCATTACTTTTTGATAGAATAAAAGATTTTCCGTTTAATTCCAAGAAGCCTGTATTGATAAATGCATCTAAATTGCGAAAGTTGTATTCATCCCAGTTTCCTTTTACAGCAAATTTTCCCATGGGGGCTTTTAGGTTGCTAAGTGTAGTTTTAAATACAGGTAATGCTGTTGGGACATTTATTGAATCACCAGTAAAGACAATTATATCTGGATTTAGAGCGTTAATTATTTTTACGGCTTTGGTTTCATTGCGTATCTTATTTTCACTGTGGAAGTCAGATATTTGCACAATTCTAAAACTGTTAGTTTTAAGCTTGTCAGTAAAAATATCGACATGATGGACATCTATCCAGTTAGGCTCAATAAAGAAACCGTATAAAACTGACACAATCCCGATTATGGCTAATAAATGCAATATTTTGGTCTTGAAAGTTTCCCTGGGCTTTTGATGGGTAAGCTTCTTTTTTAAAAATTCAAGTTCGTTTATAAATATCATGCCCCAGAAGAAAATAAAAATGGAAACTGCTATATATTCTGTTTTTGCCATAGTATTATTTTAATACCATTTAAGGAGCTCGACCTTGATATCATTGTTCTTGGAGGCCAATTCCTTAAATTTGTTGATATCGCTCATGCCATCTTGACCGCGATAATGATAAGGGAAAATTGTTTTTGGCTTGAACTCTAGGACTGCAGAGGCGGCTTGTTCAATTGTCATTGTATATGGTAAGTTCATGCATACGAATGCATAGTCAATATCTTTTAGGCCTCTCATTTCAGGGATGTCTTCCGTATCACCTGAGATATAGATTCTCTTGTCATTGACAGTTACAATATAGCCATTTCCGTTACCCTTCTTGTGAAAATCAAGCCTTTCTTTAGTTGTGTTGTACATAGCAACGGCATCGATCTTAACATTGTCAATATGGCGTTTTTCACCGTTATTAATTACCTGTCCAAATCCCAATTGGTCGATAACGTCTTTAGGCCCGAGCACGGTGGTGTTTTTTTGCTTTAAATATTTTACAACGTCTTTATTTAAATGATCGTAATGTGAGTGAGTTATAAGCAGAATTTCAGGTTTTTCAAAATTCTTATAATCAGCTATTTTCCCAACAGGGTCAACATATATCTTAATAGTTCTTGCTTGGATTATAAATGATGCATGGTTTATAGGAAAAAAATCGATATTGTCGTTTGATTTATTCTGTGCAAATACTGAAGATGAACTTAGAAAAGGAATAATTATTGAAAAAAACAATGCAGATATTTTAACCATCGTTAAATGCCGCCTTCTGTTTTAAAGTTAAAGCAGTTAATTGGTTTTTATGTTATTGTTTTATTTTTAGTTTGTCAAGTGTGTGCGAATTGTGTTCTTCTTCAGCAATATTTATGTAATCAGGGAATTGCCATATGCTCCGCTCCAAAGTTATTAGTAAAGCTCAAAAAAAACGGAATGAGGATATTAAGACTTTTCAATTTCCTCAATAACTGCTTTCGGATCGATTGTTTTTAAGCATTCATTGTTAGTGCAGCAAGATTTGCGATGATTAAATGCAGATAAGCAAGGGTGAGCAAGGAAGTTTTGAATAAAAGATGTGGGCATTTTTTGATAAAGGAGAAAAGACTGATGGGGTTTCAGGGCCAAACATAACAAATTGTTTGATCTTTGTTAGGGATGCTAGATGGGCTAATCCTGAATCACTGACAATTAATGTTTCGCCGATAGTGAATAGTGTAAGCAATTCTTCAATTGTAGTTTCTCCGCATAGATTGATTATCCTGTTGCTTTTGACCTCAGAGCATATCTCATTAGTTCTTAATCCAGATCTTGATGCCCCTACTATGACTACAATGTTCTTAGCGTTTTCTAAAAGTCTTTTGATGACTGATATATAATTTTTAAGTGGCCAATCTCTTTGGGGTATTAGCCCTTCGCCAGGATTTATTAAGAATAGCATCGAATCGTTTTCAACTTTAAATTTTGAAAGTTTGTTTAGAATATTAGCTGTTTGCTCAGCGTTTGCATTAAATATAGGCAGTATATACTTTGAAATATCAGGGGTTAGCTGAAGGTCAGGAGAAATCTTGTTTGAACAATTAAGCGGCTGGCTAAAAGATAAAAATTGACTGGAAATATGTATTTGAGGATTGTATTGAATTCTATGAGTAAGCAGGGTCCCTTTATATAATCCTTCAAAAGAGTATTTATAAAAACCTACTCGTCTTGAAGCGCCGCTAAGATAAGAAATGATTGAAGTGAATCTAGAGAAGAACTCTAGATCTATGGTAGTGTCTATATTTTCTTTATGCATCCTTGAGACAGCCTTTACTGTATCGATAATAAATCCAAAGAATGATTTGTCATTGATCTCAATAATATTTTCGGCTGGAATGATAGCAAGGACTTTCAGTAAATCCTTGTTGCTTTGGAAAGTTAAAAAGAATAGTCGGGAATCTTTATGCTCTTCTTTAACTCGCTGTATTAATGGGCATGATAGGATTATGCTCCCAATTTCAGAGGGTTTGATGAAAAGTATATTATTTGGCTTGGTGTTTTTTTTAGCTTTAATTCCAAAAAGCTTTAAAAACAAGTTAATTCCTGAAAGAATAAAACAAAGCGGTATTCCAATCCAATAATCTAAATTTCTCATTAAAATAATTTTCATATGTTCTTCTTTTTGGTTTGCCTGACTCTATAGGTATTTCTTCGCTAATTAGAGATATATTTATTTTTTTAAAAATGCAAAAAATTCAGGGCTAATAAGTTCGTAGCAGTATTATGCTACAGGATTTTATGTTTTGAGGCTATAGTTTTTTACAAGTATTTTATTCATAATAATTAATGAATTATGTTTGATTTTTATGCTAACTCGTGATATCTTTTAAATAGAAACTTATAAAAAAATATATATAGTTTAATAAATAATTTATATAGGTTTTTTAAGGTTCTTAATACTGGAGGAAGATTTTGGAAAAACAAAAAGTATTTTTTACTTGTACAGTTTTTTGCGCAATGATCTTGTTTTTTATGTTCGGTTTCTGGTTAAGCGCAACTAATACTTACGCAATTTACTCATGTAATGATGTGTATCTTGTAGGTTGTTCAGGTGCTGGATGTACTTATAATGCAGCGGATTGTCCTGTGGCTACCCATTCTTTTGTTGGAACAATGATTAACGCTACAGATGGTTGGCGATTAGGCCTGTGTATTGAGAATTAAATTATTTGGATAAGGAGTGTTCTTAATGGTGAAGAACAGATTACTTAACTGGTTATTTATAATAAGCATATTTGCTCAATCTTTTGTTTTTGGTTTATTCGTTGGTAAGATGAAAGCAGAAGCTCATACTGATCCTGCTGCATTATGTAATGGCATGCATTTGAAACAGTGCGAAGATGTGGGTACTTATGGCTTGGGTGCAGGTAGGGATCTTTGTTGGTGTGGTTATGAACTGCCTCCTTATAAGAATCCACACTCGGGCACTGCTAATACTATGTATGATGGCGACTATTATATGAGCATTTGTGATAATAGTTGGCCTTAATAAGTTTTAGTTGTAGTTTTAAACTTTTGGATTATTATGTTGCTAATAAGAGGATTTTCTAATGAAAAGCAAAAGAATGGTTTTTGTAATATTAGCTGTTAATTTAATAACCTTTTCTTTTATATTTCTTATGTTTTTGAATAGTTCAAAGGATCAAGCTGAAGCGCACTTCCCTATTTGTGCTGACTACAGAGTTGTTCGTTGTGGTGGTTCTGATACAGAAGCCGTATGTGGCGCACAATGCCCTGCTGGTTTTGAATTTTTAATGAGAAAACGTATGGATGAAAGTGCTACCGCAGATTATTTAATACTATGTTTTAAGGATGATTTTTAAATTATCTTTATGCTCAGTTTTATTGTCTTTATCCAATCCAGTTATATCATACCAAGAACAAAAACTGTTTATTCTAAGCTTTAAATTAATAATGAAAAAATTTTTATCAATTTGTGTTAGATACAGCTGGGGATTACTATGTATAAACTAAATAAAACAACAGGTATCCTTTTATTAATCTTGTTGTTTGCTTTATGTTTAAGGATTGCTAATTTATATAGCTATGATCTCTGGTTTGATGAAATATGGACAGATATGTTTTCTAGTCAATTTCATGATAGGTCAGCTGAACTTTTTCATAAATCATCAAATGAGTTGCTTCTTGATAAGATGAAAAGTGAGCCTCCATCCTCTTTTTATTATTTTTTTATTTATTTTTACAGTAAAATTTTTAGCTCAGGAAAAGCTTTAAGAATTATCTCTGTGATTTTTAGTATGTGTTCTCTTTTGGTTTTCTTCAGAGTGTGCCTTTTGTTTTTTGATAGAAAAACTAGTATTTATGCCTTGTTGATCATGGCTTTAAATCCATTTCATATTTGGTATGCACAGGAAGCAAGAGTATATGCAATGGCTTGTTTTTTTTCACTTTTAGTTGTTTATAATTTTATCAGTGCTTTGAAAACAGACAAAACTTTTTATTGGATCAGTTTTTTATTTGCAGGAATATTTTGCTTGGCGTCTAGTTATCTTTCAGTATTTTTATTTATAACTACTGGGATTATTGTGCTTATAGGAAAGAACCGTAAATATTTTAAGAAGTGGTTATTGTGTTTTTTGATAATTATTTCTGTGCTTGCTTTATTCTCTCCGATCTTGCTTAATCAGTTAAGGGTTGTAAAGAATGATTTTTCATTGCCTGGATTAACTGTAGGGGTTATGTTGTTTACTTGGCCTGTTTTTATGCTGGGATATTCTGCAACAAAAACACAATACATAATAGGTCTTTTTTTATTTATAGATCTATTTGCTTTTGGGGTCTATTGTAGTTGGTTAAAAAGTAAATTTAACACTATTTCTATATTGCTATTTTTGTTTTTTCCTATTATTTCAATAATCTTTTTCTCTAAGCTTGTTATGCCAATATATTTAAACAGGCAATTGCTTATATTTTCTCCATTTTTATACATATTTATTGCTTTTGGTTTATCAAATATTGAAAAAAAAGGTGTTCAGAGATTGATTATATTTTGCGTTGTTTTTTTGCTGTTGACTGTGAATATAAATTATTATAGAGGTTATATGCAAATAATGCCTTTACGAAAAAAGCATTTCGGCTTAATTCTTCCAAAAAAGAAATATATGGATATTTATAATTATCTAGCTAAAGAATACAAGGATGGCGATTTAATTGTTGCGGCTGATGGCTTGTCTTACACTACAACTTTATGGCATATAATTAAGTTTGAAGAAAAATACAAGATTGAACCATTTGAAAGTTTTAGATTTTATTGTTTTCCTAAAGATGTTTCAGATTATAATGAAAGATATTTTACTAATATGGATGGGCAGTTTCTGATTAATGATAATGAAGCATTATCGGAATTACACGAGTTTTCTCCTTTTTGGGATAGTGACAGAAAGTTAAGAGTACTTAATAATATTCATAGTGACTATAACCGTATTTGGTTAATAACTTCTATTTGGGAAGAAAGCGGCAGAATTTATGGCAACTCAGCTGCAGTACAAAGATTTGCAAGTGAAAATTATAAAGAAATATTATCTATGGAAAAAAATGGATATTTTTTAAGCCTTTATGATATGAAAAGTCCTCCCTTAGTGAATAATTTATAATAATAAAATAACAAACTAAGATATAATTAATTGTTTTGTTGAAAGAAGTCTTGGAAAATTATCTCAGGCAGTATGTTCCGCAGGTTATATTGTAACAAACATCATAAACTGGAGAGGTGCAATTGCCGTTGATCCAAGCTGTTCCATTCCATGCAATATTGCAAGGGGCTCCTGCCCAAGGGTAGCCAGGCAGTAAGCCGCTATTGCTATCGGCCATAAACCAGCTTTGAGCATAATGATCACCTTGTGTTATGCAGAATTGATCGGCAGCGGTTTGGTTACAAAAAGCTATAACTCTATTATTTACAGCAGGTTGTGGAACAAATGGATCAAGAGATCCGCAAGAATCCATTGGGAATCTTCCGGGAGCACAACGACAATCTAAGCCACCAATGCCAGTTGGGAAAAAACTAGACATACATTGAAATTCGCATTTTGTTCCTATAGTGCATCCGCCTAATGCAACGAGGTTAAAGCTTGCATTATCTAATAATCCTAAATGTGTGTCGTCATCAGGGCAAAGAGTTGCAAATTGAGGAAGCGGGGGTGCTTGAGCAAGACATGCATAAACACAATCAGAATCATTAACACATCGGTAGTTTAATTGTGTGGCTCCCCCATCTACTCCACAAAGATGAGATTGTAAAGACTGCCCATCACCACAGGTTCCATCTGGCGATGGTGGAATTGGTGCATTGGGGAACGCATCTGCTCCGCAGATCTTTGGATCAGCATCCGCCCAAGGAGCGCAACATCCAGCTGCAAATTCACATTTTACCAGAGGTTGAGTGTTATCACAGCCACCTGGGACACAATTCCAAAGCCAAGTTCTCTCATAAACACCACATCCGTTAACGTTACAACATGGATCTGGTGTTTGATTAGGGTCTGGTTCAAGACAGCCAGCCGGTTTTACGTATTCGCAAGTACAGCGGTCTATTATAATATCAGATTCTACAGTTGCTTGAATCATAGGATCGTTCTGTGAGTCAGATACAGAATCTTCTAATGATTTGACATGTGCATTCCATGAGCGGGTGACATATGGCCCCATCGTTATAAGAGAAGCAGTTACTAGTATTATAACGAGACTGTATTCTATAACACTTTGACCTTTATTATTCCTATTGTTTTTTAAAAATTTATTCATATATTTATCAAAAGCACTAAGAATATTAAAAAAACCTTAAAAGTAAAAAAACACTACTTTATTCTATTAAAAGTATACCATACTGATATTATTTAAAGAAACAAAAATGTTAATTCATTATTCTTAGCAAATTGTCTAACAAGAATCAGTTATAATAAAATCAATAAAGCTTACTGACTAGACTAAGACTATCTTTGTAATGGTGAATATACAACTAAATCATTACTTATCATCTCCGTAAATATCTTTAATATCCTTTTGGATTTTAGCAGCTCTTTCTATATCGCCTTTGTAAGTAAAATATAAGATCATCTCTTTCATTGCGCCTACGTTTTCTTTTTTTTCATAGTCTCTTTTGCTTAAGATTTTTGTAGTGGTAAAAAATCCGACATTATTTAATTTATTTACATTGTTTTTATTGTTTTTTACATTTGAAAAAGTGATCATGCCATAAAAAATATTTAATGTTATTGCAGTAACGCTTAAAGTGATAAAAGCTTTCTTATTAAAGCCTTCTCTTTTATACCAAAATGATGACTTCACTTTATTTGCAACAATTAGAATATAGCAAGTTATTATAAATACTATTGGAACAAGAAGAAGGCAAAAATAAAGCTTTATACTAATGTCTTTCACTTGAAAAAGAAAAATAAACATTTTCTCGATTGATTTAATTCTCAGTAATAATTTTGGCGCAGAAAGAGAATTTTGTAGATCAATATTAATTAAATATTCAGAAATTAGTAGCATGTTCCAAAAAATAAAAATTATAGAAACAGTAAAGATTAAAAGGTTTTTAATATTACTTTTGCATGATATTGTGCGTGCAAAAAGCAGCACAAACACAGGAAATTCTGTAAGTAAAACCCTGGCTCCGGGGGTCCCCCCTCCCCAAGCATATGTTCGTGAAATTATGAATATCTTTATGATCAAATATGATCCTAACAAAAGGATAAAAATGTCTCGTTTCAAAGCATCACTATTTCCATTTGCTTCGCTTATTGTTATTATTGGTTTTAAATAATTGATTAATACCAAAATGAATCCCACCAGACATATAAATAAAATAGGTGAAGTATATAAATAGCCACGATATGAAGAAAATAGCATTTCTTTCAAATAAGACATGTGAGGAGTTAGGATGTTTATTTCCCCGATATGAAATGTGCCATATTTAATATAATCATTTATGATCTTAAAAGTAATTGCAGGAACGAGCCCTAAAAGAAAAAAAACGATATTTAATAAATTGGTTTTTTTTGATTTAAGTAGAAATGCAAAAAGAAAACAAATGAAAAAGAATTGGGCCCAGATATCAGCTTTAACAACAAGGCAAATACCAAAAAATAAACCATATATTAAGAAATGGGACTTTTTCATGCGAATGATAAAGCTTGCAGCCCAAATTGAAGAAACAGAAAATAAAGAAGCGATTATTTGGGCGTTGCCTACCTCATACAAAAGAAAATAAAAAAAAGGAGTGCCAAAACAAATTATTAATGTAGAAAAGAGTGAAATTTTAGCAGAAAAGAATATATTGCAAAGTAAAAAACTAAGAACAAGTGTGAAAAACCCGAAGATTACCGTGCTGAATGACATGAAACAGTTAATAATCTGCTTAATAAATATATGAGTTTTTGTCTTAATATTGAACAGATCAAGATTTTGAGATAAATAAGACAGGTTTTTTGCGCCTTTATAAAAAGGTACCCAAAGTAAAACACCACCGTGATTATGAAAATCAGGAAAGTTATATGTTTTTGAAACATTCTTTATTCCTGATGGAAAGAAGTAGTTGCTGTCGCCGATGTTGTTTACCACATTAAGGTCACCGTCTTCTACAACACTCTCAGTATATGCAAAATAAACAGGTTGATCTGGTCCTTGGAAATTTGTATTGAAAACAAGAAAGAAGTAAATAAATAAAAATAAAAAACTAAAAAATATATAAAGCCTTTCTTTCATATACTGCTCCGTTCTTATTTATAATAAAATAATACATTATAATATCATTTGTTTTTATATGTTGGATAATATATTTAAGTTTGTTTTTTGTTTCCTTTATTTAAATATTCGATATTATTGTCATAATATCAATTTATATGTATATTTATGAAAAGTTTATTTGTTAGTGTTTGTTGATATTTATACTAGCATTCTGCGTTTATTAATATAAAATAAAACTTACAATTCAAAAAATTTAAAAAAAGGAGTGCATATGCGGGGGTTTATATTATTGATTTTGTTTATGTTTATTGCAAGTGTTTCAAATTCATCCACAATTAGAATGAAAAGCGGAGATATTATTGAAGGGGATGTTATCGAGAGAGCTGAAAGGGAAATTAAAGTAGATAATGGCACTGGTATTATCATTTCATATTATTTTGATGAAATTGAAAGTATAGATGGTGAACGTCCTGAAAAACATTCAGAAGGCTATCAGACTATAAAACAGCATTATTATTGTGGGGTTCGTACAATTATTAACTTAAAAGATGGTTTTAAGCAAGGTGTTCAGAGAAGTTATTACAAAAATGGCAATATTTATAAAGAAGAGAATTATGAAAAAGGTAAATTAAATGGCCTTGTTCAGGTTTTCGATGTTAATGGTAATTTAATAGAAAAAAATAATTTTGTTAATGATAGAAAAGAAGGATTGTCTTTCCAGTATTATGAAAATGGCACGATAAAAGATGAAGTTAATTTTAAATTTGGTATAGAAACAGGATTGAGTAAAAATTACTATAAAGACGGGTCATTAATGGTAGAAGAAAATTATGTTAATAACGAAGTTAATATAACAATTTTTGATCGAGACGGCAGTAAGTTAGGGTCATTTTATACTAAAGACGGAAAATTTTATCATGAAAACGGTAAAATACTTAATGGCCTTAATATTGTAAAGTTTAGTAATGGTAATAATTTTATAGAAGAAGAATTTAATGATGGAGTTTTAAACGGTTCAAGTATAGTTTATTATGAATCGGGAAACATAAGAAGCTCAGGAAATTATAAAAAGGATCTTCCAGCGGGCTCATTCAGTTATTACAATGAAGAAGGCCGTGTGGAAAAGGAAGAGTTTTATGATGAAAAAGAAAATATAAAAATATATGAAAAAAGCTATTATAAGAGTGGAAAACTAAAAGAGGAAATATTGCATAAAGAAAAACAGCGTATTCATAAAATATATGATGAAAATGGTGAAGTTATATTTGAAAATGACCGTTAATTTTGAAATTGTGTCTTAATATTCTTTAGACCTTCCCTCTATTGCGCTATTCTATATGCGCAGATGTTTCTATTCTTTTTTGGAATAATTTATTGTTTTATTTATAAAATACAAAACAAATAAAAATATTAATGTGCAGATAGAAACTGCAGCACCAAAAGCCCACGCTTTTGGTTTAAACTTAAAAGTTATATGATGCTCCCCTTTTTCTAGCCAAACACCCCTTTGACAATAATTCACTCGGAATATTTTTGTTTCTTTTCCATTAATATATGCCTTCCATCCGGGATACCAGACATCTGTAAGTACTAACATCGAAGGTATCTTAACATCAATGTCAATTTTAATCTTATTAGGATTTTCAGTATTGAAACCATAAATTTTGTTGTTATTCTGCAGTTCATCAAAATTAAGGGCGATTTGTTGACCAGTATTAATATCGATTGGAAGCATTTCGTTTTTATCAACCACAACAGCATTGTGTAAATCATCATAAACAAGCATTTCAAGTTGATTTTTTTCAGACAATTTTATAATTTTATTTTGAGTATAGATTCTAGGCAAAGCATCAAGATTGGTATGAATGAAAAGCTTGATATCTTCAAAGAGGATCATTGAAGATTGTTCGTTTGGAAAAACCTTTTCATCGTTTTGGGTTATATAATAACCTACTGAGAAATTATTTAGAAATTCCGGGTTGTCAGGGAAATCGATGCCTTCTATAGCAATAAAATCATCGATCTTTATTCCATTAAATGCTGTTTCAAAAGCTTGTTTGAATCTGTCTTCAATAGGATATACATGGAAGTCCATAAATAACAGATTATTAGTTAAACGGAAATATTTACTGTTTATTGGATAATATGATGCTGTGCGAAAAAGCGGATCAGTTGCAACCGATGGGAAGATCTTTGTCATTACTTGGATCATTTGATTTTCGGAAGGTCTTATATATCTTGTATGCTGAGGCAATAAAGGCTTTGTTTCAATGAATGTTGTATTATAAAAAGCCATAAAACCAAAAACTGAAAATTCTAGAATAATCAGTACTCCTAGAAAATACCCGAAATTTTTAGGTGAAAAAAACAATAAAGCGATTACAATTGCTAAAGTAAAAAACAACAAATGAAAAAAAGAAAAAATAAAATGTGTTTTTACGATCTGATTTTTAAAGAATTTTTGAAGCCACGATGACAGGTTTGCTCTACCTCCCAATAAAATAGTTATTCCATTGTTTAGATAATGTAAATTCCATTTCTTGTCATATACAAAAGTCTTTATCCGCTCTTTAGCATGACCAATTCTGCCTATACCCGTCATAGGTTGTATCCACAGAAACTTATTAGGTGGAACATCCACATTAAATTCGTAAAAACCTTGCTTGTTAGTAACATATTTTCTTGCCAAAGTACTATCTGTGAAGTCATCAGTGTGCTCGTTAGAGAATCTTATTTCGCCTTGAGAGGGGCCATCAAAAGCAACCCGCACTGTCTTAGTTCTGCTATAAGCAGGCGTATATACACCGACATAATTGCCTGCAGGAAAATATCCATCAACATTAGTATGAATATGTCCCCGCAAATTATCGTATATAAGACGATTATTTGGTGAAAGCAAAACTGAAACTAAAAGAACAACTAAAGTAATAAAATACCAAAGTGCTGATATTCTTAGTTTATTCTTGGGTATTGTATATTTTAAAGAGATCAAATAATTTAAGCTAATTGCAATAATTATGCTCGAGGCAAAGCATTGTATAGTTCTAAAACGAATGGGATAAGGTAAGCCACCTATAAAAGGTATCCATCCTACAAGAATCTTATAAAAAGGGGAATTATTGCCTAGCATGCAAAGGATAGCAAATGAATAAAGGATAAATGATAAAAGAGTATATCGATATTGGTCCTTTTCGGTTTTATCAATAGTTTTCTTAAATGATTTTATTGATAATAAGATGCCAAAGAAAACGGCCAAAGTCGTTGCGACCCCGCCGCTCATGTTTGCTTGATAATACATTAATGGATAACCAATAAATGCTTTTCCTGTGATTCCGCCGAATAAATTAGGCAGAAAGATTGTTGCCAGATGAAATATTGATAAGCTTCCAGCTGGTTCAACCCCGATAGCATCTGGATCTATTTCCTTTGATAAAGCAGTATATTGGACTCCATCAAATACTGAATATAGATAAATAAAACTTAGGGAAGTTCCTATAATAAAGATAATGATCGATAAAAAAAGCGGCCAAAATATAGCTTTTATGCTTTTTGTAGAAAGGTTATTAATCATGGTATTAATAATAAATCCTAACCAAATGATCATAACAAAAAACACATAATGAACAGCTCCAGATGTCCAAATGAAATAAAGAAGTATGCTTGATACAATTAGTTTCCAAAACCTGAACTTCTCTAAAGTTAAAAAGTAAAAAAAGATGAACCAAGGCAGCCAGCTCAGCATTTCAAGGACGCTTTGCTTTACATATGTGTAAATGAAGCTTGGGCTATATATGTAGGTAATGGCTGCAACAAATGATGAAAAAGTATTACATTTAATGATCTTCTTGCAAAGGAAAAACATTCCAATAGCGCCTATAACATAGTGCATAAAAAGTGGCAGAATATTAAGCATCCAGTATGCTTTATCGAGGTTATTAAGATTTGCCAATAAGTAAAAAGGCCAAACAGGTAGATAATAATTATGTGATGAATAGATAAAAGCATAGTAAGGAATAGCCCCGCACCAGACAGAAGAATCCCACAAAGGAATAATGCCTTTTTGCAAGTTTTGTGCAGTAAAATAGTTTATTAAAAAATCAAATGTTGATTGGGTATCATGAAAAATCCCTTTCCACCCTATCATTACAGGCAGGAAAAGGATCAGTGCAGCAAGGATCAGTAATGAAATTGGTAATATTAGTTTTCTAACCATATGCTTTAGCCATTTAAAATAGCAGGAAAAATCCTGAATAAGTTTTAAGATCAGTTTTTTAAATTCAATATTTTCAATTCCAAAGCTTTCTTTGTCATTTTGCTGTCAATGTTGTAAGGGTTAATTTCCTGCAAAATATTAACATATTTTTTAGCCTTAGCTAAATCTTCTTGATCAATGTAATAAAGCGCTAATTCTCTATATTGGTCTTCCTTGCCTTCACGAATTTCTTTTCCGGATTTTTTTAGATTTTCTTCTGTCCTGAGAACAGTTGTAAAGAGCTCTTTATCAATTATCCAATAAGAATCATCAGGATTTTCAGTAAAAGCAATTAATTCTTTTTTTGAAAAAATCCACTTGTAATTGCCTTCCTTAATGTATCTCTCCCCCATCTCTATATTCCAGCAAAGGCTTGGCATGAAGTCAGGCAAATCTTTATCAATATATAGTTTTTGGCTTTCATTAATAATCCCGGATATTAAGCCTGATCTTATTGAAGTGAACATTTTTTTAAGCGGAGTTAGTTGCTTTGTGTAAATGCCAGAAATTGCTAGAATACAGGCTATATTCAATATAATTATTGGAACTGAAAACATGTAAAAAGTTCTTAAATTTTTGTCAGCAAATTTGAAGACTTTGCTTGCCAAAAAGGTGATCAATAAAATAAAAAAAACATTTGGAATAAACTGGTACCTGAACTCTGTGATGCAGTATAAATATGCATTATCAACCATTCTAAGCGAAAAGGTAACAAATGGTGTTGTTAGCATTAAAAAAAGAAAGAAAAATATCACTTTGAGCTCTTCCCTATACTTTCTCTTTAATAGAATAAAAATCCAAAAAACCAGTGCCAAACCAAATACCGCTCCAATATAAAAAATGGCTTCAGGATTATTGTGTTTTTGAAAATAGTTTATTAGCGGCCCCTTTAAATATATATTTTCTTTTATTTGCAAGGGAAATGCTAGTGGTGGAAAGATATTTACCAGAACTGTATTGTAAAAAGTATTAAACAGTACTGTCAATCCTCCAATTAAAAAATTGCTTATTTTTAATAGGGCTGAATATTTATATGCAGGAGATTCATAGGTCCCGATAGATCTTGTGTATATAAAAGTTGCTATGTATATAGAATAAACCCAGAACAATAAAATAAAATTAGGTTTGAAGAATGCTTGTTGTCTGCTTTTTATTCCGCTTGTTAAGGTTTTTATGCCTGATAGTATTAGAATGGCAAAGGGCCAAAGTGCGAATGCTTCATAACACCACATGCCTGAAAGAAAAAGAAATGTTGTATACAGCAAAAATTTGTTTTTTTGTGTTTTCAAATATTCTATATAACAGAAAAATCCTGAAAGAAATGAGATGAGCCCAATAATTATGTACATATGGCAAGACCAAAGGACAAGGTCAAAGTGGCTAAATAGGAAAGTTGCCATAATCACTGTAAATGAGCATAAAGGCCTGTTCCCTGAAAAACGCAAGCTGAATTTGTAAAGTATCACCATGCAAATGTAATAAAAAATAAGATTAAAAAAATTATATATGAAGTAGTTAGCGCCAAATATGCTATGGAGAATGTAATAAAAAATGCGCGATAATGGCTGGTACCTCATTTGCTCACAAGGGTCAATATTTAAAACATGTACCCATGTTGGCCCTGGCAGATTTTCGAAGCTATGAAAAGGATAGAACATTGTTGGCCAATAATCGCTAATTGGAGGGTTATACATGCTAGGGAATGCAACAATTAATAATAAGCCTAGTAGGGTCAAGCTAAAAATTAAATCAAATATTTTGTCCTTGTCTAAATGTTTCATTTTGATTTTAATAATCGCAATTTTTCTGTAACTTTGTATAGTTCATCCTTTAGGTTTAATTCCCTGTAAAGATATTCCAGTTTTTTATAAGCATTATAGTCATCAGAGTTAATTTCAATTGCTTTTTTGAGAGTTTCTATGGCTTTATAATTATCGCCTTCAAATGCGTAATGTATGGCTAGAAAATTAAATTGTTCTGACTTCCCTTCTCCGATCAACAATCCTTTTTCCTGTTCAGAAATTTCTGTTTTTCTTGTAATTTTAAAAGATCTTTTGTTTATAATCCAGGTAGCATCATTTATATTGTCTGCAAAAAGCTCGATGTCTTTTTTAGGGAACATCCATTTATAGTTTCCCTCCTTAATGAAGCGCTCCCCCATTTCAATGTTCCAGCAAAGGCTAGGTAGATAGTCAGGAATATCTTTCTGAATGTAAACCTTGTCTTTTTTGTTTATAACCCCATGATCCATGCCAGCACGTATTGATGATATGATTTTATTAAGGTTCGCAAGATGGTTATTATAAACACGGGTAACTCTATAAACATTAATAATGTTAAGTAATGCAATCATAATTAGGGAGATATATATAAATCTGAGGAATTTTTTAGAAGGATTTAAATACCTGTCAATTACATAAGCAATTAAAAGTATAAAAAAGGCATTTGGAATGTATTGATATCGAAATTCGCTAAGGCAGTAAGAAAATGTGTGCGAAATGCCTAATTTGCCTAAAAACACTATATATGTTTCAGAGAGGATCAAAAAAAGAAACAAGCCGAATATTTTTAATTCATTAAGTTGCTTTTTTCTGTACAAAATGAAAAATAATATAAATAATCCAGCTGCAAATGAAGTGCCGATAAAAGTTATGATTTGAGGAACTTTTTGAACGTAATTAATGACTGGTCCAGCCATATATATGTTTTCAGTGACTTTTAATGGAAATGGAATGAAAGGAATGATATTTACGCAGACCGTATTGTATAAAATATTAAAGAATGTCAAAAATAGACTAGATAGAATAATCTTTAGCCTAAAGAAGTCCATGATGGACCGAGTTGGATCAACATATGTTCCAAGGGATTTAATGTATAGAAAAAGTAGAAAACTTATAGAGTAAACAGATCCTAAAGTTATATAAGCTGATAAAAGTTTAAATTTAGCACTGGGGCCCTTAATTGTTTTAAAATTATCTATATTTGCTATAAAAATAATAGCTAAGGGCCACAATGCAAATGATTCATAGCAAAGAGTGCCTAATATAAAAAAAGTTGTGGTTATATAGAGAAGCTTAACACGGGCTGTTTTTAAAAATTCAATAAAGCATATATAGCCTATAAGGAAAAGGCAGACACCTAAAAGAATAAAAATATGACATGACCATAAAATTATATCGCAATGATTGAATAAAAATGCAAAAAGAGCAATGAAACAAGCAGCTAATTTTTTATTTTTAATAAAATATAAGCTAAATCTGTAAAAAAGCAATATGTTTAGCAAATATAGACAGAAGTTTAAGATGTTGAAGGCAGAATAACTTGAATCAGGTATAGAGTAAATAATGAAGTAAATTAAGTTTGCCAAAGGACGATAGCCCACTTCTTCTACGGGGTCAAAATTGAGTATATTAAGCCATTTAACTGTTCCCGGGTATGAATCTAGGTTATGAAATGAATATAAAAGTTCCCATGTGTCACTAATAGGCGGAAAATTAAAGCATGGATAGAAAACGGAAATAAGGCCAACTAAAATTAAAATGCTACAGGTAATTGTGTGTTTATTGCTTTTAATCATTTGGTTAAAATATTGTAAAGGATCCTTAGGCTGTTATATGTAAATCTTTTTTAAAATATATGCATTTTGCTTGTCTATTTTAACACGACATGTGATAATCCTTTATAGAATTTTAATTAAAATGAATACTTTTAATATGAGAATTACTTTTTTTTACAGAGGCCGATATTTTTTATTGGATGCGGTTACAGTAGAATATTTGTCAGCAATCGCAAACGAATTAGGCCACAAAACGTCTTTATTGTATGACCAAGATCTATTCGGGATCTCGGATAATGTTCTTCCCTCATCTTGGTATAATTCTATATTTAACAAAGATATAAAATTCGTTAGGAAAATTTTAAAAGAGGATACAGATTGTCTAGTTTTTATTGATCCTATTGGGAGCAATAATAAATGGATAAGTGATTTAGCAAAAACAATAAAGATAGAAAAAAGTCATTTAAAGATTGTAGTTTTGTCTTGTTTGAAGGATTATCCGGATTACGATCAGATAGATCATCTGCTTATCGGGGAACCTGAATTTGTCTTTAAAAAATTTCTTGAAGATAGCTATTCAAACAAAAAAAAATATCTTTATGCAGATCTTGTTGATTTAAATGAACTCCCTCTTCCTGATAAAACCTTGTTTGGCCCTTATGCGAACTATAAAGACAGCTATATGGTTTTTACAAGTAAGGGCTGCCCATACTCCTGTTCATATTGTATTGAAACGGTATTAAATAATGAAATGGGGCCAAATTATTTTAGGCGAAGAAGCCCTCAAAATGTCATGGCGGAACTTAAAAAAGCAAAGGAAAAATACTCAATAAGTGAAGTTATCTTTAAGGATTCAATATTTGGCTTTGATAAATATTGGTTAAGGGTATTTCTCAAGGAATACAAAAAATATATTGATCTGCCCTATAAATGTTTTGCGAAGGCCAGTGTTTTTGATGAAGAAACAGCTATTGTTTTAAAGGATAGCAAATGTTATTGTGTTGAATTTGGCGTGCAAACGTTCAATGAATCATTGAAAAAAGATGTTTTATCGAGGCAGGAAAAAACAGAATCAATAATTAAAGCATTTGAAATATGTGATAATCATAAACTGATGTATGACGCTGATCATATTTTTGGTATACCAGGTGAAACTATTAATGACCATATTCAAGCAGCTAAGATATATTCAAAAAGAAAATACTTGAACAGGGTAAAATGCCACAATCTTGTCTTTTATAAAAAAGCAGGAATATTTAACCATGCACCCGATGAGATCAAGAAAGACCCTGATTACAGGCAGGATTTTTTTTCAAGTACTGCGGGAAGTCAAGGCATGATATTGGCTAATAAATGTTTTGAGAAATATTTCAAGTGTCTTCCTCTCTTATCTGGTAGAATCAGTTCTTATGTGCAACGAGATGATAAATGGAAGGTCTTTAGATTCGTGCCAAATTTTATCGTATTGATATCAATGATTCTTATTGCGATAAAGAACAATGATAAACGATTCGGGATATATTTGAAATATTATCCTAAAAAAATATTCTTTTCTGCTTTTAGGTGATTATGAAAAAAACAATTTTAAAAAAACTGTTATTGCCAATGGTCTCAAAGCTGACATCAAACAAGGGCTGGGATTATTACAAGCAATATATTATTTCAGATTTTGATCCGATTGAAGATAGAAAAAAGAGACAATGGGATAAATTAAAGCGCCTGATCGAACATGCTTATACAAATGTCCCTTTTTATAGAAGCAAATTTGACAATGCTGGCATAAAGCCAGAACATATTAAAGGGGAAAATGATTTTAGGAAAATACCAGTTACGACAAAAAAAGAGTTAAGGGATAATGTTTCAAAAGAATATACTGTCGCCAAGAATTATTCCACTAAAAATCTGCGATTCTCAAACACCTCAGGGACAACAGGCCCTGCATTAATATTAATGCATGACCATGAGGATATTAATTATAAATATGCTTCTAAATTAAGAACCAGGCATTTGATGGGGCTTGATATTGATGATTCAATAATGAGAATAACTTCTAATGAATGCCAGCCTTGCCTCCCTAACGGTGAAAGTCCGGATATAGGTTTCTTGAAATACCTGCAGATGATATTGAGTGATCATGAGTATAAACAGCAGGCATACTATATATTCCTTGAAAATAAGATAATCAATCCTTTTATTCATAGACGGCACTTCTCAAAGTCTCTCAGGACATATTTTAATGATGATGATATGGATTTTTATGTTAAAGGCATAAAAAAATATAAGCCAGACATAATAGTCGGTTATCCCCTGTATCTATTTCTTATTTCAAGATATATAAAAGAAAAAAGAATTAATTTGCCACCTATTAAGGCAGTAGAACTTACTGCCGGGTTGTCTTTTGCGAAAATGAGGTCTTTTATTGGCGAACAGTTCAGAGCTCCTGTATATCAAATTTATGGAGGCTGTGAATTGGGACGTGTTGCGGGCGGTTGTACGCATAGCGATGGATTAATGCATATTTTAGAGGATCATGCTTATATTGAGTTTATTAAAAGTACCGGAGAGCTTGCAAGCCCTGGCGAGCTGTCAAATATAATAGTAACCTCATTGAATTCTTATGGCATGCCTTTTATTAGATATGAGCACGGAGATGTCGGTAAATACTATGACCAGAAGTGTAAATGCGGCAGGACTAGCAAGCTAATGGATGTTGAAGGCCGGATTATGGACTTAATTGTTAGAAAAGACGGAGTGCCACTGTCTTCTCAAGTGGTTATTGAAACATTCCTTGATTATAAAGGTTTCAAATTGTTTCAATTGATACAGAAGAATATAAATGATATTGAGTTTAGGATAGTCAAAGAATCACAAGCAACTGAAATTAATACTATTGATATAAACAACAAGCTAAATGATATCTTTGGATATCCTGTTAATGTTGATTTTAAATATGTTGATTATATTAATCCCGCGGCGTCGGGAAAGTATAGATTGGTCCGGTCTGCAACTTATGAGTCTTTTAGATGCTCTGATAATAAAACCCAAGAGCTGGGGAATTTTTGGTAATCATTTAAAATGATTATTATTCAAGGAATTCTTTTATTCCATTTATGGAATCTGCGATATATGCCACTTCTTCTTCTTTTAAATCAAAAGGTAAGTTGATCGTTAAAATATGATCTGATAAGAATTTAGACATTGGATTGTTGCTATTCGTTAGAAAAGAGCAATCCTGAGCATAAGACAGGTTTGCATCTATTCCAAAGGCAAGAAGTTTTTTGTAGGCAATGGTTTTGTCTTTAGATTTTAAAGGCAGCATGAAATAACAGGGTTCTGAATTCTCTAATATGGATTGTGTAGAAATTGAAATATCCAGCATTGAAATTAATTTATTCCCAAAACCCCTTCTTTGTTCAAGCAGACTGCTTATATGGTCCATTTGATTTAACCCTATGAACGCTTGAATATAGTTCAAACGATTGTTTGGCAATTTTGTAATTGACCGGTCTATTATTTTATATTTTTCAAGAATATCAATATTGAATTTATCAAATAAAATTGTCAGTGGATACAAAACATAGGAATAAAAATGTTTATTGGTCGCTAAGGCATACAAATATGTTCTTAATCTAGATGACAAAGCTTCTGCTGTACTCGTTTCTGGTAACATGGAAAGTTGTTGCCTTATTATTTTCGATTGACCCAAGGACCGTGTGACTATCATCCCTCCAAAAGATGTGTTAAGCGGCTTGCTTCCTGTAAAACTAAAAAAGCCAATATCAGAAATAGTTCCGGCAAAGCGGTCTTTATGAGAGCTACCAAGGGCCTGGGCGGCATCCTCAATAATTAATATATTATGTTTTTGTGCGATAGGCTTTATAGCGTCTATGTCTGTAAGGTGTCCGAAAAGATGAGTTATGATAATAGCTTTAGTTTTATTGCTGATTTTTCTTTCAATATCGTTTATGTCGATTTGATAAGTATTTTTATCAGCTTCTACGAAAACTGGAATAAAACCTTTTTTAAGCAAGGATTCAGGAACGCCTATGAAATTATATGCACAAAGTAAGATCTCGCTGCCTTTTTCAATGCTGTAACTATCAATTATAAGGTTTAAAGCAGTGCGTCCGGATGAAACAGCTATTGAATCATTTGCATTGAGATATTCTTTAAATTTTATCTCAAAATCAGTGACATATTGACTTTTTTTAGAAGATGGCTCAAATAGAATTCTAGGAATTGATATGAGCTCTTTCTTAGGAATGATTATATTTCTTTTTGGGAATTTACGCATTTTACGAAAATATTATGAATTTTTTAAATAGTTGATTATAGCGTTAATGTTAAAAGATGTGATCAGGTTAAATTCTATCATTGCGCTGCACCAGCATTCTTTGCAGCCAGAAGGCACTTCGATAGCTTGCAGATATTCTTTTATTTTATTGATATCAAGCGCCTTGTTCTCTTCTGTGCAAGTATAGGATTTATCTATGCAAGCACCAATTACACCATTAGGTTCGACATTAAAGCTTAAAAGGCCCATGCTGCAAGGAATACTTCGCTTTTCAGGCCAATGATAAATATGATTTAAAGATTCAATAGAGTTAAGGACAGGTTTGCCTTGTTTTTTTTGAGATATTAAATGTTTTATTGCTTTATGATATTCTTTGATCTCAGGTAAAAAATCACAAGAATTTTGTTTATCAGGATTTCTTATGGAAGATGGTAAAAAGGCTATTTTAAAATACTTTTCTTCAGCCAGGTTAAGCAAATAGTCAATTGAACCCAAATTGAACTTTGAAAGAACGCAGTCTATAGTAACTGGTATTTTGTTTGCTCTGCAAAGATCTATTGCTGCAAGAGTTTTCTTAAAAACATCCTTTCCCTTTATTGGGTCGTTGACTTCTTCTGGACCATCCAGGCTTAGTTTGATTCTGTCTGCTAATTTAACTACTTCCAGGTTTTGGGGAATTAAAGAGCCATTTGTGCTGATTGAGACGAAAATATTATGACTTTTAGCTTGTCTTAATATTTTACAGAGATCATTTTTTAAAAGTGGTTCACCCCCTGAAAAAGAGATCCACTTTGTCCCCAGAGAAGCAAACTTGTCTATCATTCTGCATATTGTGTCAGCGTCTATTTCAAAAGTTTCTTTGAATGGAATACCGCAGTATAAACACTTTTGATTGCACTGATATGTTAAAGCCCAGCGTATTGCTAAAGGTCTTTTTATATTAAATAGTTTGGACAAGACAACTGATGATGATATTTCAGCAAAAGTCTTTATGTTCATAAGAATTTGTCTCTAAACATGTTTTTAATATAGTTGCTCATTATGACAAATGGATATTGCCAGATTATTTTAGCATCAATAATCCAGCGCGGATTATTTTTCATAATATAAGAAATGTTTTTAATGATGATCTTTGGGTGTAGATAGAACCGCAGATAACCTTTTATTACTATTTTTCTGATCTGACTTGTTGAAATGTTGCAAAAAGGGCTTTCTTTGTTGCTTAATGCATGCAATTCTGAACCTTTCAAGACCATAAGCCGGTTGAATTGTATAAAATATGGTTTTACTTGAAGACCATAATCAATGTTGTTTTCAAGTGATTCTACAGTATCTCCTGGTAATCCAAATATGAATTCCAGTATTGTAAAAAGTTTAACTTTATTGGCATGTTCTATTACTGGGCGTAAGATATCAACTTCATTCGGATTCCTGTGTATTTGTTTTAATATTTTTTTATTAGTTGACTGTAGTCCAAAAATCAGGGCATCGCACCCGGCTTTTTTTAGCAGGTCTATTTTTGTTTCACCATCTTCAGTGAAGTCTGAAGGACAAGCGCTACAGTTAAAACGCAGGTCATATTTTCTATCGGATAATTTGTTGCAAAATTCTTGCAACCAATCTAAGTCAGGGAAAAAACGGTCGTCCTTAAAGCTTATGTAATGAACATTATATTTTTCAACAAGAAAGCCTATTTCAGCAAGAATATTATCTATGCTCCTTCTTCTTACCCCTTTCCCCCACATAAATGGTGAAGAGCAATAGCTGCAAGTATAGCCGCAACCGCGAGAAGTCATCATATGGACATAAGGCTTCTTCATGCCTGGATAATGAAAATCGGCATATTTTAAAATATTATCGTGTGTGGGAAATGGAAGGTCGTCCAAGTTGCTAATAGGTGTTTGTGGTGCACTAAGAGTAATTGTATGGTCTTTAACGTAGGAGATGCCTTTTAATGATTCAAATTTGCGTTCGCCTTTAGCGTATTCAGCAATTTCGACTATGGTTCTCTCACCTTCGCCATGGCAAACAAAAGTACTTCCGGCATTCAAATAATCCTCATAGCTGAAATAATCGGGTCCGCCAACAACAATAATTAAGTCTTTTTGTGAATCTCGCAATCGCTTGATGAATTTTATAGTTGCGCTTTTAATTCTTTCCGATGAATATATCCCAACAAAAAGAGGCAGTGAATCTTTGAATGATCTGATTAGAGAGTCTATACTAAATTTATCTATTTCTTGATCCAAGAGAATGACAGGAAAATTATTTTGTTTTAATACGGCATGAAGATATTGCAGCCCAAGCTTTGGAACAGTTTTTAGCAGATTAGTTGGCAATAAGCCGGAATAATCTAATGATCCGTCTGTTTCTTCGTTTATATATAATAAGTAAACTTGTTTTTCCATTTTTATGCTGACCCCTTAAGTATGATGTTTTTACTATTTGCTCCTTCATTGAATAATAGATCAATAACTGACATCTGACCAATAAAAGGTTTGTAAGATTGTGAATATTCCGGGTGTTTGTAATCCTGGAAAAGGACTTTTATCCCTTCTTTTTTGAACAGTTCGATATCTATGAATGATTCAGCAGCCTTGCTATCATACAATTCGTCGGCTTTCAGTTTTTTGCAGATCTCTATAATTCTTTGATTTTTTGACAGCGCTGAAATTGATAGGCTTGATGAAAGGACAATAGGCGTAGAAATGTTAATTCTTTGGGTCAAAAAATAAATAATATCCATATTCAGGTCAATAAGGTATTCCCAGCTTTTGTTATAAATATTCTCAAAGTATTTGAAATAATTTTTAAAAAATTTAGACTTTGAATAGTTGATCTTTATTGAATTTAAATGATCTTTTTTCCAAGAAATATCATTGTTTATCCTTACGTCTTTTATGAGCTGTTCTTCCTTGTCTTTTGATAAGACAGGGACTGTTAGCCATATCCAGCCGTTTTTAGTGCGGATTCTATTGCGGCTGCGCCAATCTCGTTTTGTATATTGAACATCATCAAGTATCACGAACTGGTCACATTGCTCAATAAGTTCAAAAAAACCTAACCAAGGCAAATACCCTGGCTGCATAATGCTTATTCTCATATTAATCAGTTTTCTTTAATATTTTCCATCTAAACCAAAATTTTAAAATCTCTGTTATGCTTTTAATGATTTTAATTGGGTGGCCACATTTTGATTTGCCGCCAAGTCTCCTTTCAAAAGGATAACACCTTTGCTGGAATTTATATCCTTTGCTTACGAGTTTAATCATAAGCTCAGGAGGAACGAATGTTTCTGTTGAGATTATCTTTATGTTCTGCAAAATGGAATTTTTGTAGATCTGGACAAACTGAAAATCAGAAATATCTAACTGGAAAAGTGATTTAATCAAGAAATAATTGACCTTGGAAGTTAATTGCCTGTAAAAAGAGTTAGCAGACCGATCCGTTCTAGTAACAACTATGAAATCAGTTTTATCAAAATTAACTGACAAAATTATTTCTTTTAATGATGAGAGATTAAACGGTCTATCAGCGAAGTTGCTTACAATCAGCTCTTTTGAAGCTTCCTGAAAACCTCGCCAAAGGCTCGCACCGCTTCCAATGTTTGTTTTATTGTGAAATACTTTTATATGTGGATTTAAACAAGAAAGGTTATTTAATATTTCATCTGTTTTATCTGTGCTCCCATCATTTATTGCAATGATCTCATAATCAATACAAATATCCATAAGTATATTATTAAAAATATTTAAGGTGTTCTCAATAATTTCAGCTTCGTTATATATCGGAATGACTAAAGAAATGCTAAATTTGATCATAGTACTTTCATTATATTGTTATTTATAAATGTGCTTTAGTAGTTTCCGCTACAGATACCCTTGCCATAACTTGCAACAAAAAATCTTCTGTTTTTAGTGTCTAACGTTATTATTCTAGTGTAGAAATTACCGCATCTTTGATATTGGATAGTTCTTCTTGATTTAATATCAATAATGCTTATTATCCCGGTAAAGAAGTTTCCTGCAAATAGTAATTGTCTATCAGTATCAAATCCTGCATAATTTGATGTAAAAGGTAATTGGAAGTCATTGATTGATTTAAAAGTGTCTGCATCAAGTACGTTGATAAAGTTCGAAACGTTATGGTATAAGAATTGTCCATCTTTTGATACTTGAATGTGTCCTGCAAATGGTACAGGTATCTTTTTAATTACATTTAAATCATTAGCGTCTAAGATATACAATGAATATTTATAAGTTGTGGTCCTCCAATTAAAGACATATAATTGTTTTTTTATTTTGTTTAGAGATAATGTGCTTCCTTCCCCATCTAGGAAGCATTTTGAGATCATTTTATGTGATTTTGACATAAGAGAGATCTTATAAACGCACATATTTTCTTCTGTTATTCCGAAAATATCATTATTCGCAGAGTCAATAAAATTATCGCCATAATCAAAGATTTCAGACTGTACCGTATCTTTTATGCTGTAGTCTCTTGTATCAAGAATAATTAGTTTATTTTGTTCTCTATCTGTAAAGTAGAGCTCATTTCTGTCATTGTTTAAATTTATAAAATGTCCTATTTGCCAACGGTTATTTTTAGGTAGTTTTGATTTATAAATAACTTTCTTATTAATTTGTTCTTTAAAAGAAAATACTTCAAGTTGTTGCTCCCCCTGGTTTAAAGCGAATAATTTATCCTCTTTCTCAGAGTAAGCTGTTCCGTAATAAATGCCGGAATTTAACAAGTCCATTTGTTTGATCAAAGGACTATTTATTGGTGATATCAAAATGGTCGCTATGAAGATCATTAATGCAAAATGAGCGTATCTGATAATGTTAAGTTTTCTATAATTGAGTTTGTCTGGGCTGGAATAATTTAAGAACTTGATATATATAGGCAAAAACAGGAACTCGCTAACAAAGATCATTATTGTAAAAAAAACTAAAAAGAGCCTTTTAAGGATAGGTGCTTCATATATATTTTTATAATCGAAAAGTATAAAATCTATTAAATAAATAATTATTGAAAAAGTGAAAAGAATTAGTGAGATGCTTAGATTGCAAGATTTTATAAAAAACAGGTAAATAAAGGATAAAGACAAGAGTGCTATAAATTTAAAGATGTTTAAATGTTTAGTGGCTGGCTGATTGCTGCAAAACTTGGATATGGAATTTAAAGTAAAGATCAATAGTAAAATAAAGCATAAAGTTGATGTGAATGATCCATATAGCAGGCAGAAATCTTTGCTTATTAAAAGTGTTATATTTGAAAAAATATTATTAACAACTTCTGATTTCAAAAATAGTGCTTTTATCTTATCGCAAAGTTCATTAGAAGATTCAACAAGATTTCTATAAAAAGCGTTTCTTGCTATAAAATCGATGATGATAAAAAGCATTATAAGCCATCTATATCTTAAAAAATTTTGTTCTAATTTGGTCATAATTATATAGAAATTGTTTTGTTAAATTGGCTTAAGATAAATAATTAAGTATGCAACTGCTAAAAAAAGATTAAAACATTTAATAATAAGAGCTAAAAAAGGTGATAAACAGAATTATAGTTTTGTTTAGTCATGGTTATTATTGTTTTTAATTTCTGAAAATTTTAATTTATGTAAAAAAGGTAAAGTGAAAACAAGTCCTATGAAAATTGGCACTATTTGATTTACAAAAAAGACAATAAGTCCTAAGGCAAAAAGTGTTTCTTTAGTACCAAAAGCTATAAAGAAAATGATATAAGCTCCTTCTCTTATGCCAAAGCCAAAGAAAGATATTGGTAATTGGCTGATTATTATAATTAAAGGCAAATAAAGAAGAATGCTTGTAACAGGGATATTTAAATTTAATGACCTAGAGAAAAAATAGAATATAATGAGCTCAGATAGCTGAAAAATAAATGTATAAATTAATAAGAGTATATTTTTATAAACTGGAAGTTCTTTCCACTTTTTCATGATTTTATTTAGTAGCTCTATATGCTTTGAGTTTTTCCTAAAAAACAAAAGGAAAAGGAGCTTTTTGCCAATATTTTGTTTTAGAATGAAAGCATATATGGCTATTATTAAAAAAACAAATATTATAAACATTACGCTGAAATATTGTTGGTATTGAGAAATATCTATGTGATAGATTAAATTAACAATGTAGCCTGTTGAGAATATTAACAATATTGACATTAGATCAAAAATATTCGCAATAATATTAGTAAGAATACTTTGAGTGATCGGAATATTGTGGAATTTTTTTAAATAAATAGCAGATACAATGTCCGTATTCTTAAATGACGGGATAACTTTAAAGGGTAAACTTCCTAATCTTATATAAATCAATTCTTTATAACTTATGAGCTGTTCTAGATTCTGCCAGATTACTCTTCTTATATCAGCATAAATAAATATATTTATTGTTATAGATATGAAAATACATAATACTAAATAGTTAATTTTTATGGATTTTAAAGTATCGATAGTTTTAATAAGGTCGATCTTGGTTAATATCAAATAAAAAATGGATATAGTTAATAAAATCGAAATTGTTAAGATTAATAAATTCTTTAAAAATGATATTTTACGCATTGTTTTTAATTATTTTAGTCTAATGATAGACGTTTTTCAGAATGAATTATAAATACCATGTAACCTAAGTTTGACATGACCAAGACATGAAATTGATTTTAATATAATTGCCTGATAAAGCTCCTAAATTCATCACTTTAATTTGAATATATTTAAATAACGTGATAGTTCCCTTTTAATAAGAATTCTATCGTTCTTAGAAGAAGAAAATAATGTGCTTAAGCCAGCAAGAATTCCTGGAGAATTAACATAATGAAGATGTTTGTATGCTTTCTTTTTAATCAGCCAACGCACGAAATTCTTGGGAAGTAATTGAGAAATGAAGATAAAGAATTGAAATCCTAACCATTCTTTATTGATATTACTTCCTCCACGTGAGAATGGCCTTGTGACATGTCCATCCATTATTTCTTCATATTGGGTCTTATTGATAATCCCTCTTTGTTTTGCCAATTCTGTAATAGGTGTTCCTGGATAACATCTTAACCAGAAAAAGTATATACGATTAACCCTATTTTCATTGTAAAAAGTCGCCATTTCGATAATATCGTTTTCAGTTTGGTTTGGGAGACCTACTATATTGTCCGCCACAATACTGATTCTTGCTTCACGTATTATATTGATCGAATTGCGTATAACTTCTGTTTCAACAGTTCTGTTTAATATATGTTTTCTAATTTCTTTGTTTAAACTTTGAACGCCGATCTCAATTTCACAACATCCCGAATATTTCAAGAGATCAATAGACCTTTTAGATATATGATTGGGGTGCATATAGCACATAAATGGTATTTTTATTTCATCCGAATATTTTTTTGAGAATTCTTCAAGCCATTTTATGTTAGAACCTAGGCTATCATCAAAGAAGCGGACATGTCTAATTTTGTATTTTTCTTTAGCAAGGAGCAGTTCTTTTATAATGTTGTCCACGCTTCTTTGTCTAAAATATTGCCCCTTTCCTTTATGAATCTCCCTTAAGAAAGAGTGACAACAATAACTGCACGAATATACACATCCGCGACTAGCCATAATATAATAGCTTTTAGAGAAATGATCACCTTTTGAATAGTAAAGATCTTTTAATGGCAAGGGGAGTTCGTCGAGAGCACTGATCAAGGGACGTAGTTCATTTTTTATTATCTGGCCGTCTTTTTTAAACCAAATGTTCTTAATTGAATAATCTAAAGAGCCTCGTTTTAAACTTTCTACAATTTCAAGTAAAGGGTACTCGCCTTCTCCGATACAAACCATATCAACAAATTTATTATTTATTACTCTGTCGGGTGATGAAGTGGGGTGGATTCCACCAAAAATTATTGGGACATTTAAATCTTCTTTTACAAGTTTTGCCATTTGACAGGCCCACAAATAAAAATCAGAGACAACAGAAAATCCTACAATATCAGGGTTAAAATGTTTTAACCTTGCAATAAGCTGTTTTCTACGATCAAAGATATTATGAAGCCAATTAATATTGATGTTCTCATCTTTAAAATGCTGGTGATCAATAAAGATATCAACATCATGACCATGTCTTTGAAGGACAGCGGCTATAGAGGCTATGCCTAAACGCTCTGATGAATCATTGATAAAAGCTATTTTCATAAGAAACTTATTTATTGTTAATATGTTTGTTTTGCAAAGTTAGTCCTGAAATAGAATCTGATAAAAAAACACCCTTTTCGTCTTTTATCACAAAACCTTGCCCGCAATAACGGGAGATCTGTGCATCGTATTTATATGGGTCACACACTGTTCCAAAGCTAACTAATAATAATTTTGATGGCATTTTGGGATTTCTAATATTTCTGGGTAAGAGCATATTCAAAGGTAGGCATCGGATCTTTTTTAAAAAATGACTACTGAATATGTTCGTTAGTAGATTTAAAAAGAAGAAAATGTTAGCTTTAAGCCTGTTTGTTTTTATTGTGCTTCGGTATTTATCAAGATTTTGTTCAAACTTATCAAATTCAAATAATTCATCAAAGGTTTGAAAAGAACCATTTTCTCTGATCAATGCAGTATGTTGAAAATTGTAACATCTTCTAACATTTAAAAAGGATAGCAAGACATAGTAGAATTTCTGAAAGAGAAAAAGATTCTTTCTTGATATCTTCCCTTCCATCTGCTGTTCAACCATGTCTATCAGTTCATCCGGCATAATAAGTTCTTCCGGAGAGAAATTCTTCTGTGCATCACCAAGATGTGAAAGAGTAGCAAAACTTACGTCTTTTATAAAAGGATTCTCAATAGCGAAATCAAGTATAGGTTTAATTTGGTCTTCATTGATGCCCCTAGCAATGGTCACATTTAAACCTGTTTGAATATTTAAATATTTTAAATTATCCAATGCTTTACGTTTAATATCAAGAAGACCCCTTCCTCTCAGTTTTTGATAAATTGTGTCATTAAAACCATCAAACTGTATACTTACATAATCAAGGCCGCAATCTTTTAAGCTTTGAAGAAATTCAAAATTTTCCAATTTTATCCCATTAGTATGCATGTTCACTATGTTGCCGTTTTTCTTGAGCATTTTTATCCAGTCATGAATGTCGCTTCTTAGTGTTGGTTCTGCACCATATAAATAAAACCGTGATGATTTATTCTTTTCAATTACAGATTTAATTTCTTTTAAAGACATATCCGGAATTATTTCTTGGTTTGGTTCAAGCAGGCATATTGGGCAATTCAGGTTGCATTTATTGCTTAAATAAATATAGAAGCGACTTTGTTTCATGTTCTTCGGCATTACAGAAAAATAGAATTCGGTCAGTTGCTTGTAATACCATGAATGTTTGGATATAAGCAGTTTGAAATTACCATGAAGCGGACAGGTCTTTTTCATATAAACAGCATTATTGTATTCAACAATATCCGCGGGTATCTTTTTAGAACATTTTGGGCATAAACTATGTGTTGTTCTAATTATGATTTCTACGCTGCTCTTCATTTCTTGTCCTTTTAAATGGTTTTTTAAATTTCATTGATAGAATTTTCCAAAAATAATGGTTATAGCGCACAAAAGACCTTCTTTTAAAATATTTTGCATCTATATCCCGAGAGAACAAAGTTCTAAAAAACATGAATATTGCTGGATTAATGAATCCGGGAAAATATCTATATGATTTATTATTAATAATATATTTAGATAGTTTTTTAGGCAAAATATCCATTATATACAAAAAAATACTCATTTTTATAAATAGTTTATCTTTGTCATTTGATGAAAAAGAATTCAAATATATCCCTTTTTGGAGGTTTCCATTAAGAATATTTGAAAAGTCTTCATCCGAAAAAACTCTATTTTCTTTAGAATATTCTGTTATCTTTGTATTTGGATAGTATTTAAGTTGATTGAAATTAATTCTGGTTGGTTTATGAATAGTATAGTTTAATAAGGTTTGGATATATTCATCGTGCGAATGAAATGGTACATCGAATATGTTATCACATACCAGTTCAATTCCTTCTTTTAGTATAAGCTCAATAGCTTTAAGCATTGTTTCTTTTGAAACATTTCTGTTGAACCATTTTTTCTGAATATCACTGTCCCATGACTGGATACCTAAGGTTATCGAACAGCATCCTGCCTTTTTTAATAATTTAACATAGTTTTCTGTAACTATATTTGGATATGTTGTACAAATAAATGGCATATTGACAGTATTGTGATATTCTTCTGAAAATTCTTTTAACCATTCATTATTAAATCCAAAACAATCATCAAAGAATACTATATGGTCGGTTTTATATAAGGTCAAATCATCTATTATTTCTTTAATAATGCTTCTAACGCTTCTTTGCCTGTAATAACAATTAGTATCCCTGTACAGGATTTTTAAATATGAGTGGCAGCAATAATTGCAGGAAAAAGGACATCCTCTTGTTGTAATAGTTCCGTAACCTTTTCTGAAATGAGGACTATTATTGAAAAAGAGGGTTCTGTCAGCTCGGGGGATTAAGTCTAAATCTTCTTTCAATGGCCTGATTCCATTCTGAACAATGCCCCCTTCTTTTTTGAACCAGAGATTTTTTATGGAATGGTCTATAATGCCATTCTTCATGTTTTCAACAAGTTCAAGGATAGCATCCTCACCTTCACCTATACAAACGATATCAATAAAGTCATTACTTATAACTCTTTCAGGTATGGATGACGGATGGATTCCTCCAAATAAAATAGGAACATCAATATTGTTTTTAATAAGCTTTGCAATGTTGCAGGCCCATTGATAGGACTCTGTATCTACTGAAAAGCAGATCAAATCTGGATTGTAATTAATGATTTGAAGTAATAGGAATTCTTTAAAATCAAATAATTTACCTAATGTGTTTGAATGTATGTAAACATCGTTAAAAAGTTGAGGATCTACGAATAAATTGGTGTCATGGCCTGCATTTTTTAGTACAGCAGAAAGATATTCTACGCCTAAGCGTTCTACGCAATCATTTACAAAGGCAATTTTCATAAAAGTTTTATTTGTCCTTAAGGTTAAATGTTTTTTTAACGGTAAAATGAAAATATCTATTAATAGTCCAGGCACGTTGTAGCCGGGCGTTCATGTCAAACGCAAGCAGGTTTCGCAAGATAACGACCAGTGCCGGCCCGATAAACGATGGGAAATATTTATATAATTTCTTTTTTAAGATAAATCTTGAGATGTCCTTTGGAAGAAGGTCTATTAGGTAAAACAGGATCTGGTACTTGATCAGCTTTTTGCTGACATTATCACCTCCAACAGAAAAAGATGTTACGTTATGAGCATCCATAACTTCTTCATATCTATCTTTACTTAGCCAGTTGTTGTCATATGCCATTCTTGTCATTTTTGTATTAGGATAGTGCCTAAGCATATAAAAGTATATACGCTTGGGCTTGATTTCTATGTATTTTTCAGCACTTTTTAATATGTCTTCATCTGTCTGGTTTGGAAGGTCAAAAATGCTGTCTGTCATGATTTCTATATTTGCATCTTTAATTAATTGAATGGCATTCTCCATGGTCTGGTTGTCAATGTTCCTAAAGAGAATGTTCTTCCTCAGATCTTCATTCCATGATTGAACTCCCATGTCAACCGTATGGCATCCTGCCTCTTTTAAATAATGTACAGATTCTTCGGTTACATCATTAGGATGCATTATGCACCAGAATTTAATTCCTATTTTTTCTTTATATTCACGGGCAAACTCTTTTAGCCAATTCAGGTCATAGCCAAAACAATTGTCCATAAAGGCAATGAACTTGATTTTATGCTTATTCGTGTTTAAGTCTAACTCTTCTATGACGCTGTTCACACTACGTTGCCTAACGGTCGGGCCTTTGCCTTTATATAACTCATGCAAGTACGAATGGCAGCAATAGCTGCAGGCATTGCTGCAGCCTCTGGAGGTCATTGTTATATATAAACCAGTTCTGTTAAAATGCGGGCTTGCTGAATAATAGAGATCAGTATCCGGCATGGGCAGAGCATCAAGGTCACTTATAAGCGGGCGGACCTCATTTCTAATTATTTCTTCGCCTTTTCTGAACCAAATGTTCTTTATGCTGTAGTCAATCGCTCCTTTTTCAAGGCTATTTGCTAATTCAAGCATGGCGAATTCACCCTCCCCGATGCATAGCATATCAAAATTCTTGTTATTCATTACTCTGTCAGGAACAGATGTGGGATGAATACCTCCGACGATTATCGGTGTATCAATTTCAGCTTTTATCTTCTGTGCAATATTGCAGGCCCATTGATAGAAGTCAGTAACAATTGAGATGCCGATCAGATCAGGAGAAAATTCTTTTACGTCTTTTACTATTTTATTCTCGTAATTAAATAGCTTCCCGAGCGAATTTATTTGTATAACATCATCTGCAAACAATTGGGGGTCCATGAATAATTTCACTTCATGCCCGTGCTGTTTTAGCACAGCGGACATGTATTGAATGCCTAATTGTTGAGAGGAATCATTTATAAATGCAATTTTCATTTGTTAAATATCTTTTTCACGAAAAAATGCACATATCGGCTTAAAGCACTTTTTCTATTCACTTTTGATTCATATGTTGATGTTGAGAAATTGTTTAATATTGAAATAATCGCCGGTGTAAATAATACAGGTATTTTGCTGTAAACTCTCTTGTTTATGACCCATTGGGCCATATTTTGGGGCAATATCCTAACAAGCAAGAATAAAAAAAGGTATTGAAGAACGTCCTTTTTGGTCATATTGCCGTCTGCAGATAGATATTTACCATAATCACCTGACAGTATTTTGTTATGGTCTTTTTCGCTTAAGCTGCCGTCATTTAATGCAGAGGCAGTTATGTCAGTCTTAGGAAAATATTTAAGGATGAAAGGATAAGTTCTGCTGGGCCTTATTTCGCTATAGATTTGAGCGGCCTTTATTATATGCTCCTCTTTTTGTCCCGGATATCCGAGAATGTCACCTGTGACCAAATTAATATTTTCCTTCCTGATAAGTTTCATCGTTTCGATCATTATTTCATTTGAAACATTACGTTTAAAAATATTCTTTCTTGTCTCTTCGTCCCAGGATTGAACCCCGATCTCGATCTCTCCGCAGCCTGCGTTTTTTAGGTATTTTAAGGATTCTTTCATTTGATTGCTCGGGAACATCATGCAGTAAAACCCTGTTCCTATTTCCTCTTTGTATTTGACCGAGAAATCTTTAAGCCACTCAATGTCGTACCCAAAACAATCATCAAGAAAAAATATGGGCTTAATGTTATATTTTGCTTTAGCTTGTTGTAGTTCTTCTATAACATTATCAACGCTTCTTAATCTTACGTATTTACCCTTATCCTTGTATAAGTGCCTGTAATATGAATTACAGCAATAAGTGCATGAATGAGGGCATCCTCTGCTTGCTGCAATGTAATAAGATTTTGAAAAGTGCGGGCTTTCAGAAAAGTATAGGTCTTTATCTGGGAATGGCAATGAGTCAAGGTCTTCGATCAGAGGCCTGATTTCATTCTTGATTATTTGACCGTTATTTTTAAACCAAATATTTTTTATGGAATAATTAATTGTACCATTTTGTAGACTGTTTGCTAATTCAAGTATGGGATACTCGCCTTCTCCGATGCAAACCATATCAACATCTTTGTTTTCAATAACAAACTCAGGTACAGATGATGGATGAATGCCGCCCATTAAAATAGGTGTGTTCATCTCTTTCTTGATCATTTCGGCTATTTGTGAAGCCCAAGGGTAAAAACTTGAAACCACAGATAAGCAAACAAGATCAGGCCGGTATACTTTTAAATCCCTGACAAGGTTCTTTTTGCTATCGAATAATTTTGCTAAAAGCTTAACAGTTATAAATTCATCATCAAATAAAAGAGGGTCAACAAACAGCTTAGTTTTATGCCCTGATAATTTCAATACTGATGAAATATATTCAATGCCTAAATGTTCACAAGAATCATTAACAAAAGCTATTTTCATATTTTAGTGTTAATTATATTTAAAATTATTTAAAAAAGAATTACTTTGAACGTTCTCTTCAATAACTTGAATGATTTTATTTTTTAAAGGTTTTCTTTTGTTTATACTATTTTGCTGTTTAGCAAGTACGAAGGTTCTTTTTCTTATTATTTCATTTGGTATATGGCCTTCGAATTCTGATGCTCTTGTGTTGGGACGGTTCTCATATCCGAAAATATCAACATGATCAAATTGAATTGTCTTTAAGAATTCTTTAGTTTCAAGAAAATCTGCTTCATTTTCTTGAGGGAATCCGACAATTATATCAGTTACTAATGAAAGTGAAGGTGCCGAAATTTTCAATGATAGCAATTTCTCTTTAACATCTTCTATTGAGTAGGGACGGTTCATTAATTTTAAAATACGATTACTTCCCGATTCAACGGGTATATGAACATAATTTATCTTACTTTGATTGTTAACGAAAATTGGCAATAATTCATCGTAGAATTTTATAAACCATTGAGCATTTATATTTGATAAAACGATCTTAAAGTCATAGTCTTTCCCAGATTCAAAAAGCCTTTGCAGTAAATTGACTATATTAGTGTTTATATCTAAGCCATAGCAACCAGCATCTTCTGTTAGTAGGTAGAAATTCTTGTATCCCTGCTTCAATCCGCTTTTGAATTCATTTAGAATGTTCTTAAATCCTTTGCTTTGGAGTTTTCCGGAATAAAATCGTTTACTGCAATAGCTGCAAGCTCCTAAGCATCCCAAGGATATTCTTATGTAGCAGAATTTGTTTCTGTTGATTGTTAAAAAGGGATTTATGAAAGATTGTATGGTGAAAAGGTAAAGTAATTTGTCCTTTATATTAAGATAAACATTTTTCAAAAGCCCTTTTTTAAATATGCTGAATTTGGAAGAGTACCTGGGGATACTTAAGAATTTCAGCCATTTTTTAAAAAACAGATTATAAGTGACTTCATCAGGATCTATCACGTTTGGATCGGAACTATCTTTAAAAGCTATTTTGGGATCGATTATTTCATCCAGCATTGAGAAGTCTGTTGGTGAAATAGTATAAAAATTATTTAACTGGTTTTTGAAGGTAGATGCAATTTGCGGAATGCATCCGGCAACAACTATTTTTGCGGAAGAGGATCTTTTTGTTGAGAAGTAATGTAAGTAATCTAAAGTGTTTTCATCTGCATTTTTTCCAAAGGCACAGGCACTGATAATGATAAGTTCTGCTCTTTTGAAATCCTTGACGTGAGACCACCCGTTTACTTTTAGGTAATTAGATATCTTTTGGGCGTCAAGCATTCTTTCCATGCAAAATGTTGTTGAAGAAATAAAATATGTTTTTTTCATAAAGCTCCTTATAAGAATAAAATAAGCTGTTTACTTGCTTGTTTTTGATCTTTTGAATATCTCCAAAAACTTTTTATTTATAAAGTGGTTGTAACGGCAAAGAGTGATATGAAGCGCCCAATTATACTTGAAGGGTATTCTTAGCCAGTTAGAAAAAATTACATGTATAAAATAAGGTAAAGGAATGATTAGCCTGTAAAGTTTATGTTTTAATATGAAATTGTTCATTATTTTTGGAAGATAAAGTAAAAATGCAAAAAAAGTCTGAAGTTGTTTCTGTTCAAATGATAAGATATCACCACTTTGTATGAATGTTTTAACTTCCACTCCGTTCTCTAAATCCTCGATATCCTTATTGGTTAACAGAGATTTCTTCTTTGAGTATTCAATTATGTCAGTAGCAGGATAATGCCGGAATCCAAAACAATAGATCTTCATGACACGATTTTCGTTATAGAATTTAAGAAGGTCAACGATTTCTTTTGAGCCCTGATTTGGCATTCCCAGGATATTATCCGTTATTATATTTATACCTGAATCTTTAAGTGTATTGATTGAATAAAGCAACTGATGATCTGTTACTGGTCTGTTCATTATGTTATAGCGTGTATTTGATGAAATGGATTGAATTCCTAATTCAATATCGTGGCATCCTGATTTTTTTAGCAATTTTGCTTTTTGGGGTGTGACGGAATTTGGGTGAGTGAAACATGCAAAAGGGGCTTTGATCAATCCGCTGTATTTGTCTGAAAATTCCTCAAACCATGGGATATCGTGAGTTAAAAAATCATCATCATGGATTCTAACAAAGCTTATTCCATGTTTTTCTTTGGCAAGAACAAGTTCATCAATAACATTACGTGCGCTTCTAAATCTTAAGAACTCCCCTTTGTTTTTATAAAACTTCTTCATGAAAGAATTGCTGCAATAGCTGCAGGAATAAGCACAGCCTCTGTTTGTTATCAAAAAGTAGCATTTAGAAAAGTGCGGGCTAGCTTCATAGAAAAGAGATTTGTCTGGAAATGGAAGTGAATCCAGATCTTCAATTAAAGGCCTAACGTCGTTTTTGATTATTTGGCCGTTTTTTTTAAACCAGATATTTTTAATGCTGCAATCTATATTTGCTTTTTGCATGCTATTGGCAAGCTCAAGCAATGCATACTCCCCTTCTCCGCGACAAACCATGTCTACGAAGTCATTTTTAAGGACATTTTCAGGAACGGTTGTTGCATGAATGCCTCCGAATAGAATGGGGGCGTTTATTTCTGACTTTATTGATTTTGCTAATTTACAAGCCCATTGATAGAAATCTGTGACAACTGAAAAACAAACTAGGTCTGGTTTGTAAAATTTTAAATCAGAGAGAATGGCCTTTTTGTAATTAAATAAACTGGCTAATGGTCGAAAAGTTACATTTTCATCATCGAACAATTGGGGGTCAATAAATAGCTTTACGCTGTGGCCGTGTAATTTTAAAACGGCTGAAATATATTCAACGCCTATTCGCTCACATGAATCGTTAACAAAAGCTATTCTCATGAGGAGGTTCTTTCTTTTTTCAATTCTTCAATTATATAGGTCCCATAATTCTTATGTTCGTCTGTCTGGGTTACGATACCTTGGCCGCAGTTTAAAGCTATTTGGGCATCATATTTATAAGGGTCACAAATGCTTGCAAAAGTAACTACAAAGAGTTTGCCTGGATCCTTTGGATAGCCGCCTTTGAAAAAAAGAGATAAACCATATGGTGTTAAAAGTAAGCTTTTAGGTTTTAGGGATGATAAAAGGATTTTTAATAAAGTAAAGCGAGATATAATTTTGTTCTTGATCTTATAATTGTCGATTTTTGGCCCGACTTTATTTAAGTCTATATATTGATCTATTGGGCAATAATCATCATTTGTTCGAATAATAAGGTAATGGTAGTAGTTGAAACATTTACTTTTTTTAAATGCGCTGCAGTATGCATAAAAAAGTTTCTGAAAGGCTACGATATTCTTTCTAAGTATTTTACCTTTAGTATAATTCTCGAGATAAAGCAAAAGATCGTCTGGCATAATATATCGATCAAGATTATTGTTCTTGGGGTCATAATGGCAGTAAGTAATATAGCTAATATCCTTGATGTTTTTATTTTTAACAACAAAATCAAATATCTTTCCCATCTCATTGTCATTAACACCTTTTGAAACAGTAACGTTCAATGTTGCTGGGATCGATAGCATTCTTAAGTTATCTAAAGCTTTAAGTTTAACTTCTAAAAGATCTTGTCCTCTGAGTGCAATATAAGTATCAATATTAAAACCATCAAATTGCAGGCTTACATGGTCAATGCCAGCCGCTTTTAGTGATGCAGCATATTTATAATCAGATAGTTTAAGTCCATTAGTATGTATATTTACAAGCTTAGCTCCCTTTTTTAAAATGCGAATTTTGACGGGCAGGGTTTCGTCAAGAGTTGGTTCCCCATGAGAAAAGGTGAATCTTTCAACGCATTTTAGCTCTCTCATCTTTTTGATTAATCGGTCTTCTGAGAGTTCAGCTTTGTCCTGGCAATGATACAAGAAGCAAATTGGGCAGTTGATGTTGCATTTACGTGTTGCACAAATATAATATTCTTTCTGGATTGATGATGTTGGGACAAAATGAAAATAGCAATCGCTTAGCATTTTATAGTCTTCAGGAAATCTTGAAACAACGATGTTAAAAGTACCATGTTCAACACAATATTTTTCAAAAAGAATCCTGCTTTCTCGCTCAATTATGTTACCTTGAATTTCTTTAAGGCATTCAGGGCATACGCTTTTTGTTATTCTTATGATTTTATCCAACACAAAAAGAATTCCTTTGATCTGCTAATTAGTTGATTTTATGCATTCTTTAAAAGATTTTGCTATTTTGAAAACATCTTTTTCGTTCAAATAAATCCCATTTGGAATAACCAGGAGCTTATCTGAAACCTGGTTAAACACAGGAAAATCCTTACTGTCCGCGCCAAACATGCCAAGCTCGGATGGCGTCGTTAGCTCGTTTAATTGAGTGTCAACATTTTGGCTGAGTAATTTCCTGCGAAGCCAGTTCAGGTTTAAGTCTTCCTTTATAAAAACAGCATAATAAAGGTAAATGTGGCGGAATCCATTTGATTCTACAGGTGTTAGAATCCCGGAGGTATCCTTTAGTAATTCATTTAACAATTTCGAGTGCCTGATTCTTGTATCATTGCGCTTGTCCAGGGATTTCAGTTGTTCAATGCCTACCGCTGCTTGTATTTGAGATATGCTGGTTTTCCATTCTTCGGGCATTTCCTCTAAGATGATTTCAGAATCCTTTTTGTGCTCAACAGGATTGTACGGGTCTGCCAGGTTAAATAAGCGCATAATCGGGAATATTGAAAAAAAGAAGAAAAAGGGTCTTGTAAGTATATTTGCAATAAATGTATTGATAACAGATATTGTCAAAGATAGTGGCTTTGGAGGATGAAAATCTTTTGTAATGTCCTTTGCGTACCTGTAAATATTATTGTCAGAAGTGCAAAGCATTCCTCCTCCAAATGTGCAAATTGCTTTAGCCTTCCCAAAACTAAAAATGCTTGCATCCCCAAAGCTACCGACTTTTTTGCCCTGAAAGTCTGCTCCGGCCGCCATAGCACAGTCTTCAATAATCGCTATATTATGTTCCTGCTTTATTTTTAAGTACTCCTTCATGTTGCAAGGCTGTCCCCACATATGAGTTAGTATTATTAACTTAGTATTCTCACTGATGGCATTCCTGACCAGGTCCGGATTTGTATTGTGAGTATGTAAGTCAATGTCAACAAAGACAGGCTTTAATCCGAACGACTTGAGAACTGTAAAAATACTCTGATGGGTAAAAGGGGTGATGATGACTTCAGAGCCTTTTGGGAAGTTGTAGTATTTTAACAGAACATAAAGTCCTAAACGAGCTGAAGGCATGGATATTGCATGCACTGTCCCGATATAAACACAAAACATATTTTCAAACTTTTCGATATATTTTGATCTTTTGGCTTTTGATTCAAATATAAAAGAGAAAATTCTTTTAAAATCAAATATTGTTAGATCGACTGAGTGCCTCGGATATGCTTTGAACATTTAATTATTATTTGTCCTGTTGCCTGAAGGGTTATTGTTGAGATGCCTTCTTTCCAGGCTCATGCTGTATAGCCCGTCGCTTCCAATGTTAACTAATTTTTCGGTTTTTTCAGAGGGTGCAATAATTTCATTTTGACAATTTTGAACAATGCTCTCGTCAAATTTATATGGATCGCAGCCAGTCGAAAAGCTGACAGAAAAGAATTTGCTTCCTTTCAAGTATTTATTGGTTTTAAAAAAGTATGAAATGCTTCTAATTAGAAGCTCTTTGATTATAAGAACAGACCTTAATTTAAAGAACAGGCTGAAAATAGCAACAGACAAATAAAATAATGATAAAACGCGATTGTTCTTATAAGCTTTTGCATATCTATTCAGCCAAGGTTCTGATAGTTCAAAATTTAAGAACTTATCGATAGTGCTATAGCAACCTTTTTCCCTGATGAACAAGTAAGACTGATTATAAAAACACCACTTTTGATTTAATAATGCTTTGATCGCTAAATGAAGTTTTTGAAAAATATAAACATTTTGTTTTTTTACAGTATTTTTGGTTTGTTTTTCAAGAATATCTATTATTTCATCCGGCATTATATATTGTTCATCTGCCCAATCTCTGGCGTGACCCAAAAAGCAGATCGTAAAGAAATTGACGCCATTGATAAAGTCATTTTTTGCCGCAAAATCAATAAGCTCGCTTATCGCCTCTTCATTGAGGTTTTTTGCAATAGTGGCATTGAACGTTGTCTGAATATTCATGCTGCGAAGATTTTCAATGACTTCAAGTTTCGTGTCCAAGTAATCCTTCCTGCGCAACTCTTTATAGGACTGTCTATTGAAACCATCAAACTGCAAATTGACCCTGTCGAGACCGGCATCAGCTAATTCCTTTAAATATTGAATGTCCGTTAATTTTAGACCGTTGGTATTGATGGTCACTGCTTTTCCGTGCTTTTTTAATGTCTTGATTATTTCTGTAAGGTCATTTCTGCACGTAGGTTCGCCCCCAGAAATAATGTAGAACTTTTGACTGTGACCGGATATAAACTTCTCTATATCAGCGCAAGTTGGCTCTGAATATTGCATTTCATGATTTTGGCCGCCAAAACAGCATATAGCACAATCTATATTGCACCTGTAAGTAGGCCATAACTCGTACTCAGGAACAATAGCTTTATTATCGCTAATTGCAAAATAGAATTGGTCTAATTCTTTGTATTTCTGAGGTGTTCTTGAAAGAAGAACATCGAAATCGCCGTGTGAATTGCAGGATTTGTGTAAAAAAATACAGCTGTCCTTCTCGATCAAACATGCATCAATGGGCTCTAAACATTTAGGGCAAACACTTTTAGTTTTTCTGAATATTAAATTGTTCATATAAGTTAAATTATTACCGGCTAAGAATGTTTATTTAATACTTCATCAAGTGCATGAAAATAATTATAATCCCAGTCTCTAGCTTCCCAGTCTTGGCATTTAGAACAATAAGGTATTAAACCAAATTTTCCTGACCAATGTAATTCTCTCAGGTCATTATATTCCTTGCTTTGCCATATATCTGTGATATTAGCGTTGTTAATATTGCCAATAATTGTTTTGTTGTGCCAATCTTCTACGCAAAACTCAGCAAGCCCGTCAACATTTATGAACAAACGGCTCCACAATAACGGGCAAGGCCAGCGATGATCAGCAGAGGATATTTTTTGCCTTGGGATATTAACCAATCCACCAATAGAAGTTAAAGGGCGAGTTATTACTTTGTCGATTTTAGGTGTCCAATAGTCAACAAAACTATCATATTCATTCTTAGATTCTGGCTGTTGGATTATGCTAACAAAAATCTTTGTCTTAGAGTGCATATTATCACGAAGTTTTATAAACTCATGAACGTTCTTCATGACAGTATCAAAGCTCGAGCCTTTACGGATATTATCATAGGTGTCCTTATTTATAGCATCCAGGCTTATTTCAACTACTTCAACATTAGCGTCTAAAATTGTTCTTGCCATATTGCTGTCCAATAGTAACCCGTTTGTAATAAAGTTAATTGGGCTGATATTCTTGCTCTTTGCATATTTGAGTATATCAATGAAATTTGGGTGACATAAAGGCTCACCATCACAAAGTAATCTGAAAATTGTGCCTGGATGTTCGGAAACTTCATCGGTAATTTTCCTATAAATATCCATTTCCATATGTCGAGGTCGGTAGTTCTTATCTTTTGAAATAAAAGAATATGGGCAATGTATGCACTCTAAATTACAAACATTGGTAATTTCAACAACGACCATTAAAGGAAAGGTTTTGCTTTTTTCAGAAGAGAAACCGTATTTTTTGTTTAATGACCTATCTTGCATGATCTTCTAAAAGTCCTCTTATCGTTAGAGTAATAAAGTTGACTTGCTTATTTGTTAAAGATGGATATATCGGTAAAGATACAGCTGATCTCATAATATGTTCAGTATTTGGAAAATCTTTAGGAGGCAAGCCCAAATATTCGTGTAAAGCGTAAGGTTTAACGGGCTGTTTTACTTTTATTCCTTTTTTAAGGCATTTTTTCATAAATGTGTTTATATTTCCCGGGATCTGTATCATGTATCTCTGATATATGTGCTTGGAATCCCTTTGTGTTTTTGGAAGTAATATTGGATAAGATTTGAAGGCATTATCATAAATTTTTGCTATGGATCTTCTTTTTCTTATGAAGGTTTCCAGTTGCCCAAGTTGCACCCGGCCAACAGCTGCCTGAAGGTCGGACATCCTGTAAGTGTATTTTATTAAATGATCGTTAGAGTTAGGTTCTTTTAAGTTCTTCAATCTTTTTAATAGTTTTTGTGAGCCAGCTAATACCATACCTCCCTCACCAGCAACAATGTATTTTGTTCCTTCAAAAGAGAATAGAGATAGTTCTCCCATGCTTCCTACTTTGTGTCCCTTATATTCTGCTCCTATTGAATGGGCACAATCTTCTATTATGTGTAATTTTAGTTTTTTAAATTCATTTATTGATACGGGACATCCAAACATATGTGGAATAATAATAGCTTTTGTTTTTTTTGTCAGAACCCTTGCAGCTTCACTAAAAGAAATATTGTAGTTTTCAAAGTCAACATCGCAAAGGACAGGCTTTAGGCTGCTATATAGAACGGCATTGAGAACAGATCTGCAGGTATAGCTGGGAATAATCACTTCATCAGATTTTTTAAGATCAAGAGCTGAAAGGGCTAAATGTAAGCCAAGAGTGCCGGTACTTGTTGCAACACCCCCTTTAACTCCTATATATTTGGAAAGTTCATTCTCAAAACAATGAACTTGGTTACCCTCAGCAATATAATTTTGATCTATTAGTTTGGATAAAGCTTGCTTTTCTTTTATTCCTAATGTGGGATTTGAATGTTCAATCATAATATTTATGACCAATTTATTACAAAAAGACAGTTTTTTCTGATAATCAATAATAATACTTCTTTTAAATAATAATTCAATAAGTATTATTATATATCGTCAAATAAATTAAAAATATTTATTTTGTTTGTTTTAAGGTAAATATATGGAAGTGTTTAGTAAGCAAGGATTGTTGTGGTCAATGATTATTTTCTAATGTTTATTTAAGTATTTTTCTGTGTTTTTTTAATGAGTTTGTTGTGTTTTCATTAAACGCGGTAAAAAATAGATCTTCTTTTGAAACGGATTCCTGACTAAAAATCATGTCAAATAAGCTAAGAAATTTTCTTTTTAACTCAGAGAATGACCGGATATTGATCAAATGTTTGAGAATAAAATGAGGTCTAAAGTAGAAAGAAATATATGCTTTTTTGGTTAATTTATCAATCTCTTCATTGGTTAAACTTGACCATGGTCTTGATATTTCCCGATCCTCTTCATTCCCTAATATCCATTCTTTCCAGTAGTCTTCCTGCTCTTCTTTAATCATTTCTTTCCATAATGGAGTTAAAGGTTTTGCCAGGCATTTAGAGAATTGAGCATAATCCAAATTAAGGCTTTTTGAAAATTTTATTGTCTTTAAAATACTTTCTTTTGTGTCTCCGGGGGCACCAATTAGGAAGAACCCAAGTGTTTTAATCCCGATTTTGTTGCAGAAATTAATGATATCCTTGATTTGTTTTATATAAACGTTTTTTTTGATCGTATTTAAGATAATCTGATCGCCTGATTCTATGCCAAAATATATTCTGCTGCAGCCTGCTTTTTTCATTTCAATAAGTAGCTCATGATCAATAGAGTCAACTCTTGAGCGGCAGGCCCAAATAAGGTCTAATTTTTTTTCTTGAAGGAGTTTACATATCGCGGATACTCTTTTGGGATCTATTGTGAAAGAATAATCAAAAATATCTATTTCTCTTATCCCATGCTTGTGATAGCACTCTTCTATTTCCGCTACTACAGTTTCAGCGGAGCGCGGATTAAAAACTGTGCCTCCTGCTTCACAAAATGAACATTTAAAAGGACAGCCTAATGAAGTTACCATAACAGTGAAATTTTTTCTTTCTGTTGGAAATTCTGCGTAAAGTTCGTTGGGCAAAAGATGTCTGGACGGATTGGGAAATTTATCAAAGTCAATTATTTGAGGGTGAGGAGTTATTATTGTTTCTCCATTGCGTTTGAAGATCAATCCCGGAACGTTATCAAAATCATTATTGCCGCTGGAAAGTTCTTCTAAAAGCCGGGGTAAAGTATAATATGCCTGTTCTACGATGCCGAAGTCTATTTCTTTATGTGATAATGTTTCTTTTGGGTATACTCTTAGGTTGTAGCCACCTACGACAACAGGAATGTTTAGTTTGCTTTTTAGGAATTTTATCCAGCCTAATGTTTCTGGGAACATGTATGTTGTTATCATAAATCCCATAATGTCCGGCTTGAAGTCTTCAAGTATCTGTAAAGCTTCTTCCATGGAAAGATTTAAAGTCCTTGCGTCGACAATAATTACTTCGTGCCCTTCTTTTTCAGCTATTGCTGCAACCCAAGCCAGGCTTAATGGCGGGTAAAGTCCAAAATATTTCTGGACTATTCTAATATTTTCTTCATGTACTTTATATTTGAATGGATTAAAGACCAGAGCTATTTTCATTTTTTATTAATGTATGCTGTCCATAATTTTATCTGATCTTTATAACTGCCACGGGTGTTGCGTTGACTTCAGCAATAAAGCCGGCGGTTGATTTGTTGCAAGAAGTCTGCGAATTATCATTAACTGTAATAAGAACGTTAAATTTACCGCTTTTTGTATATGTGTGAGATACTTTTTCCCCGCTCTTTATCGTGCCATCCCCAAAATCCCAGGTATAAGAAAGAGTATCTTCGTCTGGGTCTGTAGATGCTGACGCATCAAAAGGGGCTAACTTATCAACACAGCATGAAAGATTTGGACCGGCATCTGCAATGGGAGGTGTGTTAACTTTAACATTTACAGAAGCTGTTGCTGTAGAGCATGCAGTGCCTTTTGCGTCATCAACTATGACAGTTGTACGGTAGGCGCCGCCTTGTTTATACTCATGATTAACTTTAGGCCCGGATTTCAGTATTGTGCCATCACCGAAGCTCCAGTAATATTCAAGCGTGTCTCCATCCGGGTCTTCTGCTGAGGAAGCGTCAAATTCGACAACGTTTCCTAAACAAACAGACTCTACTGCTTTGATAGTTACTGAAGGTGAAGAATTAATTGCTACGTTTCTAGTGTCCCTGGAAGGAGAACACATTTTATTAAGATCGTTTTCTAAAACAAGACTTGCTTTATATTGGCCTGCTTTTGAATAGCTGTGTGTTGTTTTAAGGCCATTTGCTGATTCGCCATCACCAAATTGCCAAACAGCAGAAACAGTCCCCTTTTTATTTATAAATGAAGCGTTCCCGTCAAAATCAATATCAACACCAGCGCAGGAAATGATGTCTTCACCAGCATTAGCAATAGGGGCTTTATTAAATCTTACCGTTACGAAGTCAACGCTTGTCCCACAGCCAAGAATCGTTCCGTCTTTGACAATTAACTTAACATCATAATTTTTTAATTCTTTGTATTGATGGGATACTTTCATTCCTTCTGCAGTTTCGCCATCTCCAAAATCCCAATGATAAGTAAGAAGATCATTGTTTATGTCTGATGAATTTGAAGCATCAAAGTTGATTAGCATATCACCATCGGCACTTATACATTTAAGAATGATCTCATCCCCGGCATTTGCAACCGGGGGCTCATTTACATGGACAATTTTCTCAATGGTATTTTTGCTGCAATTGTTCGTTCCAGAAGTATCATCTACCGTTAAGGAGACCCTGTAATTACCGCCCTTAGTAAATATTTTTGTTTCCTTTGATGCCCCTTCTGTTATAGATGTTCCATCGCCAAAATCCCACTCATAAGCCAAATTGCTTCCAGAATCATCGTAACTAGCACTTGCATCCAAAATAGTTTTTTGGTTAGAGCAAATTTCTTCATTAATCGCAAGAATGGCTTTTGGTGGCAAATGTACTACCAATGATTGTGTTGTTACCGCGGTACTACAGGTTAATCCTGAATTGTCTGTTATGGATAGCTTTACATCGTAGATGCCTGATTTGCTGTAAGTGTGGCTAACTATTGGTTTTGTGCTGGTTTTACCATCTCCAAAATCCCACAAGAAATCTATGTTTTCATTGTCAGGGTCATAAGAGCTGCTTGCATCGAAAGTAAATTGGTTGCACTGAAGGCTGGCAATAGGTTCTTGATTTGTATTTGCAGCTATCGCTTCTTTGTCAGGACTTTTGCCTTTAAATACCCAAGCGCTTGAGATGTTGCAAAAAGAAATTATAAAAATGAATAGTAAAACGATAACCATAGTAACTCTTTTAATGTGAGGAATTATATCTTCCATTTAAAATCTCCTTAAAATTTATTATAAGTATATTATTCTTGCACAATTATAATACGCGGATTTGTGCTGTCAACAGAGAAAAATAATACAAAGTATAATGATTAAAGTTTTTGGTAAATTGATTGCCCTAAATGCTTCATAAAACAGCTATTCTCAATAGATAATGATTCAGAACCTCCAAGAAATAAGTAGCCACCCTTATCCAAGGCATTTATTAGCTTAAGTTCAAGAGCATGTTGTTCGCTATAAGCGAAGTATATGAAAACATTTCTACAAAAAATAAAATCAAACTTTTTTTCAAAATCTAACTTATCAGTTATCAGGTTTAATCTCTTAAAGGAGACAAAACACTTTATTATTTCTTTAATACTATAAAAACTGTTATTTAACTCATACTTTTTATCAAAGTATTTATTGATAATTATCGGGTCAATATTCTTTATTTGTTCTGAATGATAGTTCCCTGATTTTGCTGTTTCAATTGACTTTGTTGAAAGGTCAGTGGCAAGTAAATTGATCGACCAGTTATTGTTGAAACCTAATTCTTCGATCAAGGAAATCGCAATGGAGTAGGGCTCCTCCCCTGTTGATGAAGCAGTACACCAAATATTAAGCTCTTGGTTGTTAAAAGATATTTTTGAGGCAATAATCTTTTTTAAAGCATCTTTTCTAAAAAAATCAAATTGCTTTTTATGCCTGAAAAAAAGTGTGTGGCTGGTTGAAACCTCGTTTATCATTTCTCCTATCAAATATTCAGAAGTGTTTAGTTTTAAAAGATTTAAATAGTCATCATATGAATTCAGGTTTAATCTTCTTAAGATCGGGTCTAAACGAGATTTTAGCAGGTCCTTTCTTGAATCACCAAAATGGATGCCAGACCTTATAAATATCAATTCAGCTAAGGCCTTGTACTCTTTGTCTGAAAAAGTTAATGGATAGTTATTGGTATTATTCATTTTAATAGCTATATTATTGTTCCGGACATATGCTGGCCTTTAATTTCATTTAGTTTGACTTTGATTATCTTGTTTGACAGGTCCTTTGATGAGGGCACCTCTACCCTAACATAATTATCTGTTAAACCTGTCCAGATATCATTCTTTTTTTGTTCAATTAAAACAGATGCCCCCTTATTTATTAATGATCTTCTGAAGTCTTTGCTTTTCTTCTGCGCTAGTGTTCTTAAAAGTTCACTTCTTTTTTTGGCTGTTTCAGGTTTAACATTATTGATTAGCAGCTTGCTTTTTGCCATTCTTCGCTTTGAATAGCTGAAAACATGAAAATGATCTATGGAGGAATTGCTGATATTGTTAAATGTCTCACAAAAAAGTTTCTCTGTCTCACCGGGAAAGCCGACAATTATGTCTGTCCCGATGCAGATATCCGGGACTTTTCTATGGGCCTCGTAAACAAATTTGTTGAACTGTTCAAAAGTATATTTTCGGTTCATGGCTTTTAGGATATCGTTAGAGCCGCTTTGTAGCGGGACATGAAGAAACCTGCATACTTTGGAGTTGTCATACATTTTCCCAAGTAGGCCTGTCGGTATGGTGGTAAGCTCTATTGACGATATTCTTATGCGTTTTATTTTTTGGATCTGTTCGAGAGCGGAAACTACATCTATAAATTTGTAATTCTTGAATTTATACGATCCGACATTGATCCCTGTGATGACAATTTCTTTATGGCCTGCATTGGATAATATTTTAGCTTCTTTGATAATGTCATTAAATTCTCTGCTTCTTGCCCCTCCTCTTGCATAAGGGACTTCACAATATGAACAGAAAAAGTCGCAACCATCTTGTATCTTGATATTTGCTCTAGTGTGTGACTTGTCAATTCCGGCATAAGCGATCTTAAAAGGTTTTCGGGGAATATCAGGAGTGAAAATTACGGTTCGAGGACTGCTGTCAATTTCTTTCATTAAAGATGAAAGGTCCATCTTGTTTGCATTGCCAACTATCAGTTTTACATTTGGTAATTTTAGCAATTCTTCCTTTTGTATTTGTGACTGGCAACCAATAAGGGCAATGTAAGTTTTAGAATTGAGACGATTGATCTTATTGATTAGCTTGCGGGTATCAGTATCCCCCTTTTCTGTCACTGTGCAGGTGTTTATAACAGCAACATCAGTTGCTGTGTTTTGAGGTAAGACATGAAACTTACTGTTGTCTTCAAACGACCTGATTAATACTGCCGTTTCGCTTTGATTAACCCTGCAGCCTAGAGTATAAAAAGATATTGTATTGGTTTTTTTTATCATAATTGAACGTATTATAGTATCAAAAGCGGAGTTAAGCCACTTTTTATATATAAAATGTGGATGATGCTATTCTTTTTTGTTATTATATAACAAATTATGCAAATAGGAAAAATCACAATAGATAAACCGCTTATTCTTGCGCCAATGGAAGATGTTACTGACGCCGCATTCAGGCTTGTTTGTAAGCGGTTAGGTGCGGATATTGTATATACTGAGTTTACCAGCAGTGAGGCAATAATCCGTGATGTAGAAAAGGCTTTTAAAAAGATCGCAATATCTGATGATGAGCGTCCAGTCGCCATACAATTATTTGGCAATGATGAAAGGTCAATGGAGTTGGCGGCAGAAAAATCTGAAAAATTTAATCCTGATTTTATTGATATTAATTGTGGATGCTCCGTAAAAAAGCATGTCGCCCGTGGCGAAGGTGCAGGATTGCTAAGGGATCTTAAAAAGTTTGAAAGTATTGTAAAGGCTACGGTGAATGCGACAAAGCTGCCGGTCACTGTTAAAACTAGATTAGGCTGGGATGTTAACAGTATTGTTATATTAGAAGTTGCAAAGATGGTTGAGCAAGCTGGCGCAAAAGCTTTGACTGTTCATTGCAGGACAAGATGCCAGGGATATAAAGGAAATGCAGATTGGGATTGGTTAGGCAAGATAAAGAAAGAGATATCTATCCCTCTTTTTGGCAACGGGGATGTCCAAACTGTGCAGGATGTCGAGGATATGTTTAATATTGGCTGTGATGGAGTTATGATAGGCCGTGGAGCAGTAACTAATCCCTGGATATTCAATCAGGCAAAGCATTATTTAAGGACTAAAGAACATCTCCCGGAAGTAACCCTTAAAGAAAAAATCGAACTTTGTGTTGCTCATTTAGGCATAACGGTGCAAAATAAAGGTATAAAAGACAGCATACTCCCATTTAGGAAATACTATGTTGGATATCTTAAAGGGATAAATAATGTTTCAAAATTAAGGTCAGACCTTATGAAGCTTGTCGAGTATAACGAGATCATTGATCGATTATATTTGTTCCTTAAGGAAAATGGATAAATGAAAATTCTAAAGATAATTATCTTTCTTCTATTGATATCTGGTTATTCGTATGCAGATGTTATACAGCTTAAATCCGGAGAATTGATTAAAGGTGTTGTTTCAGAAGAGACTGCTGAATATGTTGTTATTGATTCTGAAGTCGATGTGAAGATCACATATTACTTAGATGAGATTGATAATATTATCTATGATGATGGCAGGGTCTTTGGAAAAGGGGATAAACTGGAAACTGAAAATCTGGAGAAGGATTCACAAGAATCTGATTTGATCCAGAATTTAAAGAAATATGAGACTAAAAGTATTGAAGAATTGAACATTGATAAAACAAGTGAATATATGGACAGGCAGGTCAGTATTCAGAAGAAAAAGATCAGGAGGAAAATTGACAAAAAGATCGCTGAACTTAAGAAAGTACATCCGAAATCAAGCAGGATTTTAGTTTATTTTGACAGATTAACTAAAAAAGTAAATACCGCCAAGGTCGATAAGATTATCAGGATATTCACGACGACTTCTCCAACGGTTTATTTTATGATTTATGCAATGTTCTGCTTCCCTTTTATGCTATTGGCAAAAAAAATGAGATGTAGTATGTTTCTTTCTTGGGTGCCTTTCATTAATGTTTTGGTTATGTTGCGTATGGCAGATAAATCTTTTTTTTGGTTCTTTCTTTTTTTTATCCCAATAGTAAATATTTTCATTTTGTTTAGCGTATGGCGAAGTATTTGCGATATACTCCAGCAGCCTCCCTGGCTGGGAATTTTTGCTATAATACCTGGGTTAAATCTTTTTATGGTTTGGTATTTAGCAATTTGTCCTAGCAAATAATCAAGAACAATCTTAAAGGTTATTAACAATTTAACACTATTAATAATGCTGTTGCAAAAATTCTGTTAAATCGTATAATACCGAGATGAGAAATTCAAAAATTGCTATTAAAATAAATGAACTTAACAAGTATTATGGTAAATTATGCGCATTAGATAACATATCTTTTGAAGTGCAGCGTGGGGAATTCTTTGCTTTTTTGGGCCCGAACGGCGCTGGTAAAACTACGACTATTAATATAATTACGGGTCTATCAAATTACTTGTCTGGTAAAGTAGAGATATTCGGCAACGATGTTACAACAGACTATCTTAGGGCGCGTCGTTTAGTTGGTCTTTGTGCCCAGGAAAACAACTTTGATCCTTTCCTTACTACTCATCAATTGCTTGTTTATCAGGCCGGTTATTTCAGTGTTTTGCCTAAAGAGGCTTCAAAACGCGCAGATGAACTATTAGAAAGATTTGGTTTGTCTGATAAGCGAAATGTTAGGCACAGGGCATTATCTGGTGGAATGAAAAAACGGCTTCTTTTATGCAGGGCACTTATCCATGATCCAGAGATCATAATCCTTGATGAGCCGACAGCTGGATGTGATCTTGAACTGAAATTCAGGATTTGGGATTATTTGACACAATTGAATAAAGAAGGAAAAACTATATTTCTTACGACTCATTATATGGAGGAAGCTGAAAGGCTTTGTAAAACAATAGGGATTATCAATCGTGGAAAGATTGTCCGTATTGGGAATAAAATGGATGTTCTTAGGGATCAATCGCTTGAATCAGTATTTTTGGAAGTAACAGGTTTTGAAAAGGTTTATTAAAATGATGATAATTACAAATACAATTGGCGTAATATCACTATCAAAAAGAGAGATCCGAAGGTTTTTGGTAGTTTCAAGTCAAACAATCTTCCCTCCCCTTGTCACGTCTTTGCTTTTCATGTTCATTTTTGGTGTGGCTATAGGAAAACGAATTGATTTCAGCGGCATAGGGCTATCATATTTGGGTTTCATTGTTCCGGGACTGATGACAATTCACTTAATATCGAGCTCTTATGAAAACACAAGCTCCTCTCTTTTTATAGCCCGCTGGCATAATCATATACAGGAAGTTCTTTTGGCGCCCCTTTCATATTTTGAAATAGTATTGGGCTTGCTTGCCGGAGGCTTGGCGAGAGGCCTCATGGTTTGTAGCGGGGTATATCTTGTTTCATTGTTATTCGATGTTATTCCTATAATTCACCCTTTCATTCTTATTTATTTCTGCATTAGCATTTCAGTGATATTTTCATGTGCTGGTATGTTAGGGGCTTTGTGGGCTGAAGATTTTGGGATGTTAAACCTTTGGAATGTGTATTTTATAGTTCCGCTAGTGATGATAGGAGGGGTTTTTCATCCGATGTCAATGCTTCCCGATATTGTTCAGAAGATATCGGTTTTTAATCCTTTGTTCTATTTGGTAAATGGCATTCGATACAGCGTAATAGGCATATCCGATGCGCCTGTTCTGATATGTGCTGTTATATCGGCTTTTTTAGCAATAGCCTTCTTTTTCTTTACTGTCTATCTATTTAAAATCGGATATAAGTTAAGAACCTAGAATAATTATGAATTTGATATCCTCAGGAAAATCAAAACATATTATTTCTTATTTGATCGATCAAATAAAAAATAATCAAAATGAGATTCATAATTGGCTCAAGAATTATGAAGGCTCAAATGAATTGCCCCTATACTCTTCAGTTGATATCAGGGATGCCGGCTTTAAGCTGGCAGTAGTTGATACAAACATATTTCCTGCAGGCTTTAATAACTTGTGCGAGCACGGGCTTAAGGATTCTATTAAATTTATGCGCAATGCGATCCTAAAAAGAGCTCAGGATTGTAAGGAAATTCTTATTGTTGCAGAAGAGCATACCAGGAATACCTGGTACCTTGAGAATGTCCGTATACTGCAGCAGTTAATCGAAGCGGCAGGATTTAGAGTTAAAATTGCTACTTTTTTAACAGTTCAGCCTTCATTTTGCGATAAGACAAGATATGTGGAGCTTGAAACTGCGACAGGCTTTCCGGTAAAGATATATTGTTTTAAAAGGATCTTGTCTGAGTTCAAAGCCGGTTGCAGCACGATTGATATGATCATTATGAACAATGACCTATCACAAGGCATTCCTGAAGCATTAGTAGAATCTCGGATTCCTATATATCCATCAATTAAAGCTGGGTGGCATTCAAGAAGGAAATCAAATCATTTTGATCAAGCAAATCGGCTGATTAAGGAGTTTTCTGAAATTATCAATGTTGACCCATGGTTCCTTTCATGTATACATTCTGCTGCTGTTGATGTCGATATCAATGATGAGCAAGATCGGCATTCCTTGATGGATAAAGCCGCAGAGCTTCTTAGTTCAATATCTACAAAATATAAAGAGCATGCAATCGATGAAAAACCATATTTATTGCTTAAAGCTGATTCGGGAACTTATGGTATGGGAGTCATGCCTGTTGAGGAACCTTCAGATATTTTAAATTTTAACCGCAAGAGAAGAAACAAGCTTCATGTCGGAAAAGGTTCCTTAGTAATAGATAGGTTTCTGCTTCAGGAAGGCATCCCGACAATTTACAATATAGATCAAGAAGTCAGCGAAGCGTGTATTTATCAAATAGACAATAATCTGATAGGCGGATTTTATCGTTCACATAAAGAAAAAGGTCAGCGCGAAAATCTGAATTCAAAAGGAATGGTATTTAAAAAAATGTGCCCTCATTCAAAGAAATATGGCGATTGTGGCGTTCATCACGATGTAAATATTTTTGACATATATAGAATTTTGGCCCGAATTTCTGGAATAGCCGCGAAAAACGAAATAGTTCAACTGGAGGGTCAAAAATGAATTATGTTTTTTTAATGGATCCGCTCTCTTCAGTGATTATTGAAAAAGATACGACTTTTGTTTTGATGTTATCTGCTTTTAAAAAAGGCCATAAGGTTTTTTTTCTGCCTAGCGGGGGTATGGTCTTAAAGAACGGAAGAATGAACTTTCATATAACAGAAGTTGTCCCTCAACAAGTAAAAGGCGCCCCATTCATAGAAAAGAATCAGTGCTGCTTGTCAGATGATGAAGTTGATGTTGTTTTTATTAGGACAGACCCGCCCTTTAATTATGAATATTTGGTAAATACCTGGCTGCTTGAACGATCACCTTCCAAGGTAAAAATTATTAATAAGCCTTCAGGTGTTCGCGCAGCCAATGAAAAGATCTGGGCTACACAGTTTGTCTCAGTTATTCCTCCGACATTAGTTGGAAGGCAAAAATCAGAGCTGTTGGATTTTTTGTCAGCAGAAAATGAGATCGTCGCAAAGCCAACGGATGGTTTTGGCGGCCAGCAAATATTTAAGATAAAAAATGGTGATTCGAATGCTAGCGTGATATTTGAAACATTGACGCAAAATTACTCGAGAGATATCATTTTACAGAAATATATTAATGAGTCCACAATGGGTGATAAACGTATCTTGCTGCTGAACGGTGAGCCCCTAGGAGCTGTATTACGCGTCCATTGCCAAAGCGATCACCGCAATAACATATTTTCTGGAGGGAAAGTTGAGCGCTCAGGAATAAGCGATAATGACCTAAGAATAATTGATGCAATTAGCTCTGAGATCAAAAGATTAGGACTGTATTTTGTCGGTATAGATATAATCGGAAATTATCTTATCGAGATCAATGTCACATCTCCTACGTGCATTCAGGAGATAGATAGATTCAATAATGATAAGCTTGAAGATAAAGTTATCGAATTCAGCGAAAAGTTAACTAAGGAGAATTAAGTGCCTAAACTGAAGATGTTTTTTAAACCAACCTGCCCTTTTTGTCTTAAGGTTATAGATTATATTGAAATAAACGAGATAAAAGTTGATTTGAGCGATATCAATGACAATGTTAATGCATCTGACCTGGTTAAGATCGGCGGTAAGAGGCAGGTCCCATGCTTACTGATCGATGGAAAACCATTGTACGAATCAGATGATATAATCAAATGGTTTAAGAGCCATAAATATTAAATTGATCAAACCTTCATTCTTTCAATTAGCTCTTCATCTAATGAAGGTGTATTAAAACAGAATATTTCTTTTGGGGAAGATGCTTTAAAATATTGTACTCTAGCAGAATCCAGTGTTTTGCTTTTTGAGTAATGTTTTACTAATCCTCCACAAATTCTAAAAGTCTCTTCTTCAGGAAAATCTCCTTTTAGAACTAATGTCGGACCCTTATTGTCATCCATGATCATTATGTGGTCATTTGGATCAGCGTTCTCTATTAACAGACTATTCTCTGGCTCATTGCGTCCGAGAATTGCCTTAAAGTTTTCATTAATGCGAAAATGCCTTCCCCATTGAAGAGATATCATTTCCTTGTAACCGTTATGTTTATAGCTAAGTAGATCTTTGGTCCTTTCACCAAAAACACGATCAGTTAAAAGGCATCCCCCTGCAGGCTGGGGGTAATCAGTTATGCCAAGTTTTTTGGCCAGATTGATTTGTTCTTTACGGGACCTACCGGAAATATTCATAAGTTTGCTTCTGTCAATTAACCCATCATTTTCTGGGATCGTTGGTTCAAGAAGAAGTGCAGATAATGGCCTTAAAAGCCTTCCTTGAAGGTCACATTCCTCTTCGATCAATGTAAGTTTGTCTCTCATTTGAGACATTGGCCTTTGAGCCAAGACTTCTCCGGTAAAAACAAAGTCTGCTTTTAGTTCGTTAAGGTATTTGCGCGCAATTTTGAACATGAATATATGGCAATCAATACATGGATTAAAGGCAGAGCCATAGCCATATTTGGGATTTTTTATCAGATCTATGTATACATTATCAAGCTGATGTGTAATCAGTTCAGCCTCCAATTTGGCGGCAAGTTTTTCAACACTATTTGAAGCTTGTTTTTGCCAAGGCATAATAAAATTTAGCAGGTACACTTCTACACCTTGGCTTTTGATTAAAGTGGCCGCAAGGGTACTATCTAATCCGCCCGAGATAACCCCGATAGCTTTAGCTTTGTTCTTATTATTTTGCTCCATGATCTTTCCTTAAGTTAATGGTTCAAATAATAAATCAAAAAATAAATAATATCAAGCTTATAATAAAACTTGCACTGAAATATAAATTTATGTTACTATAATCCCTCGATGAAAAACTAAATATAATATTATTAATCAAAACAAAGGGAAAATAATGAGCGCAAAGAAAAAATCCCCAATCAAGCTTCAAAATAAACTTACCGGAGGTGAAGCCCTGATCAAATGCCTTGAAAATCATGGCGTTGAGTATATTTTTGGTTTTCCTGGCGGAGTCGTCATCCCAATATATGACGCTATTGTCAATACAAAGAAGATAAAGTCAATTCTTGTAAGACATGAGCAGGGTGCTACCCATATGGCGGATGGTTATGCCAGAGCCACAGGTAAGCCGGGGGTTGTTTTAGTTACAAGTGGCCCAGGTGCTACAAATACAGTCACTGGAATTACAAACGCGATGATGGACTCTATACCAATGGTTGTTTTTACAGGCCAAGTTACTACCCCGATGTTAGGAAAAGATGCTTTTCAGGAAGCTGACATGTTTGGGTGTACACTTCCTTTTGTCAAACACAGTTATTTAGTAAAAGACGCCAATGATATTCCAAGGGTTGTGAAAGAGGCTTTTCATATCTGTAATACCGGTAGGCCGGGTCCTGTATTAGTTGATCTGCCAAAAGATACTACCTCAGGGATCTGTACGGCTAACCTTGACCCAAATATGGATTTACCAGGATATACAGTACAAACAACAATTAATAAAACTGATGTAAAGAATATGGCAAAAATGTTTAAGGGCAGCAAAAAGCCCTTATTGCTTGTTGGTCATGGAGTTGTTATTGCTAAAGCAGATCAGGAAGTTAAAGAACTTGCTGAAAAGTTGCAGTCCCCTGTTGTTAATACTCTTTTAGGCAAAGGTGGTTTTCCTGAAACCCATCCTCTTTCTTTAGGTATGCTAGGTATGCATGGAACTGCTTATGCGAACAAAGCCCTTGTTAATTGCGACCTGATCCTATCTATTGGATGCAGATGGGACGATAGAATTAACGGTAATAATGATGAATTCTGTATAGGTGCTAAAAAATTACATATAGATATTGACCCGGCAGAAATTGGAAAAGTTGTTAAGGTTGATGCCGCTGTTGTCGGTGATGCTAAGATGGTTGTTAAGGAACTGATCAAGCATGTTAAGCCGCTTGATACGAATGCCTGGAAACAGGAATGTGATTTTTACAAAAAAGAGTTCCCTCTTCACTATTCAACAGATAAAGGATTGCCTGCTCAATATATTATTGATCAGATATATAAGATCTCTAAAGGCAAGGCGCTTGTCTCAACCGATGTTGGGCAGAATCAAATGTGGTCCTCCCAGTTTTATAAGATCGACAAAAGAGACACCTGGTATTCGTCAGGCGGACTGGGAACCATGGGTGTTGGCTTACCTGCTGCAATTGGTATGCAATTTGGCAGGCCAAATGAATTGGTCGTTGCTATTGTAGGTGATGGCGGGTTTCAAATGACTGCTCAGGAACTTACTACGGCGTTCATCCATAAATTGCCTGTTAAGGTTTTTATCTTGGATAATAAATATTTAGGAATGGTACGTCAGTGGCAAGAGTTATTTTTTGATAACAGGCTTTCAGGCGTTGACCTTACAGGAAATCCAGATTTTGTTAAACTTGCTGAAGCTTATGGGGTTAAAGGGATCCGTATAAGTTCGGTAAAAGGTGCGCCAGAAAAAATAAAAGCTGCTTTTGCCCATAATGGCCCGGTTGTTGTTCACTGTGAAGTTGTAAAGTGTGGGAATGTTTTTCCGATGATCCCTGCCGGCAAATCGGCTTATCACATGATAGTTGAGCCACCTAAAACAAAAATAAAATAATTGATAGGATTTATATTATGAAAACTAAAGACAAATCAAACATTCATACAATCAGTTTTTTGGTCGCAAATAAACCCGGGGTTTTAGTTAGAGTCGCATTGGTATTTGCAAGACGTGGTTATAATATAGATTCTTTGGTCGTTTCGCCTTCACTAAATGAAAAGTTCTCAAGAATGACTATTACCGCACAGGGTGACCCGGAAATTTTGGATCAAATAATTAAGCAAGCGTCAAAACTTGTTGATGTTATTTGTGCTGGTGAGCATTCTGAGGAAGATGCCGTTGCCAGAGAAATGATGCTTGTTAAAGTAAAATATACTTCAACTAGCAAAGCAATTATTTTGAAACAAGTTAAGAAATATCAGACTTCAATTATCGATGAGGATGACAATACAATAATTATTTCACAAATAGGCACGACAGATGATCTGGATGAATTTGAAGAAATTCTAAAAAAACATGTTGTCATTGAAATGGTTCGTTCAGGAAAACTTGTTATGGTTAAAGGACAAGAATCAACATAACATATATGTGCATATTGAAAAAACCGCTGCCATAAAGGGTGGCGGTTCTTTTTAGAAATATAAGCTGATTCTAGATTTCTTTATGCTTTTGGCGGAAGAATTATCATGCTAATGCTAGTTCCGTCATCATCGTGGTAAATTGAAAGTATTTGGCATCTTTCCTTGTCAACAGATTCGTTCGTAACCCCCAGATAATTAGCTATAGCTGCTTTCAAGGCATCAAGTTCTAGTTTGAACATGAATTGTTCTTCTTCAGTCTCTATTTTTAATTCGTCAAATGCTTTTGACAATGAAATCTCAAATATCTCATTAAGAGTTTGTCCTTTGAAAAAATTAGTGATCTTATCGATTGGCGATACAGAGCATTTGCAGGCTATTTTGACAAAATTAAACGAAATGAACTTGTCTTCTTTGTCTATTTTAAGTAAGACTTTTGTTGGAATATTTGAGCATGACATAATAAATACCTTTCAATAACAGTAAATATATATTTATATTATCCATCCTATAGAGAAGAATGCAATATATAACCCAAGCAATAAATAAGTCGCTGAAAAAGAATATTTGTATGAATCAAAAGACGGTTTTACTAACAATCGATGTATTAAGTTTACTGATAACAAAATTATCGAAGAACATCCTAATATGGCAATATGATCAGTTATCATAAAGTATATTAAAACTGGGATTAGGCAACTGGTAATAATGCAAAACATATATTGAAGCTGATAGAATGTTTTTAAAGCACGATTATTTGAAGTAAGATTTTCAAAGTGGCTTCTTTCTTCAAGGATTTTCAGCTTATATAGGGTATAAAGGCATATAAAAAATAAGCCCGGAGAAACCCCTGAAAGAATTGCTGCTGAATGAAGTTCTCGGGTTTGAATAAAATATAATAAACCTAACAGTGCACAAGTGGTTAATATTATAAAAAAGGATTTCAGCACTTCTCTTTCAATTGTAATTGCTTTGGTCCTGATAGTGCTGTTACCTGATCTGCAAAGTATAATTATTATTGAAACAAATAAAAAAGAAATTAATGAAGCACATAAGCACAAAAATGCTTTATAGAAATTTTGAACGCCGTCGCCGTAAGCGATAGATGTGGACAGGATGATTAGCGAGGCTGGAATGCATAGTGTTCTGGAATCAAAACCTTTAGAATTAAATTTAATATTGAAAGAATTTATCATCATTGCTGTTTTAAGTCATTCTTGTTAAAAGTAAAAATTTCGCTAGATATTTTTATGAATGAATCGATTGATTTGGTCGGCAATAATTTTACAATGGGAGGTTTTAAGCTAGAATTTGAAAATGGATATGTATTGAAATCATCCTTAAAAGAAGAATAAGACAAAGCCATTATTGATACCAAAGATAAAGGGATAAATAATGATACGATTAATCTGGCCTTTCTTGATATGTTTGTTGCTATCAAAAGGTTTGATGATAAAAGCCAAAAAAGAGATCCTCCAAGCAAAACAATATAAGAAAACCCTTCAACAGCTTGACTGTTGGCATAATATCCTAAGTATGCTGAGAAGTTCACAAATGGTATTAGGCAAAACATGAAAAAGCAGCTTATAGAAAGCTGAAAGAAAAATCTTGCTTTATGCTTTATAACAGTGCCAACAAAAGCCCAGATACCGGCCCAAATAACAGCAATAAACAAGAAACCTACTGATGATAAAAGTAGCTTCTGGATGAGTAAATCCTTTGGACTGTGGTAAAGAGTTTCAAATGCATATAATAAAAGCATGCCTATAGCTGCTGAACAAACATTTACCGGTTTGCTAAGGCCCTTTAAGAATTTATTTGTTTGTACGATAAGTTTTGTTTTTGGTATAGGGTGATCTGGCGAAAGAATCCTGAGATGGGTTCTGCCTATTGTCAGCTTATCTCCTGACCTGATCTTAGCTTTTTTAACTTTTGCCGGATTATTGTTTATATAAAGTCCGTTCTCACTATCTAAATCTTCAACGATCCATCCATCTTGATCTTGTGTAATAAGAAGATGCCTTCCTGAAACATGGCTATCAAATAAAATAAGGTCATTATGATAACTTCTTCCGATATTTATAAAAGAAGTATCAAATGATTTATAATCTTTCCCGAACCAATTACTTTGAGATATTTCAAATACTACTCTTGCCACTTTATGTTTCCTATGAATTTATAGATAAAATCAAGTGCTTTTGTTTTGTTGACTCCAAGAGCTACAAGCTCTACGATCAGTCCTTCCATTTTTTCACCGACGGAAGACATGCTAAGGTTTATATCATATAACGACCTGTATTTTTTATAATTCCTTGAGCAAAGCCCGACTTTCCAGTTCATTCCATTTATATTGACGAATTCTGTTTGACATTTAAAGTTGGTGACGTCTGATTTATTTCCGGCGTTTGGATAGTCATATTTTTCTTTGAATTGATTTTCATAAATATTGTAAAATCTGAATGTGTTTAGCCCTGTTGAATACAGCCATTTATACCTGAAAAGCATTTCACCCGTCCAAAGATTTGAAGAAAGAAAAAGGCTGTCTTCATTGGAGCAGTATATATCAGCTGATTTAATAAGATCAAATTGCACCTCTGGAGTGCTTCCCCAGCATTTAAATGCGCTTGTTAATTCCCCAGGCACGCTAACTTTTCCTATTGATAAATATTTCCATTCAGAAGATAGTATTTTGTTTAAATAGTCGTTTTGATTTTTGCTCAGTTGACGCTCAATAATGTTGTCCCAGGATAAGTTCTTTGTCACACTTTTTGTTTTAGCTATTTCGAACAGTTCAGATAAAAATTCAACGGGAACAAGGAAGCTTATCTGATTTCCTGCGGTTGAAACATTTATGCCGATTATTTCACCGTTTCTATTGAAGGCCGGACCGCCACTCATTCCCGGATTAAGAGAACCTGAAAAAAGTATTTTTTTGTACAGTGATTCTTTCATTAAGCCGTTATATGTCCCTTCGACAATTGTCATGCCGAGGTCATGCGGATTACCCATGGAAAAGATCTTTGTGCCTTTTTCTATATCAGAGTTTCCTAAAATAAAAAATGAAGATTCAGCAGAATCGCTTTTAATTATGGCAAGATCATGGACTATATCTATGTCGAGTATTTTTGCGGAACCAACTGTGTCGTCACTTTTTATGAATTCTACGCGATAGCTCTCAGGGGAGTTTATAGCTAAAGATACGACATGATAATTTGTTGCAATATGCCCATCTTTGCTTATTTGAAAGCCTGAACCGATTGTAGATTTTTTACCGGTAGCAACATTGACTATCTGAACTTGATAAACACTATTTCTATTCTCAATGTACAGATCTTTCGCTTCGTCAGTTATATCTAAAGCAAATGAAGTGGCCGCAAGGGTCAATGCTACATAAAACGTAGAAAAATATATTTTTAAGGCTAATTTAAGGTTCATGTTAACTTGCTTCATTTAAATATTTCTCAACTTCCAGAGCAGCCATGCAACCTGAACCAGCGGCTGTAATGGCTTGTCTATATTTACTATCTTGAACATCGCCACAAGCAAAAACACCAGGAATATCCGTTTCAGTTGAGCCTGGTTTTGTGACGATATACCCTAAAGCATCTGTTTTAATCTGGTTTTCAATAAAACTTGTATTCGGAGTGTGTCCAATGGCAAAGAATAAACCACTAGCTTCAATCATTGACTCTTCATTTGTCTGGTTGTTTAATATCTTTAATTCTTTTAAGGCCTTGTCCCCATATGCTTCAAGAACGTTTGTATTCCAAAGAACTTCTATTTTATCATTTTTAAAAAACTTATCTTGCATTGCTTTGGAAGCTCTTAAAACATCTCTTCTTACAACAACCTTAACGATTGATGCAAATTTCGTCAAATGGATGGCTTCCTCAATAGCAGAGTCACCCCCACCAATTACAACCAGGGTTTTGTCCCTAAAAATTGGTAAGGCGCCGTCGCAAACCGCGCAGGCTGAGATACCTCGTTGCCAAAGTTTCTCCTGTCCCGGAATATTCAGCCTTTTTGCCGTAGCACCAGTTGCTATAATCAGCGATTTTGTATTAAAAATCTGTTTTCCGGAATATATTTTGAACGGTTTCTTGGACAGTGCAACTTTATCTACAGTTGATGTTTGGATTGTCGCTCCACAATTGAGAGATTGCTTTCTCATTCTTAACATTAATGCTGAGCCATCAATGCCTTCAGGGAAACCCGGAAAGTTCTCTATTTCAGTCGTTGTTGTTAGTTGCCCACCGGCTGCAACGCCTCCCGCCATCATTCCTTCAAAAAGTAAAGGCTTTAAGTTTGCACGGCCACAATAAATGGCAGCCGTGTGAGCTGCTGGGCCGGAGCCTATGATAATAACGTTCTCCATGATTTATTCATTCTCCTTGACGAGCTAATTCTTAACAGTTTTAGAAAATTCTATTGAATGCGCCTCAATAAAATTTGATTCTTTCTTTAACAATTCATTTAAGGATATGTCAGAGTTTAAAGTAAAGCCGGCATCCTTTATCATCTGATATGTTTTGTTCCTTTTTGATCCTGCCGTATTTAAATACCCTTCTAAGAACAGGGAATTAGCGATATAAAAGGACATTGTTTCCATATCTCTCAAGTGCAATTCCCGTCCGGCAGCAATTCTTATGTCTGCTTTTGGATTCAATAATCTAAAAAGACATAAAATGCGCAAACAATATTCAGGGTCAAGCAGCGATGAGTTATCTATTCTGGTGCCCTCAATTGGAATAAAGAAATTTACAGGAATAGATTCTACTCTTAATTTGTTAAGAGTTAAAGCCATTTCAATTATATCTTCAGGGGATTCGCCCATTCCAATAATTATGCCGCTACAAACTTGAAGGCCTATTTCCTTGGCAAGCTGTATTGTGTTCAATCTGTCTGAATATTTGTGTGTAGTGCAGATGCTTGGGTAAAGTGCTTCGGATGTGTTGATGTTATGATTGATCCTATCCGCTCCGGCAGCTTTAAGTATGCTCAATTTATTTTTATCTAGGATCCCTGCTGAAATACATACTTCAATTTTATATGATGATTTTATGTTTTTTATCAAAGCCGCAATATGTTCAATTCGTTCAGCATTATGTGATTTTCCCGATGAAACCATGCAATACCTAAATGCACCTTTGTGATAAGCTTCTTCAGCTTCGTTTATAATTTCCTTATCAGATTTTATAGGATAAGAATCTATTTTGGCATTGGAATTCTTTGATTGCGCACAGTATTTGCAGTCTTCAGGGCAATAACCATTTTGAATGTTGTTTATAATGTGTATTGAGATTGTTTTTCCAAAGTACTCTTTTCTTACTTTAAATGTGGCGTTAATTAAAGAAAGCAGTTCAATATCTTTGGATGATAATATAGAAAGAGCTGTTTCTTTATCCAAAGATACCTCTCTGATGCTGTTTTCAGCTAGTTGATCATAATTTAATGTTTTCATATAAAAAAAATAGTGTTATTGTGTTTTGACTAGGAAAACATTCTAATACAAATAATCAAATATTGCAATTTCCATAAAATATTATTAAAACTTTTAAAACTTGAAATTATTAATAATCAAGGTAATATATAATAAATTATTTATTACAATAAGATAAAAAGGTTAGTTTTATGCATTCATTTCATATCCCTGTAATGGGTACAGGTTTCACAATTGACACTCCTGTCAAAGTTGCTAAATATGGCATATCCTCAGTCATTTCTCTTGTGGATGATTCTATGATCGAGGAAATGAGGAAATATTATAGTGGCCTGATAAAAGAAGAGTATGTTCCTATTAAAAAATTTGATGAAGACTATCGTGCACGTAGAATCACTGCTTATTTAAACTTACTTGATAAAATGGTGAAAAGTGATTTTGAAAAAGTGCGTTCAAGTGTATTTGAGCCAAATAGTGAAATAACAAAATATTTTGAACTTCTTAAGGATACATCCCACCTTAAAAATAAATATAAGAAAATGTTAAGCGAGCAAGACCCTGAGCTAAAAAAGAAGCTTCAAGATGAGCTTAAGTCAGCAATGGAGCCCGGAAGCATTGATGTAAATATTATGACAAAGCTTGATAGGATAAATTATGATAAGAATGCAGCTGTCTTGCCAGATGAATTTTCTGATGCTCTTTCTGCCCTCAGAGGATATGCAAAAAGCACATTAAATTCTGCCATAGTCTTCTCTGCTGGAATCAACAGGACGCTTTATACTTATGTAGAAAAATTTGAAGATTTTTATGCTAATGCAAGTGGTTTTATAAAAAAGAAAATAATCCTTAAAGTTAGCGATTACAGGTCTTCTATCATCCAGGGTAAGTTCTTTGCGAAGAAAGGTCTTTGGATATCTGAATATAGAGTTGAGTCCGGATTGAATTGCGGCGGACATGCTTTTGCAAGTAACGGGTTTTTATTAGGGCCAATATTAGAAGAGTTTAAAAACAAAAGAGATGAATTGGTAGCTAATCTCCACGAAATTTATAATAAAGCTTTAAAATTAAACAATAGAAAAACGTTTCAAACTCCTCACGAACTGAAAATTACAGCCCAAGGCGGAATAGGTACAGCAAATGAGGATGAGTTTTTAGCGGATCATTATAATGTGGTAAAAACTGGCTGGGGTACCCCCTTTCTTCTTGTGCCAGAAGCTACTACTGTTGATAAAGTAACTTTGGATAAATTGGTTCAAGCTGATGAAAAAGATCTATTTTTAAGCCATGTTTCGCCACTAGGGGTTCTTTTTAACAACTTAAAGAGCTCTCTCAGTGAAATAGCAAAAAAAGAACGTATTGAAAAAGGTGAGCCCGGCAGTCCCTGTTTTAAAGGGCATTTAGTTACAAATACGGAATTTACTGAAAAGCCTATTTGTACGGCTTCAAGGCAGTATCAGAAATTAAAACTAGAAGAACTAATTGGTTTAAAATTAGAGCCGGAGATCTTTAAAGAAAAATTTCAAAGTATTGTTGAAAAAGCATGCATCTGTCATGATCTGGGAGCGTCTGCGCTAAAGAAATGCGGACTAGATAAGGATAATACAAAATTTAATACAGCTATTTGTCCGGGGCCAAACCTAGCCTATTTTTCAAAAGTGTTTACTCTTACTGAAATGGTTGATCATATCTATGGAAGAATTAACATTCTTAATTCAAAAGTACGACCAAATATGTTCATTCAGGAATTGAGAATGTATGTTGATAATTTTATTCAAGAATCTAAAAAATGCCTGTGTGAGCCTACAGAAAAGAAAATGAATGTCCTGGTTGAGTTTAAAGATAATCTTATTGATGGAATTAACTATTACTTTGAATTGTTTCCTAAAATGGTCAAAGAAACTCAAGATTACAGAGAACAGGCTATTGAAGAACTTAAACATTTTAAGATAAAACTAGAACAATTTATGTCTGAGAATGCTTCTATTTTCCCTCAATTAGTCCCTATTCCCAAAACTAGCTAATATAACTTATGAATTAAGTTTAATAAGAATACTCTGAAGGGGTATTCTCTTCAGACATTATTCCCCCGGTTACAATAGTATATGTTTTAGAGCCTGAGGTCCCTTCATTAACAGGAATTGCCTTAAATGAATATTCTTCTGCATTAAAATTACAATCATATGAATATCCTGCCAGGGTTTGGTCGCAATAATTTGTGTTGATGTAAGGAGGAACAGCATCGGTCAGGTCATAAATACTTAGAGGATATGCACCGTTATTAGCTGTCATGTAAGTTTCTGATGCAGTTGCTAAGGAGCGTAGTGTGCTTTGTGCAAGCGCATCATTTGCTGATATTCTTGCTCTGAGTAAATTTGGTATTGCAATAGCGGCTAATAAAGCTATTACAGGCAATATTAAGATACCAAGCCCACCAAGGACAATACCACTTATTGCGAGTCCTTTTCCTTGGTACATTTCTTGGTTCTTATTTATTTTTACCAAAGCAACAATTCCAAGAACAATAGCTGCAATGGATAGTAGAAATCCTAATAAGGGAATAATGAAAAAACAGCCACAAACCAAACTTGCTATAGCTACGCCTAAAGTTCTTTTTTGCGTTCCTGTCATTGTCTCTCCTTTTTTACAAGTTTATAGTTTTAATATCATCAAAATTGTCTAAAGCCAAAGGTGAATAACCGCAGTCAAGACTTGAAATAAAATATAATGAAAAGTTCCTAAAGAAAACAGCAAAAGGTAAGCCAATAGATGTAATTATTAAAAAGGCTATTAAAGCAAAAGGAACTCCTAAGGCGAAGGCTACAATGGCGAATATAATTTTTGCCTTCATTATCATTTGGAATAGAACAAACAGAAGCCCAAAAACGATCACAGCTATCAGCATTAAGGCAATGATCACGATCACTGCAATTATTGTAGCAATTATTCCGGTTGCAATGCCTAAACCTATAAGGACAAGAATATATAGCCAGAAATCTTTAGTGTTTTCTTTATATATTCTGGCAAATTTCCCCCAGGCCTCACCAAATAAGCACTTATCCATAGCCATAATAGTTACAACAAAATGGTCAATACAGACTGTTAAAATCGCAAAAAACACAATAACTGAGAGTAATATCAAAATTGGGGCAATAAATATTTTGAGGCCAATTAAAAATGTCCAATCAAAATTCTTATCAAAAGCCCCTGCTGAGTGAATTGAGAATAGGGTTATAAAAGTTATTATTGCAAAAGATAACAGGCCAATTACTGATATAACAAGCATTACTTTAAACAAAGAATTTCCTGCTACGCGATATCTTCCGAATGGTTCAACAATATCATAAACGTCGTTATGAATGGAATTAAACCAGATAAATTTGAATCTTGATGAAAGCCAGGTAAATAGAACGATAAGGGCTATAATAATAATGATCCCAATAAATATAAAAATATAGCCGATTAGAGACATTCCCGAAAACATATTGGCAAAATTAAAATTTTTGGATCTATTCTGCATGTTTAAAGATCCAGATTCTTCGTCGAGATATTCTACTTGCTGCGTTTCCGTAATAGGCTGACTATAATCAACATTACTATTTTGAACAACTACAAATTCTTGTTTAGTGGAAGCTTCTGAGTTCCGCTCTCTTGGGCTAAAATTATTACCTCCTCCACTACCGCTTCCACCGCCAATTGCACCTGCCATGTAAGCGATAAATAACAAATAGAGCCATTTCTTTAAAGAAATCGGATCAAAAAGGATGAATTTTGTCCGGTCTATACTTTTTGTTATGAGATCGGAGATTGAAATTTTTCGCATATGTTCTCCTTCTAGTTAGGTGTTTAATTGACAGTATTGCTATTGCAAAGGTCTTTAGATATTCTTACTGCACAAAAATCCGGACCGCACATCGAGCAGAAATTCTCTTTTTTTGATTTTTCATCAGGAAGAGTTTGATCATGGTATTCTCTTGCTGTTTCAGGATCAAGGCTTAAATTAAACTGATCTTCCCATCTAAATTCATTTCTTGCTTTAGACATTGCATTATCCCAATCTATTGCGTTAGGATGGCCTTTGGCAAGGTCGGCAGCATGCGCAGCGATTTTATAAGCGATTATACCTTCTTTAACATCTTTTTTAGTTGGAAGTCCTAAATGTTCTTTAGGAGTAACATAGCATAACATGGCAGTTCCATACCACCCTATCATCGCTGCACCGATAGCAGATGTTATATGATCATAACCAGGAGCAATGTCTGTTGTTAATGGGCCCAAAGTGTAAAATGGCGCCTCAGCACACAACTCCAATTGCCTAGTCATGTTTTCTTTTATAAGATTCATCGGAACATGACCAGGGCCTTCGATGATAGTTTGTATATCATGACTCCATGCTACTTTTGTCAATTCGCCAAGTGTCCTTAATTCTGCGAATTGTGCTTCATCATTAGCATCGGCTATACAACCCGGGCGAAAACCGTCTCCTAGAGAAAATGCAACGTCATACTTTTTTAGAATATCACAAATTTCTTCAAAATGTGTATAAAGAAAGTTTTCTTTTTTATGCATTTTGCACCATCTAGCTAGTATGGAACCACCTCTAGAAACTATGCCAGCTTTTCTTTTCATCGCCAAAGGGACATGATCAAGAAGAACGCCGGCATGTACTGTGAAATAATCTACGCCTTGTTCTGCCTGTTCGATCAAAGTGTCCCTATATACTTCCCATGTTAGGGAGTCAATTCTGCCAGCTACTTTTTCAATAGCTTGATATATTGGAACTGTCCCGATCGGAACAGGTGAATTGCGAAGTATCCATTCTCTTGTTTCATGAATATTTTTACCGGTAGAGAGATCCATTACAGTATCGCTCCCACAACGAATAGCCCAAACCATTTTTTCTACTTCTTCAATTATACTTGATGATATTGCTGAGTTACCAATATTAGCGTTTATTTTTACAAGAAAATTGCGTCCGATTATCATTGGTTCAGATTCAGGATGGTTGATGTTGCCAGGTATAACAGCTCTTCCTGAAGCAATTTCACTTCTGACAAATTCAGCTAAGCAGTTCTCTCTTATAGCTATGAACTCCATTTCTTTTGTTATTATGCCTTTTTTGGCATAATACATTTGAGTTACATTTTTACCAGTTTTTGCGCCCAGTGGTTTGCTGCTGTTTTTAAAACGAATTGTATCCAGTTCGGGATCCATTTCCAGTTGGTTGCGCTGGTATGAAGTTGACTGACTTAATTCTTCAGTGTCCCCTCTTTCTTTGATCCATTGAGTTCTTATCTTGGGCAGGCCACGGGTAATATCTATTTCGATGTCAGGGTCAGTATAAGGGCCAGATGTGTCATAAAGGTATAAAGGTTGGTTTGGCGATTCTTTGCCATTATGGTCAATAGTATCAGAGAGTGTAATTTTTCTAAAAGGCACTTTAAGCCCGTTACAATTAGGGGAGGCTTTGTATGTTTTTTTAGAACCTCTTAATGGATTAAAACTCAAATCAAGATTCAGTGTACTTTTAGAATTGTTTTTGTTTTCAATAGTCATTTTAATTATTTATGTAATTATTACAATTTTTTACATTATAGATAAGTATATATTAGTGTCAACTTAAAAAAAGAACAATATTTAAATATTGTGTGTTTACTGAAAACATTATGATATATATAATATTGTTAAATTTACAACCAGATAGGATAATTGGAGGTTAAATGCAATTACCAC
>Ga0208977_1000152_pt1 | contig 77497 bp, 95 predicted proteins | sample RifOxyA2_FD_184030 | JGI IMG/M metagenome (GOLD analysis project Ga0208977, IMG submission 184030) | Groundwater microbial communities from Rifle, Colorado - Rifle Oxygen_injection A2 (SPAdes) | ecosystem: Environmental > Aquatic > Deep subsurface > Groundwater | place: Rifle, Colorado, United...
TATAACATCTGCAATAAATTCTTCTACCAAAGATACGTCCCCAGACGATTTTATCTCTTCAAAGCTTCTATATAACTCTTTTATCGGGCTTCTTTCTATTGTCTTATCCAAATCAAAAGATACTACCTTTTTATATATCATTTCATAATACCTTCGAATAAAGGTTATTGAAATTTCAATTCTTCTGGTGCAAAAATCATATGAAATTTCAAAAAAAAAAAACGATAACGGAGTATGAGGGCATGAGGGCTTGGGAGAGCGCGAGGGTGTCCAGCCCGAGCTTATACAAATTAAGAAGGCTTGAAAGAGGACAGGGAGCCAGCCCAGTGTCTCTTCTTGGAAGGAGAAATAAAATGACAATAACAATAATAGGCAGGGAAATAGCTAGCCTTAGAAATAGGTACGGAATTATTCCTCAAGGAAATATAGCCCTAAGACCAGGGAGTGATTACGAGTTGTCCCCTGTTACAGGTTGTCCCCCAACAAGCGTTCAGGTAGTCGCATCGCCGCTCGAACATCTTTTTACTGCATTCGAAAAAATAGAAGAAAAACTAAATACCCTCCCTGTCGAAAGAGTTGAGAGCATATTAAGCCACTTACTCGAACATGGATCTGGCATTATTACAACGTTGGGCAATGATAGAGCAAGTGATTACATAGAGAAGCTATCTGCTGGCTTGCTTTTTCATAGGGAAAGAATTGGAGAACCTGATTTTGTAAAGACAATGGTTATTGCCTATGAATCTAAATATCTTAAAAATGATTCCGCACCTTTTTTAAGGCTTGTTTTTGGACGTAAGGTTACATCTGCAGACGGAAAAAATAATTTGACATTCAAAGAACCTTTAACTCCTGACGATATCCGCGATTTAAAACTTGCGAGGGATTCAATTTCAAGCTTAGAGTTAGGTGTTTGTAGCGATTTAAGTATGTTGGAAGGTTTTAATAATCTTGAAAGCTTAAGAGTTAAAGCTTTACCAGGAGCACTTGAATCGTTACCAGCATTAAGCAACCTAAAAAGGTTAAGCGCCACTAACATTGGTCCCCGCGAAAGAGTAGATTTATCTGCATTATCACAATCAAAAAATCTTGAGGAACTTTATTTATTTGGTTTTAGATTAGCACTGTCCCAGTTATTAAGTCTAGACAAACTATCATTGCTTAATGTATTTCGATCTTTAATAGAGGATCCAAACAATTTTATTAACTTAAAAAGCCTTAAGAACCTATTTATACCATCCAAATACAAAAACGAAGAAGTAGAAAATGGAGTTTCTCGTAACATAAAGGATTTTTTATAAAAATCATTTGCTCTTTCCATATTATTAACCCCGATTTCCTAATCGGGGCGAATAATCAGGGTTAATTAATTTTTTAAGATAGAATGAGCCCAAAGAACCTATTCTTTATGCAAATAAACATTGCAAAGAACCTATTCTTTATGTATAATATTAGATATGTTCAAGAGAAAGGCTGAAGAGTTATTGTTAGAATGGAAGGATAAAAATGGCAGAAAACCCCTTATTATACGAGGGGCTCGCCAAACTGGGAAAACTACTCTTATAAAAAAATTCTCCAAAGAATTTAAGATTTTTGTAGAGTTAAATCTGGAAAAAGACAACATAAGAAAAATCTTTGATGGTGTCTCTGACGCAAAAAATACCATTCAAAGCATAGAAAGCCTGACAAATCAAAAAATTATTCCAGGAGAAACTCTTTTATTTTTGGATGAAATACAAAATTCCATTTCAGCGATAAAAATGCTCCGTTATTTATACGAAGAAATTCCTGATTTACATGTGGTAAGCGCGGGATCTCTTCTTGAAGTAAGAATGAAAAACGAAGGTTGGGCGTTTCCCGTCGGGAGAGTAGAGTTTTTATACTTATATCCTGTTACTTTTGAAGAGTTTCTATTCGCATTAGATAAAAAAATTCTGCTAATCAATTTAAAAGACGTTAAAATTTCCGACAAAATCCCCCAGGCTGTCCATGAAAATCTTTTGGATTTGCTTTCTCTTTACATAATTGTTGGAGGCATGCCTGAAGCAGTTAATACTTATATTTCAAGCGGAAGCTTAATAAATGTTAAAAAATATCAAAATGATCTTATTGAATCTTTTAAAGAAGATTTTGCTAAATACGCTAGAGCTTCTGAAGTCGAATTTTTAAAAATTGTTTGGGATAGTACGCCCTTTAATATTGGAAAAAGAATTAAATATTCAAAATTGGCTGGGATAGAAAATCGTTCCAGAAATATTTCAAATGCTTTTGATGTTTTACATGAAGCAATGCTTATAGAACGAGTTTTCCCTTCAGTTTCTTTAAGCCCTCCAATTGCAAAAAAATTAAAATCAGCTCCTAAAAGTTTATTCTTGGATATAGGGCTTTGTTCCAGTCTTTTGCATTTGACTAAAGACCAAATAAAAAAAGATTTATTAAATGATGCTTTTAACGGGGCATTATTTGAACAATTCATTGGACAAGAATTGCTTGCATTAAACAGCTTTAATAGAAATTCTCTTTACTTTTGGATTCGTGAAGAAAAAGGGAGTTCGTCTGAATTGGATTTTTTGTTTCAAATCGGAAGCAAGCTTATACCTATCGAAGTAAAAGCAGGCAAACAGGGCTCTTTAAAATCTTTACACCAATTTTTATATAGAAGTGGCAGCAGTTTTGGCATTAGAATATATAATGGAGGTTTATCCCTTAATAAAAACGAATTATCACTTCCAGACTCCAACACATTAAAATATGAACTTATTTCTTTGCCTTTTTATTTAATTTTTAGGGTATTTGATTTCATTATTTAACCCCGATTTCCTAATCGGGGTTCATACCTGGGGAAATTGCCATTAATTCAAACAGTTCTTCAAGAATCACAAACATCCCTCAGTATTGCAATACTGTCGATAAAAATACACTGAAATTTTCTGGAGGGGGGGGCGACAAGTAAGCAATAGGCGATAAGAAATAAGGGGGTGGAGATAATTCATTCAATCATAGTTTCGGTCTTGAAATAAGGAGGAATGCTTAAAATGATAATAAGAGGTTTTCGTCCAATCGAGAAAGTTAAAACAGTCTCTGGCACAATTCAAATGGCTTCTGCTGTGAGGTTCCATTTTATGGGGACGGAAAAATATTTAACAGTAAATATAGATTATTCAAAGCCAAATGAAAAAGTGAAAGGAAACAATTACTTTTCAGAAGGCAGGGCAAGAGTGGCCTCGAAAAAATTAGACCTCACAAATGGGGTTCGCATTGTTGATTTAAGAAACAACAAAGAAGCTCGAGGTTTTGGGGAGAGGCTTGAAGGGATTAAAGCAGACTTTTCTTTTACAGTTGAACATTTCAATCCCCGTGACAAAGCTTTAACTGTTATAGATTTAGATGAACCTAGGTTAAATGTGCACCTTATAAAAGAACAACTTGAAACTACCTTAGAAGAATCAAAAGGCGATATTCTTATTGCTTGTGGAAGTAGAAATCAAAAAAGGGAAATAAAAGACATTTTAAAAACTTTATCCCTTAGAGAAGACATGAAGATTTTTATTGCCGAAAAACCGGCCTTAAGCATATCTATTGGCTAAAATTTATTAAACATAAAAGGAGCTCGAGAATTTTCGAGCTCCTTTTTTTATCCTAAATCGCTTTATCTCCCCGCTCCCCCGTCCTAACCCTTATAATATTCTCAACAGGATAAACAAATATTTTGCCGTCTCCCTGTTGTCCAGTTCTTGCAGATTTTTCAATGGCACTGATTGCTCTCTCGCAATCAAAGTCGTCAACGATGACCTCCACCTTTAGCTTCGGCAAAAATTCAACCCGATATTCTCCAGCCCGCCATTCAAGGACTATTCCCTTTTGCGTCCCCCGCCCTTTTACCTCTGTAACAGTCATTCCAACAAATCCCTCTTCTTCAAGAGCAATTCTTACTTCTTCTATTTTTTCCGACCTTATAATTGCCTCTATTTTTTTAAAACTCATTTTAGTCTCCTCCTAAATTTTTAGCTAAACGCCGTTTCGCCATGCTGAGCTATATCAAGCCCGATATTCTCTTCCGACTCTTTTGCTCTCAAAGAGAAGATAGCATCAACAACCTTTGCAAGGATAAAGCTTACAACAAAAGCAAAGAGAACGACTACGGCTACCGTAAAAGCTTGAATTCCAAACTGTCCAGGGTTTCCAAAGAACAATCCATTTGCACCAGCAGAATTTATAGCTTTTTCAGCAAAGAGGCCTGTAGCCAAAGCACCAACAATTCCTCCCATTCCGTGGCAAGCAAAAACATCTAGCGAATCGTCCAGCCCGCTTTTTGTGCGGATAAGAATTGCATAGTAAGAAATAATGGCCGCAACAGCCCCTATTATTATCGCGGACAAGGGACTCACATATCCTGAAGCAGGAGTAATGGCAACGAGCCCTACGACAGCTCCAGTTGCCAAACCTAAGACGCTTGGTCTTTTGTGAATCCAGCTTACAACCATCCAAGCAAGAGCCGCAGATGCCGCAGCAGTATTTGTAACAACAAAAGCAGAAACCGCAAGCCCGTTTGCCGCCAATGCTGATCCACCATTAAACCCAAACCAGCCAAACCATAAAAGAAAAGCCCCCAAAACTGTAAGAGGAATATTTGATGGTTCCATCGGGGTTTTTCCATATCCTTTGCGTTTTCCAATAACCATTGCCATGGATAACGCGGAAATACCTGCTGTTATATGAACAACGGTCCCTCCCGCAAAATCAAGTGCCCCTATATTTCTAAGCCAACCTCCAATTCCCCATACCCAGTGAGCAACAGGCGCATAAACAAAAGTTGACCATAATAAAATATATAATAAGAAGCTTCCAAAATTTATTCTTTCAACAAAAGCTCCGGTAATAAGCGCAGGAGTTATTACGGCAAAAGCAAGCTGGAACACCATAAACGCAAGATGTGGAATTGTGGCAGCATATCCAGCGTTCGCTTCTTGCCCCACCCCATTTAACCCAAGCCAGTTTAAACCACCTATAAGACCAGCATGATCAGTTCCAAATGATAATGAATATCCGTAAAGCACCCATTGCACAGAAATCAGCGCGAGAATTGAAACAGAAAGCATAAGAGTTGAAAGTATATTCTTACGCCTCACCATTCCCGCGTAGAAAAACCCCAGCGCCGGCGTCATCATAATAACGAGCGCGGTAGAAATTAAAACCCAAGCGGTATCTCCAGCATTTATCATCTTATTTTCCCCCTTTTATATATTTATATCCAACTGCGTAGTAAATGTCGGTTTTGCGCCATTGTTATAGGTGCCATATCCAAATATCACAGAAGTATTTCCTGAAAACATCCAAGAGATTCCATAGAATGTTGCGCCTAAGGCCGACTTTGTGCCTGCATAATCAACGCATGCCCACAACTTATCGTTTATAGCTTTGTCCCAAGTTAAAATTAATCCCGCATTGTCTTTTGCACCTGTTGGATCAATAAGGACTCTCTCATTCCCTGAAAAATATCCAGCAGTAAACCTTCCTGCAACAGGAAATGTTTTAGCAACAACTCCATATAAAACATTTTGGTCTGTTACATCCTTTTGTGTGCCAAACCCAAACCCGCCTATCGCAAAAGACGGAAGAATTTCTTTTTCCCCTATTCCATATTTAGCATTAAAAACAAAAGGGATTTGCTGTGGAAGCATGATATCTGCCCCTATTTCAAACCCTGGAAATATTCCGTAAGTTAAACCCAAATCCGTAGGGAAAGCATACCCTCCGTCAATCGGCCCCTCCTGTGTAAAATAGTTATCTATGCCAAAATGCAGAACTCCTACCCCCTGGATATCTGTTGAAGGATTCCATATCTGCGTGGACGGTGTCGCAAAAGATAAACCGGCAAAAAAGCAAACAAGAAACATAGAAATAAAACTTTTTTTCATTGTGTTTTTCTCCTTTTTTTAAATATACCTCAACAAATTACCCTTTAGTTAGCAATTATCCCGCCAAAAGAAAAAGGATAAAAAAGAGAGAAAATATACTTTTTTGTATGAATTTGAATGCATGAAAATACATTTTTGTATGAATCAATCATAAAAGAGGCACAATTGAAAAAGCAAATACATGATTATATAATGAACCCCGATTTCCTAATCGGGGTGAAATAAATACTTAAAACAGACGAAACAAACCTATGTCAAACATAAGCGCCAAACACAGCATCCAACAAAGACGATTCGAAACGTTCGATAAGTATCAGGCAGAACATTTTAGGCTTCTATGCGAACAAAGACAACCTCAAGCGGCGCTAACGCTCTCCTTATATCCACAAAGCGCAGCTGCAAATCTTTTAAAAGCCAGGATACAAGCTCTTCCTAAAAGACAAAGGAAAGTACAATTATCTACAAAAGAAATCCCTAACATAACAAATGAAGTAGCAAGCAGGTTTTGGGAAAGCAATGACACTAACTCTGATAAAACCAAGGCTTTAGCAAAAACCGGTTTTAATTCTATAAAAATGGCGCTATTCCCGGGATGCTTCAACCCTTTGCATATAGGCCATCTATCAACAGCACTAGGAGCAATACTCTTTGAAAATTTAAATGGAATTATATTAATGCCAAGCGGAACAAATCCACAGAAACCTTTTTCTCTTTCATTTGATATTCGCCATGAAATTATAACAAGCATAATCAACCAGTCAAATATTCAATTCACAGATTTTTACTCCTCAACCCTAAGACAAGATATGGAAACAATATTAGGGGGCATTCCGTTCGCAGAAAATGGATTTACAAGCCGTAGAAGATTATTAGATATCATGGCCTTTTCATTGCTTATGGAGCTTAATCCACATATCGAATGGGTATATTATGTAACTGGTGTAGACAAGGTAAATAGTTATTATAGAAGGCAAAATCAAGCTCTTTTGCTTGATTTGCTGTCCCCGAGAGATATAAAAGTATTATATTCGGACAGAGAAGAAAAAACATTTATCTCTCCGCCACACAATAGCGCAAATTTATGGTTTAACAACTTGATAGAAAGAGGTTTTTTTGTAAGAAACGATCGATTCCCGAGCTTTGATGTATCTTCAACGCAAATAAGAAATGCAATAGCAAGATGTGAATACGATACGTTAAAATATCTTCTCCATTTTAGGTCTCTTCCTACTATTTTCTCATCACGCTATTGCAGCAGTCTCCATAAACCATATAGGATCGCAGACGCCTTTTCCCTGGAATATTGGCACAACCAATTGTCTTCAATGTATGACAGCGATTCCCAAACCTATGAAACTGCCCTTAAAGAAAGCGACCGTCAAAAAAAAGAACTTGCTATGGCCGGAATTTTAGCGGGATCTCCAGCAACATAAATTAACCCCGATTATCCTAATAAGGGTTAATTGCCAGCAGAAGAGCCATCATGTCTGATCTCTATTTTTAGGTTTGATAACCCTTCGGCCGAGTCTTCAATATGTACTTCTATTCTTTCCCCTGAAGGTTTTATGGAAATAAGATATACTGGAGAATAAGTCAACCCTTCTACTTCATAGTTAATCGCGCTAAAAGAAGCTTTAGAAACCAAAGCGTCTATAAAGCCTTTATCTCCCGTTTCATCATAAACTCCGTTTATAGACAAAACCGAAGACTCAGGGTCATAAAATGTCCTGACTTTAAATGAGATAGAGATCCCTAATTGTAACTTGTTTACAAGGTCAGTCATTAGCCCTTTATCTTTTTGTATTGCTTCAATAACCTTCTGTTGTATCTCTGTTTTTACGATATCCATCGGACTATCTTCCTCCGTTCCCTCAATTTTTATCGCAGCTCTTCTATTCACGGCAGCATCGGTGGTAGGAGCTTGGCTTACAGAGGAGACAGCAGGGCCTGGGGTTACAGGAGGAGAAGCTGGACTCATCCCTCTAAGAGATGGAAGAAAACTCAAGTCTTCAGGGCTTTTAGCACGTACCCCAATAATTAAACTAGGAATTGGGACACCATCTTCTACCTTTAAATTACTTCGATCTAAAGCAGCTAAAACCCCTATTTCTCTAAAGGATTGGTGTTTGTGTTCGCCTTCACCCACAACAACTCCCTTCTTATCCTTTTCTTTTGAGGAAGTGGCAAGCTCCTCATTTTTTTCAGAAGGTTGCCCTAAGGTAATCGTCCCGTTACTGTCAATATCAATAGGTTCGATAGAGACGGCGAACCGGCCGCTGTTTGCAATACCTTGATTGGGATTTAAACTAACAAGAGCTCTGTAGTCAGAGTAATTTTTATTTGCAGCCTTATCATCAACGCCAAGAACTTCACCCAATAAAAAATCATTTAAGGTCTTGGGCTCCTGGCATTTAAATTTCCCTGAAATAGCAACGTGTCCATCATCAACTCTTGAAAGAATATAAGAATTTCCATCGTTCAAAGCAACTACAAGCCCTTCTCCTTCTTTCAAACTCCGAAGCTTTTCAATTATTTTTTTTGAAGTATAGCTCCATCCTTTATATGCGCCGTTTGTTTTTTCAGTATCGGCGGCAACTATTATGGTTCTAGTTGCTGATTCCATAGGAGCCAAAGGTTCGTTCGGCATAGGTAAAACATCAGCATTCCCAACGGCCAACGAGATTGAAACTTCCAAATCTCTTATCTTGGTATTTAGTCTTGCAATAGCCTCAGTAACAAGAGCTTTATCACCACGTCCTACCATCTTTTCCTGGGCTTTTTCATAAGCATCTTTAGCTGTCAAAAGATACCTCTTTTTTGCCTTGTCCCCCGGGTCAAGCGCCGCCAGTTTTTTACAAGTATCCACCAAACTAATCAATTCAAAGATAGAGAGCTTGTCAAAAGAGCTGTTAAGCTCATCGAACCGATTTAGCAATGTTTCGTAGCTTTCATACAAATTAATAACATATCTGTCTTCCGAAGCAACAGAATTGGGTTTATCTGGTTGTTTTTGTCCTCTATTAAATCCATGACACCCAAAATTCCTAAAAATTTCTAAATCCATTTAACATCACTCCCATATTTTTTGACTATACTACCTTTATATTTTAATCGTATCAAGTCATGGAAAATTGTATCAATTTTCTTTCCTACATAATTATCGAAAATTTCAGGCTAAAATTGCACCACAATGCTAACAAATAAACCCCACAAGTTACTCATGCGTTAATCCGATTAATAAGCATGGGGAAACCATTGAAATTTAATGCGCTTTCAATGAAATTAGGGCCTATTTTGTTCGATATATAAGCAGGAGATTATAATGAATTCTGATAGAGTTTCTATAGAAACATTAAAAAATTCCGGAGTTCTTCCAGGTCACGATGAACAGAAAGTTTCAAGCATTGGGACAAAAGAAAAAGATGAAGAAGAAAATTCGGGAGGACAAAACCCTCTTTCAATTTTTGATGCAGCTGAGCTTTCTGAAAAAGCAATGTCAACAAGGTTGTCAGAATTACAAAAAGAAACAAATTTTTTAAAAAGGGAAGCTCAAAACAAATTATTATGCAGTTATACTTCTATATATTCCGAAGAAACCCACAGCTATGAATTAATTCCGGATTACAACTCAATTCCAAAAGATGAAAAAACAGCACAAGGGTGGATAGATAATGCTCAAAAGAGCTTTAAAATTTTGCAAAGAATAAAAAAGATGGAGAAAACCGACACAACAATACTTGAAGAGTTGGCAAGACGACAAGAAAACCTAGGAAACGGGATGAGGGCATATTATAAGGGAAACTATAAAAGAGCTTTAAAATTTTTTAGAAAAATTCCCGAGTCAATGTGTGGCCCAAGAGTTCTTCAAGCAATCAACACCTGTTATCAAAGAACTGGGAATTTAAAAGAAGCAGATAGAACAAATGTGTTATTAATGGAAAGGATGGACAAAACTCCATTAAAAGACTTAAGCGCCCCAAGAATATACTCATCCGAAACAACAGCAATAGTCTCCCTCCCTCCCCAAAAATCAGACAAAACAAAAGAATCTCAAGAACAGTTAACAAGGGCAATCAATACAGGAGAAAAACTGCAAAGAGAAGATGAAGTTATAAGCATAGTTATAGCTAAGGTGAGAGCTCTTTCGGAAAAACTAGAAAATCAGAAAAGCAATCCCATCGCAGACAGTGAAATAATGAACTCTTTTGCAAGAGATGAAATTCTTTTTTATGTTGAATTAATGGCAAGATATTTTAGAAAATTAAATGCCTCTTATGACGAGATAAGTTGGTATGAACTTGCAGCAAAGATATTACAGAGCCATCCGGAGTTAGCCAAAATTGTTCAAACAAGATCAAGTAAAGCGAGAGAAAACATATCAATCTTAAATGAAAAAGGGAAAGAAGCATTGACAAGTCTAGCTCCTCCTCCCCAAAACAACCAATCAACCCCAAAAACAGCACAGCATTCCGCTAAACAAGAAGCCAGTACCGCACCCCCAATTGAAGAAATAGAGATTAAGGGGGATAAAGAGCTCCTTATTAAACCTCGGGTTAAAAGCCAGTTTGAGGATCAAGCGGAAAACTCTCTAAGTTTCCAAAAAGAACAAATTACAAGAGGAGAAACCCCCACCCAACAAAATAGCGCTGAAGCTATTGAAAATGGGCAAGCGTTAGTCGAAGCAGAAGAATATGAAATGGCGCTTCTTTATCTTTTTAATAATATCCCTGACGAAGAAAAAGATGATGTGGCGTGGAAGTTGATAGGAAAATGCTATGAAGGGCTTGGAAGAAAAGAAGATGCCGTTGGCGCTTACAGGATGGCAGAGTTAGCTTTAGCCCCAAAAATAAATAGATTGGTAGATTATACAAGAAGCGGAGAGAGAAGGATAGCAGATGGAAATTCATTGCCCACAATAAAGAGCCCGCAGGAAGCACAAGAATTAGCAGAAGACACAGAAAAAGCGTTAGGATATATCGCAACAATGTCAGAAGGAAATGATTTTAAAACGTATGAGCCTGTTTTAAATCTACGTTTAGAGTATGCAAAAGCATGCCAAGCGCTTTTTGACGGGGACTATAAGAGCGCAAGGATTCAACTCTTTTATATCAACGGAAAATCCTTAATGCTGCAAAGGGGAGAGCTAGACAAATCACTCTTTGAAAAAATAGCTGTGAGCTATGAGTTGGAAGGAAAAGAGGCGAGCAGAATAATTGCAGGCTATTATCATAGACGCGCCCAAGGTAAAAAAGGCAAACTTATGTCTCCAAAAGGAGATAATTTTTTTATAGCGTTAAGCTCTCTCTTTGGAAATTCTCCGATAAATGGAACAAAAACCCTTCAATATGAAGTTCCAAGAATAAACAGCATAGAAGATGCAATAGCAATAAGGACAAACGCGGAAGCTGTCGCAGGAATGCTCTCAAAATCAGAATACAACCAAGCCTTTACACTAAAGCTAAACATAGCTTACGCAAATTTCTGGATAGAATATTACAACAACAATTATGAAGAGGCATTGCTTTATATTGAAACGTTTTTATCCAAAAATAATGTTTTAGACGGAAAAACATGGGAAAAAATCGCAGAATGCTATAGTAAACTTGGGCAATATGATAAAGCAATTGATGCCTATAAAAAAGCTAGTGACCTTGCAAAGGATAGCTCAATAGAAGAAAATTTGCTTTTGCAAGCCATAGCAACGGAGTTTGAAAGAGCTGTTTTTAAAACACAAGAATTACTTTATGGAAAATCTTATGACTCTACTTATTATCAAAATATTACTAGTTTAGAAGATGCGAAAAAGCTTATAGAAAACGGGAATATGGCGCTACAGACTATTGCAAAAATCCCGGAAGAAATGATTACTTCTGAAACTTATAAATTAGAACGGGATGCATTCAAACAAATAAGATATGCAAAAGCAACGCAAGAATTTCTCTTAGGTAATTATGAAAAAGCAAAAGATGAATTTTTAAAGCTCAAAAAATCAAATCCTGAAGATTTTCAAATACTAATAATGCTTGCAAGATGTTATGCAAAAGAAGAAGCATACGGAACAGCCATTGCTTATTATCAAGATGCCCTATATAACATCAAAGATCAAACAATTCCTATAAATACACATTTCTTAGAAATAGAAGTTGCCACTTTACAAGAAGAATTTTATAAAAAAATGGCAGAAGCAACCACAAGAAACGACCAGGCAAAAATTGCAAAAATGAATACCCTTCTAGTCGAAGAGCCAAAAGAAGAAAAGGAAGTCTCTCTCCCCACTGCAATAGCAGTAACGGAAAAGAACCCAAACTCTACCGCAGAAATATTAGAAACCCCTGAAGAAAAAATAGAAACAATGGAGATTAAGACGGTGCCCATCGCTGCAACTAGAACAAATCCTAACATCGATTCCATGCAGGCAGGAAAAACCATAACTGCAAAAATGGATGAGTCAGGAATGCCCGTAAGACAAAAGCCGACCGCCATGGCAGGAAATCAAAAAAATCTAGCAGATGCTCTTCACCAAAAACCCATTACAGTTTATATTAATTCACAAACCCGCGCCTTAAAATCTTTCACAGAAGAGGCATTAAAAATAATAGGAGAAAAACTGTCGGAGACATCCCAGAAACACACCCTCAAGTTTAAGGGAACCCTTGCTTTAGAGGTCACGATTAAGATTACTCCTTCTCAAGAAAGAGAAAGTTGTTCCGGCAAAATAGAACAATTAGGAATAATAGGAAATCATCCCAACTTTTTTGATGTTATGGGCAAACCTTCTGTCCAAAATATGATCGATTCTTATTTAATAACAGATGTCCCTTACTATGATAAAACAGGAACACTTTTAATAAATCCAGACATTATTCTTTCAGACAAAAACATTAAAGCGACTAAAATAGACGCCTCAGCATTTTTAATCAAATTTACAGTAGTCATAAGCTTCTAGCTTATTAACCCCGATTATGATAATCGGGGTAGTGGCCACAAAATACAAGTATTGCCAAACGTTCGAAATAAAAGTTTTTTCAGACAGACTAACTCTTCTCCTGCCAAAAAAAACAGAACCTCTGCAATTTTTATGCTATAATTTAGATATAAAAGAGGGTTCTATATGTCTATAGCTCCGATAAAAAAACCAGTCATTTTCAGCCCTTCTCAAGCTGTTAAAAAAGAAGCTCCCAGGGAGCAAAAACCATCCAGCAATCAAAATATTCTGCCAGTTATTATTTATAACCACTCAACAGTGCCAGATAAAAACAGGGAATTTCTCGCAAAATTTTGGGAGGAACAGGGAGATTTACATATAAGCAACGGAGAATATAAAGATGCCTTAATATGCTATAGCAATTCAATAAAATTTAATCCAACAAATTCAATTACTCTATTAAAAAAAGCAAGAATCCTTATAAAGTTGGGACTGGCAAATGACGCCTTGGAATTTTGCACCCGTGCCATAAAGCTGTCAAGCAACCTGACGGAAGCTTTTTGTGTCAAAGCAGACATTTATTTAAGGCACAATCTTCCATCTTTAGCCGCAAAGTATTACAAAAAAGCATTAAGGCATGATCCAAAATCAATAGAAGGATTAAATAGCATGGGAAAAACTCTGGTAAAACTAGGGAAGTTGGCTCAAGCGGAAAAATATTTTTTAAAGGCATATCAAATTGAACCAAATGATGAGTCCCTTTTTCAAATAGCAGAGGTAAATCGAATGAAAGGCAATTATAAAGTTTCAATACAATATTATAAAAGAATTAAACCGGGGAGCCTTTTTTTTGAAAAAGCTCAAGAGGGAGAACGAAAAACATTTCAACAATTAGCCTCAATTATAAACAGGTACGGTAAAACCCTTAACCCCGATTATTCATACTAGAATTTCAATCTCTGATTATCATAATCGGGGTTAATTTTCTACCATTGTCCCAATGCCATAGTCAGTAAATATCTCAAGTAAAATCGCATGAGGAATTCGACCATCTATTATATGAACTTTTTCTACCCCGTCTTTTATGGCGCAAAGTCCGGATTTTATTTTTGGAATCATCCCTCCTGAAATTTGCCCCGAAGATATCATTCCACTTGCTTTTTTTGAATTAATTGAAGATAAAAGCTCCCCCTTATTGTCCAAAACTCCCCTTACATTAGTCATCAAGATAAGCTTCGAAGCTTTAAGGCAGGCAGCAACTGCTGCAGCAGCGCTATCAGCATTAATATTATAAGATTTTTTCCTATGTCCTACACCTATAGGAGATAAAACAGGAATATATCCCAACTTCATCCATCTTCTTAAAAATCTATAGCGAACACCAACAACATCTCCTGTAAAACCAAGATCAAGATCTCTGTTTTTATCGTCTTTCGCCCAATGTTTCTTAGCCTTTATAACTTCTCCTTTTCTTCCAAAAAACCCTTTTGCCCTCCCCCCATTCTTTTTTATTAAAGAAACTATCTCCGAATTAATGCGATTTCCCAAAACATGTTCGACAACACTCATAACATCTAAAGTTGTAACCCGCAAACCATTAACAAATTTGGGTTCAATTCCTCTTCGTTTAAGAAAAAGATTTATCTCAGGCCCCCCCCCATGCACAATAACAGGATTGATCCCAACATATTTTAAAAGAACAATATCCCGCATTACAGCGTTTTTAAGCTCCGGATTTTCCATTGCCGCCCCACCATACTTAATAACGACGGTTTTGCCGCTAAATTTTATCAAATATGGGAGTGCTTCCATGACTGTCTTCGCCCGTTTAATTAAATGTTCAAACATTTATGTATGATACCTCGCATTAATTTTTACATAGCCGTAAGTTAAATCACATCCCCATGCCTCAGCTGTTGCTTTTCCCGAACCAAGATTACACATAATAACCGTCTCTTTTTCTCCAAATCTCATATCAACTTTCATCTTATGAGGGTTAATTTTGGCACAAGTTGCGCCCACGGCCGCAAAAATCCTCCCCGGATTATAATCTTTACCATAAACTGCGCATTTTAAAAGATCAGAGCCCGCAATAGCTTTTGCCGCAATCCTTGCGTCAGCTAAATTTCTTGCTCCTTTAACAATGACTCTTATAAGTTGAGTAGCCCCTTCTCCGTCACGAGCTATCTCGGAAGCCAAATACTTGCAGACAAAATCTAATGCCTTTGAAAATTTTTCTGTTTTTACCTTATCTTCAATTCTAACGCCAGACAATCCGTTTGCAAGAACAAAAACACAATCGTTTGTCGACATACAATTGTCAACGGTTAACATATTAAAAGAAGAATCAACCGACTTTTTTAAAATCTGTTTTAACAATTTCAAGTTGATTTGAGCATCAGTTGTAATAAAAGCATGCATTGTCGCCATGTCCGGCGCAATCATTCCGGATCCCTTAGCAATTCCCGCGATTTTATAGCCGTCAACCTTAACAGCAATCTCTTTAGTCCTTGTATCTGTGGTAAGAATGGCTTCCGCGGCATCATGGCCTCCATCTTCAGAAATTTTTTTAGCTATTGTTTTTATCCCAGAAACTATCTTTTTCATGGGAAGAGGTTTTCCAATAGATCCGGTAGAAGTTACAAGCACATGTTTAACATTGATATTCAAGGCTTTGGCTGCTGTCTCAACCATTTTTTCTGCATCTTTTACGGCGCCGTCCGTGCATCTGCAGTTTGCATTTCCTGAGTTTGCAATTATTGCCCTGCAAACTCCGCTTTTTATATTTTTTTTGGAAACTATAATAGGAGCTGCCTGGTATTGATTTTTTGTAAAAACACCTGCGACAACAGACGGAGAAGTAGAGACTATAAGTGCCAAATCTTTTTTCCCTGACTTTTTTATGCCGCAAGCCATGCCAAAAGCTTTAAATCCAAGGGGAGATGTAATTGTACCGTTTTTTTTCTTCATGGATAGATAGCTGCCATTTTTAACCCTCTTGTTTCATCTAGCCCAAACATTAAATTCATGTTTTGTACGGCTTGGCCCGCCGCCCCTTTTATTAAATTATCAATAGCAGACATTATTATGACTGTTTGTGTGTCATAGTTGATAGAAAGACCGATGTCACAATAATTTGTTCCGAACACATTTTTTGTACAAGGTTCTCCCTCCTCATAAATCCGAACAAAGGGGCTGCCATTATAAAAACTTTTGTATAATCCTAATAAATCGTCTTTAGCATCCTGATTTTTCATGGCAGAAATTTTAGCATAAATTGTATTAAGAATTCCACGATTCATAGGAATGAGATGTGGAACAAAAGTTGTGTTTATCTCTTTATTTATCATTCTTCCTAATTGATAATTAATTTCTCCCATGTGGCGGTGGTTATTGACAGAATAAGCCGAAACCCCCTCATTTCTTTCGCAAAAATGTGTTTTAAGAGACAACCCTCTTCCCGCACCAGAAACACCAGATTTGGCATCAACAACTATAAAAGAAAAATCAATTATCTTTTTTTTCATAAGGGGAGCCAAAGCCAATATTGCAGCTGTGGGATAACATCCGGGATTCCCAATTAATTTAGCCTTTTTAATTTTTCCTCTGTAAAGTTCCGGAAGTCCAAAAACTGTCTCTTTTAAAACTTTTTTGTCCTTATGTTCAAGCTTGTACCATTTTTTAAAAAATTCCTCGTCGTCAAAACGATAATCCGCGCCAAGATCGATTGCCTTTTTGCCTAATTTAATGATTTTAGGAACATAATTCATAGACAACCCATGAGGCAAAGCCAGAAAAACAACATCTATTTTTTTAAGCAGATTATCTAAGCTATCATAGGGATGAGACGCAAGATCACAAATGTTTTTTAGGTGCGGATACCTGTCTGCGATTTTCTTCCCTTCGTTCTCCTCTCCCGACATTATCCACTCAATTTTTACTTCAGGATGATTTAAAAGTAAAGATAACAAAGCTTGCCCCGCATAACCACCAACCCCCATAATTCCCACTTTTATCATGATATCTCCTTTTTAATTTAATAGCTTATCTTTTATATTTTTTTAGATTTCAAGCAACTAAAATTCTTATTCAAATCTTCGGACTTCAAACTTAAACAATTCTATCTCTTCTTCAAGTCCAATTCCACCTTTGCGCCGGCATATTTCAATCTGCTGGGCAGGGGTATTAACTCCTTCCAAATCAGGAAGAAGCAATCCCCGTCGAAAGCCTGATTTTACTATAATACCAAACTTTTTAGCATCTAGCTCTCTTATATTTTTTACACGAACAGGATCGGTCAGAATGTCTACAGAAACCGATATCTCTGAAAGTTCATTTTTTGTTATTTTAGGAAACCTGGGATCTTTAGATGCAGAGTCTATAGCATTTTTAATAATTTCATCCGCAACATTTTCTTTTGTAGGAGCAAAAGTCCCTATACATCCACGCAATGCTCCTGCTTTTTTTATGCAAACAAAGACTCCCGCCTTTTTCTGCATCTCAATGTCTAGGTTGTAAGGAGGAGAGATTATCTCCCCTTTTTCAACATAAGACTCTATAGCTTTTTTTGCAAGATCAGTTATTTTACTCAAATTTAGCCACCATATATCCTACTCCAAAGGGCCCCTCATAGGACAAAACCTCTTGTTTAAAATTTAAACCGTCTATCGCCCCTAATAATATGGCGATTGACCACAAAGCATCTTGGCCTGCAATATTGGCAAGTTTTTGAGGAAAATTTAATATCCCATTTACATCATATTTTTCAACAAGGCTTACAAGTGTTTCGTCAAATCGTTTCCCCTCGGAATGATATCCAGACGGAGCATCGTTTGTTAATCGATGTGACATATCCGCCGACGCAATCACAGCAATGCGGCGACCAATTTTTTGGGCTGCACGGGCAATCATTTGCCCGCACTCAAAAAGCTGTTTCAAAGAAAATAAAGCCACCGCAACAGGAAGAATCGGTTTATTAATTCCACCGTTAGTAATATAATAAAGCGGAACCAATAACCCGTGATCAAGAAATGTTTCTGTGTTTCTTGCTGTTAAGTTGGGATTATCTTTGACTATAGCTAAAGCAAGCTCTACGTCGCCTTTAAAATGAAAAGAAAGTTTTGGCGCGCCAAAACTTGAAAAATCACCATCAAAAACCGGACTACTATAAACAGGTAGACAAACGTAAGAAACATTCCCATGAGGAGTTATTACAATTACAGAATCAAATTGTTTTGTTTTTAATCTGTTTACGATTTCTTTTAGCGCTTTTGCTGAAGAAGCCGCATCCTTTATCCTTTTTCCTCCGATTTCAGGGATAAGAATGGGAGGATGAGGCATGATAGCGCCAAATACTACTGACATGGACATATGATATAACAAACTGTTATAATATTTCAATATCATGTTAAAAATCTCTATTTCAGGAGTACGCGGAACAGTCCCCGATTTTTTAACGCCAGAAGTCTGCTTAGCTTTTGCAAAAGCCTTTGGAACCTATATGCAAGGAGGAACAATTGTTGTAGGAACAGACACCAGAGGTTCTTCCGAGTTTATAAAAGGGATCATTCTTCAAGGCCTTCTATCTTGTGGTTGCAAAGTAATAGATTTAGGAGTAGCTACAACTCCAACGGTCGGAGTAATGGTTAAAGAGCTTTCAGCAAAAGGCGGGCTTATCGTAACTGCTTCTCACAATCCGGAGCCATGGAATGGATTAAAATTTATACGCAGTGACGGAATTTTTTTAAACTCAAAAGAGTTTAAACAACTTCTAGAAATTTATAACAATAAAACTTTTGATGAAAACCCGGGAGGAAGCGCAAAGACTTACACTAAAGCATCAGATATTCATATTGAAAGAATTTTACGCGTCATAAAATCAAATAAAATTCGCAAAGCAAAATTAAAAGTGGTAATAGATTCCTGCAATGGGGCAGGGTCAATTATTACTCCTTTACTTTTAAAAAAATTAGGCTGTGAAGTAATAGAACTTAACACCACCCCAGCAACCCCTTTTCCCAGAGGGGCAGAGCCAACTCCGGAAAATATAACACAGCTTGCCGAAATTGTGAAAAGGGAGAGGGCTGATATAGGGTTTGCGCAAGATCCTGACGCAGATAGACTTGCAATAGTTTCTGAAAAAGGAATCCCCATCTCTGAAGAATATACTCTTGTTTTATGCACAAAATACATTCTTGCAACAAGTTCTTCCTCGAGAAAAATAGTAGTTACAAATCTTTCTACAACCTCTGCCATAGATAATATTGCCCGCGAATTTGGAGCCATAGTAATGCGAACAAAAATTGGAGAGGTCCATGTTGCCGAAGCAATAAAAGAACAAAAGGCACTTATCGGAGGGGAAGGGAACGGAGGAATAATTTTCCCAGAAGTCGGATTTAACAGGGACAGTTTGTCGGGTATCGCATTAATTCTTATGTTATTAGCAACCCAAAAAAAGAAGTTAAGTGAGATAGTCGCAACAATACCTCAATACATTCTTATAAAAAAGAAGATAGAATGTCATTCACAGCAAGAAGCTTTGGATTTTTTAGAAAATGCAAGAATAAAATTTCAAAAAGATTCATTAGATTTAACTGAAGGAGTAAAAGTTATAAGAAAGACAGGATGGCTGCATATAAGGGCTTCTAATACAGAACCCATAATCCGCATTTTTGCCGAATGCAAAGACAAAAAAACAGCCGAAGAATTTATTTTCGAAGCTTTAAAAGATTGATCTTTAAAAAAAATTAAAAGGCCTACAGCTTTTCAACGACAATTTTAATATGGGCTATTACAGCATGATGGAACTTAACACTTGCAGAATATTCACCAAGTGTTTTTATGTGATCATTTAAGTTAACTTTCTTCTTGTCTAAGTCAATTCCGTGCTGTTTTTTCATTTCATCAACAATGTCTTGAACAGTCACAGAGCCAAAAAGCTTTCCTTCTTCTCCTGTTTCAGCTTTAATAACTAAAGACTTTCCTTCTATCTGCTTGGCTAACTCCTCCGCCTCTTTCTTCTTTTGAGCTAAGAAGGATTCCATAGCTTTTAATTTTGCTTCAAATTTTTTTAAGTTGACAGGAGTAGCAAGAATAGCCTTCTTTTGCGGAAATAAATAATTCCTGGCATATCCATCAGCAACATCTGTCACACGGTTTTCTTCTAACAAGATTACTTTCATTTTTATCTCCTAACTTACTGTATATGGGACTAACCCGATATGTCTAGAACGTTTAATTATTTTGGCAACCATTCTTTGGTGTAAAGAACAACATCCTGTATTTCTCCGTGGAAGAATCTTGCCCCGATCAGAGATAAATTTACGGACAAAAGGGAGATCTTTATAATCTAGCTCTTTTTTATCCGCGCAAAAAAGACAAATCTTTTTTTTCCTTTTTTTATTCAGTTTTGGCTTAATATTCATAACAAAAAAAACCTCCTAAAATGGGATCTCTTCATCAGCCTGCTCTTCTGAGCTATTAACGCTTACATTTTCAGCCTTACCAGGCTCATCTGTTCTTTTTCCAAGCATTTGCATATCATCTAAAGTAACCTCAGAAAAAGATCTAGGCTGTCCATCTTTTCCGGTAAATGTTCTAATTTCCAGCCGACCAGAAACTGCAACTTGGCGTCCTTTTTTTAAATATTCCGCACAAATTTCAGCAAGACGCCTCCACGCCACAACGGAAATAAAATCAGCCTGAGAATCCCCACCTTTTTTAGGTCGATTTACCGCAATTGCAAACCTAGCAACGGCAACGCCTGCAGGAGTATAACGAAGTTCAGGATCCCTGGCTAAGTTCCCCACGAGAAAAACTCTATTGTACATCAAAACGGCAAATCCTCCTCAGGGAGAGGTTCAATCTCTTCAAACCCGCTTGTATCTATACTAGCACTAGAAGCAGGAACAGAGGCAGCAACCTCATTATTCTTATCTAACGCACTTAAAACAACAATTTTTGTAGCCAAAACTTCAGTCACCCATTTACGGCTTCCGGATTGATCCTCATAAGAACGAATGCGAAGACGCCCTTCAGTTAAGACAATTTTATCTTTAACAACTTGCTTTACTTCTTCTGCAAGAGACTGAAAACATACAACTTCAATGCGTCCAGGCGTTTGATTAAAGCCACCATTTATTTCCATCCAAAACTTAGAAATAGGAGCACCCTCAACTGAAAATCTGGATTCTGGAGTTGAAAGGACTCTTCCGGCCAAAATAATTCTATTGACGCTCGCCATCAACCGCCTCTTTTGTCTTTTCAGAATTTGCCATTTCAGGAACAGCTATTTCCGGCTCTTCGATTAAAATCTTTTGCTCTTCAGATATGCGAGAAATCATGTGGCGAATAATATCTTCTTGAACACGAAAATCATCTCTTAGAGCAAAAACGGCATCTCCATCACTTTTAAATTTAATTAGAATAAAAATGCCATCTTTTGAGGGTTTATGCTTCTTCATTCTAAACGGAAGTTTGCGATTCCCCATTTTCTCACTTTTTACAAATTCGCCCCCAGCCCCTTCTATCTTCTTCTTAGCGCGAGAAATAAATGCTTCTAACTTATCTTCTCCAACACTACTTTTTAAAATAACTAAAGCTTCATAGTCTCTCAAAGACAATTCCCCCTTCTTTAAACAAAGATTAATTATAGCACAAATTTAAGATGATTTCAAAAAAATAATCAGGAAAACCTTATATAAACAATATCGCCATCACACATAATATAATCTCTCCCCTCAAGATGAACCAACCCCTTCTGTTTAAGGAGTTCAATTTTTGAAAAAATTGAAAAATCATTAAAATGAATGACCTCAGCAGCTATAAAGTTGTTCTCCATATCAGAATGAATTTTGCCTGCACTCTTCTGTACCGTTGCTCCTCGTTTAATTGTCCAAGCATGGGATTCTTTATTATTTGAGGTGAAAAATGTTATAAGATCAAGTAATTTATAGCCTACAGAAATCAATGCTCCTAGACCGTTTTTATCCACTCCAGATGATTTCCTATACTCTTCAGCATCATCTTGGTCCATATCCCCAAGTTCCAATTCCAGCTTCGAACAAATAGAAACCACAAAAAAACCTTTGGGGGCAGCAAATTCTTTTATCTTTTCAACCATTTCTATATTGCCGGACTCATCTACATTTGCGACATATAAAACAGGCTTAAAGGTAAGAAGAGGGAGTGCTATTTTTAAGTCTTCCATATTATCCGGGAAATTAAATTGGATTGCCAAGTGCCCCTCGCCTAAATGCTTCACAAGTTTTTCGCAAATATCAAGTTCTGACAACATCTTTTTATCCCCTGTTTTTGCGCGGGATTTTAAGTCTAATCTCTTTTTTTCAACTAGTGCTAAATCCGCAAGGATAAGTTCAGCTTCTATCAATTCAATATCTTTTATCGGTTGAAGAGTTCCGCTGACATGTGTAATTTGCTCTGATTTAAAACACCTGACAACATGGGCTATAGCATCTACATTTCTAATTTGAGACAAAAATTGGTTGCCAAGCCCCTCCCCTTTGTGTGCTCCCTTAACCAATCCTGCTATGTCAAAAAACTCTATAGTCGTCGGAACAGCCTTTGCAGACTGAAGATTTTTATGAATAAAAGCCAACCTCTCATCCGGAACGGCAACAATACCAACGTTTGGTTTAATAGTAGTAAAGGGATAATTTTGTATATCAACCTGGTTATGCGATAGCGCAGAAAAAAGAGTGGACTTCCCAACATTTGGCAACCCGACTATTCCAAGAGAAAAACCCATATACTAATTATACTACATGGGAGTGTTGCGTAATGACAGTTTTTTAAATTTGTCATCCCCGCGAAAGCGGAGCTCCACCTCCCCATAAGGAATAAGGGGATAAAGACAAAAGTGTAATTTATTAGTCCATGGCGACCCGGAAGCCAAAGGTGTTGCGGCGATACTCTGGACGAAAGCGGCCCCGGTTCGCACCGCGGAAGTCATTCGGACGGTCGCCAAGCCAAGAACCACCGCGCAATACCCTATAATAGCCAATTTCAGGCCCCTTAGGATTGTTCGTCTGATTAGGATCATGTCTCCCATGCCAATCAGCTACCCATTCCAAAACATTTCCTGCTAAGCCCATTACTCCTTCTGGAGTTGCTCCTTCAGGATGAGCATCTACAGGCTCTGTTCCTTTTTTATTTCCATCCACACTAGATGTCAATCTTGATGCATCAAACTCATTTCCCCATGGATATTCGCGACCCTCTTGCCCTCTTGCTGCTAATTCCCATTGAGCTTCGGTTGGCAAATGATAATTTTTTCCTGTCTTCTTACTTAACCATTTACAATATTTTACTCCATCAGAATGAGAAACATTGACAACTGGATGATTAGCGTTTGCAGGATCTGCCACTATTGCTGGAACTTCCTGATTTGTATCTTCAAGATATTCTTTATATTCCCTGTTTGCCACAGGGTATTTACCTATACTGTAGCCAGAAACAGTGACCTCTCTCACCGGTCGTTCATCCTTGTCATCAGTACTCCCCATTTTAAATGTAGCTGTAGGAATTTGAATCATCTCAATTATGGTGCCAACTGAAGAATAGGCTAAACCTTTCAAAAAACAACCAAAAGCAGCAAGTTTAGCAGGATCAACCATAGCTTTGTGCAGCATATTCTTTGTAAAAGGAAATCCATAGGCTATAACATCTGCGATAAATTTTTCAATTAAAGTTACATCCTCAGAAGATTTTATCTCTTTAAAGCTTTGATATAGCTCTTTTATCTGTTTTCTTTCTATTATCTTATCTAAATTGAATGATACTGTCTTTTTATATACCATTTCCTATACATTTCGAAAGAGACATAATGAAATTTCACGATTAAAAATTATGAAAAATTATGAATTTAACCCCGATTATTCACGGTGAACTCAGAAATCAACCCCGATTGTGATCATCGGGGTTAAGATCAATTCCCGCTTCATCCGTTAAAGAAAAATGCTCAAAAAATCTTTTTGTTGTTTTTTGTATTTGGAGAATGAGCAAGAAGATCGTGGCCCACAGCCAAAATTTTAACAGGTTTTTTTATTGCGGTATATCTTCCAGGCATAAGAGTACCTAAAAAAAACTGTCCAATGCCGGTACGAATAAGTCTTAAACAGGGGAAGCCTACAGCAGAGGTCATCCTCTTAACCTGATGATTTTTCCCTTCGCATATTTGTATTTCAATCCATGAGGTTGGGATTGTTTCCCTAAATCTTACAGGTTTTTCTCTTTCCCACAGTTTTGGATCATTTCTCAATATTTTTACTTTTGCGGGAAGTGTCTTTTCGCCTTTTATTACAACCCCTTTTCGCAGGGTGCCAAGCATCTCATCGGTTGGAACCCCTTCCACTTGAGCTAAATAAGTTTTGTAGACTTTATTTCGCGGGTTACTTAATAAAGAATTAACATCTCCATCATTTGTCAAAAAAAGGAGTCCTTCGCTATCAATATCCAACCTGCCGACAGGATAAACCCCCGGAATCTTTATATAATCCTTCAAAGTTCTGCGCCCCATTTCATCAGTAAATTGGCATAAAACTCCATAAGGCTTATTAAAGACTAAATAAATTTTGCCAGGCTTTTGCATTACATTAAAAGGTTATCATGTTTGAGGTGAAAATTATAGATCATAGGCGCATATATAGTTTACACAGATTATTGGTTGATATCAAACCAAACAAACATGACCACCCTCTGACAACTGAACTATGATGGATATAGGAGGAGAAGAAAGCCCCTCTAGAATATTATATGGGGTGCTTACGGGCAATAACTGCTCAACTAAATATAATCTTTCGCCTTCGAAATTCATATGACCAATAAAAGGGATATCATCTGAAATAAAGGTCGTTTCAGTATAAGTACCCTGCGGTAAAAACAATTGATCGGGATGAGAATAACTTGCATGAACTAAGAAAAGATCTTCTGGGCTTATATCCTTTATTATTTTATGTGGAATCTCTTTGCCATTGTTTCTGTTTTTTGTATCAAGATAACTTTGGTAATCCATTAACACATGGCCTGAAGGGACTACAAAATTTCTCCCATCTATATGAATCGGAGCCTCTCTCTCTTGGGCAAATTTAATTACAGCTCCTCTCAAGCAGGCCCAGCGTGAGTTATGCGATGCTCCGCCTTGTAAAGTTATATTTTTTATAGTACTTCCTACAGGAACTCTTATAATTTGAGAACCCTGTTCCCTGTAAACATTTGAAAGACTTTGTTCTATTTCTGGGGGCAGAATCCTTACATAACGACCAGCAAAATTTGTTGGAGTGACTTGCATTTTATTTCTTTTTAAACCTCGAAACTGTAGCAGAAAATAAGCCTTTTATTACTTCAAAAGGTTTTCCTTCAAAATTGGCCGTAGCTATGGCTCTGTATAAATCTCTATCAATCACCTCTTTGCCGATTTCCTGCTCCAAACTTTCAGAGACTTTCCCTTGTTGTACAAGCGTGCGTCCAGCTTCCTTTATAATGTCCAGTTTTTTAGCTATTTGAGGTCTTGCTTTTGCTCCTGCCGCAGGAATAAAAATATATCCTGAAGGGATCCATTGGGTGTTTTTACAAATTGCTTCAAAGTGGGTTTTTACCGCATTAAAATTGTCTAATTCTGGAAACCCACAGGAAGAGATAAGTATTGCTTTTTGTGTTTTTGGCTTACGGATAAAATGTCTTGTGTGGCCATCTTTATCAATATACATACCGCCTTTCAATAGCGGGATCATTCTGTCTAAAACTTTTTTCACATGAGATGGAATACCATCCACGAAAAGAGAGAAGGCCAGTATTACAATATCTGCCGATTGAATTTCTGGCAGAATTTTATCCATATCATCTCTAAAACAACATACGCCTTTTGTTTTTGTCCAACAGGTCAAACAACCAATGCAATGGCCTATTTCCATTTTATGGGGATAAAACTTGGAAATTTGTACAGCCGCACCCAACCCTTCAACAAAAGAATTTAACATTTTGTCGGTAAAAGAATTTTCTCTAGGAGATCCTGATATTGCGAATATTTTCATGATTAACTCATAGGCTTCAAAAATTTATTTATCTCTATAGATTATTATATCTATTTTTCAATCTATTTCAATTAAATGTTATTTAAATTTCCAATTCATTGGATTATTTACAATATAATTTCGTATCCGTTTTAATGATTGGTTGTTGCGGATAATATGTTCATAATAATTATGTTGCCAAATTTGTTGGGTCGGGGTATTTCGCAATAGATTAATATATTTTGTTGATACGGTTTTAAATGCCCCAATCAACCGCCCCAATGGTTTACGTTTTTCAGGATTATTCATCGTAGGGATGGTCATCGTCGTAGGGATGGTTCGCGTCGTAGGGATGGTTCGCGTCGTAGGGATGGTTCGCGAACCATCCCTACGACGATGGTCGTCGATAATTAACACACCATGCAAATGGTTTGGCATAATTACAAATGTATCCAATACAACATAATAATATTGTTTTTCCAACCATTCCCATGTATTGCGTGCAATTTCACCAAATTGGGTTAATTTTATTTCCCCATTTTCAATTTCACCAAATAAACATTCCCGATTTTTTGTGCAAATGGTAACAAAATAAAATCCAGGCCTTGAATAATCATAATTTTTCAATCGAATTGATCGTCGATGATGTACCCCTGGATTGTATTTCATATATGAAATACAGCAATTTTCATTCCATGATGGCGAAATTTCAACAGACAGAACCCATTCCTAAAATCTATTCCCTAATTGATTAAAAAATATTCTAACGCTATAATCTCAAAAAAGGAGAAAAAACAATTATGAATATTGCTAAATCAATAAAACTATTAGTTGCCGTTTCCGTTTGTCTTCTTGCGGGTTTTGTGGGTTCAATTTTTACAACCCCGGCAATTTCGACATGGTACATTACCTTAAATAAGCCTGCGTTAAACCCTCCAAACTGGATTTTTGCCCCTGTCTGGACAACCCTTTTTATTTTGATGGGAATTTCGTTGTTCCTTGTTTTACAGGAAGATATGAAAAAAATAGAAACCAAAATAGCCATTGGGTTCTTTGCAGGTCAATTAATCTTAAATATTTTATGGTCAATTTTATTTTTTGGGTTTCATTCTCCTCTTGCAGGATTAATAGAAATCGGCTTTCTTTGGATTGCAATCCTATTTACAATCATCAGTTTTTGGAGAGTTTCGAAAGTTAGCGCAATCCTTCTTTTGCCTTATCTTTTTTGGGTAAGCTTTGCTTCGATCCTTAATTTTTTAATATGGGAGCTTAATTAAGCCTTATGAAAACAACAATTTATTATTTTTCATCTACAGGTAATTCTTTAATAGTAGCAAGAGAGCTTGCCGAGAAATTGGGAGAGACGGTTGTTTCTTCTATTCCTAAGACAATCAATCAAGAACTTGACCTTTCTGCTGATAGAATTGGAATTGTTTTTCCAGTCTATATATGGGGAATGCCAGTAATTGTTTCAAAATTTCTTAAGAAATTTAAAAACATTAAAGACAAGTATATTTTTGCCGTTGCAACCTATGGTGGATTTCCTGCAGGAACGCTATTGCAGGTAGAAAAGCAGTTAAAAGAGCAAGGAAGCAAATTGAATGCTGGGTTTGGGGTAAGGATGCCAGGGAATTATACCCCTATGTACGGCGCAATTTCTGAAAAAAAGCAATTATCTATGTTTAAAAATAAAAATTCAAAAACAGAAGAAATTGTAAAATCAATTAACAACCGTATAGAAAAAATAGAAAAAAACTTTTTCCTGACAAACCTCCTGTTTTCTTCTGTTATTTATAAATTATCAATAAAAAATATAAATAATATGGATAAACAGTTTTGGGTCACTGACAGATGCAATAGTTGTGGTATCTGCGTCAAAGTTTGTCCAGTTAACAATATTAACTTAATAGAGGGAAAACCCGTTTGGCAACACAAATGCGAACATTGCCTAGGTTGCCTACAATGGTGCCCAAAAGAAGCAATCCAATTCGGGAAAAGCACAGCTAAAAGGAAAAGATATCACCACCCGGATATTAAAGTACAAGATTTTATGAATTGAGCCATATCCTTCATATATTTTAAAAAGCAATGAATAAAAGGCCAATATTAAACAAAAACATATCGTTTAAAGATTTCAACAATTGGTATTTTGAAAAAGATGAATTAGTAAATTTTTGCAGAGACAATGGGCTAAAAATAACAGGGCAAAAACTGGATATAAAAGCTAGGGTTGAAAACTTCCTAAAAACCGGAGAATCTCATCAAGCGCCCATCGAAAACAATAAAAAAACAAAAGAGATCAAGCAAACGCCTCCAAAAAGCATTAACGAAGAAATTCCTGATAACTATACTAGCTCAGAACTATACAGGAAATATTTCAAGTCCGTTATTGGTCCGCATTTTCATTTTACCGCCTATATGATGAAGCATATGAAAGAGCATCCTAAAATGACTTTTAAAGACTATATCAATGAATGGATCGCAGAATATGAGAGAAGAAAAGATAAAAGTTATAAGCCCCAAATAATGAAATCATGTGAGTACAATCAGTACATTCGAGATTTTTTTTCTGACAATCCAACTCGCAAATTAAAAGAGGCCATCCAATGCTGGAAATATAAAAGAAATTTGCCTGGCAACAATAAATATACTAAAGATGATTTGAGGATTTTAAATGTAGGAAAAAATGAATAAACTTTATCAATGATTTTGAAGTTTTATGCGTTTACGGTCTCTAACTTCTTAACACGTCCATCCAGATTATCTAGCCTTGAATCCTGTTCTTTATCTTTTGCAAATGCAAAAATTCTGTCTTCTCGTGATTTTTCTAACTCTCGAATAATTTTATCCTGGCCAGTAAGCAGCCTGTCAAAGCCAGTATCAACTTTTGCTTCAAGCTCTTTGAGTTCCTTTTTCGTAGCAAATCTTTCCAGATCTGCTTTCGTAGCAAATCTTTCCAGATCTGCTTTCGTAGCAAATACTTCTTTTAGTAGCTCTACATCTTTTTTTGTTATAGCCATTATAAAAGAATTTTAGCGTTTTAAAGTTTTAACGTCAAGCAAATCCTTGACAGCAAATCCTTGACACCAAAACCTTATCTTCTGGCAAAAAAATTCACCCTTCTAAAAGTTTCAAAACATTTACCGTCATTTTGGATGGTTTCTTTAATCATTCGATTAACAACTTCATTGCGAAAACTCTCTTTGTCTTTCTTATCCACGTATACAAGTAATGGGACAAGGCTTGGTTGGTCAACCCATTTAACCATAGAATCAACATCAGGGAAAACCCTATCCGCATTTTCTCCCCAAACCTTTTCTTCTTTAAAAGGCATTTTATTCGCTAAAGCCTGATATTCTTCTATTGTCGGCATAAACCAAGGCCATTCGAAATTTTTAAAATAATTTATATATTTATCAAGAGCCATGACTTCTTTAATAACTTTAAAAAAGTGAGAGCAATTCCCGTCTGCCGCAAAATTAAAACGAACTACACCATTAGTCTTCAACGCTTTATAAACTTTATTGAGCAACTTAAAATGGTCTTTAATCCAATGAAGGGTTGCATTTGAAAAAACAAGATCAAAATCATTGTTGAAATCAATATCATTAATATCTTTCAATTTAAAGGTTAGGTTGTCAGATTTATAACTATTTCCAGATGTTTCAATCATACTTTTAGAAGAATCAATGCCCAACACTTTCCCGTAAGGTAAAAGCTTTGCCAATTGAGCAGTTATTGCGCCGTCACCGCAACCAAGATCGAGGACTCTTTCATTTCCTTTGAAGTTAAATTCAGAAATCAATTTGCTTCCCCATTCTTTTTGGTGAGCAGAAGCCGCTTTATATTTCTTACCGTCAAACTCAAATGTCATATTTATTCACTAAATTGTTGTCGTGTTTATGGTGCATTTTTATAATTATGCATCGGAGATTCCAACTTTTTTGCTTTTAAAATTAATGGTTAAAACCTTGTTTATAAAAAGTTTAGTTCCAACCAAGATGTCATTTGTTTTATTTGACAATATATAGGTATATTTTTTCTTTTTACAAAACAAAATATCCCCTAAATAAACCTTATCTTTGATTATTTCCCCGCTTGCTAGTTCATAAGCTTCGTATCCAATAAACTGCCAAGAGGTGAGTTCTATTATTTTTTGTGGGATACTTATAAATCCATTAAACCCAGTATCAATGACGGCCTCAAAGTCTTTTCTTTTATTTTCAACAAGCAAACCGATTTTAATTAGTGGCTCAAAATTTGAGTTGACTATTCCATCCATTTTTTGCGCCTAAATTTATGAACAGCAGGAAAACCTATGCGAAAAAAATCGAAAATTTTACCTGGAAATTCATGTTGAGCTTTCAGTGCCGCATCAAGCTCATCTATTCCAATTACGTAACCGCCAGAATCAGGTTCAATTGCAACAATTTTGCCTTTAGAGCTCTTCTCCAACTTGGCTTTTAATTTTTTATAAATATTTCTACCTTTTTCAAAAGTATTCATATGGTTGAAATTATACCATTTTTGAGCTGTTTTTCGTAGTTTTTCATGGTGCTAATACTTCAAACAAAACAATTAAAACTTTATCCCCTTTAGCAATCATAGCTTTATGTTTATGGGCTTCCCCTTCTGGGACAAAAAGACCATCGCCTGCTTTAAAATCAATTACTCGCCCACCAAAAGCCACTGAAAGTTTTCCTTCTAAAACATATCCTGCATGACCATTAGTACACCAATCTTTTTCTTCAAATCCATCAGAAAACTCTACTAAACGGATTTTTTGATCTCCTTGCAAGAAAACCTTTTGACGAACACCTGAAGCAGGGCTTTTCCAGTTCATATTTTTGAAATTAATTAAGTAATTATTCATTTTGATATGTTAAGCTCCACGGTTCCAAACATATAATTTTTATACTATATCTTATTTCTTCTTTATCGCAACAAATAAATCTATTCTAGGACTTTTTTTGTCCAAGCTTCTTTCATCATGGCATTCAAAATCATCAATAATTCCTGCAGGCGCATAATGTGAATTAGGCAACCATTCTGTATAGATATACCTCTTTATCTGGCCAATTGTATATCCCCACAAAAAGCCAGCTTTAGGCTTTATTGGAAATATTGCATAAGTTATGGCAGGGATTTCAAAAGCAATAAGCTCTTGCGGAACTTCTAAGGCTGATGTAACAATATCTCCGATTATATATTCAAACTTGCCTGTTTTAGGATCATAATTTCTGCTTACAGCAATAAAGCCCCACGGTTTTTTTACATTTGGGATAGCTATCTTCTTTTTTAAGGTCTCAAACTCCATTCCAATCCTACCAGCATCTTTGTATATATCTTTATCGTTTGTGCAGACAGAAATCCCGACAATATAGGTAGGCTCTTTTAGTGTTGTTATTTGAGGTTCAACTTTATCTATTTTAAAAAGATTAAACAGCATTGCAACCCCTCCAATTATAAATAAAAAGAGAATGCCTGCAACATAAAAAAATATTTTCAAAGGATATTCCTTTTTATTGCCATCTTTTAAGCTTAGGAATTGTGGAATTAGCCAGTTCTATTGCTTTTTCTTCCAGCATTCCCATTTTTTGGGCGATTTCTATGTTTTTTGCAATCTTTTGTTCCATAGTAATTCCTTCATCTGCAAACTTTCCGTTTTTAAAACAAAATTGGCAATATTCCAAACTTTTACTTCCATCCTGATTAGTTCCAAAATTCTCATCTTTTTGCATTGGCATTCCGCAGCTTTGACATATTTGTTGGCTCATTTTTTGTCCTCCTTATTTTCATAGAAAGCCTTATTTCCCTGCATTGCCCTTACCACTTATTATAATGCACTCTATCCTCTTTAAATCTATTATCCGGAGATTTCTTTTCCGCAGGATATCCTATAGGAATGAGAGCAAATGGAATTACATTTTCTGGCAAATTAAAAAACTTTTTAAAGCCATCAACCCTTTCCTTTCTAGGATAAACACCACACCAAACAGCCCCGAACCCCATATCATGTGCAGCCAAAAGCACGTTTTGAATAGCAGCAGAGCAATCTTGGGGCCAATAATCCTTATGCCTTTCAAGAACAACATCGCCGCAAACAAGAATTGCTAATGCTGCATCCTTTGCCATCGGCGCATTTACATGTATTTTAGAACATTGTTGAAGGATATTTTTGTCTGTTATGACAATAAAGTGCCATGGTTGTTGATTTCCAGCAGATGGAGCCTGCATGGCAGAAGATAAGAGTTTCTGTATTAATTCATCTGGAACTTTTAACTCTTCATATTTCCTGATGCTTCTTCTCGTTTTTATCGCTTCAAATGTTTCCATGAAATTTATTTCTTAAATTGCTTTTTCTGCCACCCAACAACTACTGGCAGCGCAAAAGTTAGTGCATAATATAAATATACATCAAGTTTGTAATATCCATCATCCACTTTGAGCATTTTAACTAAGAAAAAATAATCACAAATAATTGCAATTAAAGTCCAAAGAATAGCCATCTTTACATAATATCCAAGAGAATCTCCTTTGACCTTTTTGACCAGAACCCAAAGGGTAATAACAGTCCCAATCGGCATAATAACCCAACCAAGCATGAAATGTGGAGCTATTGCAAAGAAAATAAATCCGAGAATATATCCAATAAGCCAAAGTCCAAAACCCCAACCAAAAGCATCTTTCAAAAACTGTTTATCCATAAAATTTCCTCCTCTAGTCCCTCTCCCTTTGGGAGAGGGCAAAAGCCTTCTAGCTAACTATCATCCCAAACTGGGTGAGGGTTGCATCATTTTACCAGAAATTGGATCTCTGTCACATACTTTTTGGGATTATTAAATATCAAACCAGGCCCCTTCAAATAAACCTCCCTTGATGGAGAAATCGGCTTAATATTTTTCTCTTTCATGTAATCTAAAATCTTTTTATATGTACTTCCCAAAGAATCGTAAGGCCCCTTATGAATCAGAGTAAAAGCATGCCCTCCTTTTAAAACTTTAACAGCTATCCCCTCTTTATCTATTTTGTTTTTTATAGGAATGCAGGCTTCATAGCTTGCGTCATTTTCTTTTACGCATTCATCATAATACAAAGCAAAAGCAGTCCCACAAATATTCTTAAATCCGCAAGCACGAAACAATTTACCAAACAAAGGGCCTATTTCTTTGTAAGCACCTTGATGTTTAATGCTTGCTATTAGTATTTCAGGAATTTGTTTTTCTTGGATTTCACAATTTATATTATTCATTTTGTTTTTCTCCTTTTCTTTTAATATTTGATCAAGCTTATCAAATTTAAATTTATATTTATCAATTTCTTCGTTTATTTTATTCTTTTGGTCTTTTAGCCTTTTTACTATATCTTTGTCATTATTTATTCCTGCTATAACTTCCTTTGTTTCATCCAAAGAAAAGCCCAATTCTTTAAGATCCAAAATGAGAAGGGCTTTATCAATTTGGTCTACGCTATACCCTCGATAATTATTAAAGTCATCAATTTTGGCTGGAATAAGCAATCCAATCTCATGATAATACCGCAGTGCTTTTGGTGTAATTTGTGTTATTTTTGAAAATTCGCTTATTGTGTACACGCCTATAATACCCCCTTAATTAATTTATATAAGCATTATAAACATTCCTGTAAGGAGAAGGTCAAGGGGGAAAATTTGTCTATATTGTGCTGACATCATTCAAGACAGAAAAATATTTGATTTGTCATATTTCCAATTTAATGGGTTATTCACAATATAATTTCGGATTCGTCCCAATGATTCATTATTGCAAATAATATGATCATAATAATTGCGTTGCCAGATTGTTTGGGTTGGTGTGTTTCGTAATTCCCGATTTTTCGTGCAAATCGTAATAAAATATGCGCCATTTTGGGAATAATCATAATTTTTCAATCGAATTGATCGACGATGATGATCTGGCCTGTATTTCATATATGAAATACAACAATTTTCATTCCACAATTTAAAAATCGCGCTATAACAACATTTTTGCAAATAAAATAGATGAAATTTCGTTTTTTTTTCGAAGATTATAATATAAAAATACAACAGAATTTGAATGAAAATAATTTCAGCGAAGTTTCACTTTTATCTAAAAAAAGCGTCGAAGGCTCAAGTTGAAAAAAGGAGGACAACAATGGGATATAAATTAGATGGAAACAATGCGCTGCAAGTGGTTGCGGGCAGAGCGCCTTTTTTACCATTACATGCAACTGTTAAAAGAAGGGTTGGTGTCGGGTGTATTGCAAGCCAAGTTAGAGGTTCTTGTGGTAAGGAATTAAATAAATTAAGCTTATTGGACTTGCCTGCCAGAATTCGGAAAGCAGATAATAGGCGAGTTCTTTATCACTCTTTGATTGAACAAATAGGAATGAGCTATTTAAGCGGCAGTATCAATCCTCAAGCAACAACAGTCTTGTTATTGTTTGTTCGCCTTTCATTTGTAGAAACAATTTTTCGTGAGATTGCGGCTAACGCAAACTGTCCTTTGGCTTTGGCGGTAAGCGGCAGCGCGCAAAGAGAAGATCATGCGGCATCAGATATTGATGGGGCTGTCATTCCGCTTAACGCTAATGATGATAAATCTGCTACGGCAGTACAAAAAGAGGTAAGCCAACTTTGTGGGAATATTGGCATTAAATTTGAAACTCCAACATCTCCCGAATTATTTAATATGGGATCATTATCTTGGTTGTCAAATTTACCTGATGCCTGCAAAAGTTTTAATTGGGGGCTTTTTCTCTTTACAATGGACTTGGGAGTACTAAGTGTTGCTGGGACTCGCGGGGTGCGTGGTAAATTTATAAGCCTTTTAAGGGTGACCCATCGAGAACAATTTAGATATAATAAACAAATTGCCGATACTTATAAAGCTCCAAATAGTGAGGGACTTGACAAAGGAGATTTTTCAATAAAAAAGAATATATTAAGATGCCTTTGCCCTGCTTTTTATGCTTTAAGAGGAAAAGATTCTCTTGAAATGGCCTCCTCGTGGGATTTGTTAGTTTATGCTTATCTGAAAAATCTAATAAATCAAGAAGAGTATGAAAAGGCAGAAAGTGCCTTATCTTTTTTTATGGGATTAAGGCACGACCTTGCTTTCCTTACAGACGGAGAAGGGCCTTTAACGCCTGACTTGCTTAATAAAAGGGGTCTTTCTGCAATTCTTAGTCATAGAAGCCTGGAAAAAAATCAAATGCTTAGACAGATAAAAGAGGCTATCAGCGATTTGGCAGTATGCGGAAATAAAATCGTGGGGGGTTGCACTTAATCACAACATGAAATTATTCAAAAATCGCGCTATAGCAACAAAAATGAATAATGAGATAAAAATATTGCTACAGAAAAACACGCCAATGACCAGATTTCGTCATGTAAAAAGATTTGCTCTTTTATTAAATCCACTTTAAGCATATAATATTCTTACAAAATTACGAGTCCAATAAAAATGTCAATTATTGAAGAAATCTTAACATCAAAGGTTAAACCAAAAGAAAAAGTGACTTTGCTTGCAAAGGAATTGGAAGGAAACAAAAAATTAATTACCGATTTAATTGCATACTTCAAAACAGCCTCAACTGCTGAAAAAGGGGCTTCTATTGAAGCCATAGAATATATAACAGCCAAGAATCCTAAATTCGCCGGATCATGCTTAGATTTTATTGTTGCTCAAATAAATGGAGATGAACCGAGAGTAAAGTGGGAAGCTTGCCGCATAATTGCAAATATATCAAAAGAATTCCCAGATGAAACAGCAAATGCGATTCCAAGGCTTATAATAAATACAAAGGATGATGGAACCGTCGTAAGGTGGAGCGCGGCATCCGCGCTTACTAAAATTGCGATAAACAATCCAAAAACACAAAAAAAGCTTCTTCCGATATTTTCAGAACTTGTAAAAAAAGAGAAGAATTCTGGCGTTAAGAATGTTTATATAAAAGCATTAAAAATTTTAGGGAAATAAAATATGAATAGCAAAGACTTAAAATTTATTCTTGCTCCGTTTGGCGTTGCAGTCGGAATATCTTTTTTTACATTAATTTATATTTTCATAACAAGAAAACTAGGAATTACAAATTTGCATCAAACACTATATTTTATGCCTAAATATGTTTTAACAATGGTTGGGATTCTATCCATTATTACATTTCTACCGATTTTTCTATTGTCAGTATATTTTTTAGGGCGCAGAGGTGCGGTTGGACAATCGCCTACTTTAATGACAAATGGCATATACAAGTATGTAAGAAATCCAATGTATTCCGGCATGAGTTTTACTCTTTTTGGTTTAGGTGTCTTATTTAATAAAACAGCAGTAGTGCTTACAGGCATTACATGGCTTTGCTTAACATACTTTCAATGCAAAAGAGAGGAAAAAGAACTTACAAAAAGATTTGGAGCTCAATACATTAGTTACAAAAATAATACTCCACTTTACATGCCAAAAATTGATTTAATGTTAAAAGATTTTTTCGAAAAAGATACCAAATGAAAAAGTTGTTGATAAGCCTTGTTTTAATTGTATTTATTACCTGTACAGCTTTTGCTAAAACAGGGAAAATAACTTTATATATTGATGGGTTTCGAAGTGATAAAGGGGTTGTAAAGATAGGCTTGTTTTCTTCCAAAGAAGGCTTCCCTGACCAACCACAGAAGGCCTTCAAATCTTTGATCTCCCAGATTAACAATAGAAAATCAGAAGCCATTTTTGCAGATATTCCTTTTGGAACTTATGCAATTGGAATTCTTCATGATGAGAACTTAAACAATAAAATGGACACAAAGTTCTTTGGTATTCCACAAGAAGGTTTTGGCGCATCAAATGATGCAAAAGGGCTTTTTGGCCCCCCAAGTTTTAATGATGCCAAGTTTGTATTGGATTCAACCAATTGCAATTTAAATATAAAAGTACAGTATTAACCCCGATTATTCATAGACGAACAGAATTCTAGCAGAGTGTTGGAAATTTCCCCAGGCATGAACCCCGATTTCCTAATCGGGGTGAATCTTTCCAATTCCACCATTTTAACTTTTCTGGCTTATGTTTCTTTTTATCCGTATTTACATAATAAACAGCTGTGCGAAACACATAAAGTAAACATCTATCTTGGACTTTCCCAGCATATTTATTAGAGCTATTATAAAGCTGTTCCGGATCTTTGCCGATTAAATCGTTAAGGCTCTTAATCCCAATATTTTGAAGGTCGTTTGCTATTGATTTTCCAACACCTGGAATATCTGTTAATTGATTGATATTTTTTTGACTCTTCATGGTAAAGCTAAGTTGTCGTTATCATCAAATTTCCAAAATGGATTAAAGGCTACTTCTATTAAATGTCCATCAAAGTCTGAAAAATATCCAGAGTATCCGCCCCAGAAAACTTTTTGTGGTTGCTTTATTACCTTTGCTCCAAGTTTTTCAACCTCTTTAATTACTTCATTTACTTCTTGCTCCGATTTTGCATTATATGAAAGTGTAATTCCTGAAAATCCGGTAGCCACATCCTTGACAGTTGCATCTTCTGCTAAAAGTTCTCTTGGGTACAAACCTAAAACAATACCTCCCAACGGAAACAATGCCAAATTGTCCATACTTGCGGAAGATTTTTTCCAGCCCAAACCTTTTTCATAAAACTTTACTGATTTTTTGAAGTCTTTAACGCCAAGAGTAATAAGATTCAGTTTTTGCCGCATGGTTCAAATCCTTTATTCCCCCATCACCTTGACAACAATTCGCTTCTTTCTCTGTCCATCAAATTCTCCGTAAAACACCTGCTGCCACGGGCCAAAGTCAAGATTGCCATTTGTTACAGGAATGATCACTTCATGATGAAATAATATCGACTTTAAATGTGCATCGCCGTTTGTTTCTCCTGTTTGATGATGATGATAATTGATGTTAAAGGGTGCAAGCTTTTCAGCCCATTCCAAAAAGTCCTGTTTGATCCCAGATTCCTCATCATTTACAAAAATTGAGGCGGTAATATGCATAGCGGAAACCAAAGCCAGCCCCTCTTCAATCCCTGATTTTTTGATTATTTCAAAAACTTCATCAGTTATATTTATGATTTCTCTTTTATTTTTGGTATTAATCCATAAGTACTCAGTATATGTTTTCATAATTGAAGTTTTTAAAACAATTCATCCATTCACTTTGGCAAAGACCAGCAACAAAGACATAAACAATCTCTTATTTGCTGATTATTGTACCATGAAACACCAATAAAAGCCGTTGATCTAAGTGGGGTTTATTCCACTTCAAAAAGCATCTTTATCGGTTTATTAGATTTTGTGTCAACAAATCCATACCGGCTAACAAAAAGCCAATATAACCCCGGAGAATAACCATTCTCTGGCGGATAAACAGTCAGGAGCGTATTCTCTTTCTCTAATGATAACTTTACGGGAACCAACCCTTTAGCATAATAATCATACACAGCTCTTCCAACATTTATTACCATTACTCTTTGCAAAAGTTTATTTTTATTAAACTCAGAGCTAAATGCTATCTCCCAGATTTTGTCAGAAGGAACTTTCCCTCCGTCAATGTATTTTTGATCATATCCTTCTTTGTTTGTTTTATAAAACTCTGTCCAATTTCCATAGGAATAATAAGCATTTGAAGAGACTTCATACTTATCTTGGATTCCTCTCATATATAAAAATTTTTTGCTCTCAGATTTTGGATACCCTTCTCTCTTCCAATCGCGATTGCCCAAAAGAGAAATATCAAAATCATCCAATAAAAATGCCTTATAACTTATTTGTGCGCGTTCATTTGGAACAGATGGGACATCATCCCAAGTTGCATCAAGATGGAACCATTCCTCATCAATTTTAACCATATTCCAAGCATGTCCGTCTCTTGCTCCCAAGGGACTGTCAGCCTCTCCGCAAATAATAATATTTTCCACCCCCGCCACGTCAAGAAGAAGCTTTGCGGCTTCTGCATACCCTGAACAAACCCCAACCCCCAAAACCAAAACCCCATAAGAAGTATAAGATTCTGGAGGGATAGTGTTCGTCCTATAACTATCCCAGTCACAAACAGAATTAAGAATAATATAATCATGAATTGCCAAGACCCTTTCAAACTCATTATATTCGGGCTTTATTATCTCCTCTATGATTTTATCCGCCTTAAACCCCACAATCTTCTTCTGCGGCATATTAATTTCAAAATCTTTTCCTTTAAGATAGGGATAAACATTTTGAAGGGGAGAATAATCCTGAATAGGATTCCCTTCTAAGTAAACATAAAGCAATCCCTTCAAATTGCTAAGTAAAGATACGTCTTTTATTTGATTTCCATCTAAATATAAGGTCTTTAGATTTTTTAGATGCTGAATCCCTTCAAGACTTTTAATCCCTAATTCGTCTGCATCCAAGAATTCAATTTTTGCAGTCATAGAGAAAGTTATTTCTCCTTGATAATTATCTAACGCTTTTCTAATCGCATGCTCAAGTTGTTTATCTGGGAAATAAACAAGCTTATCAGGAAAGGATGTGGCCCCCATGCACAAAAAAAACAGCAAAGCTAAAAGCCCTTTTTTATAATATTTCATCACAAAAATGATTCTAATCTTTGTTAATAATATTTGCAATTCATTTTTCAGTTACATGCAATATGTACGGCTGATATCGATTGGTAAAGCCAACCTGGTATTGTTCTAACCGAAAAATTCTTCTATTTTTAATAATAACTTTTAACGCCAGCCCGGTTTGCGTTTCTTTAGAAAAATTTTGGTCAAAAACAAAATTGCCCAAACTGTAAGCGATGTAGCCATCTTTGTATTTTTCAACCTCTTGCACTACGTGAGGATGGTGGCCGACAATCAACGAAGCCCCTGCATCAATAGCTGCTTTTGCTATTTGTTCTTGCTTGTCATTGTGTTGAGGTTGGTATTCCCTCCCCCAGTGCAATGAGACTACTACCATATCAGCCATATTTTTTGCATCTTTTATGTCTTTTATCATCTGATCTATATTCAAATAACTGACGCCCGCAGAATTTTTAGCCGCAGAGGTATTTTTTAACAATAAATCGGTATAGCCCAAGAAAATTATTTTTGTCCCATTTATATCTTTTTGTACCCCCTTATGTGCTTCTTTAAAATTCATGCCGCCGCCAACAGATGCAATCCCCGCCTTTTTCATGTAATTTAAGGTATCAACAAAAGCATCTTTCCCATAATCCCACATATGATTATTTGCCACAGATAAAACATCAAAACCGACTTTCTTTAGGCCATCAACTACCTTCGGACTAGCGCAAAAAAGATATTTATTATCAGATGGTCCCTCTCTGTCCGATATGGGACATTCAAGGTTTCCGAATCTTATATCCGCGCTGTTCAAAAAATCACTGGTGCGTAAGAATGGGAAATTGTAATCGTTGTGCTTTTCCATTATTTTGCCGATAGTGCGGGACAGCATAATATCTCCAACAAAAATAATCGAGCCATCATAGACCAAAGCATTATCATCCTTAAAATATGTTTGCACAATGTAGCTCGTAGACGAATAAACTTTTTCTTTTGTATAGTCTTGAGAATTCTTATGGTCAGAAAGATGAAAAATAGACCCAAAAAATTCTTTTTGTAAACGCATTTGTATATATTGCGCCGCAATCGAATCAAGATTAGCTGGTTGATTCAAGGTAAATAAACGTTCTGGGCCGCCACTCTTCAAAATTTCAAGAGTTTGTTTATCACAAGATTCCGCTTGACTTGGCGTTAAATAATGGGAAAAATCAGTGCTCTGTACAATTAAAGAGTCAGGCGTTAGGATCTGCTTTAATTTATCGACAATCTGGTCCAATTGCTCCTTCGATGCATTTCCTTTGATTGCAAGGGCTATCACTCTTGCCTGGGGGAAATAATATTTGATAAACGGCAATTCGGCTCCAATGCCATGCTCACGATAGAAAAAATCTTGATTGTGAACAAAAGGTAAATTTTCTAGTTTTTGAACTGCATCAACATCTGTTTTGAGCTTTCCAAAAACAGTAGAAAAATCTCTTTCTGTAGTAGAAAAATTGGAATCTCCTAAATTAAAATGATCAGGGCAGATCACCAAGATTTTGCTGTATTTGCCGCGAGAAGCAAAGTTAAAAGCTTTGGCAATCAAATCTCTTGCCAAAAGATGATGGGGGACTGTTATCCCCGTAATAATCGCATGGCTTGGATCAGCTTGTACTTGTTTTATCGGTGATAGAAACAAGGCTTTGTCTTCAAACTGGGAAGGAACTGGAGAACAATTTCGCGCGATGCGTTGGGGATTAACCTTTATTATTCCACCAGGCAATAATAAACACAGAGCAAAAACCAGTAATACACCAAAAAGCACCCATTTATTTAAAGGCATTATTTTACCAAGAGAGATTGATACCAGAAATTTTTAACTGGCAAATTGTCTGGTTTATTGTAAACCCAATCCTGCCAATCTTCATCGGTTAACCGCCTTCCAATGTCACCTTTAAACTCATAATGATTATATACAAGGCCCGCTACAATACGCGGAGTTTGCTCATTTGCGACAATTGCAAGCATTAAATAAGGTTTAGCTGTTGCTTCATATAAAATCTTTCCCTTGAGCGCATCTGTGTGAATATCTGCGACTAAAGCAACTTTACCGGAATTTTCATCAGGTTCATCCAGCCCTGCATTAAATGGCTGCGCCATAAATGACAATTCGGTAGTTCTTAACGCTTCATAATCATCATCGCTGATCTTTTGCCTCTGCAATTCTTTTTTTGCAATATCTGTGTAGAAGCGAACAATTTTTTTAAATTGCTGCAATCGGGCCAACGGAGACCGATCCACAAACAAATTGTTTTTGATAAAGAATTGTTCCGTGTGATTAAGTAGCTCATCCAATCTGTTCCAAAAGTCCATGTTTGGCTCAACAAAACCTTTTACAACTGGAGGAAGAGGGAGCTCTTCGCTACCGCCTCCAAGTTCAGCATAGCTCTGTTTAGCGTAAAGCAGAGTATCGTGCTTCAATTCTGTGTACGATCCTAGAAATGTCTGAATCTGTTTATCCAAGAAGGCCTCAGCTTGCATATATCTCGGATAATTTTCGTCAAAACGGCGAGTCAAAGCCCCAAGGACATAAAGCCATGCGCTCCCCATAGAACCAAACCACTCATCTTTTTTAACTTTATCTATATCCGTTTTTTTCTGTTCCAACTTGGCTAAAAAAGCTTTGACCTCGCTGCTTGAGAACTCAGCATCTTTTTGCAGGAATGCTTCTACATGATTTTTGGCCTGCAGATCGCCCGCTACAGCCGGTATAAACAATGCCGATGGAGTCGAAGGCAGCTTGATCTCCACCTTTTCATCGCCAGCCGTAAGATCATTGAGTTCCCACGCGTCAAATGTAAATCTTTGCCCAAATATTCTAAAGGATAACGACTGACGAAGTAAATCGGACTTTGTTTTAGAAAGAATGTTTTCATTGATGATCACATCGGAAAGGATCTTTGGCATTCTTAATTGATTAAGGTTTTGAGTAAGTTTATGGATATTTGTTAAAGATGCCAGATAATTATCTGAAAGATTAGAGCCTAAAATTTTAGACTCAAATTCCAGCCATTCATTATAGGTTAAATCATCACTTTGTCCTGCATAGAAGCTTGTTATGGTCATGATTTTATTCCACGCATCAAAAGGGACAATACCGCGGTCACTTTTAACTGTAAATTGTTTTACCAGTAAATTTGTATCTGCTATGCCGATATTTTTTTGCAGGAAATAACTGCTTCTCCCTAAATACATCATCGTTCTAAAATATGCCCGTAACGTAGAATTTTTATTATAATGGCTGCGTGGAGTAAACTGAGTATAATCTGTTTTTAGGTCGTCATTATATTGCTGAAATAATGGAGATGAGCCAATTTTATTTGCCGTATAGATATTATCCAAATCATCTTTAATGTTACTTATAAGTTCGGCAGTTAAGCCAGAAGAATATTTTGTAAGAAGCCTCTTTGCATTTTGCGCAGAATCAATAATTTTATCTTGTTCATTATAAGCGCTTTCTTGATCCGGAGTCTCAAAGAAATCCGGCTTCGCGGAGTTTTTATTCTCAAAGAGCACTAAAGCTAAAACTATTTGAGCCTCTAAATTTTGATATCTTTCTTTTAAATCTCCGGAATTAGCACGGGCTGCTACAGCTAAATTGCTATGCAGACTAACCAAAAAATCACCTAATGCATAGCTTAGCTCCTTTTGTTCCAAATCCTCCAAAGTCAGTTCAAAATATTTATGGTATGCATGCAAAACTATATCGGGAGTAATAAGCCTGGTATCTTCTGGGACACGGTCATAAACTGAACCACCGCCCATAGAATCAAAATCCACCAACATTTGATCAAAATTAATCCCCGGAAGAAATTTAGTACTATCTAAACAAATTAGCAAAAATTTATTTTGATCTAAAAACTTTTCCTGATTCGGAGTTAACTGCAATCCGTATTTTGCTTTGACCGCCTGATAATTTGGAATTTGACTTAACGGAACAGCAGCTTCTTTATATACAGAAACAAACTTTAATGCTGATTCGCTTTTCTCCACAATCGTTTGCTGATTAGATGCAAAATGCCGATAAATCAACACATAGATTAAAATGAAACTACCGACAACAAGTAAACTTGCTAGCCCTAAGATTATTTTTTTCTTTTGCAGTTTAATTCCCATAAATATTTTATTTTATCATTATAGCCAAGATATTCTTCTTTCCTTTTGACATTTTATCTTTGCTCCCCGGCCAGTCATGGATTGCATTATATAAAACATCAAATTTATACCGATAATTTGAGCCCCTTTTTGTCCCAGGATCATTTGTGATAAATTCTTTTTTGCCAAGATCATATCCTTTGACAATAACCATGTGGTAGGCGGGACCAGGCCTTGTGTAATATGGATTGCCGACGGTTCGGCCATCTAAAGGCACAATAACAAGATTTCCATTCCCAAGTGCAGATAAAATAGATTCAATGGTCGCAGATTCGATGACTCTGAACTTATCAAAACCATAATAATCTTTCAAAAGTTTACCAGTCTGCCGCACTGTCAAATCTTTATGTCCTTTATAATTTTCTTCCTGAAATTTAACCATATTGTCAATCTCTCGTTTTGCCTCAATGTTTGTAATCCCTTTATGATGAATATATCGCATAGACATTAAAACAGAGGCTTCCTCGCACGCCTCCTGATAAGGCTCTCCCCAATTTCCAAAAGGGGCTTGAGGAGTAAAGGGAACTTGTAAAAAGACCTTTGCTGGATAGGAAAAAGAGATTTCCGATAATATACAAACAAGAATTATAATTTTCAAAACATTGGACATGTATATTTTCTTATTTTTTTGCCCAAAAACTATAAAGCGGCTTTGCTCCACATAAAATGACAAGGAATATCAAAATAAGATAATCAATAGTAAGCAGTTGAGGGAAAATCTTTACAATTATAATTGTTGCAAATAAAACCGCAAGCTTGGTAAATCCAATATCCAAAACTGTTAGCCCTTTAACTCTTTCATTTATTTTATCAAACATAATAGATTTCCCCCTTTTATCAATATACTGGGATAAATTATAACATAACAACATAAAATTGAAATGACACAAAAATCTTTAAACCCCGATTATTCATAGACCAACAAAATTTTAGCAGTCTATTAGAAAATTCCTTAGGTATGAATAATCGGGGTAAACTATGTTATACTTTATAATGTTATGACAACAAAAACACAAGTCTGGACAGGGTTTTTAGCCATTTTTATTGTTATGACCCTTTCGATTGCAGCTAAAGCTGCCCCTAAGCATGGGGTGGGGTTAAATTATGGGGTTACAAACAACTGTAAAATGTGGGCAGGGAGTGCAGCCAACACTGGTAACGCACTTCAAGTAAGCTATGGCTATAAATTTAATGATTTTTACTCCGCTGCATTAGAAATAGGGTTTATGGTAGATAGAAATGTGTTTGCATCAACAACCAACGTTTATGTTGAAACAGCTTCCTATCTTAATATCAAGAACTTTTTTTATTTTCACATCCTTGGATTTATTCATCCTTATCTTTCAATTGGAACAGGCTTGAATGGAAGTAATTCCTGGCTGAAAAGCGGAAATAAATTTTATATTAGTGGGAATAATTTCTTTGCCGATATATTACTGGGAGGAGGATTAGATTTTGGCAATGAAAATCATATTCTTAATTTCGATTTTAGCTTCCCCGCAATTTTTAACACTTTTTATACTAATGCACAGTTTCCGTCACAATTTCCATTAATTTCCAGCTTTGGCTATAAATATTGCTTTTAACCCCGATTTCCTAATCGGGGTGAATAATCGGGGTTAAGCTACCGTGACTTTGTCCCCCCCCTTTCCTAATAAGTCGATGTTCTATTGTATGCATAATAGCGTCTGAAAAAGTTTTTAATATAAGAAAAAAGGGCAAAACAATATTGCCCAAGGAGAGCCCCAAAGAAAACCCCAAGATTATGGTAAGATGCATCGGAATTATCCTTAGATAAGGATAAAACATTACTGTTCCAATATTTTGTTTTTTAGTATCTCTTTGTTTGTTGTAAATAAATGAAAAAAGATGGTTGGTAAAAAATAATAAAGAAGGGAAAAAGACAAATTCCATATTTTCCGCAAGATCTATCTTTTCTCCAAATGTTCCATCAGACAAGCCGGCCAAAAGAAAGATTAGATAAACTAAATGGAAAAAGCCGTAATGGCATAAGAAAAAAAAGGCAGTAAAAAGCTGTGTCCTTTTTGTCGGTTGAGTCTGTTGGCCGTTAATCTTAAGCCCATCGGTTGAAAATTCTTTTAGTCCTAATATTCTTATAAAATTAAAAAGGCCTATAGTAACGCTTTGAAACCAGTAAACCCACATTATTGAGACCAAACTCCAATCTTGGGTTATGGCAAGAAAGATGGTTGCAAAATTTGAGAAGACAAGAAGCCATAAAGACAAATCGCCGGATAAATATCTTCGTGATTGATTATTGCCGAACATAAAAACTCTTTATGCCTCCTTGAGAAAACATTTATGCCTTTAAAGTTTTAATCCAAGCTCTTTAAAGGAGATAAATACTTTATGCATCCCAGCTGCATAGCAAGCAACAGCATACGGCGAAAAATGAAAAGTTAATCCATCATTATCTATTGAAAAGTTTTCAAGATTCTTTAATGTTACGCCCTCTTCAATCCATTCTTTAACAGGCAACTCCATTTGCTTCAGCAATTTACCGATGACCATAAACTTTAAATTTTGCTTCACTGATTGCTTTTTTATGCCTAAATCAGATAAGCGCAGAATTTTTCCAGTCTTTGGATCATAACTTTTGGCAACTACCAAGGTATTGGGATGTGCCCCTCCGTCATATATCATTACATAAAAAACAAGACTAATAAACTTTTGAGAAACAAAGGGCTCGTCATAAGTAATAAGTAATTCATTTTTATAGTCTCTGTGGTCATCAGGAGAAAAAGAATCTTCTTTTATATCAGTAATATTCTTATCAATAAAAGCAGAAATATCTTTATTAATAATATTATTACTGAATTTTGGGAAAGAAGCATTTATGCTTAAAAATTTGCTTTCCTCTTTAACTAATTGCCCATGATACGGTTTGCTCGAATAAAAACAAAACGGAATGGACAACATTACTCCAACAATTAAAACTAATATTATTCCCAAGATAAAAAGGCGTTTATTCACTTGAGGATTATACTATACAATAAAGCTTTTCGTCTCGGGGATACATAACAACAGGAGTTGGTCAGCTCTCCCCCATCTCCAAAATCCGATCTACACGAAAGACCCTTCTATCCTTCCTTTCCATGCAGAACGCCTCCATCCCCAAAAAGGGCTTGCCATTGTATTCAAGCTGACCCACAAATTCAGGGCGAATAACTCGCTTTGACTTTTCATCGCTTGATTTTAAATAAACTATTTTCAGGTTCTTTTTTTCATCAATAGCTTTTTGGATCATTTTAACTTTTTCGTCTTTGGGCATGGCCTTTTCGGAAAGCTTGTACTTATGTTTCGTCAAAAAATCGACAACTTTCCAATCCATAAAAATATGCTTTTTCTGGATTTTCTTTTTCAGGATTGTTCCTTCAAGCGAAGTCGCACGGCTTAAAGCGACATACATTTGCCCGTGCGCAAAAGTGCCCGTCCCGATATCGATTACAACCCTGTCAAAGGTCTTCCCTTGGCTTTTGTGAATAGTGACTGACCATGCAAGTTTTATAGGATATTGGGTAAAGGTGCCTATAACTTCTGAATCGAGAGCATCTTTTCCTTCATCGTACTTATAGTTAAAAAGCTCCCATGTGTGGGGAGTAACATCCACTGTGTCTCCGCTTGATAATTCTACCCATACAATATCCGGGCTATTTCCTTTATCTTCTATTTCAAATTCATCGTCATCATCAAAATCAAACTCATTTTTTTCAATTTTAATTATTCTGCCAATACTCCCGTTAACCCATCTTCCAAGGGAATCGTTGTTTAAGAGCATTACCTGCGCGCCTTTCTTAATGTTTAGTACAGTGTCGGTCGGCAATTGGTTCTTTTCGAAATTTCCTTTAAATTGAGCCTCATAAGTAAATGTTTTCCCTTTAAGTTTTGAGAGCTGTTTTTCATTTATCTCCTGCGATAGTTTTTTTGTTGGGGTTAAATGGATAAAAAAATCGTTTGGATGAGGCTCGAAATTTTCATTAAGTCTTTTATTCAGCATTTCCAGTTCGGCCTCTGTTACAGTATTATTGCGGATTGAGTTTAGCAAATCTATAAAATCCTGATCTTTCTGCCTGTAAATTTTTTCAAGTTCTACAAGTTTGAGTTCAAACTGCTCGAAAACATGCGAAGAAAAGAAATAGCCTGTTTTATACAAACCTTTAAAAATGTCTTTTTCCTGGCTTGTGATGACAGGTGGAAGCTGGTATAAGTCACCGATAAAAATCATTTGTAGCCCGCCAAAAGGGAGCCCGTTTCCTCGATTTAAGCGCAAGAATTTATCGACGCAGTCTAATAGGTCAGCTCTAACCATTGATATTTCATCAATGACTATTGCCTCAATTTTTTTATAAATATTCGGTTTCCCTTTTCTGGGTTTTATCTTTTTTACTTTTGCCAAATTGATATCCGGCTTAAATCCGAAAAAAGAGTGGATTGTCTGACCATTAACATTGAGGGCGGCGACCCCTGTTGGAGCAAGGACTACGATTTTCTTTTTTGTATGAAGCCTAAAATATTCAAGAAGAGTTGATTTCCCTGTGCCGGCACGACCTGTTACGAAAACATTTTTTGAACTGTTTTCGAGCAGATCGAGAGCAAGTTTGAATTCTGGATTGAGATCGATGGTGGGTTGCATGATGGTATTTTACCTTTATTAGCTATTTTAGTCACTCACTGCGTGACAAATTTTTCTTCACACATCACAAGCCTTGTGATGTTTTGCTAGGCTTCTAATAAAAATTACCCCAACAACTTATCCAGTTCTTTTAACGCTTTTTCTATTGGGAGAACTTCTATATTGTCAAACCTCAGAACCTTAGTTCCACCGTATAATAAATAGCAGGAAGCTTCTGGATAGTCAGATAAAAAGGTTCTAAGCGATTTCAAATCGTCATCATTAATTTTATTGGTTCGTTTAACTTCAAAAGCCTTAAATCCACGCTCACCATATAAAACAAAATCAACTTCCTGCCCATACATTGATCTCCAGTAATAGATTTCGTATCCAAAATCAAGAGAATCATTTATTGCTTTTAGCTCTTCAAAGACAAGCGTTTCAAAAGAAAGCCCTTCTGTTTCATGAGGATTATCAAGTGGCCCTTTTGGTCTTAATGTCCTATAAATGCCAACATCAAAAAAATAAAATTTAGGATGAGAAACCAATTTTCTTTTTGCTTTTTTTAAAAATGGTGGGACTCTGTACGCGATTAAAAGATCTTCCAATATATTGAAATAATTTGATACCACTTTGCGCTCAACAGAACAATCTTGCGCAACATTTGAAATGTTTAAAATACTCCCTTGCGAAAAGCTTGCAGATTCGAGAAATCGCGAAAAAGCACTTAAATTTCTGGTAAGACCTTCCTGCCGAACCTCTTCTTCAAGATAAGTTTTTACATAACTTTCGAGATATTTTTGAGGATCAGATTCCGAATAAACAGAAGGCAAATTTCCGTATTTTAGAGATTTTTCTAAATTAAATTTATTCCCAAGTTCTAAAGCGGTAAATTGATGCATTTTAAGGGACAGCGCCCTGCCTGCAAGAAGATTTTGTCCTTTTTTTCTCAGTTTTCTGGGACTTGATCCTGTCAATACAAACTTATATTTATATTTTTCAATTAGCCTGTGGACTTCGTTTAGCAAATCAGGGATTCGTTGTATCTCATCTATTACAACCCAATTATCAAAATTTTTTGGGATAAGATTTTCCAGCCTTTGAGGATTAGCTAATAAATCATTAAAAAGCTCTGCCTCCAAAAGATCTATATAAAGTCCTGTTTTAAAATTCTCTTTGACCCATGTAGTTTTACCTGTTCCCCTGGGCCCAAACAGGAAGAAGCTTTTATTGTCGGGAATTTTTAATAATCTTTTATACATATAACAGAATCATACTCTAAATTTTCGGAATCGTCAATTCCATTTTTACCGTTTTTTTGGAATCAGCGATTCCATTTTTTGAGGTAAGCAAGGCTTGTGATGTTTTTGCTATTATTACCTAAAACTGAAAAGCCGAAAAGTCATTGATCCCCGTCAATAATAAGTAGAAGCCCTTGTTGATCTCCACTCGTGGGTATTAAACCTTGAGCCATGGTTTGTTTCTTTTGATCTGGGGCGACCACAATGCTTAACCATTTTGAAATTTGTTGCAGAAATTCCGTCACTTCTTGGATAGAGGAATACTCAAAAAGCGGGCTCTTTTTTAAGCCCAATGATTTTTTAAGATTTATCTTACCAAACTCGGTTAAAGCAGTTCGGGCTTCATCAAATGTAAAATAGGTATAAATTGGCCAAGTAATTTTAGGCTCCTTTGCCGTTGATGGCCAAGGAAACGACACATTATCGATGCACCACTTTTTTGCAAGCATATTTAGACCAATATCCTTCAAAACAACTTCCAAATCATCTCGATAGCCAGTCCAAATCCCTTCCATTATTGACGATCCTTTTAATGTCTGGGCAAAGGCGCGACATATAAGTTCGGTGGCTCTCCGGTACTGACGTGCATAATCTTTGTCAAGTTTGCCAGCAAGAATATCACTTATAATCTCCGAAACACTTTTAATTTTTATGCCTACATCTTCAGCGTCTTCCTTAAATATCATCCCAAACTCTTTCAAGAGTCCCTTTTGGCTCTGTTCAATTTTTTTGAGCAAGGAATTATCCTTAGAGCCAGGAACTCTCTGCAAGGCCTTCATATCAACTTTAAAACCATAAACCACATTTTCACTCATAAAAAATCTCCTTTTTTATAGAAAACAACTGGATGTTATATATGTACAGCTTACACATATTCCGCGTTTTCTGCAAAGACTTTGTACCGCAAATTAGGTATAATTTATCATTATGCCTGTCAGTGAAGAGAAAAAAATAATTGCCAAAACTATGGCCACCGCTTTTGGCGGAACTCCCGTTGTTCATCACTACTGGAATGATAGCCATTCAATGTTTGTTGACATATTAGAATGCTTCAATCGCCCTTACGAGGGAGCTGTTTCGTGCGGGACTATAGGCCTTTCTGATTTTTGTGTCTTTAAAGATTCTGATGGCACCGATGTAGGAGTGGAGATTGTGGGAGGATCTTTGCAAAAAGCAGGCGAATATGGAAATGTATTGGCATCCGCCGCCTTTGCGTTGATCAATGGGAAAAAAGTCCCATATCCTGGATTTATTTTGAAAAACATAGTAAATGCCAACTCCGACTTTTGTCCGAAATTGCCCCATCTTTATTTTTCAGTTCCATTTATTTGGAACGACGGTTTGAACATAAAAAAAATACAAAACAAAAAAATAGGATGGCTGTTGGCTTTTCCTATATCAGAAGAAGAGTTGAATTTTGTGGTGGAAAATGGTGATCGCAAGTTTGAAGCTTTGATGACAAAGCAAAAGATCGATATATATGATTTGTCGAGAGAGCCAATAAACAAATGATTGAAGACAAACTGCCAAAAGAGTTGCTTGAAAAAACCTCCAAGTATGGGAATGAATTGGCCTGGAAATTAAATGATGTTGAAGAGGTTGTTGTTGCGGCAGAAAAACTTGGGCTTGCCAATTTAGGAGGTCAAGCGCAGTTTATTTTTCCCGAGGGAATTTATGAATTATATTGGATTGAGATTGATACAAACGGTAAAACCCAAGACGAAGATTGGCTTCAATATGTAAGCAGAAGCAATCATGAGTTTTTAAGGCTTTTCAAAGAAAAAATCCTAAAAACAGATTTCTTAAAAGAAGCGCAAAATTGGCCAGCGCTTAAAGCTAAAATAGATCAAAGCATTAATATCTTGGATTGTCTTTACTTTGTTATCTATTTTGTTGATGCTGAATAATAGGAGAACTTTATGTATTACGAAAAAATCAGGAATTTTGAAGTTTTAATAAAAAGATTTGGAGAATGGCCGGCGTTTCATGATGCAGAGATCATAAGTTTATCGCTTTATAGAAAAGACGGCGTTAACCATATGCCTAAAATGGAACTGCGCATTCACCATTTTCAAACAACAAGCGAAACAGATGCCAAAGGATATTTTAAGCAGATAAAACATTCTCTGACAACTTTTTGTTTCCATCAGGTGGAAGGATTAGAGCTTGAAGGATTTGATTATCAAAATGTCGTTTACAATCTTGATATTAAAGACTTCTCTGATGACCAGGCTGGGGATTCAAAATTTCAGGTTACAATTGAACCAAGTTCCGGATTAAGCTGTTTTTTCATGTGCAAAGAAATTGAACTTTTAGCTTCAATTGAAGTTGATGCTGATAGTGTATAAAACAATCTGGATTAAGAGTAAAACTTTTAAATGTCCTGTGGAGGAATGGCTTGAGCATTAAACAATCTGAACTGAACAAGAAAACTAATGAAGCTCTCAAGAAAGCCGCAAAACTTTTTTTATGGTCTTTTAGTAGAGGTTTTCTCTTTTGCAAAAAAGGCAATCTCTTTTTTTATATATGTATAAATCCGATAAAAAACATTAAAAAATTAAACATAAGCCTATATTATAAATGGTATGATTTTGATAATGTTTTTTGGGATATCCTGGATCTGCAAGAAAACAAAAAGAGACCTTTAAGCTTTCATGCAGCAGGCGCATGGACAATGCCGGGAATGATTATATTTAAACAAAATATTGATGATTGCAATTGGGAGAGTTTCGATTTTTTAGCCCAAATTTTTGAAATCGTCAAAAAAACAAATAACATATCAGATGATATTGCTAGCAAAATAAAAAATATAGATGAGAATATACTGTATGTCAGAAAATTATTCGAGCAATTAACGGCGACTTTTCCTAAGGCCACAATAAATATTGACAAAGAAGAACTGATTACTAAAATAATAAAAAAAGAATATGCCTCAGCAAAAAATATAATTGAAACTCGTTTGGCAGAAAATGATTCCGGAGGATTTATTTCAAAAGGCAGAAACTTTTACCAAATGGCGCAGGAGTTCTTGGCTAAGCAAGAAGTGAGTCAATAAAACAAAGTTTTCTTCAAAAAAGAAGTGGGGGAGGTATTAAATGGGCAAAATATTGGCAATAATAATAGTAGTCTTTTTTATTTGCGGAAGTCTCTTTTTATATATAACTAAAAATTCTGAAAAATCAGCAAAGGTATTTAGTCCCAACTACATCAATAAAATTTGGAGAGAAGATCACCAGGTTGCAATTAAACTTGCAGATCAAGAACTTATAAAACATTTTCCAGACAAGAAAAATTTTGGGATAGAATACAAGGTCGAACAGGTTCTAAGAGAGGAGAATCCCTCTATTTATGAGGTTGTATACAACTTACCAATGGGGCCAACGGATCAAAGGATAGTGATTGTAGTTGATATTATTGATGGAAAGGTCATGAGCTACACCAAGCATCATGAATAAAAAATTTTGATGCTTTTATAAACAAGAAACCCGCTAAAGGCAAAGAAAAAAAGGCTAAATAAAATTTTTTCGGAAATTATAACCCAAAATAAAACTGGAGTTTTGTTTTTATAATATGGATGAGGGTTTGGTTTTTTATACATAGCATAGGCAACTCCCGTTTTATATTCTTTAAATGCCAATGAGCCAACATAACCTCCAAGCGCTATAAAAAAAGAGATTAAGATATAAAATACAATAAATGCTGTGATTCTTGTTATGCTCATATATTTTTAAGAAACAACCACGGGCTTACGCCCATGGTATTTTAACTAAATTCAAGCTTCGCTTGCCCGCTATCTGTTTTCCCCTGCAACTCTATATATTTTCTTATCGTTTCTTCGTTTACCCCCACCATACTCACAAAATACCCGTCTGACCATATCCCTTAATTCCCCCAGTATACCTTCTTTAAAAAATCAAATTTCTTTTTCATCTCTCGCTCAGTATTTGCTTTGATTATTCCTATTACTTTTCCTATTGCCATCTTAGGCGGAATTGACACTAACATATGAACATGATCTTTATCGCCATTAACTTTTTCAATGTCGATTGCGGGATAATATTCTGGAACTCTTTTCAATATATCTCTTAAGTATTCCAATGTCCCTTCATTAAATATCTTCCTTCGATATTTACTTACTATCACTATATGATATTGTGCGTAATATACACAATGTCCTTGGCTCCTGTATTCCATTCTTCATATATTACCACCCCAAACAGACAGAGGGAACTCTTTATCCCTCGAGCTTACGCTCGGGGTATTTCGGTTGTCCAATAAAACCAAGAAAGGTTAGCTTGTTTTAATATACTTCCGGCACCAAGAAACACAAAACTACATCCATATTCTTTTTTAAACTGCTTAATTGCAGTTTTTCCGGTACAATGACAAGCACCTACACAAACAATTCCCATTTTTTTGAATTTGGAAATAATTTCTGAAATTTCAATAGAACTTTTTTTTGCCAAATGAAACCCGCCAAAAACAGCAAAAATCTTTTTATTGATTTTTTTTATCACACTATCAAGCATTGAAATTATTCCAGGATGAGCACAACCTGTTAAAACAATTAGCCCTTTTGGGGTATCAACAATCAAACACTCCTCTTTTATCTCTTCGCCTAATTCTCCACTGCTGTATATATTTTTAGCAATCTTGGTAAAAGCTTTTATCCTAAAACATTTCGCTCCACAAGCTTCAACTTCATTAGCATAAGTCTTAGAGCAGGCTGATGGGAGATAAACTTTAACTTTGTGGTTCTTGCTTAAAAACCCAAACAACCCGCCAATATGATCCCAATGGTTATGGGAAATAAAAACATCTGTAACTTCTTTGGGATCGCTTTTCATGGCTTTCATATTTGACAAAAGCAAATCCGCTTTTCCACCCGTATCAAAAAGGATATTTCTTCCTCCATAACTTACAAAGGCTGAAAATCCCCATGCAGAGATTATCTCTTTTTGAAAAGAACTATTATCATAAAAAATCTTTATTTTTAAAATATCCATAATTATTTTTTCTATAAACGCAAAAGATACTCAGCTATAGCCTTGTATAAAGTACTGACTGCTAGAATAGAACAATGTAAATGCCCTTCCTGTACATTTTCCAATTTTTCAATCACCTCTCCAGCTGAAATAAGCAGTGCCTCTTTTACTGTTTTGTTCAAAGCCAGATTAGCCGCCATTGCGGCGCAAGCCTTGGTTGTTTTACAGCCTTCGGTATAATATTTTACTTCAATTATTTTATCGTTTTCTATATGCAAATAAAATTCCATAATCTCTCCGCATAATCCTTTTATATACGAAGAACTGGTAGGATCATTCATACGACCATAAAATTTTTCATCATTATTCACTCCTATGCCTCCTTATAAAAATATAATTAGAATCTTGGCTCTAATTATATCTCTTAAAAACCTTTCTCTAAAATGGCTTTGGTTTGTTTTTATCAAAAATCATTTTATTTTAATTGTTCCCATATTTTTACAAGTTCTTTTTTGACAGACCCTGTAATATACTCCACAATGGGTTTTCCAGCAACCATTGATTCGACGACTTGTTTGTCAAAAATGATTTCCCCGACAACAGGAATATTTTGAAGAGTGCAAAAATTTTCAATTTTATAAGTCATATCCAGATTAAGGTCATATTTATTTATTACCATTTTGACAGGAACATTAAAATGCCGCGCCACAGCTATTACCCTTTGGGCATCGTGAAGGCCTGAAAGGGTTGGTTCTGTAACGATAAGAGCAGAGTTAACTCCAGTTAAAGAGGCAATTACAGGACAGCCTATTCCCGGAGGCCCATCTATGATTATGTAGTCTAAATTATATTGTTTGGCTAAATCTCTGCCTGCCTGTCTGATTTTTGCCACAAGCTTTCCGGAATTTTCTTCGGCAATACCAAGTTTTGCATGTACAAAATGACCATATTTAGTTTCTGATATAAACCATTCTCCCGAAATATTATATTTCATCTGTATCGCATTAAACGGACAAATATGACTGCATAAAGAACAACCTTCGCAAGAATAAGGTTCAATGCTATAGTCCGGTTTTATCGCTTTAAATCTGCAAAACTTGATACATTTACCACATTTCAGACAAAGACGCGGATCAATAAAAGCTGTTTTCCCGCTTCTAAACTCATGGGTTTCTTTTATTTTGGGGTTAAGCAAAAGGTGTAAGTCTGCGGCGTCAACATCGCAATCAACCATAATTTTATTTCGCGCTAAAGCAGCAAGCGATCCCGTGACAACCGTTTTGCCTGTTCCCCCTTTTCCGCTTATTACAACTATTTGTTTCATAATTATTTTCCTTAAAAATATTGTTTAACTTTTACAACATTAATATTTTTTCAATAAGTTCTGTAGCCTTTTTAACAGTTTGAAAACATTTTATTTTTTCCATCATTCTTATTTCTTTGCAAGTAAGAAACTTGGCATACGCAATAAATTCATTGTTAAATTTTTCTGCTTTCGCTTTGCTGACTTTTCCCAAAATACAATGCGCCGCATAAACACTGCCGCAATAACCTTGTGGAGCTTTGCCAAAACCGCAATTCTTTAAATCAAAAAAATCTTCTTCAGAAAAAAACCCATTATTTATAAAAACAGCGGCTACCGATTGAGCACAATTTAGCCGTTTTTTTCCGTTACGACCAAAAAAATTATCTATAGCTTCATCGCTCTTCATGTGCTTTTATTCTTGCCATTTATAATAGATGTTATTTCTTCAAAAACTTTTTTAAATTTTTGTTTATATTCCGGCAACATTTCAACAATTGTTTTTCCGTTTGAATATGCTTCTGCTATCTCTTTTTTAAAAGGTATCTTCATTAAAATTGGAATCTTTTCTAAAATACAATATTCTTCAGTTTTATTATTTCCAAGATCCGAACGATTAATAATTACACCAAAAGCAATTTTAAGTTTGCGAACCGTTTCAACCGCTAAAACCAAATCGTTAAGCCCAAAAGGGGTAGGCTCTGTAACAAGCAGACAATAATCACTCCCTTTAATTGCCGTAATTACAGGGCAAGAAGTTCCGGGGGGAGCATCAATAATAACTATTTTACCAGGGTCGACACAATCTTTAACCTGGCGAATAAGAGGAGGAGACATTGCTTCTCCAAGATTAAGACAGCCTTTTACAAACTGTAATGTGTCTTTTTCCCCAAATTCAATTACACCTATCTCTTTTTTTATTTCTTTTATAGCCTGCCTGGGACAAAGAACACTACAAGCTCCACAACTATGGCAAAGATTAGGAAAAACCAAAACCTTATCTTTTGCGACAACAATCGCGTTATATTCGCAAATCTGTCCGCACTTACCGCAATAGTTGCACTTTGTTTCATCTATTTGAGGAACCAATACAAACGCTTTTTTTGATGTTTTTATGTTTGGTTTTATAAAAAGATGAGCGTTTGGCTCTTCCACATCGCAATCCAAAAGCTGGACATTGCTAAGCGACAAAGCAAGATTAACAGCCACGGTTGTTTTGCCTGTCCCCCCTTTGCCTGAAGCTATAGAAATAATCATTTTATTCTATTTGCCACATAAATTTTCTGATGGTGTCCATCATAGGATTTTACAGAAAAACCATGCTCTTTCAAATACGCCCCAACGATTGAAAAATCACCGCACTGTTCTTTATGTGTTCGCCCTTCTTGCTTATGAACTTTTCTTACTATATTAAACCCTTCCTGATTAAAATCGGAAATTACCAGTTTGCTTTTACAAACCCTGATCATTTCAGAAAGAACGGCAAATGGTTCTTCAAAATGATGAAAAGCATTAACAGAAACAACCAAACCAAAATACAAGTCTTTATAAGGTAGTTTCCCTGCATCACAAGCCACAAAATGAATTTTGTGCAATATTTCAAAAAACCGCGCATTTAATTGCGCTGCTTTTTGTTCATCCTTAGAAATATCGATAGTAATAACATCAGCATATTTTGCCAAAAGTACAGTCATATGCCCTTTGCCAGTACCAACTTCAAGAACCGGATTATAAATTGGCAGACATTTTTCTAATATAAAATTACGGCTGACATCTTGATCATAGCCATAACGTTTAAAAATCAACTTTCGTTCCAATATTTTCTTTTGATTTGAATCAATTTGTTGTTGATCAACCACCATTTTAATACTCCTTTGGCTTGTAATTTAATATCTCTTTTTATTTTTTAATGAGTCCAATCAATTATTATTATGTTTGAATTTAATTTTTTAATAAAACTCTCTTTAATCTTTTCAAAATTCGGACAAACAAAACCAATCGGATGCCCTTTACTTATACATGAAGCAATAACAATTATTTCTGCTCCTCTTTCAACCATCATTTTCGCTCTCGAAACAGCCTTCTTCCCAGGACACCCGCCACAAGAAACAAAACCAACAATCTCGCATGAACCTATATCAGAAAATGCCATTTCTCCATTAGCAGCAATTTTAAAATCGGTAGTCCCAGGACACATATCTTCAGTTTGTTGGCATCTAATAATTCCAATCTTTTTTTTCATAGCTTATTTATCCCTTTTTATTTTTTAAGTAGCCATAACCAAAAGATCCTCGACCTCTTCATTTAACCTGTTTTCATCCATAACGCCAGCAATTCTGCCAATTTCCTTGCCTTTAGAAAACATAACTATGGAAGGAATACTCATAATTTGATATTTGTCAGCTAATTCTTTATTCTCTTCTGAATTTAATTTGACAATTTTTAAACGGTCTTTAAACTTATCCGCCGATTTTTCCAGAAGCGGAGCAATCATTTTGCATGGAACACACCATGGCGCCCAAAAATCAACCAAAACTGGGATAGAAGATTCTAAAACTTCCGTCGTAAATGTTTGATTAGAGATAGATGTAATTTCACTCATTTTATTAAGTCTCCCTGTCCAAAATGAGAAGAAACAGAAGGCCCTGTCATTTCATTAAGCTTCCCTGCTTTAAAGTCGGCAATTGTTGAACGAATAGTACCATTTGCTCCAGTAAAAACTTTAATTTTTAATGCAGAAAGTGTTTGAAAAGCATTTGGACCTACATTGCCGGTTGCAACAAGTGAAACACCTTGGCTGGATACAAACTGAGAAGACTGAATACCGGCTCCGCCTGTCGCATCAATATTAGGATTAGCCAAAGCCTTAAACTCCAAGGTTTCCGTATCAACAAACATAAAATAGGCACAACGACCAAATCTTGGATCAACGGCAGAATCTAAGTTATCGCCTGTTGAAGTTATACAAATTTTCATATTAAAGCCTCCTCAATGACACTCATCCCCTTTGCCATGATCCAAGCAAGGATCAATCCCACCTAAAGAATCTTTCATCAAATTATCAAGCGCTGTTTGTACTTTTCCGGAACAACCAAATACTTTTACAGCTGCACTTAAAAACTTTTGCTGTGCCCCCATACCCATGCCACCTGCAATAACATGCGTTACATTGTGTTTTAGTATTTCATCAACGGCAACGCAACCGCCTCCTCCATGTTGAGCAAGATTGGGTACAATATTTATGTTTATTATTTTCTTTTTATCATTATCAATATCTGCAATAAGAAAATATTTGCATTGGCCAAAATGAGCACACACATCGCCATTCAAACCCTTTTCATCCTCTAACACAACTCCAACTTTCATCTTATTTTTTCTCCTTTTTTATTTCAGAAATACGGCTATTTATAGTCGCCAACTCCGCTTCTAATTCTTCAAGTTCCTCTTTTGCGCTATATGATGAAGGTGCGAAAAAGTTCCTAAAAGCGCCAAAAGCTCTGCCTGAAAAACGACGTCCACGAGCAACACATCCTCCTCGACCCCATCCTGTCCCTGCCCCTTGTCCCCAAGGTCCTGTTCCATCTCCTCCTGGCATAACTATTCCCCTCCTTTATATATTTCCCGATTAAAAAAAGAGCATTAACAGTTTCCCTTTTTTCCACCTTTCTTTTTCCCTATTCCCTTTCCAGAAGCTCTTCCTTTCCCTTTTCCTCTTCCGTCCCTTGGCCCTTTTGAGCCGCTCCTTGGCCCTGTCCCATCTTTTTTAGGCATAATAATTCACCTCCTTTTTTACTTATTTCCAACCATGTCTGCAATTTCCTCTTTTAGTAAAAACAATATGTTCCCCACCCTCAATTCTTAAAGCTTTTGATAATGTAATTGCTTCTATAACTTTTTTTCTTCCGGAATAAAGAAGCCTCTGGACAGTTCCTCTGGAAATGTTCATCTTGCCAGCCGCTTCTTCCTGCTCAAGCCCTTCAAAATCACAAAGCCTCATAGCCTCAAGCTCATCTTGTCCAAGGCTAATAATTTCTAAAGATGACAAAGGAATTGCCCTTGGCTTATAAAAAGTGTCGCCTGTAAACGGGCTACAAAATCTTCCTTTTCTTGGTCTGGGTGTCATAGAAAACAAGCCTCTTGATATTTAAGCCTAAAACTCAATATGTGCATATGCACATTATACAACAAGACATTAATAATTGTCAATTATTAATTGTAAAATCGGTTACAAGCCTCTTTTCATCCACTCCTGAGGCACGCTATCGCTTAGAATGCGGGGTTTTCTCGTATACATTGCGGCAGATATAAAAGCGGTAATCGGAATGCAAATGACCAGACCAATACTTCCGGCAAACGCCCTTACAACTTCTTCGGCTATCATTTCAAGATTTAATATTTTGGTTAAAGAAATATTATTCATTACAAGCAAAAGCAGCAAAGGAAGAGCCGACCCTGTATATGCCAAAATCAAAGTATTGGACATTGTCCCCATGGTATCTCTTCCAACATTCATTCCTGCATTAAACAAATTTTTAAAATTAGCTTCAGGGTGGACTTTGCGTACTTCATCAATTGCAGAGGCGATTGACATGCTTGTATCCATTACAGCTCCAAGCGCTCCAATCAAGATACTTCCAAAAAGCAGTCCTTCATAGTCTATTTTCAAATTCATGGAGTATAGCAAGATTTTTGATTCTTCAGAGCTCAAGCCTGTTAAATAAGCCATTTTGCCAACAACATATGCAATAATCCCCGCCATAGTAACTCCAAATATTGTTCCCATTGTCGCACTTAAACCTTTTGTGTTTCTGCCTGCAATAATAATAAAAACAATAAAAGAAACAACTGCTGAAATAAGGACCGAAATCCAAAGCGGACTGTACCCTAAAAATGTAAGAGGAAAAAGAACAAAAAATATTATACTAATAGTGAGAATTAGACTAAATAACGACTTGAGCCCTTTTAGCCCTCCAAGAATAACAAGCAGCGCCATATACAAAAAAGCCAGCAAATAGATTGGCACATCACGAACATAATCGGCCACATGAAAGATAGGTTCTCCGTTGGAGCTTTCCGCCAAAGATGGCTCTTCATCTGCATACAAAACAACCCTATCGCCTTTTTTAAGAACCATATCTCTACCCATCATAGAACCGGAAGAAGCATGTTCAATACTTAAAACTTTACCTTTATTTTTACCGCTGGTTATCTTAATAGTTATATTTTGCAGAGCCTGTTTGTATTCCACCCCTAAATCTCCTGGGCTTTCTGTTTGCACCTCTAAAACTTTACCTTTGACATAATTTTCTTTTGTAAGAGGCAAAGCAAAAGAAGCAAACATTAAAAAAATTGATGCTAAAATAATTATCTTAAAATTTTTATTAATATATTTCATCCTCCCTAACATGGAATGCGCGTTTGAAGTAAATATCCCTTTTCATTCATATATATTAAAATTCGGATTGAAATGGCAAAACCTTTAAATAGTTTTTATTTCCAAAGCACCATCTCACAAACCATCATATTGTCGCCACCATGTAAGGCTCCACTCAATATAATTATTAACAGGAATATGCCATCGGCAGAAAGATTCTTTTCCATCTTTTAGCCATCGAGGAGCAAGCTGACTGCTTAACACATTAGGCTTCCCAAGTCTTTTTTGTAATTCATCAAAAGACATTTTATGTTTTATCTCTTGTGGCAACTTACCTTTCTCTGGCTTTTTGGTAAACTGTTAATTTCTCAAAATCAAACATAAAGAATTGTATGTTTTATATGCCTTACGCTAACGACTAGACTTAAATGGAGGAGAGGGGAATCGAACCCCCGTCCGAAAAGGAAGCTGTATAAGTTACTACGAGCGTAGCTTCTATTTAATTGTCCTTTGAGGTTGTCTCAAAGCGAAGACTTCTCAAAGTAATCCCGATCTTTAGTTTCCCCAACTAACCGTCAGAAAAGATTAATTGAGTATCCGATAATATAACACTAGGCCCCGCCCCTATCGGCAAAAACGGCTAGTGTGCTCTTTAGCTTAAGCTTGGAGCAAGAATCCCTGAAGCTACTGGAAGTCTGGAAGCATATTCTCCAGCAACCATCTTCACCTTATCAAAGAATTCTTCTACAGTGTTACCTGCGTTTATAAATTTGCCACCATATTTTACGAGGGCAGATGACATCCTCGGCTCGCAACCTATACCCCAATCCTCACCGTCAAAACCTTTACTCCCCCGGGTTGTGTAGTTAGTAGTTTGTAATTAGTAGTTTGTCCACCCTGCCCCCCCACACCCCCACCAAATACCAATTACAATTGCCAACTACAAATTACTATCCCTTATACTCTTGAATAGATTCTTTGATGGCGCCTAAAAATTCGCCTACTTGTTCTTCCGAAAGTTCCTGCTCAAGCATCTTTCCAAACTCTTCCCACGCATCCGCTTCTTCCATAAGCTCTTCGTTCTCTTTAATCGCTTTAAGCACAGCATCAATCTCTTTTTGCAGCTTGCGATTTGCTTCTTCCATGGCAGATTGCGGATCCTTAAGCCCCGTCTCTTTTATCGCACTTTCTACTATCTTCTTAAAATCTAAATTCTTTAAATCCTTCTCTTTTGCCTCAAGGGTCAAAGCCGCCATTCTTGTTGCAATGGCCTGCGCATCATACTCGGGCCCACGGGCAAACCCTTCTTTAGGAGTCGGAGTACTCTTCATGTTCTCGGGCTTTGTCTCCTGAGTCTTAACGCTATCTCCATGTGTAACGGGCGGCGGAATAGGAGGCTTCCCTGCTCCATCTCCTGGGATTCTAACCATAAAAAACTCCCCCTCTTTTTCTATGTAATATTCTTATCGTTTTCAAATTCCTTAAACTTGCCTCGCCCCGCTATCACCTCATATGAAAGCCCCTGGGCTAAAAGCCTCAATTTTTCAAGTTGTTCCTTTGTTAAATTCTTCTTATTGGATGTTTGATCAAAAGCCAACCGCTCTATCTCTTGTTTGATAAGCTCTTGTGTTTCATCGACAAGATCTTTAACTTTATAAGTTTTCCCGCTCCCCGGACTTCTTGAATTTATTTTTATCATCGGTTCCCCTTCAGCGCTCTTTCTATCTCTTTATCTGCGCTTTTCTTAACCAATTTCTCCCTCTTCTCATACTTCTTTTTAGCTTTCGCCAAGGCTATTTCAACCTTTGCCCAATCACCCGAAAAATACATTTTTAAAGGAATAAGAGTCAGCCCTTTTTCCGAAACTTTCCCTATTGCCTTTTTTAATTCTTGTTTGGATAATAACAGCTTTCTGTTTCTATAAGGGTCTATCTTTTCACTGGCTCTTTCGTAAGGACTAATGTGCGTATTATAGAGCCAAATTTCTCCCGATTCAACCCTCGCAAAACTATCTTTTAAATTAACTCTTCCAAGCCGCAAAGATTTAACTTCCGCCCCCTTTAAAATAATTCCCGCAGTTAGAGTATCAAGAATATGATATTCATGTCGAGCCATGCGATTTTCAGCTATAATCTTATAAAATTTCACCATTTTAAGTCCTCATTATATAACAAGCTATTCCGACATGCTATAATAAAAAGTATATTCGCTTAATTATCCCTTAAATAGGAAATTGTTCGAAATAAGGGGAAAAAAATCAAATGGAAAAAAGCTATGATATAGCAATTTTGGGGGGTGGGCCGGGCGGATACATTGCAGCTATTAGAGCCTCACAGCTTGGAGCAAAGGTCTGCCTGATTGAAAAAGATAAGGTCGGAGGGACATGCTTGAATTACGGTTGCATCCCCACAAAAGCTCTTCTTGCTTGTACATCCCTTTACGACAAAACAAGAAAACTGGATCAGTTTGGCATTTCGGCAGAAAATATATCTATCGATTTCGGCAAAGTAATAGAAAGAAAAAACAAAATAATTGAAAAATTGGTTCAAGGGGTCGAATTTTTATTAAAGAAGAATGGAATCAATGTTATTTATGGAAATGGTTCTGTTGGGGCACAGGATTCTGTCCCCCGACAGATTGTAACAGTTAACGAACAACAGATTTCCGCCTCAAAAATTATTTTAGCAACAGGCTCATCCCCCATATGTCTGCCCAACATAGAATTTAACGGGGAATGTTTCATGTCAAGCAATGATCTTTTGTCCAACTCTCATGTCCCTGAAAAGCTTGATATTGTTGGGGGAGGAGTTATAGGACTTCACTTTGCTTTCATCTTCAACTCCCTCGGAACAAACGTCACAATTTATGAGGCCCTTCCTGAAATACTCCCCGGGATTGACGATGAAGCGATCGCTTTGATAAAAAGAATTTTAGCAAGAAGAAAGATAACCGTTAAAACAGGCATTAAGTTTACAAAAGAACTTTCGTGTGGCAAAACTTTAATCTGCGTCGGGAGAAACCCAAATCTTGAGCCTATAAAAAATCTCAATTTTAAAACCGAAGGGAAGAGCCTTTGGGTAAATGAAAAGATGGAGACAAGCATCCCTGGAATTTATGCAATTGGAGACCTTGTAAGTAAAAAGATGTTTGCACATGTCGCAAGTGAACAAGGGGTGGTTGCGGCTGAAAATGCAATGGGAGGGAACAAAACATTCAACTATGACTGCATCCCTTATACCATATATACAAACCCTGAAATTGCAGGAGTCGGACTTACTGAAAAAGAGGCAAAAGAAAAATCAAGCAATATAAAAGTCGGGAAGTTTCCTTTTGCGGCGCTTGGAATTGCACAGGCAATGGGTGATATTGAGGGCTTTATAAAAGTGGTCGCAGATGAAAATGAAAAAATTCTAGGCGTTCACATTATCGGGCCCGAAGCAAATACGATAATCGGAGCTGCGGCAATCGCACTTAAAAACAGGCTAACAGCGGATCAACTTGCAAATACAATTCAAGCACACCCCAGTTTCCCCGAAGGATTGCAGGAAGCAACACTTGCCTCACTACAAAAGAGTTTACATTCTATAAACTAGAATCAAGCCCTATATCATGTCCTGCATGGTCTTATATAAATGAAAATAATCGCTGTTAGGATCGATGTTACGCGTTACAACTTTTAACGTCTCAGGATTGACTAGGTCTCTATAATCAATGCTGTATAAGCCCATATTGTTTGTCCCATCAGGCGCATCATGAACAGAAATCATCCTCCCAAACTGTCCGTTGGCAATAAGACTGAAAAGCCCAAGCCCTATTTGAGCTGTTAATGCCTGATCAAAAGCACAAGGAGGAACCTGTCTTAACTGGTGGCCCATTTCATGTGCTTTAAATTCTTTTTTATGCCCTGTCTTAGCACGATATTTTTCTGCACAGAATTTAGCAATCGCTTCTTCTAAATGCAAAGTTAAAAACAAAGTATGCCCATGCTCATCTTTGTTTGCGTCCTGCTTCATTGCTTTAGGAAGCCTATCAATCAATCCTTCGGCAAGGCATACAACCCCACCTCCAATCCCCCGATCTTCTCTTTTAATAACAACATCTACGACCTCTTCTACAAACCTATGAAGATCAAATTCCCCAGCCCCTAATTCTTCAGGAATACATGCCTTAGCAACTTTTCCGCTCATAACAGTTCCGGCGGTAATCCATCCTGCATTTCTCCCCATCATTTTAAGTACATGATAAACATCTGTCGCAATCCCATCATTGTAAAAACCATCAATTCCAACGCCTGCAGCATCCACCGCAGAAAAATATCCATAAGTCCAGGGGATTCCAGGAACATCGTTATCAATGGTCTTAGGGCCATGCACAGTCCCTCTAAAAAGGCGATCAGCCCTCCTCAACATAGCCAAAAGGTTTATAAAGTTAGATGTCTTTAAGGTGTCATCCCCTCCGAGCGTACTAAGGACACCAATTCGTAAAGATTCAAAAACATCCAAAACTTTATTAAGTCCTGCTGTTTTTTGGGGATCGTCAAGATCAGCAGGACATTTTATCTCCAATTCATCAGACAATTTTCCGGGGTTTGCTCTTGAAGATTTAAAAAGAAGGGCATTTTCAATCATCCCTCGCCTAATAAGCCCTTCTTCCGCACTAACAAAATGGATGTTTTGACTTAATCGATCAATTTCAACGTTTAAGGGGTTTTGAAATCCATTAAAAAATGCTATCACAGGAACTCCACACCTAAGAAACTGCCTGGCAGCAACAGAAAAAATTCTGTTTCCTCCTGAAGCTGGCCCACCCGAATGAGCAAAAGCCACCGTTAAATTTCTTTCTTTCATCTCCTTGATAAATGAACTATTAATTGTTCCTCTCTCTATAGGTATAATTTGCATAATGTTTCCCCTTTCTAAAAAATTAAATTTTATCTTCTTCGGAATCGATTCTAAAAAATTTCAGATTATTTTTATAATACATCAAAAAACAAAAAAAATTAAGCGTTTGAAAATCTTTTAAATTTCTGAGTATAATCCGCATATGCGCATCGCAATATTTGCGGATTCATATAAGCCTTATATCTCAGGAGTTTCTTGTTCTATTGACACATTAGTTAGGGAATTAAAAACCCTTGGCCATACTGTTTATATCTTTGCTCCATCATATCCAGGCCACAAAGAGCGTGATCCCAATATCTTTCGATTCCCCTCTCTCCCCACAGGTTACCCGAAATTCAGATTCGCAATCCCTTTTGTAAAAAATTTTCCACAAGTTGACATAATACATACCCATTCTCCGTTCCAAGCAGGACTGCTTGCGAGATTTCTGGCAGGAAGAAATGATCTTCCACTGGTCTACACGTTTCATACCCTCTTTACAAAATACCTCCACTATGCAAATTTTCTCCCCAAAAGATTTGCAAAAATGTCAATAGTTGCCTACTTGCAATCCTTTTGTAAAAGGGCGGATTTGATAATTGCCCCTTCAATGATGTCAAAAAGAGTTTTAAAAAAATGGGGGATAACCGCAAGATGCGAAATTGTGCCAAGCGGAGTTGCTTTTATAAATTTTAAAGGGAATGAATTTCAATCGCTAAAGGCGGAAGCACGCAGTTTATTAAAAATCCCAAACGAAGCAAAAGTTCTTTTAACTGTTTCAAGGATTTCAAAGGAAAAAAATATCTCATTTATAATTGAAGCTTTCGAAAAATTAAACAGAGAAGACTCTCATCTTGTTGTTATCGGAAATGGGCCGCTCCTCCCTGAGTTAAAAAACAAAAAGAGAAAAAATATAATCTGGGCCGGCGAATTTTCACATGAAGAACTTGCAAAGCTGTATTATGCGGGAGATGTTTTTGTTTTTGCTTCGACAACAGAGACTCAAGGGCTTGTCCTTGCCGAAGCAAAAGGGGCGGGATTGCCGGTGATAGCCCTTTTTGCCGGGGGGCTGGCAGATACGGTAAGGTCAGGAATCGACGGTTATTTGACATCCCGCAACATCTTAGCTTTTAACGAACATATAAACAGGCTTTTAAATGATGAGGGGTTAAGAAAGGCCATGGGAAGCGAGGCAAAGCGCGACGCGCAAGAAAGATTTTCCGCCCCCCATATTGCAAAACAGATTGAAAGCCTCTATAATTCCCTCTTGAGGTGACACAATGCCAAGACAAGGTCAAGGTTTCAAGGGATCAAGGTTTCAAGGGATCAAGGTTTCAAGTTATAAACATTTTTCTTTTAGCCTTTTTGTTTTAACCTTGCTTATTTGGCTTTTTGGTAACGGCGCATTTGCTTATTTCCCCTCCCCCGCCTTATCCGGCGCGTCAGGGCTGACAAGAATTCCGGATGCAACAGTAATCCCTTATAAGAATTGGAACATTGCCGCAGATTATGGGACAAAAACCGACAGTGCCGGAGTAAGCAAAACTACTTTTTCTTACAAATCCTCTCTTGGCGCTTTCTATAACATGGAACTGGGATTTATCGGGCAATTAGATGAAACAACCCAGCAATTAAAAGATGGAGTATACATAAATCTAAAATACAGCCCTTCGCTGGGAGATGGAACAGACCCCCTCCTTCTTGCTATTGGAGTAGAAAATCTTGCAAGCAAAAACGATACGGCTGTTTATATGGTTGCGACAAAACCTTTAATGCAAGGGCCTTTTTTATCTTTTGGATTTATGGCTGATTTCATAGAAGGGAAGTTCAGGCCGATGGGAATGGCGGGGATTGATATTCCGACGGGCTCTCTCTCTATTTTAGCAGACACTTTTTTAGGGGAAAAAGTCTTTCAGGTAAATGCTGGGGTAAGATTTAGGATTCTCCCAACTTTTACATTAGAAGGACGGGCCATTAACATTCTTGCGGGAGACGCGCAAGCAACCACACAAGCAAAAGACCCAAAACAAATTCTTGTCGGAATAAACTGGGTCAATCCTTTTTAAAAGACATTCACCCTTAATTTATATGTTATAATCTTTTTATGTCGGATAGCATTCTTCGTAAAATCGTAGATGAAATAGAAGAATATAAGCCAGGGAAAAATCCCGATACACAAGGAGTCATCAAGCTTGCCTCAAATGAAAACCCGTTCGGCCCATCGCCTAAAGCATTAAAAGCTATCGAGAAAGAGACAAAAAACCTTCAAATATATCCAGATCAAAAAGCAACTATCTTACGAGATGCTCTTTCAAAAAAATACGGTCTGAATAAAGATTTTTTTATAATAGGAAATGGCTCTGACGATATAATGCAAATTATCGGGGCAACGTTTCTCTCCCCGCAGGAAGAGGTCATAATTCCGGAAAAGACCTTCTCTGTTTATAGTCTTATTGCGAAAATTTTCGACGGCAAAATAGTCATATCAAAATTAAAAAGCAACGAAATTGATCTTGATGATATCACATCAAAAATCACCAACAAGACAAAAATAATTTTTATCGCCAACCCCAACAACCCGACAGGAACAATTTTTACAAAAGATAAATTTGAGAGTTTTTTAAAGAAAATTCCTGAGAAGATTTTGCTTGTCATAGATGAAGCGTATGCTGAATTTGTAGAATCTACGGACTATCCTGATACAATAGAACAGATAAAACAGGGGGGCCCTAATTTAATTGCTTTAAGAACATTTTCAAAATTTTATGGGCTTGCAGGGCTTAGAGTCGGTTATGGGGTCGGGGCAAAAGAATTAATCTCTCCAATGATGAAAGTGAAGATGCCATTTAACGTGAGCAGACTCGCACAAGCTGGCGCGGTCGCCGCGCTTAATGATCTGTTTTTTTTAGAAAAGACCTATCAAAACAATATTGCGGGTAAAAAATTTTTGTATGCAGGATTAGATGCCTTGGGTGTAAATTATAAGAAAACAGAGTCCAACTTTATTTTTGTGGATGTACAACAAGACGCGGACCCTCTCTTTCTAAAACTTATGGCGGAAAAAGTTATTATCAGGCCTTTGACCTCTTTCGGATTCCCTAAAGCTATAAGAATTTCGATTGGAACTCCGGAACAAAATAACAAGCTTCTAGAAGCCCTCAAAAATCTTATCTAAGATTTAATCCTAATCGGGGTTAATTATTCCACCCTTCAGGGCCAGAATCATTAGCCTTTTTAGGTTTAGGTTCTTCTTGTTGGATAGGGGTTCCTTGCAGTTGCGCGCGCGCAATTTCAGCAAGTTCCTGCCTAAAGGCCATTTTATCTTCTTTAGGAATATCAAGGTTAAGCATTTGCCAAATAGCATCTTTTGCTTCGTCATATTTGCCAAGCGCTAAATAAGTATTTTTCAGGCCCTCATATATCATCACTCCTATAAAAACATTACCTTGATAGAAGGTTAGCGCCTTTTTAAAAAGCTGTATTGCCCCTTCATAGTCTCTGGCAGAAAGAAAGTGGGCCGCCGTCCATTGTATTGCCTCTGCTTTTCTAATATCCGCGCAGTCTTGATTGCAAACCTCATCGCACAAAGCTGACGCCTCTTCCTTGGAAACCAATAGAATTAATAAAATCTTCGCGTCTACAAAATCAGGGGTTAGTTTCAAGCTTTCTCTCAAAGAGTTGAGTGCTTGCTCTTTTTCTCCATTATCAAAAAGCGCCTTGGCTTCCGCAAAATAATCGATACTCCTTGTGCGGTCAATGCAACGTACTATTTGATTATACTCAGTTAAAGGCTTATACTTTTCCCGGCGCATTTCAAAATCTCTATAAAGTTCCCTTCTTAATCGAAGAATATTTCTTGAGTCAGTAGCCCCTCCTGAATTAAATTCTTCCGTGGTGGAAGCGCTTAATGCTACCAATGTTGCTATTTTTATATCCTTTGTATGCCAAAGCAGCTTTAATGTCAGATCTTTATTCTCTTCAGACAACCCATCTATATGATTTGCCAAAAAGAGGACCCTTTCCAAGGCAGACATTTCAGAATAACTTACCCCTCCAGCTTCAGCATGAGCCAGGGCGCGCACTATGACGGGATCGCCCCAAACAGACTCTTTTACCAAAGAAATAGCTACAACCAGACCAAAAGGGAAATGGCTTGAATCAGCAATATCAATAAATACCCCTTTTGCCTGGATGGCCTGCAACATCCTTCCGTCAACAACCGAAGGAAAACGGGTTAATGATTGCAACACTGTAGCAAAAGATTTTGTTGCAACTTCTATTGATTTTTCCAGGAAAGCTCCACCATTTATTGCACGACAAATTTCCATGGCATTTTTCTGTAATGGATTCTCACGTTCTATCTCATTCACAGAGCCTGTAATGTTAGGGGCTTCACTTACCCTCCGTAAAGTCGCCGGTGGATTTCCTGGATTAAAAACATTTCGTATTGCTGACATAATTTTTCTCCTTCTTTTTTATTCAAAAGTTTTTTTCTGCTCTCTTTTTTATCGACAAAAGAAATAACAAATTTCACGCCGATTATTCTAATCGGGGTTCAAGATTTTTATGCTTTACCCAGAAAATAAAACGGGAGTGGGCTAAAGATAAAATCCTTGAAATTTTTCATACTTTAAAAAGATAACAAACTATACGGATGGATTAAGGAGAGGAATAAAACATGGCCCTTTTAACAAGCCCCACAAATCTTCTTAGGAATGGTTTAAATTTTACCAAGACCAGCTGGGGAAAGATTTATCGTAGCCCTTTAATACAAAACAACCTCCCGGCAACAATGCTTGGCGCTGCTAATAACGCGTTAATTGGCAGCTCAAGGGGGCTAAACAGCCACAAGATAGAAGGATTAGAAACTTTACTGGCAAGAACGCCCCTTATGCCGATAACTTATGCAGAAGCTGCTCCGTTAGCTGTTGAGGAAGAACTTGTTGCTGTTATAGAAGAAGAATTAACCCCCGCAGGAGAAAAAATAGAGCGTTTTGAGTCGTTGAGCGATGAGGACATAACTCCTTTAACTGAAGGAATTGAAGGGAATCAGGGATTATCTCTTTTAAGCGATACAACTATAGGGATAAAAATAGTAGGCCCGCCAACGGAAGGAACTTCAGCCTTTAATCTTTTGAGGATAATATATTCAAGCCCATATCAAGCAGCTGCTGTGCACAACAGAACAATTATGACCTTTTTGAGGGGAGCAGCCTTTAACAGAAGTTACCATAAATTGGATGAAAATTCTTTTGCACACAGACTAGTAGGCTATACAGTGGCCCCAGATGTTTTACCAGAAAATCCACCCATAATCGCAACAGGAGAACTTCAGCCGCAAAGCAGGGTAATAACATTTGTCCGATCACATATATTAGAGCTGATATCAAAAATGAACCAAAACCCTTCAAGCCTCAATAATGACAGATTTATGATATGCCTCTTATTTATATAATGAACCCCGATTATTCACCCCAGAATCAATAACTAACAAATTGTCAAACATTCCTCGAGCTATGAATAATCGGGGTTAACTGATTTATTTTTTTCTTTCAACCGAAATTGTACATTCGGTTAAAAGGGCCGCAACAGCGCCAACTGCAGCCAATACGGGAGCAAGGACTGCCCCAACAACGCCAAAGGTTAGAGGGAACCCTATAATAGTGTTGCCATCTTTATCCTTAATTGTTATTTTCCGAACATTCCCCTCTTTAATAAGCTCTTTTACTTTTTGCAGCAATAGTTCTCCCTGAACTTTTATCTCTTCTTTAATATCTTTTTTTTCATCTGTCATAAAATCTCTCCTTTTTTTAATTTTAGAAATATTGTACACTTATTTGCAACAATTACAAGCTTGCTTTTCTATGAAAACCAATTATTTTAAAAACAAAGTTATCATAATTACAGGGGCTTCTTCAGGGATAGGAAAAGAACTCGCATTATCTCTTGCAAAATACGGTGCCGCCCTCTCTCTTGCCGCCCGCAAAAAAGAGCTCATGCAAGAGATAATAAAACAATGCAGCCAGTCCGGGGGAGAAGCTATTTTCGTTCAGACAGACGTATCAAAAGAAGATCAATGTAAAACTTTAATAGAAAAAACTGTGTCTGTCTTTGGAAAAATCGATATTCTAATTAATAATGCCGGATTCGGAATACGCGGAGACTTTAACGAATTTGAGGATTTAAAATTGTTCAAGACTGTTATAGATGCCAATTTTTACGGGAGCGTGTTCTGCACAAGATTCGCCCTCCCATATCTTAAAAAAACAAAAGGACAAATAGTAGGAATATCAAGCATTCTTGGCAAGTTTGCAACAAAAGGGAACACAGCTTATTGTAGCAGTAAATTTGCAATGGCTGGATTTTTCGATTCTCTACGCCTGGAAATTCAGGATGATGGAATAGACATAACTATGATTTACCCGGGGCTTGTAATAACAGGTTTTGTCGAGAGGATGATTCAACTCGACGGGACATTAGTCGGAGAAGACGGGAAAAAATTTTATAACAACAAGATGATGTCAACAACAAGATGCGCAGAGATAATAATTAATGCCGTCAAAAAAAGAAAACGGCAGGTTGTTATGACCTGGTACGGAGTTCTTGGTGTTTGGATAAATTTAATCAGTCCCAAATTATCAGATTTTATCCTTAAAACCGTCAACAAAATTCATAGGATGAAACTCGGAAAAAGTATATAACTGTTAAATTCCACATAATGAAACTGATTTTCTTGCTTTTTATCTCCTTTTAATTCCGATTATCATAATGGGCTTGTTGCATAATAGCGGTTTTTGCAATTTGTCATCCCCGCGAAAGCGGGGAGCTACACGGGAATGACCATTATGCAACAGACCCATAATCATAGAGGTTAAATTTTACAATTTCAGAGAATGTAACTATTCAGTATTGCCAAACGGTAAAAGCCAAATAAAACAGCCCTCACCCAGTTTTTATGGGATTTAATTTGTTTTGTGCTTATGCGCCCTCTCCCTTTGGGCGAGGGATTGTTAAATATTCAATGATTTTTTAAAGTTTTGTTAAAATTATTCTTTTATCCTTTGCAATTTCTTTGTTTGAGAATCTTATTATTGTTATGCCTTTTGATTCTATTATTTCTTGTCTCAAATTATCATAATCTTTTCTTTTTAAATGTATATTTCCATCAATTTCAATGCCAAGTTTTATGGAATGACAATAAAAATCAAGGACAAAGCCTTCTATTACATGCTGTCTTCTGAATTTAAGGTTCATAAACTTTCTATTACGTAAAAATCCCCAAACAGTTTTTTCTAGTTCTGTTTGATTTTTTCTCAAAGCTCTTGCGAAATTTCTTTTAATTTCTCTCATAAAATTCTTAATGATTAAGTATAAATTATATATCTTATGAGTCAACCTCAATGCCCTCTACCTCTGGGAGAGGGCGAATATACTAGAAATATAGAATAAAGATATAGTTGGGTGAGGGAAAAATAGATAAATTTGGAAATACTGAATAGTTACCAGAGAATCAGTTTACCCTCATTCCATTCAATGATATAATTTGGTTTGAAGTAAGAATCAGTTTCTCTTCTTTGCCTCTAAAATCAAGCAAAGAGAAAGGATCCATTTATGGCTGTTCCGTTTTTTGACATAAAAAGGCAAATATCCTCTATTCGAAACGAGATAGACACGGCAATTTCAGAAGTTATAGACAACGGAGCTTTTATCCTTGGGCCCAAGGTTAAAGAACTCGAAGATTTTGCCGCAAAATATATTGGAGCAAAACATGCAATCGGCGTCGCATCAGGAACAGACGCGCTTATGCTCGCACTTAAAGCATTAAATATTAAAAAAGATGCCGAAGTAATCACGACGCCATTTACTTTTGTGGCAACGCTTGACGCCATAGAATTTTGCGGTGCAACTCCGGTCTTTGTCGATATAGATCCTGATACATTCAACATAGATACAAAAAAAATAGAAGCGGCTATTACCAAAAAGACCGAAGTAATCCTCCCTGTCCACCTTTACGGGCAGCCGGCAAACATGGAAGAGATGCTCTCTATTGCCAAAAAATACAACTTAAAAGTTGTTGAAGATGCAGCTCAAGCCATCGGGGCAAAATATAACAACAAATATGTAGGTTCGTTGGGAGAGGTCGGATGTTTTTCTTTCTTTCCGACAAAAAATTTAGGCTGTTTTGGCGACGGAGGACTCGTAACGACAAATTCTGATGAAATCGCAAAGATGTTAAGAATTTTAAAGGGTCATGGAAGCACAATTACTTATCACTACGATTTTGTCGGGCATAACAGTCGTCTCGATTCCATACAAGCCGCAATTTTACTTATAAGATTCAAATATTTAGAGGAATGGACAAATAAAAGAAGGGAAAATGCTAAACTATATAAGGAATTATTAAAAGATATAAAAGAAATCTCTCTCCCAAAAGAAGATCCAAAAATTTTTCACGTATACAACCAATTCACAATAAAAGTGGAAGCCAGGAATGAGCTTCTTGATTTCTTAAAAAGCAAAAATATCGGATGTGCCATTTACTACCCTCTCTCCCTTCATCTGCAAAATGCTTTTAAAAGCCTGGGTTTTAAAAATGGGGATTTCCCAATATCAGAAAAAACACAGGAATCGGTCATCTCCCTTCCAATTTTCCCTGAATTAACAAGGGAAGAGATTGAAGAAGTTGTTGATGGCATAAAAAAATTCTATGGCAAAAGTTAAAATAGGAATTGTCGGATGTGGGGTTATGGGCTCCTTTCATACAAAAACTGCCTCAGAGTTAAAAGAGGAAAAATTAATGGGAGTACACGATCCGATTGAAGAAAAAGCAAAAAGCACAGCGGAAAAATATGCAACAATTCCCCTCCCCTTCCTTGAAGAGCTTATGAAAAAAGTTGAAGCTTTAATTATTGCCTCACCAACCTCAACCCATTTCGAAATTGCAAAAAAAGCCCTAGAACAAGGGTTACATATACTGATAGAAAAGCCACTTACGCAAGATTCAACAAGAGGAGAAGAGCTTGTAAATCTTGCAAAGGCTAAAAATAAAGTTTTAGCCGTAGGAATGATCGAAAGATTCAATCCGGCTTTTTCAAAAGCTTTATCAATAGTAAAAAAAGAAAAAATTTTAGGGTTGGAAATTAAACGTTTTAGCCCTTTGCCTGAAAGGATCACAGATGCAAATGTAATTTGGGATGTAATGATCCACGATCTTGATCTTGCCGTGTTGCTTAGTAAAACAGAAGTAGATTCTATTAAAGCAACAGGAAAACGAGTAAAGACAAAAGCCTTAGATGAAGCAAATGCCACCCTTTACTTCAAAGATGGAATGATAGCAAAGATTAGCGCAAGTCGAGTAAAAGATCGAAAAGAAAGGATTATACAAATTACAACAGATAAAGCAATCTACGATGTAGACCTATTAAACAAAAAATTATATACAAGAAATTTTGACACTCTTATAGAAAAAACTGAAATAGAATTTAGGCTTGAAGACCAGCTAAAACTTGAACAAAAAGATTTTTGCTTATCTATTAGGAAAAATCGAAATCCAAGATGCTCTGGAAGAGAAGCATTATCAATAATAAAACTTACTGAGGAGGTAGAAAAACAATGCTCTTATCAATGACAGTATTTCTTGTCACTTTCACAATCATCGCGCTGGCCCATGAAGGAGGTCATTTCATTGCCGCCAAAAGAGCTGGAATGAATGTTAAAGAATTTGGAATAGGTTTTGGCCCAAAACTCTTTTCTAAAGAGATAAAAGGAACCACTTATTCGATAAACTTAATTCCTGTCTTGGCATATGTTAGTATCGCAGGGATGGATGACGTAAAAGGCTCCGATGAGTCAAATATTCCTGAAGAACAAAAATATTTCGCAAAACCTCCTTTTCAAAGATTTAAAATGGCTTTTATGGGACCGGCAATGAATATTTTTCTTGCTTTTATGACTTCATCTTTGATTTTTGGATTTGTCGGTATGCCAAAAGAATTATCGACACATATTGACCATATTCAACCCAATTCAATCGCAGAAAAAGCGGGACTAAAATACATGGATAAAATCATAGCAATAAACGGAGAAAAAATTACCCGAATGGAAGATGCAATAGAAACAATTCATAAAAACAATGGAAAAGAGCTAACGCTAAAAATCCAAAGAGGCGAAAAATTTTTAACAATCAAAGCCACTCCAAAATACGACAAGCAATTAAGGGTTGCTGTGTTGGGGTTCACCCCACTCCCTGTTTATGAAAGGGTAAATCCATTACAGGCGCTATATTATGGCGCACAGCAAACAATAGCAATGATCGTGTTAATGTTTCTGATTTTATGGAAACTACTAAGTGGAGCTGTATCTGTAAGAGATTTGGCAGGCCCTGTTGGAATTGCACAAATTACAGGACGATATGCAAGCTCAGGCGTTTTATCCTTTTTACATTTCTTTGCATTTTTAAATGTAAATATCGGATTTTTAAACCTGTTACCGCTTCCAGCATTAGATGGAGGACACATTGTTTTTGCCGCAATAGAAGGGATAACAAAAAAACGGGTTAGAGAAGATATTCAACAAAAAATTCATCAATGGGGATTAATTACTTTGTTAGCATTAATGGTAATTATTACAATAAATGATATTTTGAGATGGTTGAAATAGATGAACTCCGATTATCATAATCGGAACGGTTTCCTAAGATTTAAGGGGTAAAGAATACAAGGTGGGCTTGTTGCATAATAGCAATTTTTGCAATTTGTCATCCCCGCGAAAGCGGGGAGCTACACGGGAATGACCATTATGCAACAGACCCAAGGTTTAAGCAGGCAAGTCCTTGGCAAAGCGAACGCCAATATTCCTGTACTGACTTCCGGCTTTGGAGTAGTTTCGATAAAAAATCTCCAAGACCTCTCCACTGCAGTCGCACCACGAACCGCCTCGTACCACTGGAGCTTGGATATCACTGCTATAAAAATCACTCATCCATTGCCAAACAGTTCCTATTAACCCTAAGAAGCCTTCTCCTGTCTTTTGTAATTTAGTCACATCGCTTGTTCCGAGTCCTGATCCTATAACCGCAATGATCCTTTCGTGTGCATTATTAATAGGATATATATTGTCTGGGTATCTTTTCCCATCCGTGCCAGCCACAGCTCTCTCCCACTCTTTCTCTGTAGAAAGTCTTAATCCTAACAGGGAAGCTAATGCTGTTGTCTCTGTGTGACTAAGAAATACCATAGGAGAATTGGCCTTGCCCTCATCAGTCTCTTCAATAGAAACTGCAAGCGACTTTTCCAATCGAGCTTGTGGGTTTTCGATAATATCAGCTAGATCAGGCACTAATTCAATTATTTTTGCAAATTGTCCATTAGTAAGCGGCGTTTCAGCCAACTCGCATC
>Ga0208977_1000156_pt1 | contig 75871 bp, 48 predicted proteins | sample RifOxyA2_FD_184030 | JGI IMG/M metagenome (GOLD analysis project Ga0208977, IMG submission 184030) | Groundwater microbial communities from Rifle, Colorado - Rifle Oxygen_injection A2 (SPAdes) | ecosystem: Environmental > Aquatic > Deep subsurface > Groundwater | place: Rifle, Colorado, United...
TGTTTACAAATGCGTTTAAATGTGGTAAAAAAGAACAACTTCGGATAGGGTCAAAATTCAATGCAAATATAGGGTCAAATATGCATGCTAATTTACACCGAGATACTGGCACAAAAAATAACGGGTCCGAAATTGCTGAAACCAGTTAAAACTAGCTTCAAAAATTTAGAACCCGCTATTTGTGGACGGACAGACACCCTTAAAAAGGGTGAATTTGAAACTAAACTCCCCGGGTTGGACTCGAACCAACAGCCTAGCGGTTAACAGCCGCTCACTCCACCATTGAGCTACCGGGGAATCATAAAATCTATAAGAACATATTGTTGCTCAATGTTGGAGCTTGCTCCTCCTGCCGCCTCACCATCTCGGCGGCGTCGCTTTTCTTGTTCGTATTTATTCATCCGAACAGCGACCCATTGAGCTACCGGGGAATCATAAAATCTATAAGAACTGCGGAAATCATTATATCAAATTAATTGCGATTTTTTCAACAAAAATACCTTGTTCTTTTTATATAATCAATAACTCAGTTACTACCAATATTACACCTATTCCTGCCCAACGCCTTGAAATCTTGGCCTTATCAACCGAGTTTTCAGTGATGTACCGATTGTTTGAATTACCATATGCAATAGTACTTGCATATAGTAATGGTACAATATAGTCTAGTAATTCGGCATTAGCAGAAAAAGTTTGCCATTGACAATCGTCTAAAATACGTCTATAATATGTCTAATGAAAAACAGACCCGTTTCATTCAACCCGGCATATACCATAACACCAAAACTACTCAATCTAATCAAGAAGATATCTGCTGAAATAGCGCTTCTTAATACACGCCGGTTTACGGAAGTTGTCATGGTGGAATTTGAGAGGCACGCAAGGGAAATATCCGCTTTTTCATCCACAAGCATAGAGGGTAACCCTCTTCCGCTAACCGCCGTAAAACAGATCCTAAAAAATCTGCCGCAAAACATAACTGACAGCCAAAAAGAAGTTGTTAATTACAATGACGCGCTCGTAATGCTTAATGAACAATTAGAAAAGCAAAAAGCATTATCTATGAACTTGCCGTTAATACTGCGTATTCATGAAATTGTTGTTAAGGGATTGCTGTCAAAAGATAAGCGCGGGGCATTACGCAATGAACCCGTATTTGTCAATGACCCGCATCTGCGTAAAACAATATATTGGCCGCCGGATCATGGAGATGTACCAGTACTAATGAACGAACTTATCAATTTTGTGAAACAAAACGTCTCACGGCTTGATTCAATAGTGCTTGCAGGTATTTTTCACAAGCAGTTTGTTGTAATTCATCCGTTTATTGACGGCAACGGAAGGACGGTACGCCTTGCCACAAAGGTGCTTTTGGCCGGCATGGGGCTCAATACTTTTAACCTTTTTAGTTTTGAGAATTATTACAACAGGAATGTTACCCGGTATTTCCAAAACGTTGGTGTAACAGGCAATTATTATAATATTGCAAATAAATTGGATTTCACCGCATGGCTGGAATACTTTGCAGAAGGAATTTTAGATGAACTAAACCGGGTTTCAAAGGAACTGGACACGGCAGTGATTGACCCATCCAGTGAATTGAAAGAATATCATAAAGCAATGCTGGCGCACATAGAAAAAAAGGGATTCATAACTGACCGGGAATATGCCCGGATAACTGCCCGCGCCAGACCAACCCGTGCGCTTGATTTTAATAAAATGAGAACCCTGGGACACATAGAACGATTCGGCAAAGGCAAGGCAACCTATTACAAGCTAAAAAAGAATGAGTGAAAAACTGATTCTAATTTAGCTAAAAAAGCCCTGTAATTTCCAAAAATCAGCAATAAAATATATTCTAAGCACATTTAGCCCGGAGAGTTTGACCATACTCGTATCAAAACATATAGGTTTTTGATGTTCAAGATAACCCGATGTCAGGTAACTGGCGGAGGGTTATTTTTATTTCCCGCCAAAGGCATACTATACCAAGGTACAATTGTTTGTATTTGGGACTACTTGTATACTGCATGTAGGCAGATAAAGGTTACAAAAACCTAAAGGAGGTACGATATGAAAAGGAACTATATTTTGATCCTTATCGTTTTATTTGCAACGATAGCGGTCACGGGCTGCAACACAATGAAAGGCGCGGGAAAGGATGTAGAGGACGCAGGTCAAAATATCCAGAAGAGCGCGGATCAGAATAAGTGAAGCACATCCCCCTGCGCTAACCGTCCGCCAATGATTCGTTGCGGACAGTATCAGCGGATACCCTACAACGCATTCACGCTCCTGGTTTACACTCGGGGCATTCTGCGAAGACGGTAAGGGTATGTCAATAAAATAATAGCTACTAAAGGAGAAATACCATGAAATTCAGTACGCAAAATCAGATAGAAGGCAAGTTGCACAAAATAAAGGGTGAACTCAAAGAAATGGCCGGAAAAATAATTGATAATCCCAAGTTGGAAGTTAAAGGAAAAGTCGAAAAGATAGTTGGCAAGGTCCAGGAGAAGCTTGGCCAGGTCAAGAAAGTTTTTGGAAAGTAATGCTGGTTGTGTTTATTGACCAAAACAGAAAAAGATAGATCAGTGTCTTAAAAATACAACAAAACAGGGAGTAAAAATGAAAAAAATAATGGGTATGTTTTTAGCAGTAGTACTTTTTGGCGTAAGTTCAGCGATCGGCCAGGATGACAATAGCGGGTCAAACAAGTTGTTCCTCAAAGCAGGCTTTGACAATACAGGCACAAATAAGGCAGATTGGTCCGGCACTCTATTTGACTCCAACGACGACGTTGAAACGGGTTATTCCGCTACGGTGGAATATATGCATTTTTATAACCAAATCCTGGGCGTCGGATTGGGCATAAATTATCAGGTCCTGAGAGGAATAAAAGATTCTGATGCGAAGTTTGGTTTTATGCCTGTCTATGGCACCCTTATGCTAAGCCCTTTTAGCAATTCAGTGCCTTTATCTCCTTACGTTAAATTTGACGCAGGCTACAATGTGGCTTATAACGGCAACAGCAGTTACACTTCATCTATCCTTGGAGATGTTACGTTAGCCGGAGGCCTTTACTGGGGAGCAGGATTCGGAGTACAGCTTGGAAATGCTATTTTTGCTGATCTGATGATGACAACTAACCAGGGAAAATACAAGCTCTCAAACTTTCTTGGAAGCGCTGAAGCTGATATAACTTATCAAAAGTTCAGCCTGAATGTAGGAATCGGCCTTTAATCCTTTTGCTCGTTTGTTTTCCTACGGAGACGCTCAGGGCAAGAATATCAATACAAACACTAAAACAAGAAAAACCATATTAATTTCCATTTTTTCCCTGCTTTTGCTTCTTATTGCCTTTAGAATTTAGTTACCCGTGCTGCTTCTGCATTTTGTTAATAACGAGTTAAACAAGATCCCGGGTTATGAAAGCCGGATTGACAGGATCTAAGGGCATCCAGTTCGCGCAGAGACATCATCCCCGTATCAAAACATATATAGTTTCAATAGTTTAGAGTTAACCCTTTGTCAGGTAACTGGTGGAGGGTTTTTTTTATTTACAGCCAAACACCGCCAAAAGTATGTTATACCAAAGTACAATGTGTTCCTTCCCGAATACCCCTTATAATACAAGTATATGCCTCAGTTTTCCGGGAAACACATGCAAAAATGCTAATAGGAATGGTTTTGTAATTTTTGATCTGAAATTTTCCAGATTGATGCGGTGCTCAACCCGTTCGACAAGCTCAGGGCTGACTTCGCTTGAACACTAAGAAACATTATTCTTTGAGTGAGTAAAACGAATAGAGATTACGGGCAGTATCTCGATGTCCTATGATAAATGAGCGAATCGAGATTACGAGCAGTATCTCGATGTCCTATGATAAATGAGCGAATCGAGAAGATTGTTTCACGTAACTATAAAATGAAATCTAAAACAAAAGAAATCGTCACAAACTAAACGCTAAATTGGACATTAGTGAAGCAGAAACAATATTAAATAAACAAGGCAGGAGATACCAGTATGAAAGCTATGCCATTGGAAAGACGTACACAAAAAGCAATAAACATTTCTGAAACCAGGTACCGAAGACTATTTGAGGCTGCAAGGGATGGAATATTAATTCTTGACGCAGTTACGGGAAACATACTGGATGTTAATCCTTACCTGATTGAAATGCTCGGGTATTCCAAGGATGAGTTTTTAGGCAAAAAACTCTGGGAAATAGGTGTTTTCAAGGATGTTTTGGAAAGCAAGATATCGTTTAAAGAATTACAGGAAAAGGAATATATCCGCTATGATGACCTCCCTCTGGAAGCAAAAAGCGGAAAATCTCTGGAATTTGAATTTGTAAGCAATGCCTATCAGGAAGGTGATAGAAAGGTAATTCAATGTAATATACGGGATAATTCAGAACGTAAGCTGATTCATGTTAAGGAACTATTAACACATGATGTGCTTGTACTATTGAATAAATCTGATGCCAATGCTGAGATTATTAAAGATATTGTGAATGTAATTAAACAAAGCACGGGTTTTGAAGCGGTAGGTATCCGTTTGCAAGACGGATGCGATTTTCCGTACTATGAGACAAACGGATTCCCTGACAGTTTTGTGGAGAAAGAGCGTTATCTTTGCAAGCGGGATAACGAGGGTAATCTTGTAAAAGGTGAAAACGGAAACCCCGTGCTGGAATGCATGTGTGGAAATGTCATAAGCGGCAGAACAAATCCGGAACTGCCATTTTTTACAAAAGGGGGCAGTTTCTGGAGCAACTGCACAACAGATCTTTTAGCCTCTACTACGGAAGAGGAGAGGCAATTGCACACGCGCAATCATTGTAATGGTCAAGGTTATGAATCCGTGGCATTGATTCCCCTGCGGTCAGATGATAAGGTAATAGGGTTGCTTCAGTTTAACGACCATCGGAAAAACCGATTCAACACTAAGATGATAGAATTTCTTGAGGTGATAGGAACCAGCATAGGAATTGCCCTTGCGCGCAGAAAAATAGAAGACGCACTCCTGATTTCTAAAAATTATTTGGACAAAGTAATAAATACCACCGGTGACCCAATCTTTGTAAAAGACGATAAATTCCGGTTCACTCTTGTCAACGATGCCTTGTGTAATATGCTTGGCATTGCACGGGAAAATATAATCGGTAAAACACTTGGCGAATCACTGCCGGAAGACCAAATGGACCATTTTCTGAAAATAGACAAAATGGTTCTGGATTCCGGGCAGGAAAATATATGTGAAGAACCTCTAACCCGACCCGATGGAATAATCCTTACCATAGTCACAAGGAAAACACGGTTTGTAAACGAACAAGGAAACAGATTTCTGGTTGGCCTGATACACGATATTACCGAACGCAAAAAGTCGGAAACAGAAATAATGTCCTGGGCAAGCATTGCATCGGAAAGCCCCAACATAATAATACGTATCAACCGGGATGGAAGGATAATGTATGCTAATGAATCGGCATATCTGTTGCTGCCGGATTGGAACATTAAAGCAGCAGCAGCAGCAGCAGATTCTCTTCCATCCGAAGTCAGGAATGCAGCCTCCGAAGCCATGAAAACAAGACTGGCTAAACAGCATGAATTCCATCATCGTGACCGAATATTCCTGTTTGATACCGCGCCTGTGGCGGATACTGATTATGTAAATCTGTATGGACATGACATTACAGACCAAAATAAACTGGAAAAGGAAAAAAAGGAAATACAGGGCCAGCTTTTGCAGTCGCAGAAAATGGAATCCATAGGCACGCTTGCGGGGGGAATTGCCCATGATTTTAATAACTTATTGACTATAATCAAAGGATATTCCAACATATCAATGAAAAGCCTGGATAAAGGGAATGATTTATATAATAATTTTAGCGAGATTAACATTGCTGTTGACAGAGCGGCAGAACTTACAAAACAGATGCTTCTTTTCAGCAGGAAACAACCCATGAATACTATAAACCTGAGTTTAAACAGGATTATGGAAAACATGTCAAAAATGCTGAAGCGGCTCATTGGTGAAGATATTAAAATAAAAACAACTTTGCAGACTGATCTATGGAATACTAACGCGGATGAATCAAAAATTGAACAGATTATTATGAATCTTGCGGTAAATGCCCGTGACGCAATGCCTAAAGGAGGAATCCTTACCATAAAAACGGAGAATGTTACATTAAATGAAGAGGATTCCATGAAAATTATAGACGCACATCCAGGCAAATATGTTAAATTATCTATCCAGGATAACGGAACAGGAATGAACAAAGAAGTTGTTGGGCGTATATTTGAACCATTTTTTACTACAAAGGGCGTGGGGAAAGGCACGGGGCTCGGCATGCCTGTAGTTTATGGTATTGTAAAACAGCATAATGGATGGGTAAATGTTTACAGCGAACCAGGTGAGGGAACCATTTTTAAAATATACCTGCCTGCTTCCTTTGAAAAGACCGAAATTAAAGATAAAGATAAAGATAAAAAAACATTAGCAGGACATGGAGAAAGGATATTAATTGTTGAAGACGAGGAAGGAATAAGAAAATATGCAGACAGGGTTCTTTCAATGAACGATTATGTAGTATTTACCGCCGAAAATGTGAAAGAAGCGCTTGAACTGTATGAAAAGGAAAAGGGAAATTTCGGCCTGGTTTTAACCGATGTTATACTACCTGACAGAACAGGCATTGAATTGGTCACGCAGCTTTTGTCAGGCAACCCCGAACTGAAAGTTATTTTTACCAGCGGTTATCTTGACGATAAATCCCAATGGGGGATGATTAAGGAAAAAGGGCACAAATTCCTCCAAAAACCTTTTGAGTTAAATGAATTACTCGCTGCTGTTAAAGAAGTATTGGAAAAGAAATAACATGACCAAATATAAAATACTTGTTGTGGATGATGACGAATATGTCAGGAATATGATAGTGAGATACCTTCAGATGAAGGGCTACGAAGTGACGTCTGCTGTAAACGGGAAAGAAGCTGTACTCAAAGAAGAAAAAATATACCCGGATTTGGTTATTTTGGATGTGGAAATGCCGGAGATGAACGGTTTTGAAGCATGTAAAATTATCAGAGAGAAGCGCTATGGACTTAATTATGTTCCGATTATATTTTTAAGCGGGTCGCTAACAGAAGGCAGTGTCATAACAGGGTTGGAATTAGGCGCTGATGATTTTGTTAAAAAACCTTTTGAACCCCTGGAACTTCTGACAAGAATAAAGAACCTGTTAAAAATGAAGGATTTTATTGCGCAGGTTGACCTGCTGGAAAGCATGGTTTTTACGTTGGTCACATCAATAGAAGCAAGGGATTTTTATACAGCCAGCCATTCCCGCCGTGTCTCTCTGCTTTCCGGCGAAATAGGCAGGGAACTTGGGTTGCAGGAAGAAGAAATAGAGATTCTTAAGAAAAGCGCATTACTGCACGACATTGGTAAAATTGGCATACCTGACCGGATATTGAACAAAAAAGGAAAGTTGATGGAAGAGGAGTTTAACCTGATAAAGGAACATCCGGGTAAAGGCACTGAAATATGCAAAAGTCTTAAGTTAGACCCGGAAGTCATGGGTATAATCAGGCACCACCATGAAAAGATTGACGGCAGCGGATATCCCGACGGCTTAAAAGGGGATGAAATCAGCAAACTCATAAGAATTGTCACGATAGCGGATATTTTTGATGCAGTGACTACCAACCGGCCTTACCATCCGGCAAAAAGTTCCTGCGAAGCAATGTCAATACTGACGCAGGAAGCAAATGAAGGAAAACTTGACGCGCTAATTGTAAAGAAATTTAATGAATATTTTAAGGTAGCTATGCCTTCCTGAGCCGTAACTTTCTTATCCTAAACCCAAAAGATTGAGATTGGCGCGAAAAGCTTGTTGTTTATGGGAAAATATTAAAATTGGTATTTCAGTATTAATAATTCAGCAGCATTTTAATGTTATTTAATGTAGTTTTCAAGTATTTGAGAAAATCGATCCAGGCGATGGTGCGAAAATCATCCAGCCCGGGAAATAAAAAAACCCTCTTTAAAGCAGGGTTTTTTTTATTTTGTTTTATTGTTTGATTTACTATATGCAAGTACTATTGCATATAGTAAATATATTTAATATAGTATTTTTATGATAAAGAGGAAATATTGGATTAAAAAGATTGAGTCATTGTGGAAGGAGCGTTCGATATTGTGGCTTTCCGGAGTCCGCAGGTCCGGAAAGACAGTTTTATCGCAAACATTACCGCACATTGATTATTATGACTGTGAGTTGCCCAGAATAAGGGGGTTAATGGCGGATCCGGAAAAGTTTTTGAAGGATAGGATTGGAACCCGCATAATTCTTGATGAAATTCATCGGCTGGATAACCCTTCGGAATTACTAAAAATTGCAGCAGACCATTACCCTGAAACAAAAATCCTTGCAACTGGTTCTTCATCTCTCAGTGCTTCTTCAAAATTCAGGGATACATTAGCGGGGAGGAAAGCTGAGCTCTGGCTTGCCCCTCTTGTGTCTGAAGACTTGAAAGATTTTGGCAGTCATGACCTTAAACACAGATTTCTTTTTGGCGGGTTGCCTCCTTTTTTTCTTAGTAAAAAACTTCCGGAAAAGTATTTTCAGGAATGGGTGGATGCTTACTGGGCAAAAGACATACAAGAACTCTTCAGATTAGAACGCCGCAGCTCATTCCAGAAATTTCTAGAACTCCTAATGATTCAAAGCGGCGGGATATTTGAAGCCAGTAAATTTTCAGCTCCGTGCGGTGTAAGCCATACAACAATTGCAAATTATCTAAGTGTGTTGGAAGAAACATATACCGTTAATGTTCTTCGCCCGTTCAATACATATAAGAAGACGGAGATTGTAGCCGCTCCTAAGGTGTATGCGTTTGATACAGGATTTATATGCTATTACCGTGGATTGCATGATATAAAATCAAGTGAATGGGGACAAATGTGGGAACATTTTGTGCTTAATGAACTTCAGGCTCATCTGCAATCAAGGAAAATACGTTATTGGAGGGACAAACAGGGGCATGAGGTTGACTTTATTGTTGAAAGAAGAGGGCAGGCCCCATTTGCCATAGAAGCAAAATGGTCAAGCAATAATTGTGACTTCACGGGATTGCGGGTATTTTTGCGCAGATATCCAAATGCGAAGGCATTTCTAGTAAGCAATGATTTGTCGAAACCGATAAAAAGAAATATTGACGGTATTTCGGTGGTATATACCGGGCTCAAAGGCCTTTTACACTATAGTACACAAAACAGTATTTAAAAGACTTGCAATTCTTACTGAAAAGCCCTGTAATTCCTTGAAATTCTCAATAAAATAGATTCTAAGCGCATCCAGTCCGGGAAGTTTAAAAATAAGAAAAGGCTATCAGAAATGGTAGCCTTTTTTGTTTTATTATGGGTTTGTTAAGGGAGTTGACATTGCTGTGCAGCAAGCAGTATAATTTAGCCATGAAAGCCTGGAAAAATAATTTAATTACCCTGACAATATTAATATTTATATCCAATGCCGGAATAACAAGCGTCCTGGCGTTCCTTCCTTTTTATATAAGGGAAGTAGGTGTACCGGCCGGGCAGAGCCTTGAGTTCTGGTCAAGCATGATTTATTCAATTAGTTTTGTATTTATCTGCCTGATGGGCCCGGTATGGGGAATGGTTGGCGACAGGTATGGGCATAAGATAAATATAAACCGCGCGCTGGTGGGAATTACCATTGTTTTTATATTGATGGCTTTTGCGCGCAGTGTCTATGACCTGTTTTTTTTAAGACTTTTATTCGGAATATTAGTAGGTTATTATCCTGCCAGCATGGCGTTAATGTCTAATATGTCGCCAAAGGACAAATTAGGAGTAACTCTGGGAACTCTTCAGACTTCGGCAGTTGCCGGAGGGATAGCAGGGCCGTTTATAGGCGGCATTTTAGCAGACACGGTCGGGTATCGCACAGTATTTTTAGTTATCGGTGGAGCGCATTTAGTCTGCCTAATGATAAGCATGTTGTTTATTACAGAAAATAAAATAGTTGTATCAAATGAAGAAAAGGCAAATATTTTTGATAATTTAAAATACGTTTTTAAATCAGGGCTTTTGCGGACTATGTTTATTTCTATTCTGGCAATGCAGGTTTCCTTATTTATAGTTCAACCGGTATTTTCGCTGTTTATAGAACAACTGGATAAAGGAGCAACCCAGCATATATCAAGCCTGACGGGTATAATATTTGCATCTACCGCTGTAAGCCAGTTTTTATTTACGCCGTTCTGGGGTAAAAAAGGGGACAAGGAAGGTTATAATAACATTTTAGTCAAATCGCTTTTATATGCAGGTGTATTTTCTCTTCTTCAGGTTATAGTACAGACTACAAATCAGCTGCTGTTGATTAGAATTATGTTTGGAATTTTTGTAGCCGGCGTAATACCAAGCGCCTATACCATAATGGCTAAAAATACTCCGCTGAAAAAGAAAGGTGTTGTTTTCGGGTTGTCGTCAAGCGCCGGGGCCATAGGCGGAGCGATTGGGTCTCTTAGCGGAGGATTGGTAGCTGTTATGTTCGGGCTGCGGTCTGTTTTTGTATTATCAGGCGCGTTCTTAATAGTAACCTCAATATTTATCTTGCAAAAAAAGCAAGAACAGCCAAAAGATTAGAACTTCGGAGAATTTATTAAGGACCTGAAACAAAAAAAAAGGTCTGATGGACATATATTATAAGGAGGCAGTAAATGTTTAAAAAAGTAATTAAAGTATCTGTTTATGTTGTTTGTTTTTTAGCGTTAATTGCAGGCGGTTTTTTTGTTTGGTTTACTTATCAAATGCGTGAAATGCATGTTTTGGAAACGGCAAAAATATCAGATTCGGTATTTGTGATCAAAAGCGGTATCTGCAATGTATATCTTGTAAAAAATAAAAATGCATATGTTGCGTTTGATGCCGGTGCTGATCCTAAAAAAATCATAGAAGGATGTAAAGTTCTTTCAATTGACCCTTCTTCTGTCCGTGCTGTATTTTTAACCCATTCAGATGCTGACCATGTTGACGGATTGCCGGCATTTCCTTCCGCCAGGGTTTATCTTTCAGATAAAGAAGTGCCCCTGTTAAAGGAAAAAACGCACCGTCATTTTATGGGGATGGAACATATGAATAAGCTGCCTGTTTCCAGCTACGATACTATAGCAGACGGGAAATCAGTGAATGTTAATGGAATTATTGTAAATGTTGTTGCTACTCCCGGCCATACGTTAGGTTCTATGAGTTACAGGGTAGGCGGGGCACTATTTACCGGAGATTTGTGTATTATTGTAAACGGGCAGGTACGCCCCATGATAAAAATATTTACAGAAGATATGGAAATGGATAAGGCATCAATCCGGAAAATTGCCGGGTTAACTAACATTAACCAGATTTATACAGCACATTCGGGATATACCGCTGATATTAAAAAGGCATTTGAAATGTGGCGCTGAAACCTGCGGTTTAATTAGCAGAATCTAAATTATGAAATTTTAGTAAAAAGCACTCTAGATGAGTGCCTACGGTTATTTGTAAGAAAAAATAAGAAGCGGCAGAATAAAACGAATAAACAACACAGGAGAAAATAAATGAACGTAAACGAAATGCTTAAAAACAAAAAAGTACTAATTTCAGACGGAGCATTGGGCACGGAGCTTATTAAAAAAGGTTTGCCGCCAGGGTATTGCCCGGAACTGTGGAACGTTGAAAACCCGTCAGCCATACAGGCTGTAGCTGTGGCCTATGCGCAGGCAGGCAGTAATATTGTGCTTACAAACACTTTTGGCGGCACCGATATTAAACTGCAGAAATATGCTTTAGAAAACCGCACAGAGGAATTAAATAAATCCGGAGTAGAAATAGTTAAACAGGCGCTGAAAAATACCGGCGTTTTGGTGTTTGGCTCTATCGGGCCGTCAGGTGAGTTTATGGAACCTCTCGGCACTATAACAGAAGAACAGATGGCCCAGTCCTTCGCCCGGCAGGTAAAAGCCATGGTGCAGGCAGGAGTTGACGGGTTAGTTTTTGAAACATTTATGGATTTAAGTGAAGCTTTATGCGGGCTTAAGGCAGCAAAAAAAATTACAAACCTTCCGGTAGTGGTATCCCTTACCTATAATAAGTCAGATAAAGGCTTTGCCACCATGATGGGTGTTACCCCGGAAAGAGCAGTAAAAGAACTTACAGAAAACGGCGCAGATATGATAGGCGCAAACTGCGGCTTAAAAGCTGATGTAATGATTGAATTAACTAAAATTTTCAGAAGCCATACCAACCTGCCTCTCTGGATAAAACCAAACGCGGGCGCGCCGGAAAATGAAGCCGGCCGGACCGTTTACAAAGAAACACCCGAAACAATGGCAAAATCCATACAGGAAGTAATTAAAGCAGGGGCAAATGTAGTAGGCGGGTGCTGCGGCTCTACCCCGGAACATATAAAAGCAATTTCAAAAATAGCGAAGTAACTATTAAAATGGCATTGGTCTTGAGAATATTTATTAAAACTACGGGAAATATGCTTTCCAGCTTGTAAGGATAGCCCTCAAGGATTTCGGTAATAGTCTTACCGTCTTTTATAATTGAATTTCCTGCGGTTTTTATTCCAGCGTTTCTTCTGCCATTGTTTTGGTTTTGCTGTTCCTGCCCTGAAATCAATAAATCCGCGCCAGACATCCGTGCGTTCCAGCCGTACCTTTACCTGATTGCCGATGTCCAGCCCGCCGGAACCGCTTACAAGTTTTCCTTCTATAGGCGGAAAACTCAGGCGGACCCAGGTACCTTTGTCCGAAACTCCCGTGACAACAGCTTCAAAGCTTTCGCCGACTCTTTTTTCCAGCAGCAGCGCTGCCGCAGATTTTTCTACCTGCCGTTCCACTTTTTTTGCCGCATCTTCCTGTTCGGTGCAATGGCTGGCAAGTAATTTTAGTTCTTCTTTTGTGTAGGGCAGCGGGTTTCCTGCTACGGCGGCTTTTAACAGGCGCTGGGTAATCAGGTCCGGAAAACGGCGGTTGGGCGCAGTGGAATGCGCATAATCTTTTACCGCAAGCCCGAAGTGGCCGATGCTGTCTCCCGGCCGCATTGAATATCCTGTATTCACATCATGCGGCACCAATGGGGAGTTGGGCATTTCTACAACATATTCTCCGGCACCCATGAGTTTTATAATGCTTAGAGATAAGTCAGGGAAAGTCAGCGGGTCAGAGGCGTGCTGTGCAAGCAGAAACTTGTCCAGGGCCTTCGGGTCAGGAATTGCAGGCAGGCTAAAATGTTTTTCAGCCGCCAGAGCCACTATTCTGTCCCAGCGTTTTGGTGTGCGCACCACGCGCCGTATAGACGGGAATTTCCGCTGGGCAAGAAAACGCGCGGTAACTCCATTGGCCGCTATCATGAAATCTTCAATGATGTCTTTGGCCCGGTTTTTTCCTTCGGCCTGCAGTTCGGTTAGTTTATCTCCTAAAAATACGGGGCGGGTTTCTATGGTTTGCAGTTCCAGTGCTCCGCGCTCGTGCCGCAGTTTTTTTAGTTTTTGGGCTATAGTATCCTGCAGCCGCAGGTTTTCTTCCAGGCCTTTTACCGCAGAAATTTCACGCAGTACGGGGGCGTTGCCTGTCAGCCAGGCAGAAACCCTGTTATAGGTAAGTTTTGCATGGTTGCGCACCAGCGCTTCATAAACGCGGGAATCGTATAAGGATCCGTTAGGCCTCAGGTTCATTTCAATAATAATTGCGGGGCGGTCTTCTTCAAAATTAAGCGAGGTGAGCCCGTTGGAAAGTTTTTCGGGGAGCATGGGAAAGGTTTCTGCCACAGTGTAAACCGAGGTGGTGTTTGTGCAGGCGTGTTCATCAAGCAGGGAATGTTTCTTTACCAGAGAGTCAACGTTGGCTATGGCTACAAAAGCCGTAAAATTTCCGCCCTGGGTTTTGGCATAAGTGAGCTGGTCTAAATCCAGGGAATCATCATTGTCAATAGAGCACCAGGGCACAGCGGTAAGGTCACGGAATTCCGGGTTGATTAGCAGTGCGGGTTTCTGTAATTTATCAAGTTCTGCCAGGGCGCCGGTTGAGAAATCAGGGTACAGCCCTTTTTCTACCATAACCCTGCGGGCTATTTTCTGCAATATGGACCTGTCTTTTCCGTTGTTTGCCATATACTGGATTATATAATATTTGGATGCAGATGTGGAATAATATTTCCCTTGTTTTTAAGGACAATATTTATGAAACTTTGTATAATGAAGTTATAATATCAGTGAGTAGCTTGCGGCAGGTAAAAAAATGTTAATTAATATTCTGTTTTTCTTTTTGGCGGGATTTGTTGTGTTTGTTTCCCTGGTATTGTACTGGTTTTTTAATGACAATATTAAAAAAGTCATTGTGCCCAGCGCGCTGTGGATGTTTTTCCTTCTGCTATTAATTGCCAGCGCTTCACTGACGCTTTTTGATTTACCGCAGAGCTTAATCAGGGTATCGTTTCACTTGCTGGTGGTGTCATATTTTGTTGCGCTTATTATTTTTTTTGGCATGTCCTTTATTGTGCCGGTACTGCTTATTATTGACCTTATAAAAAGGCACAGCGAAAAAACCAGTTATTTTGCCTGGGGTGCGCTGTGGATGTATGTTACGCTGATACTTGTTTTTTTCGCTTACGATAAATTACGCATGTATAAATTTGAAAAAATAGGCACAGATACCCAGCTGCTTATAACGGCTCTGGAAAATTATAAAACGGATTTTAAGGGCTACCCCTACAAGCTGGAAAGCATATTACCTGAAGATTTAAATAATATTCACCGGACCAATATGCCCGGTTACCCGAACTTGAGGTATAAGCCGCTTAACAAAATTTCAGGGAAAAATGTGTATGAGTCCTATAAACTGGTTTTAGACTGCCCCATAGGTGTTTTAAGCCCGATATTTGAATATATGTCTGAAAGAAGTATTATGCTGGGCAATGTTAAACATTTGGGTGAATGGAAGTATATTTTTATGTCCGATACTTTTGAATACTGGCCCGGGCAGGACTATCCGGAAAAAATAAAAGATGCCCGGGTGACCAGCCTGGGCAAGTGGATTTATGTGAGAAATTATGAGTGAATTGTTTTGTTTTCGTTACAATGCTCTTTAATTAAGGTATAATGGGTTATCAGGGAGTCTATATGAAAACGAAAGATGACAGGCTGTGTTACTGGAAATGGAGAAAGACGCATAAAAAGTATTTGGATCAGAAAGTAAATTTTATTGTATGCGGAGTATACAGCGGTGCTTATGAATGTAACGGGCTTAAAGTGAATTGCGCTTATTACCGCAAAGTTTCTGTAAAAGATATAGTGCAGGCAGGAAAAGATAAAATAAAAGCAAAGTTAAAACCGGCGTATAAGCATTATTGAAGCTCCATGTCTATATCATTTAGATAACCCTTCCCCGGCATAACAACAAAAAACAAAGGATAAGTTAATTTAATGAAACGAAACGAAAGCATTAGGAATATTGCTATTATTGCGCACGTGGACCACGGTAAAACCACCCTGGTAGACCACATGCTTAAACAAAGCGGTATGTTCGGCAGAAAAGAAGGCCAGGAAGAACGCATTATGGATAACCTGGACCTGGAAAAAGAACGGGGTATTACCATAACCGCAAAAAACTGTTCTATACTTTGGAAAGGCGTGAAAATAAATATTATTGATACGCCCGGCCACGCAGATTTCGGCGGAGAAGTAGAGCGCGGGCTGAAAATGGCTGACGGCGCCATACTGCTGGTAGATGCCGCAGAAGGCCCTCTGGCGCAGACGCGTTATGTTTTAAAGAAAGCGCTGGAAACCAACAAAAAGATAATTGTTGCCATAAATAAAATTGACCGTAAAGACGCCCGGCCCCGTGCCGTGCTGGATGAAATATACCAGCTGTTTATGGATCTGGAATCTGCGGACCACCATATAAATTTTCCTATATTTTACTGCATTGGCAGAGACGGCATAGCGCAGAAAACTCTGGAAACTCCGGGTACAGGCCTGGATGTGCTTTTTGACGCCGTGCTGGAGCATATTCCCGCGCCGGTTTATGACCCGGCTGAGCCGTTTCAGATGCTGGTATGCGATTTGAGTTATTCAGATTATTTCGGGCGCCTTGCCATAGGAAAAGTAATAAACGGTACGGCAAAAAACAGTGACGAACTGGTTTGCCTTAAAAAAGACGGCAAAATAGAACCTTTACAGGTAACAAAAATTCAGGTTTACAGCGGTATAGAATTAAAAGAAGCTCAGGAAGTAATCCAGGGCGATATTGTCATTATGGCAGGTATTGAAGATGTGGTTATAGGAGATACTATCTGTACAAAAGAAAACCCGAAAGTTCTGGCCAGAATAGATGTGGATGAGCCGACGCTATCCATGCTTTTTGGGGTGAATACTTCTCCTTTTGCCGGCAGAGAAGGGAAGTTAGTTCAGTCAAGAAAAATTTATGAAAGATTAAAAAAAGAAACTTTGATGAATGTAGCTATTCAAATAGAATCCACCCAGGATTCCAATTCTTTTATAGTAAAGGGCCGCGGCGAATTTCAGATGGAAATACTTATTGAAACCATGGTCCGCGAAGGTTTTGAGCTGAGCATAGGCTCTCCCAAAATTATTTTTAAAAAAGAACACGGCAAAGTGTACGAGCCCATAGAATGTTTATCCATAGACTGTTCTGATACCTGCATAGGCATCATTACGGAAAAACTTTCCGGCAGGAAGGGCCGTATGGAAAATATGATAAACCACGGTACCGGCAGGGTGCGAATGGAATTTACCATACCTTCCCGGTCTCTTATAGGCTACCGCAATGAATTTATTGTTGATACTGCAGGTACGGGCGTGATAAATTCCTACCTGAAAGGGTATGAAGAATACCGCGGCAATTTTTCAAAGCGTGCTACCGGCTCTCTGGTGGCAGACCGTGAAGGAAAGGCTGTGTCTTATGCCCTGCATAACCTTGAGCCCAGGGGTACCATGTTTATAGTGCCCGGGGAAAAGGTTTATGAAGGCATGATAGTAGGCGAACACAGCCGTGACAATGACCTGGATGTAAATCCCTGCAAAGAAAAAAACCTTACCAACATGAGAAGTTCTACATCGGATTATATCTGCGTGCTGGCGGTAGCAAAAAAAATGAACCTGGGGCAGGCCATTGATTTCATTAAGGATGATGAAATAGTGGAAGTTACTCCGCTTTCGGTGAGATTAAGAAAAAGCATTCTTTCTGCGCCGGCAAGAAAAAGAGTCCGCGGCGAGCAAATAGATTAAATTTTTCTAACCATGTAATTATAGATATTAATAGTTTTTAGATGATGTTATTCTGCCGGATATACCTAGTACAGAACTAGTTAAACAGCTTCTTTTAGAAAAACCCAGCCCATAAGCACACATATTAAAATAAACACCCTATTAAGCCAGAAAGAAGTTACAAAAGGTTTACATTTATTTTACTAAGTTTTTAAAAAGTTGTACTATAATGTTAGTAGAAGATAATAGTTTTTAAAAACTGCACGAGGTGAAATATATGTCAAACATAAAAAAAGCCCTGATTGCTTCTACTCTCACAATAAGTTTAATCTGTTCCATGTTAGCCCCTTCCTATGTATATCCTGCAATAGTCAATAACGGCCCCTACATTTCCTGCGTAACTCCTGATTCTGCAGTAATTACCTGGCAGACAGATACAAATGTAACTACCACAGACAATATAGTGTACTATGGTTTAACTTCAGCCTATGGCAGTTCACAGGCAGCCTTCAAAACAGAAACAGCTGTGGGTACCGGCAGAACCTGTTATATACACAGCGTAAAACTTTCCGGGCTGGGCTCAAACACTACTTATTTTTACAAGGTACTATCCAGCACCATAACTGACGATAATGGCGGTTCCGGGGATTATTTCAAAACATTCCCTCCCGCAGGTACTGCTAACTTCAAGTTTGCAGTAATAGGCGATACGCGCCGGGGAAATGAAAGTGGCGTTACTTCTTCAAATAAATGGGGTGATTCGCTCTGGGCCATCAGAACGCTCCGCGGTTTATATACAACTGAATCAGAGGTTCCCTTAGTACTGAATGTTGGCGATGTGGTAGCCAGCGGCCAGGATTTTCTTTACTGGAATTTTGCAAACCAGCTGGGGGCAGACCATACCGGCACGCTTATACCCACGCCTTCCGGAAACGTGGGCATGTTTAACCGTATATTTAATTCAGCGCCCTATAAACTTTTATCCCAGAAATGGATGCCAGTTGCCAAAGGCAATCACGAAACTATGGATGGTTCAGATTTTTACGCTAACGTGTTTGAAAACCCCTATACCGGAAATGGTTTAGGAACCAGCACAGACGAAAAATATTATGCGTTTGATTACTGTAATGCAAGAATAATTGTATTAAATCATGGAGCTAGCAACACTGATAATAGAATTGGTTGGGCTCATACCTTGGTTACTGCTCAATATACTTGGCTGGAAAGCGAGCTTGTTGCGGCCAGGGCCGCCAATAAATGGATAATAGTAATGGTCCACCAAGCCCCGTTTCTTCCTTTATTGAGTTCAAATAAAACAAATGACGGCTATATGTTTTTTCTGGATGCATATGTGCTTCCTCTATTTCAGCAATACCAGGTGGACCTGGTTTTTAGCGGCCATGCGCACATATTCTGGATGGCAAAAAATCCATTGTTTATTCAGGGAAATGTTTCAGGGGCTCCAAACGGTTCACCAACCCCAGCGGTGGAAGAACGGTCCAGTGGGACCAGATACATTGTAAATGGAACGAATTTGAAAGCCCTACATGATTTTCTCTCTCCGGTAGTTGGGGATGACCCGCGCACCTTGGTATGTGATGATAATGGAAGTGACGGAGAGACAGCCCCATATGACAGCTCTCATACCCATAAAACTAAATACTACGACCTGGATGTAGTAACCAGCGGCGGTGGTTTTACTTCTCCGGAAATACCTGTCTATAACGGAGTAACTGCCCCCAGCCCTACCTATGTAACTGTAGAAATTAACGGCGACCAGTGCACAGTAACCTGCAAGGGCATGTATAACAACAGCTGGTCAGTGGATAACCAGAACCACGCACCGCAGGTATTTTACCAGATGACTTTCAGCAGGACTAACACTTCAAAGACTATTTCAGGCTATGTTAAGGAAGGGACAACCGGAATAAATAATGTTACCGTAACCTTAAGCGGTTCAAGCAGTAACAGCTACACCACTGCCAGCGACGGTTTCTATAGTTTTAGTGTTTCAACCGGCGGCAATTATACAGTAACTCCAGCCAAGACAAATTATAGTTTTACCCCTGCATATAATAGTTATTCAAATCTGTCTGCTGACCAAACCAGCCAGAATTTTACCGGCGGTTATACCGGCCCGGTTTACAGTATCAGCGGCACCGTAAGAGACAGCAGTGCTATAGGAATTAATAGCGTAACCATGACCGTGTCCGGAGACACAGCTACAGTAACCACAACAGACAGCAGTGGTATATACAATATCTCTAACCTTAGGGCAGGAACTTTTACCCTTACCCCTACAAAAAGCGCCTATACGTTTGTTCCGTCAAATAAAAGTTACAGCTTAACCAGCGATCAGGCAAACCAGGACTTTACCGGCAGTGTGCAGTCTTCCAGCGTTACGCTTGTGACAGGTTTTGAAAGCCTAACAGACCTGACAGCCAATTCCGGCGGTGTATCAACAATAAATTTAAATACCAGTAATATAACACAGGGTAATTCATCAATAAAACTGGATTGTACCGGCGGCAGTTATCCCGGGGTGAGCATAGACGGTACTGCCTTGAGCCTTAAAAATTGGACTAATTCATACACTGCCGGAATGACCTGGCTGATGTTTGATGTATATAATCCCGGTTCAAATGTCAGTTTTGATTATTTTATAAGAAATGAGTCATTATGCAGGTATAATAAATATGGCAATGCATTGGAAAATGGCTGGAATACAATCAGATTGGACCTGACCCAGGCAACCACCTTACAAAGTAATTGGGATATAGACACAATAACTCTTTACCTGGATGCTTCTGAAGTGACCCTGCCCGTAAGTTTATATTTTGACAATATGCGTATAAGCAACAGCAGTACCACTGTTCAGGAAGCTCCGCCGGCTTATTACAGTATCAGCGGAACCATAAGAGACGGCAATTCAGCAGGAATTTCCGGTGTAACAGTAGGGCTCAGCGGAAGCGGCAGTGAAAGCAAAACAACAGATGCCGTCGGAGCTTATTCCTTTGGTTCATTAGTAAGCGGAAATTATACCGTAACACCCGTTAAAACAGGCTATAATTTTAATCCGATAAATATAATTTGCACCGGTATAAGCAGTAATCAGGCCAACCAGAATTTTACCGGTACTATTATTCCCGGCCCGGTTTATAGTATCAGCGGGACAGTTATAGATACCAATGGAACAGGCCTTGTAAATACGGCTATGGTTTTAAGCGGCAGCAGCAGCAGCGGCACCATTTCAACAGATTTAAACGGTGAATACACATTCAGCAATTTATCAGGCGGCAGTTACACCATAGTCCCGGCTAAAACCGGCTGGGAATTTACCCCTGTGCAATGGGCCGGCATACTTACAGACAATCTGTGGATAGATTTCATAGGCAACAGCACGGCTCCAATAAAATATATGATTAGCGGTGCAGTAAAAGATGCAAACAATACAGGTTTAACAGGAGTTTTGCTGACCCTGGTAAGTAATTCCGGTACCAGTTACAAGTCAACGGACAGTAATGGTAATTTTTCATTTGTAAACCTGATTAACGGGAATTATACAATTACACCCAGCAAAAACGGCTGGACTTTTGACCCTGCCAAAAGGGCGTACCAGGACTTAACTTCAACCCAGGCAGCGCAGAACTTTGCGGGCAGTTTAGTGGTTGTTGAGCCTGTTGTGCAGGAAGAAGTACCAGTAGGTAATATGAAACTTATAGACAACAAAATAGATGTAAAAAAAGAAACTACCACAGGAGTCAGGGTAATCTATAACATCAGCAACGCCGGAAAAATACGGGTAAACGTGTATGATACCTTTGGCAGGCTGGTAAAAGTAATAACGGATGAAGAGAAAAATGCCGGCAAGTATGAGGCAAACTGGAACGGAAAAGACACAAACGGAGTAATATTGCCTACAGGGATATATTTAATACATATAACCGGTCCCGGAATAAACCAGACAAGAAAAGTCTGCATTGTGAAGTGATTTCAGAAACGCTAAACTATAGATACTAAACGCCAAACTAAACAAAGGCGAAAAGATCCGTCTTGCAGAGACAGACGGGACAAGCGATAAAGTCAAAAGTTAACATTAATAAAATGAAAAAAATAACCCATCTCTTAATTTTCAGTTTATTTTTTACATTAATTTCAGGGTTTGCCCAGGGGCAGAGCCTGGATCCTTCTTTTTACTGGAACATGCAAAGCACCGGCCCGGTACCACCGGCATTAAGCTCAGACCCTTTTACACCTAATGTCGGTGGGGGTACCATAACTACCAGAGGGCAGGTTGGAACTGCCAACTGGCCTACCGCTGTTGCCGGTTATTCAGGCAATGGCATAATCTTTGATAACAGATATGAAAAGATTGATATCATGACCGCATCCGACACTTACAGGAACATAGACCCGGACAAAGGTAAAATTAATTTTTGGTTTAAACCTACCTGGAATGGTGTTTATTCGGATAGTGCTTTGTATTTTTTTGAAGTGAAGCATTCCTCAAAATTCTTTTCTTACATTGGGGGCACGGGAGTACCTGTTCAATTTGCGGTTAATGGAACAGGTAATGCTGCTTATTATATAGCAACGGCCGCGAATACTTATTGGGACAGCAACCAATGGTATTATTTTGAATACTGGTGGAATAAACCTGCAAATGGATTTGGCATTTCTATCAGCAGTAATGGTGCGGTATTCGCCAGCGGTACCAGAAGCGGCGTGTGGACCTGGGACATTTTCTTTAGTACAGACCATGTAATGACAATAGGAGGTACCTCGTTAGGAACGGGTTATAACCATTGCAGGGGAACTATGGATGAATTTAGTATATCTTTGCCCAGCGCGCCTGCATCAATAAATAATTTATCAGCCCTACCCGGCACTGAAGTAGGAAGTCTCAGCCTTGCCTGGACAACTTCCGGTAAAGACGGAGCTTCATATGATTTGCCTGCCGGAAGCCAGTTTAAAATTCAGTATAATACAAGCGATTCGGTATTCTGGTCTACCGCCAGCGCCCAGCTGGCCCTTTCAACCAGTGTGGCTGTAGGTACATCAGTAAATTGGGTTTTAACCGGATTAACAAGAGGCGCTACATATTATGCCAGGGCCTGGGTCCGGGATGAAATGAACAACTGGTCCGGAATATCTAATGGGGCAACTTCTTATGCGACACCTGACGGTATAGTTCCAAATCCTATCACGGATCTGGCTGCTGCTACCGGAACCAACGGCGGCGAAATTAATTTAAGCTGGACTAGCACTGGTGACGACGGCGCATCCGGCAATTTTGATTCAGGCAGTGCCTACATATTTAAACTTTCCACTTACGCAATATCATCTGACGCAATTTTCAATATATCCAGCGATGTAGCTAAATTCAGCCCGGTACCTGCGCCGTCAACAGCGCGGACCGTAACAAATATAACTCTAACCGGGTTAATGTCCGGTGTAACCTATTATTTTTCAATAAAAGCGCAGGATGAACAGCCCAACAATTCATCTTTAGGCAATTGCGCTACCGCGTATGCGCAGGTAGATATGACAGCACCGTGGGCAATAACTGACCTTACGGCTGTTCCGGGTTCCGTTGAAAACACTATGGTTTTAAGCTGGACCAGTCCCGGTGATGATGGTATAGCGGTAGATTTTACCGGTAACGGAAGTTTCATAATAAAATATACCAGCGGAGCAATCGGCAGCATTGGAGATACCAACTCCCCGGCCCGGTCTGACACAAATTTCAACAACGCATTTTCAGTTTCAAATTTCAGCCCTATTCCTGCCGCCAACACTGCGTTTATAAGAAGAACCATGACTTTAACCGGCTTGCCGGCCGGCACAACATTTTATTTTGCCCTAAAAACCCGGGATGAAGTGCCTAATACTTCCTTATTATCTAACGGCACTACGAATTGGTCTATGTATGATGCGTCCGCTCCTTCCTCTGTAACAGCTTTAGCTATTTTCAGCGTAACCTCAACAACAGTCTTATTAACCTGGCCCAGCCCTGGCGATAACGGCACTACCGGCGCTATAACAAACGGCTGGTACTGGATAAAATATACAACATCAAGCACCGATACCTGGGATACGGCGCCTTATGGAATAGCGTGGGCAACCAGCGCGCCGGTAAATCAGGCGCAAAACTATTTATTAACAGGCCTGAACTCTGATACGAGTTATTATATTGCGCTAAAAGTCGGCGACGAAATGCCTAACTGGAGCGATATGAGCAATCCTGTGCTGAGCCGGACCCTGGACATAACAAACCCCTCCGCTACAGCTGATTTTAATGCAGTTACAGGAAACAATGAAGGTGAAATAAATTTAAGCTGGAGCGCGCCCGGAGATGACGGCACCACAGGCATTTTACAAACCGGTTCAATGTATAAAATCCAAAGCTCAACCTGGCAGGCAGTAGCCTGGTCTACAGGCAGCACACAAATAAATATTTCAACCACTTCTTTCCCGCTTACTACTAACCACTTACTTCTTACGAGCTTAGCCGGCGGTGTTACCTATTATTTCCGTATCTGGACTAAAGATGAATGGGACAATTATTCCAATATAAGCAATGGAGCAACAACTTATGCGCAAACAGATAAAATAATGCCGGCGTCAATAACAGATTTATCAGCCCAACCGGGAAACAATGAAGGTGAAATAAATTTAAGCTGGACTTCAACCGGTGATGACGTCCTTACAGGCAATTTTGGCGCAGGCAGTATTTTTGATATCAGGTATTCTACGGATATATTAAACTCGCCGGCAATAGATAACGCCAAATTTGATTCTGCCGGTTCAGCCAGCATATTCAGCCCTGTGCCCGTACCCAATACTGCAAAAACAAAAGTAAATTTAACCCTGACCGGGCTTACTGCCGGTGTAACCTATTATTTTGCAATAAAAGTAAAAGATGAAGCCCAGAATATTTCCCTGTTAGAAAACGGTACTACCAGCTGGGCCCAGGCAGACACTGTTGCGCCGTCAGCCGTAGCTGATTTAACAGCCGGCCCCGGTTTGGCGGAAAAAGAAATTGTTTTGCGCTGGAGCACACCCGGCGATGACGGTACCTCAGGTCAGTTAATTGCGGGCAGTGAGTTTAGAATTCAACGTTCAACAAATTCAGGCCAATCCTGGGATATTAATAACGCCCAGCTAATTATTTCAACAGCAGGCCTTAACCCCCAGACTTTGGCCTCCCGGGTTATTACCGGGTTAAGCGCAAACACAACCTACTATTTCCGTATCTGGTCTAAAGATGAAAGAGGAAATACTTCTGCAATTTCAAATGTTACTACAGGATATTCCTGGGTGTTGTTTGAATTAACTGCGCCTAACGCAGTAACAGACCTGTCTTATGATTCGCTGGGCAATAATTCATTACGGTTGCACTGGAGTGCTCCCGGGGATGACGGTACCCAGGGGACAGCTGTTTCATATCTGGTTAAATATGCCACTTACCAGCTAACTGCCGGCAATTTTAATTCTGCAAACAATCCTGCGCAACAGGAACCGGCCCCCCAGGTTTCGGGAACCAAAGAATATATGATAATAAGCGGTTTAACCGAAGGAGCCAGTTATTATTTTGCAATTAAAACCGCTGATGATATACCCAACTGGTCGGGCCTGTCAAATGTTTTATCTGTAAAAACCCTGGATTTAGTCAAACCGGTTATTATAAGCTGGGCGCCGGTAATTACTTCAGGAATTAATATTTCTACCGCGCCTACCGTACTGTTTAGTGAAAACATGAATTTTGCCAGCATGGACGGCCGGATAATTATGAAAGCAATAAAAGATAAAGACGGCAATGCAATAAACCAGGCGGTAACGGTAACTCTCAGCTATTCATCAGCGGATAAAAGAGTAACCCTGACTCCTGCCGGTACCGGTTTAAACAGTAATTATGAATACGAGGTAATAGTAGCCACGGGTATTACGGATACAGGCGGAAATTCAATAGAAAATTCTCTGGAATTTACTTTTTCAACCCTGATGGACAGGACAGAAAGCAATACATTTAAAAGCAGTGACGGGAAAATAAAGGTAACCATACCGGCAAATACAATGACCATAAACGGTTACATAAAAATCAGTACAAATGCATTAACCGGCCCGTTAAGCATTAATCCAACTGTTATTAACACGGCAAATAGTAAAATAGATACGGCTGGTAACAAATTTTCTTATGCCCTGGAAGGCAGTATAATTGAAATTATTTATTATGATGTAACAGATACTCCTGTAACAACGGCTCAGTCCAGTAATATGGAGGTGTATCTGGCTTACAATGATTCAGAAAATGACGGTATTGTTGATGCAGTAACCCCGCAGGTGAAAGCTAAAACACTTATAATGTATACCCTGAACGAACAGAGCCAGGCCTGGGAAAAACTAAGCGGTATAACTTTAGATACGGTCAACAAGCTGGTTAAGGGAGAAACAAGCCATTTTTCCGTATTCTGCCTGATAGGCGGGGCAGATAATGCCTTAGATGAGGCTTATGCCTACCCCGTTCCGTTCCGGCCGGATTTGGGGGATACCCAGGTAACCTTTACAAATTTAAGTTCAAAGGCAACTATAAAAATTTATAATGTTGCCGGAGAATTGGTGAAAACCATAGAAGAAACTGACGGTGATACCAAAGCTTTCTGGGATGGGTTGAATGAAAAAGGAAACAAAATAAGCAGCGGGTTATATTTTTACTATATTAGAAATGATATAGAAAGCAAAAAAGGAAAATTGTTAATAGTGAAGTAATAAGGCAGCGATTAAGCGATGAAGCGATGAAGTGGAAGGCAGTAAAGGAAAAGACGAACAAAGTAAGAAAAAAATATGGAAATAAAACCGCATAAAATATTATTAGTCTGGCAAAAATCCGTTGAACTAGCGGGAAAAGTTTATATGTTTACTAAACAATTTCCTGTTGAAGAAAAATATGGTTTAGTTCAGCTATCTTTTTTATTTGTATTTTTTATCCTCATTGCTTCATCGCTATGCTATGCCGGAGAGGGAACCAGCGGGGCGCAGTTTCTAAAAATTGATATGGGCGTACGCGCTACAGGAATGGGCGGGGCTTATGCCGGAATAAGCGATGACGGTATAGGTATTAACTGGAATCCTGCCGGCCTGGTTCAAAACAATTTTAAAGAAATAAACTTTATTTATAACAGGTATATTCAGGAGACTAACTGCCAGTATTTAAGTTATTTCCAGCCGGTAAAAAAAGGCAGCAGAATAATTTATTTTGGAGGCAGTGTTTATTCTCTGTCAAACAGTGAAATACAGGGCTATAATAATTCAGGCGCCCGGACAACCAAATTGAATTACTCAGACACCCTGGTTGCGTTAACTTATGCGCAGGAAATAACAAAACAAATAAGTTTTGGTATTAATATGAAATATATCAGTGAAGGCATAGCCAGCGTAAGCGCGGCCGCAGTTTGCGGTGATTTAGGGTTATTATACAGGCCTGTTAATGCAAATAAACTTAGTTTAGGGTTAAATATCCAGAATTTAGGTTCAGGTATTAAATTTATAAACGATAGTGCCAGCCTGCCGATGAACATAAAATTAGGTATGGGTTATAAACTGCTGAAGGATAACCTGGTAATGGGCCTGGATTATAACCAGCCCAATGACAATCAGGGCCATATTAGCCTGGGCCTGGAGTATTGGATTACTAAATTGATTGGTTTCAGGGTGGGTTATAAAGGAGCTTCCGGTGGAGATTTGGGAAGCGGTTTAAGGTTTGGTTTTGGATTTTTAAATAAAAATATAGGTGTAGATTATGCGTTTACCCCCTACAGTGTACTGGGGGATGCTCACCAGCTGGGATTAAAAATCAGGTTTGAGGGAGTATCAAAATTCCCCACTCCGCCCCAAAAGAAGGCTGTAAAATTCCCAACGCCCCAGAAAAAACCCAAATTTCCCGTACCTCCTCAGTTTAAAGATAAATATTAAGTATGCTGTCCGTCTTGCACAAGCAACCGGGATAAGCGATGAAGTTAAGAAGTATTATTTAAAAGGATAATAAGATGTTTAAATTTAAAATAAGTTTTTTCTTTTTATTTCTGTTTATCACTTACTATTTACCATTTCCGGTTTCTTTTACTTATGCCAGTTCCATCCTTGAACAACCCATAGGCGTGCGTTGCCTTGGGTTAGGGGAAACTTTTTCAGGGCTTAACAGCGACCTGTCTGACATTTTCTGGAATCCTGCCGGCTTATACAACATAAAAAACAAAGAAATAAACCTTAACTATTACAATAGTTTTATGGATACAGCCCTTACCGGTGTTCTTTTTGGAACAAAGCTAAAAAATAATGCAGGCAGTATAGGCGCCGGGTTTGTTTCCTATGACGGCGGCTCAATGGAAATTGTTGATGAAAATGATAATGCCGTAACTGTAAAAGCCTTATCGGAAAGTCTGGGCATAGTCAGTTACAGTAATAGGGTTATTGAGATAAGTGATGAAAAAAGTTTGATTATGGGCGCTAATTTTAAAACGCTTCAATCCAAACTTGTAGAGCAATATTCTGCCCAGGCTTATGCGGTTGATTTGGGCCTGCTTTACCGTTATGTAAATGATAAGAATTTTTCTTTCGGAATAGCAGTTCAGAATATTGGTTCCCAGCTAAAATATTTTGAAACTGCCGAGCAACTGCCCGTAAAATTAAGAATAAGTATCGGCTATAACATTATTCAAATGTTGTTATATAATCTTCAGGTTCTTGCTGAAACAACAAATAACATGCAGGACAGGCAGCAGGAAACCAGCCTGGGTGCTGAATATACTTATGCAAGGCTGGTTTCTTTCAGGGTCGGCTATAAAACCGGAAATATGGATAAACTGACTTATGGAATGGGTATAAATATAAAAGGTTATGTGTTTGATTATGGTAAAGTATTGCTTGGCAGTATTGAAAATATGGACCAGCTGTCTCTGGGAATAAAGTTTTAAACGGCAAATTGTAAGCTGGAAGAGAGGAGTAGTTAATAAAATGAAAATAAGAAAATTTAAAATGAAAATATTTAATTTTGTTTTTTTATTTCTTTTGTTTCTTACTGCTAACTATTTACAATTTATGGTTTCTATTGCTCATGCAGACTGGTCCTCTATCGGCACGGGCGGCGGCGGAGCTATGTTTCTTCCGCATATAAGCCCTTATAATCCGGACATAATGACAGTTACCTGCGATATGGGCGGATATTATATAACCACAGATGGCGGGGTCAGCTGGAAAATGATAAATCTGGGCAGTCTGGTATATGCTACTGATTTTGATTATAGTTCGGACACAATCTATGCCGGAGTAAGCGGAAACAGCAGAGGTGTTTATAAAACTTCGGATGGCGGCGCTAATTGGCAAAGTGTTATGACAGGAAGCGCTTTAAGCGGTTATGAACCGGTATTTATAGCGGTGGACCCTAGTGATTCAAATTATATCTGGGTAGCATTAGGTTATAACAGCGGGTTTACTTATGGAGGCGGAGGAGAGGCAAAGGGGACAATTTATAAACTGAAATATACAACAAACGGCGGAACTTCCTGGACAGACGGCGGAACAGGCCTTTCGTTGGGCAGCAGCAGAAGAATAAGAAAAATATTTATTGACAGAAACAGTTCCGTAAGCTCCAGGACCGTATATGTAGGTATCGGCGGTGGAAGTTATGGGGTTTACAAATCTGTTGACGGCGGTGCAACTTTTTCTTCAGCTAACGGCAGTGGCCTGCCCAGTACAAATATAACTGATTTTGCAGGCGGGTGTAATACGACAGCAGGAACTTCGGCATTATATGTTTCAATTGACGGACAGGGTGTATATAAAAGCACAAACGGCGGAGCTGTCTGGGCAAAAAGTTCAGCCTTAAGCATTACAAGCCTTAATGGGATAGAGGTTTCGGGAGCAGATTCTGAAACAGTTTATGTAATGGTTTGGGATGGTTATGGTATTTATAAAACATCAAACGGCGGAGCCAGCTGGGCAGGTACTGTTTTTCAGAGTAATTTTACAGATGGCTGGGTGTCTGATAAAGGCGGCTGGCAGCAGGGATATCCACAGCACGGTTTTAGTGTATCGCAGAGTAATCCGGCTAATATTGTCTGGACAGATTACTCAAGATTTGCAAAAAGTTTAAATAGTGGAACATCCTGGACCCAGCACTATACCAATTATCTTGGAGATTGGGAAACAACCGGCGTAAGAAGCAGGGGCTTGGAAGTAAATGTTTTTCATGACATAGTGTTTAACAGCGATAAAAGTAAAATATTTTTTCCAATGACAGACCAGGGATTATGGATGTCCGAAGACGGCGGTGCTACATTAAAATTCAGGGGTGACGGCACTAACTGGAACTGGTATTCTTTAGTAATAGACGCTGATAACAGCGATAAAGTATATGCCGGTGTAGGTGTGAGTAATGATATTCCGGTTCAGCTTCCGGAAGTGGGCACCCAGAGCACCGGAAAATTGATGGTAAGCACAAATTACGGAAGCAGCTGGTCTGATGCAAACAGCGGGTTGCCTAATGATGCGGTAATGGACATATTGATTGACCCGACAAGCGCTGCCGGTTCAAGAACTATGTATGTTGCAACAATGGGCAGCGGGGTATATAAAAGTACAAACGGAGGTGCTTCCTGGAGTGCAGTAAATACAGGAATTGGTACCAATAAATGCGCTTATAAACTTACAAGAACAAGTGATGGAACCATATATCTTGTAGTAGTTATGAACAGTGACTCAACTATAGGCGCATTGTATAAAACAACTGACGACGGGGCTAATTGGCAGAGCGTAAGTATTGCTTCCACAAATTTAAAAAGAATATTAGATGTTAAAGTGCATCCTACGGATTTAAACACAATTTATATATGCGGATTTGCTACAAATGGTACCGGCGGTGTGTTCAGGTCAATTAATGGAGGTACCAGCTGGACCCGGGTTTTAAGTAAAAGTTATGTATACCAGTTAACTGTAGACAGCCGCCAGCCTGACCTTATATATGCAACTATTTGCGAAGACAGTGACTATCCTTCAGATGGCGGGGTTTATTGCAGTACAAACAAAGGCGACAGCTGGAATCAGCTTAGTGATGTACCTTTCAGGAATATTAAAAAAGTAATACTTGACCCCGATGATATAAATAAAATATATTTAGCTACCTGGGGCGGCGGAGTATTAACAAATAGCGCAGTGGTTATGACTTATAGTATAAGTGGGTATGTAAAAGACGGCAGTGGCACAGCCATAAGTGGTGCAACCGTTGGTTTAAGCGGAACCGGCAATAACAGTACAACTACGGATGCTTCCGGGTATTACCAGTTTTTATCTTTAAGTACCGGCACGTACACCGTAACACCGTCAAAAACCAACTGGGGTTTTAGCCCTGTCAATTTAAGTATAAATGTTACAAACAGTAACAAAACAAATCAGAATTTTACAGGTACTTATTTAAAATACATTGTTAGCGGATATGTAAAAGACGGCAGTAATCTGCCGATAAGCGGAGCAACTGTAAATTTATCCGGTTCTGTAAGTACCAATACCACAACCAGCGCGCTGGGTTTTTATTCATTTACTGATTTAAGCAGCGGTACTTATACTGTTGCCCCTTCAAAACAGAATTATATTTTCACGCCTTCAAATATAGTTTTTAACCCTCTGAATGCAACTCAGTCAAACCAGAATTTTACAGCAACCTATACGCTTTATTATATCAGCGGTTATATTTTAGACCAATACGGCAACAGCCTGCCCGATATTAATGTGGATTTATCCGGGGCGGATAATCAGAGCTCCACAACAAATGGCAGCGGTTATTATAGCTTTGTTGACTTAAGCTCAGGTGTTTATACTGTAACTCCCGGTAAAACTGACTGGACAATTACACCCAGTACAAAAATTTATAATCCTTTGGCAGCTGACCAGGCAAATCAGGATTTTACCGGACAATACAGCGGTTCAAATCCGTTGTATAATATCAGCGGTTATATAAGAAATTCAAGCAGCACAGCTTTGGAAAATGTAACTATAACCATAAGCGGCAGCACTAATTATACTAAGTCTACCAGTTCCAGCGGTTATTTTTCATTTATGTATTTGCCGGCAGGGTCCTATGTAATTTCTCCGGCAAAAACTAATTATAGTTTTTCGCCTTCCAGCCTAAACTATACCTCTTTAAATGCAGACCAGCCTGGACAGAATTTTACCGGGGCCTTCCTTATATATAGTATCAGCGGTTATGTTAGAGACGGCAGCGCCAGTCCGATAATAGGAGCTTTGCTTACTCTTAGCGGTGATGATAATTATGGCATAACAACAGATACGGGCGGTTATTATTCATTTACAAATTTAAATACCGGTACTTATACAATCACACCTTCAAAAACAAACTATTCTTTCAGCCCAGATGAACTTACTTACAGCCCGTTAAATGCTTCCCGGTCAGATCAAAACTATGAAGGAACTTATATTGAACCGGCTCAGAAATACAGCATAGACGGATACATAAAGGACAGCTCAAACACTTCTATAGAGGGAGTAACTTTGATGCTAAGCGGTACAGTAAACATTACAGCTGTAAGCGACAGTTCCGGTTATTATGAATTTTCAAACCTTAACAGCGGTGATTATTTACTGATGCCAGTGAAAACGGACTGGAGTTTTACCCCATCCAGCAAAACTTATACAATAACCAGCAGTAATTATACAAACCAGTATTTTATTGCAAAATATACAGTAGACAGCACTACGGTTATCGCGGTTAATTCTTTGAAGCTACGAAAGAATTTATTTAATCCGCTTAAAAACGAGAAAGTCCAGATTATTTTTAATCTTGAGGAAAATGCGCAGGTTGATATGGAAATTTATAAATTATCAGGAATCCTGGTTAATAAATTAATGGAAGGTAAATCTTATACTTCAGGCCAGCATACTTTTCAATGGGACGGAACAGACACAAACGGAGAAATAGTCCCTGCCGGCATCTATGCTGTTTCTATCAGGCATGGCAGCTATGCCCAAAAGAAAAAAATCTGCGTAATCAAATAAGCGCTGTTATTATCTTCCGACGAAAACCCCCTGAAAAATAAAATTTACAAAGAGTTTACATGGCGTTTATCAAGTTTTTAAAAAAATATACCATAATATTATTGAGAGAAGAAAAAAAGCTGCAGCGGAGGTAAGCGTTAAAATGAAAAAAATTTATCTGTCACTTTTACTGGTTGCCTGTTTTTTTAGTTCTGTTTTTGGAACAGGTGAGTTTTTAGGTACCTGGGCCGTTCCTAACGGCCCGATGGATATTGCCATAGACAGCAGCGGCAATAAGTACGTCTGTAATAATTGGGAAATAATGATTAAGTATAATTCAAGCGATGTGCTGGTTAGCAGCTGGAATGTGGTTGGCAGCGGCAACGGCGTAGCCGTGGACAGCAGTTATGTGTATAATGGCCAGCAAAGAGGCCCGTCTGCCGGAAATTTCAGCCAGGTTGTCAGTTATTCTCTTTCAGGTACCACCACTACAACCTGGGGAACTACTCCGGGGTCAGGCGCCGGGCAGTTTAACGGCCCTTACAATGGATTGGCGTTAGACAGTACCTATATTTATGTTACGGATACCGGCAATAATAGAATACAGAAACTAAATAAAAACGGCACGTTTGATACCGGCTGGGGCACGGGTTTAGATATACCGCAGGGAATTGCAGTAGACAGCAATTATGTATATGTGTGTAATACCGGTAATAATGCGGTTATGAAGTATAATAAAACAGGTACAGCCCAAACCTTCAGTGTAGCTGGTGACAGCATTGCTGTTACTAATCCGATTGATGTAGTTGTTGACAGTTCCGGCAGGATATATGTTTTAAGTGCTACCGTAACTGATGTTAAGGTAATAGTTTATGACCCTAATACCGGGTCCTCATTAGGGCAATGGGGAAGTGTAGGGACCGCTACGGGAGAGTTTAATTTAACCGATACTACCACTACAGTTGAAGGCGGCCTGGGTATAGACAGTTCAGACAGAATCTATGTGGCGGATTTCGCTAACAACAGAATTCAGTTTTTCCAGGGGTACACAACCGGCAATACCTATTCTATAAGCGGTTATGTGCGCGATGTTACGGCTACAGGTTTAGCAAATGTTACGGTAGTATTATCCGGTTCAGCAAATTCAAATACCGCAACAGATAATTCCGGATATTATATATTTACCAGTTTAACCAGCGGGGCTTACACAATAACATCCAAGAAAAACGGTTATAGTTTCAGCCCGCCCAACAGACCCTTCAGCTCTTTAGCAGCTAACCAGACAGCCCAGGATTTTACAGGAACAAGTTTACTTAATCAGTATGTAACCCAGTGGGCCGTAGGCACGTCTACAGATAATGGGCCCATAGATGTGGCTGTAGATTCCAGCGAAAATATTTTTGTATGTGACTACTGGGACCAGCTTTTAAGGTTTGACAGCAGCAAAGTGATTATTACCAGCTGGACTTCGCCTGCAAATGCCTATCCGTATGAATTACAGGCAGATAACAGTTACGTATATGTCTGCCAGACTGATACCATGAGAAAGTATTCCAAAGACGGCGCAACAGTGGTAACTGTCTGGGGAACAACCAGAGGAAGCGGAAATGAACAGTTTGACCGGGCGCGTGATTTGGATATAGATGGAAGTTATATTTATGTATTGGATGCTTTTACCAATAACAGGGTTCAAATACTAACCCCGGCAGGCGGTTTTTATGGCAGATGGAGCTATACAGGCTTAACGCAACCGGAAGCCCTGGCAGTAGATTCTGATTATGTATACATAGGGGCTACCTGGGATAATGTAGTTAAAAAATATGCAAAATTAACCGGTGTGGAAGCCGCCGGATTTACTGCTCCCGCAATAATCCGTCCGAAAGATTTGGAAACGGATAATAACGGGCATTTATATGTGCTTCAATCTTCCCACGTAGTAGTGCTGGATGCCGCTACGGGCACGCAGTTAGCAAAATTCGGCGAAGCCGGAACCGGCAACAGCCAGTTTAATAATGCCAGCGGCATAGGCGTAGATTCAAACGGCAATCTTTATGTATCCGATTATGGCAACGCCAGAGTTCAGGTATTTACTGCTTACAGCGATTATTATTCAATCAGCGGCTATGTAAAAAACGCCAGCAGTGCAGCTCTTTCAGGAGTGACAGTAACCTTAAGCGGAGCCGGCAGCGGCAGTTATACAACCGGCAGTGACGGTTATTATATTTTTGTTAATTTAAGCACCGGTACTTATACAGTAGCACCAACAAAAACCAACTGGAGTTTTTCCAGCTGGACAGGTTCTTTCAGCGGCAATGTTACACAAAATTTCTTTGGAACGTCTACGGTTCAGCTATATACCTTAACTGGTTATACGCGTGACGGTACCGGAGCCGCCATAGGCAGTGTAGCTATTGCTTTGACAGGGCCGGAGAACATTAATACAGTTTCTGGAGCAGACGGTTCTTATTCCATTCCTGATTTACCTTCCGGTACTTACAATGTTACGGCAACCAAAACCAACTGGTCTTTTTCGGCCTGGTCAGCCGCCAGTATAACCAGCAATGCAACTCATGATTTTACAGGTACGGCGCTGGTAACATTTTATTCCATCAGCGGCTATATTAGGACAGCCAGCAGTGTGGCAATAAACGCAGTAACTCTGACTCTGGCAGGAGCCGAAGCCAGCAGTACCACCACCAACAGTAACGGTTTATATACATTTTCAAATTTACCCGCCGGCGGCTATACTATAACACCTGCAAAAACAAGCTACTCATTTTCACCTGCCATCTGGACAGGTACAGTCAGCAACGCCGACTTAACACAAAATTTTACAGGTACGGCTCAGGCTTAAACCGCAACCGTAACCTATACCTTAAGCGGGTATGTAAAAGACGGCAGTAATGTTGCGGCCGTGGGCGTAACCTTAACTTTAACTGGAAGAGCCAGCGGCACCACAACTACAGACAGTAACGGCTATTATGAGCTGACAAGTTTAAGTACCGGTACTTATACTCTTGTACCAACTAAAACCAGCTGGACTTTTATTCCTGAAAACTGGACCGGTACTTTGACCGGCAATTTATCTACGGATTTTATAGGAACTAACAATACTACAACTGCACCTGCTACAGCAGAGGTTCCTTTCAAATTAGTTAATAATATGATTGATCCTAACAATAACGAAAAAATAACCATTCAATATATGGTAAACCAGGGCGGCAGATTAAAAATAGAAATATATGATTTAAAAGGCCGGCTGGTAAAAAGAGTTTTTAATGATAATGTAAGTGCTGGCGCCGGCAGCGTAGACTGGGACGGCAAAGACAAAAAAGACTTAGTTCCTTCTTCAGGCATCTATCTGGTATATATTGAAGGGCCGGGAATAAAACAATATAAGAAGATGTGTATATTGAAGTAAGCGCTAAACGCCAAACAAAAAACAACGATGAAGTCCGTCTTGTAAAAGCAGACGGGACAAGCGATGAAGTCCGTCTTGTAAAAGCAGACGGGACAAGCGATGAAGTCCGTCTTGTAAAAGCAGACGAGACAAGCGATGAAGTAACAGCGGGAGTAGCAATGAAAAAAATAAATAATAATATTGGAAGCGGAGGGAAATTTATGAAAAGAATAATTCTGCTGATTTCATGTTTAATTTTAACTGCAACATCCGTTTACAGCCAGGCCGCAAGAAGCAGTAACGTGTTCAACCAGCCTATGGGTGCAAGAGTGCTGGGTATGGGGGACGCTTTTGTAAGCGTTTCTGATGACATTAACTCTATTTGCTGGAACCCGGCAGGGTTAGGCCAGTTAAAACAGGCTGAGTTAAGCGCCACCTACGCTCCCTGGCTGATAGATATTACCAATACATTCATCGGATTCGGCGCCCCCGGCTCAGGCGGTATGGCTTACGGAGCCGCTGTATCTATCTATGACCTTGGCAGTTTTGATCTGGTTACAGCCAACGAAGCAAAAACCATAAAAGCTGAAGTGGACCAGACCGCTATAGTTACTTTAGCCAAGAGCAATTTTATAAAAACCAATAATATGAGCTGGAATGCGGGCATAAACCTGAAATATTTATCTTCAACACTGCTGGAAGAATATAAGGCAACTACTTTCGGTGTTGATGTGGGTGTTTTGGGTTCCAGCGGAAAAAATACGCGGGTTGGACTGGTAGTACAGAATATCGGAGGCGGTATAAAATATAAAGAAGAAACAGACCCTCTGCCTATGACTATCCGGGCCGGTGTTTCCTATCACTTGATGAATAATGTTATACACAGAGTTACAGCTATCGGTGAAATTGCAAGGTATTACGAAGGCGATTCAAAAATGCATCTTGGTTTTGAGTACTGGTACGCCAGATTAATAGCGTTTCGGGTTGGCTATAAGAGCGGATATGATTTGGAATCAATTACTTACGGGTTAGGAATAAATGTAAAAGGTTATCAGTTTGATTATGGCTTTGGCGCCATGAGTGCGCTGGGCAACGTAACAAGAATGTCCTTTACTGCAAGATTTTAATTTCTCACTTGATATTATATAATTACAGGCAGCAGCTTTATAATTAAAAATATACACCGGCAGGACATTTACTTTACAACAAACGGGAGGGAAGTATGTTAAAAAAGAAAGAATTTATAGGTTTGACAGCAGGTTTTATGATTTGCATTTTTTTAGCTGGTTGTGCTGATTTGGAAAGAATAAATATTCCTGAATCAGAATTGCAGGCAGTTAAAGGCGGCAAGGGCGGCAGCAGTGTAAAAGACCCCTGCCCTGACTGCGGCAAATCTCTGGCTTATGCAGAGGAATATAAATTATGGTTCTGCGAAAAAGAAGGAAAATATATGGCGGAAGGTTTTGATCCGGCAAAAGCTGCCAAAAAGTTTCCTACGCCTCCGGCTAAAAAATTCCCGGTACCGGCAGCGGCGGCAAAAAAGTTTCCCACGCCTGCTTCTAAAAAAGCAACAGTTGAAAATCCCTGCCCTGACTGCGGCAAATCCCTGGCTTATGCAGAAGAATTTAAATTATGGTTTTGTGAAGGTGAACAGAAATATATGCCGGAAGGTTACAACCCAGCTGCTGCCCAGCCGGCAGCAGCTGTTGCGGCGCCCGTGGCAGTAGTTCCGGCCGTAGCTGCTCCAGTAATAACACCTAAAGCCTCAGCTGGCGGAGTATTGGTTTTTGGTTTTGAAGATACAGAAGGCACGGAAGCGTCTGAAAACCAGAATTGTGATTATAGTTTAAGCAGCGAATATGTAACCCAGGGCAATAAGTGTTTTAAAGCTGAACACGGAAACAGCGCTTATCCCGGGTTTGTAGTTTTTGAGTTTGAAAAAAATGTTTTCTCAGGTTACAAATACCTTGTTGTAGATGTTTATAATCCGGGCCCGCAGATTAAAAATTTTGCTTTTACCTTTGATAATGACAAAAACTATGGAAACGGCAGGTATACCATGGATGATATGGTTTTAAAACCTGGAGCCAATACTATTAAACTGGACCTGACAAGAGCCCGTTCAAAACTTAAAGAAGGCCCGGAAGAAGTGGGTTTAGCTTTATTTTTTATGGACGCAGCAAATGATTCAAGCGTTACCTATCCTTTTACGCTTTATTATGACAATCTGAGGCTGGAAAACTAAAATTGCCTGCCCTTGAACTACGGCTCTTCTTTTTGGAGGTCAGTTTGGAGGATTTAAGGTAAAGCATATGAAAAAAATTACTACTAAAAATATTTTCTGTCTGTTTACCATTTACTGTTGCCTGTTTACGGTAGTTTATGCCGGAGGCCCGGGAACAACAGGCGGTATAATGCTGGCGCAGCCTGTAAGCGCCAGAGCTTCAGGTATGGGAGATGTTTTTACGGCAGTCAGTGATGATGTAAATGCTGTTTATTGGAACCCTGCCGGTTTATGCAATCTCAGCAAAACAGAATTCAGTGCAATGTACAATGACAGCTTAATGGATACAGCTTATACTAATTTAAGTTATGCAAAACCTGTAAAACTATGGGGCAGCGCTTTCGGGGCCAGTATATCTATTTTTGATGGCGGCGCATTGGCGGTTAATTCACCTACAGGTTTTACAGAAAATGTTAAAGCACAGTATGATTATTCTGCAAGTATAGCTTATGGTAAAAAAATATTTACCAAATGGTTTAAGCAAAATGCAAATAAATGGAAACTTAATTTTGGGGTTGGTTTTAAAACATATTCTTCAACTTTGGCCCAGCAATACACGGCAGGCAGCCTGGCTCTGGATTTGGGCCTGCTTTTACAAAATAAATCAGGATTCTCTGCAGGACTGACAGTTCAGAATATAGGAAGAAATGTTGTTTATATTTATGATGAATACCCTTTACCGCAGGCAACAAAAATAGGAGCAGCCTATAAGTTTGGAAATATTTTACACAGTTATCTGGCAGGCATAGAAGCGGTTAATACGATTGATAGCGGCACAAAGTTTCATTTGGGGGCAGAGTATTGGTATGCAAAACTTCTTGCCCTGCGAGTTGGTTATAAGAGCGGATATGACCTAGGTTCAGTGACCTTGGGTGCAGGTATTTATGTTAAAGGTTATCAGATAGATTATGCTTTTGGTGATATGGGAATACTGGGCAATACCCAAAAAATATCTTATACAATGAGATACTAAATCATGAAAAAAATAAAATATTTAATTATTGCTGTTTTATGTCTTTTTAGTTTTTCATCAGTAGTGAAAACCGAACTTCGCAACCCTGTATCAAATACCGGTAGCGAATCAAATTATTTAGTTGTTGAATATGGGTATGGTGAAAGCAAAACCGGTTATACTATGACAAACATAGATAAAACAGCTGATGAATGGGAAAAATGGGAGAAGGTTTATAATAAATCAGGTACAGAATCTTTTGCTATTGGCGGAAAATATCTTGATATTTTCAAGCAAAAAGGAGAACCTTTTTCTACTGGGTTATGGTATCAATATGAAAAGCTTGACCCCCAGGAGAAAATCGGCGGTTCTACGGATGTAGATGATGTAATAAACCTTACGTTTACCAATGGATTGGGTTACATTGCAGAAAAAAGATTTTCTGAGAATTTCAGAATAACTTTTCAGGGTGAACACAAACAATATAGTTTTGAAAAAGTACAGACCAGCGGCATAGACAGGAAAAATGTTATGAAGCTGGATTTTTTTAAAGGGTATCAGGGTGAAGCAAAAAGGTTAACCCTGGATTATACATATACAAATTATTTTGGAGAGAGCACGTATAGTGATTCATACTATTATTCTGTTTTTACGTTTTGGAGAAGAAGCCTAAACGAACGCTGGTCCCTGGGCCTGAATATGAGAAGGAATGAATATATTTATATTAACAAAGACCAATCTTCCTCTACAGTGAATAAATATAATAAAGAAAATTCGTATATCATGGACCTTTTATGGCCCAGTATAGAATTATCATTTCCTGAAAAAGGCATTTTAAAAGCAGTATATACATCATTCCAGCCTTATAAACTAAAAGAAAAGCTGTGTATGGACCCTAAAAAGAGTTTTAACGGTTTTTCTACATCATTCTGGGTAGGCACAGGATTCTACATTGTTGATTTCCCTTCCTTGAGTTTTAGCGCTTCAGTGGAGTATTCACAGCATAATTTTAAAAACATTGACAGGAAAGACAATACGCTTTGGGTAGGTGCGGATTTTAGTGTGAGTCTCTTTGAGCATTGTTCAGTCGGTTTTAACGCAGGCAGAGAATATGGCGACAGCAGTATTGATACGGAAGACGAGGTTTATGATTCTCTTGGTTTCTCCACAAAGGTATGGTTCTAACTTATGAATAAAAAAATAAAACTTATTTTTATTATTTTGTTATGGTGCTGCGCTTCAGTTTCTGCCGGTTATGAGTTCCTTTTTGAATGGAAAACAGCTGTTAAACCAAATGATATAGTCATTGACTCAGAACGGTCCATCTGGGTGGCAGATGCGGGCCCTGAAACGCTTATTAAATATGATGGAACGGGTAATGAAGTTAAAAGATGGCCTGCTATAGGCGAACCTATGGGGATTGCCTGTGACAATGATAATTTCTATGTTGTTAAATATAGTTCCACAAATAATATTGTATGTAAATATGACAAATCAGGAAATGAGCTTGTAAGGTGGGGTACAGGGCTGGCAGGTGAAGCAACTGGCTATTTTTTCTGGCCCTGGGGTATTACAGTAGATGACAATTATGTGTATGTAGCGGACTGTTGTAATAACAGAATCCGGTTATTAAATAAAACAGGCGGTTATGCTTCTGACTGGAATATTACCGATTCCTGGCCGGTAGGCGTGGCTTTGGATAATAATTACGTTTATATTGCCGGGGTAGGCGGAACTTCAGGAGTTGTATATGTTTGCAATAAAAATGACGGATCTATTGTAACACAATGGAATACACCCTCAAAACCGTTTGATATAGACATAAATGGTGACAGCAGTAAAATATTTGTTCTCTGCGGTTCTACTGAGGGAGTAATTGTATATAATAACAGCGGTGTTCAACTGGAAAAATTTGGAGGCCCCAGAGGAACCGGAGAGGGTGAATTTACCCTGCCAAAAGAAGGTGCGGGTATATATGTAGACAAAGTACTTGGAAATATTTATGTAGCGGATAAACTAAACGGCAGGGTTCAGGTTTTTGGCAGTAAAACAGGTTTTCTTGACACTTCAAAAGGTATGCTTAAAGTTGTAAATAATGTTTTTAATCCAAATGCCGGGAAAAGCGCCTGGGTAATGTATAACATTCTTACGGCAGGTACGGTAAAAATAGAAATATATACTGTATCCGGCACTAAAGTAAAGACTCTGGTGAATGAACTTACAAGTATAGGTAATAATATTAAATATTGGACAGGCGATAATGTAAACGGAGAACCGGTCGCTCCGGGTATTTACTTTGTACACATTGAAGCTCCCGGATTTACAGATACCCAAAAAGTGTGTGTCATTAGATGAGTTTCCTTTTTATCCCCTCTTTTTTAAAAGAGGGGTTAGGGGAGTTAATTAAATATAAATTAATTGCAAAGGAATTTAGCTTCATATTGATTATGAAGCTTTTTTTATAAGCTTTAGTTTTTACTGAGGATTATTAAAGTGAATAAAACAAATAACAATTTTGAAAAAAAACGGTGTCTTTTCGGTTCCTTTTCAATTGATACGGATATAGAGGCCTGGTTTGAATCAATAAGTAACTGGGGTGTCAACCGATGGGTTCATTTTTCCCCGCATTACCGTGGGAAAAACCTTATGAAGGGTCGGCTTGAAGGCATATGCCGGCCTGAAGGCACAACCATCGGGTTATTGGATGAACATTTAAAGAGCCTTCCTTTTATTATTGAAACCAATCCGGAGTTTGTGCCATACTGGAAAAAAGAAGATTCTGAATTTCAGGAAAAACAGCTCATAAGAGCTTATAATTGCTGTAAAAAATATAATATAGATTTTTTTTATGGAGTGCCTTTCCCGTGGTTTCCTGTAATGGAACAGGATATAATTGAGAAAATTTATCCTGAACTTTTTGATTCAGAAAAAATGATGCATCTGGAACACCCGTTATTGCTGGAAGTTATGGAAAAAAATATCAGGTCCTTACATAAAGCTTTGCCGGAGTTGAAAGGTATAGAGTTCTGGTTTGCAGAAGGCTGCGCGGAAGCCATAAGTTTTTACGAAAAAGACCTTCTTTCAAATGAAAAATGGCTTCCGGGCTGGCTTGAGGTTTTTGAAAAAACTTGCAGGGAACTGAGTATTGAAGCTACAGTTTTTGCTCATCACTATCTAAACACTGCCGAAACAAAGAAAAAAAGCTATGAAATATTAAGTCGTTTTCCCGGGATATCGGTTATGGAAGATATTACCTGGCCTGAAGAAAACACGCTTACTCCTTTCCTGGGATATTTTACGGATGATAATAAGCGGAATTTGTTTAAGAATAACCCGGTTGAATTATTTTTTCTTCTTGATACTGAATATATCGGACAAGGCGTGCTTCCTTGTGTTTTACCCCGCTGGCTGCAGCATACCGTTGAGGCCGCTACCGTGCTGGGTACAAAGGTTCTCAAAGGCCGGGTATTTTTCTGGGACGGGGCATCAACCGATATAAATTTTAACAGGATGAATGCTTATATGTTTTCTCATTTAGTAAAAAATCCGGAAGGGAACCTGAAAAATATTTTCAAGGAAGCAGTTTATGAATCAGCCGGTAGAGATATTCCTGATGAATTGATAAATATTTTATGGGAGACCGAACCATATTTAAAAAAGATTATAGGCATAAACGGGATTTGCCCGTTGGATCACTCCTGGTTTCCTTCACCGGTTAATATTGATAAAAAATATAAACTGAATGACAGCCAACGCAGCATGAAGTCAGTTGATGACCTATTTCAAGCGCCGGGAACAATTTGTTATCCGCAATACGGCGGCACGTTGAATGCCGGAAAGCAGTGGAGGTGGCAGAATAAAACTGTCTCAAAACCCATACAAGAGTATATTGATGAAAAAGTGGAAGCTGTTAAATGGATTGAAAAAGTATTGCCACAGGTTGAGTCACTTGCTGTTAAATTATCAAAAGAAAATGCTAAACTTTGGATAAAGGGATATAAAGCCCTGCTTTATCTTGCCAGGGGCATGAAAATATTTGTTGAACTTGCAGATTTGCACTATCAGTGGGAACACGGCAGAAAATCAGAAAAATTCAAAGAGATGCAAAATAAGGCTGAGGAACTAAATAATTTGATTCCTGCAGAAGAATTACCTTTATCATTGTCAAAAGATATGCGTGCTATGAGCAGTTTTATTAAGGAGCTGAAAAATGGGAAAAACTAAAGAAAGTATTGAAAAGGTAAACGTGAAAACCGGTGAGAAATTGGAGGGAATAGTAGATGCTCGCGCTAAAGAAAGCCGTATGTATTTTATCAGGGGCACAGAGTACGGCAAAGCGTCAATTTCGCCTTCTGAACCTGTTGAAGCGGGCTCTTGTGGTGAATGGACTATTACTTACACAGTTGGCAAAGAATCTATTGAACCGGAGGACGGTGTTTTGTTTTTGATCCCTCAGGGTTTTAGTATACCTAAATATTTTGAAAAGCCCCCGGCATTTATAGGACAGAGAGGTTTGATGAAGCAGCACAGCGGCCCTGATAAAATAGTTGACCCTACAGCACCCGGTTATGTCCAGGCTTATGTTTCAAGAGAAGAAACACAGTGCGAAGTTTTTGTTGATGCTCTTAAAGATAACAGCCGCCTAGGTGAGGCTTATCACGTATTTGTAACCATAAAAGGAAAACCGCTGATAAAAGGCGATACAGTGTCGCTTGTATATGGAAAAAAAATTTATGCAAGTCCGGGTGCACTGACACCGTATTTTTCTCACAAGGCTCCATTTTTATTTAAAGTTTTTGTTTATAAACAGATGGATTGGAAAACGGTGGAAAAAGAACTTGTATTTCCTGATTTTTTTGCAGTAATGGAAAAAGCAAAAGATTTTTACGGGATTTCAAACCCGCCATCGCTGAGGGTTTTTTCAAAAAAAGCGGCAAGGCTTATTATTAACGCCCCCTCAATAGTAAAAATTAACGAACCATTTACCGTGAAAGTTACAGCCCGTGATAAATATGAAAATGTTGCGGAAAATTATAAAGGCAAAATACAATTTGAAAATAACAAAGGTATAAAACTTCCCGCAAATCATACATTCACAAATGTAAATCAGGGCATAAAACATTTTTCCAATAAATGTTTTATAAGTGAATCAGGCGTATACAGGATAACTGCTTATGACAAAAAAAATAATATTATCGGCGAGAGCAATCCGGTTGAATGTATGTCAGAAAACCCCGGTTATAAGATTTTTTGGGGAGATATTCACTGCCATAGCTCTGAATCTGACGGATTAGGTACCCTGGATCAGTATTTTGAATATGGCAAGTATGCTGCAGCTCTGGATTTTTGTGCCTCCGGAGACCACAAGGAAAACGGAGCCAGCCTGGAAATGCAGTCTGCGGCCCGGAAACATCATATTGAAGGCAAATTTGTAACCATTAATGCTTTTGAAAAGCGTATGGATGACGGCGGCGACGCCGTCATATATTTAAAGGATTTTTCTGAAAAATATTCAACCCTAACCCGGGAGGCAAAAACCTGCGCAGAAACTATAAAAGCTTTGTCTACTGTCAAAGAAGGAAATGTTATCCTGGTGCCGCACCAGCATGATGAGCCTATTGACTGTGTTGCCTTCAATCATCCTCTAGTGCGGCTGGTTGAGGTTTATTCCTGCTGGGGAAATTCTGAGAAAAGAGGAACCAGCCAGAAACCGCTCATTCATCCCGGGGAGGCTGACATGGCGTATGTGCAGGAATATCTTGCAAAAGGATTGCGCCTGGGTATGATAGGCAGCGGTGATGAACATGCCGGACACGTTGGTTACGGCGACTGGTTAAGAATAAACAGCTCTCAGCATAACGGGCTGGTAGCAGTTTATGCCAAAGAACTTACCCGCGAAGCTATTTGGGATGCCCTTTGGAACCGGAGAGTTTATGCGACAACCAGAGAAAGAATAATTCTGCATTTTGAATTAAACGGCCATATTATGGGAGAACAGGTAACAATCAATTCAAATAAAACAGAAAGAAAGATTTCGGCCAGCATTGAAGGAACGGATATAATAGAAGAGGTTGTATTAATAAAAAATAATGAAAATTATTTTGTTAAGAAAGGCAATGGCAAAAAAGCTGTGTCTTTTAACTATACCGATACTAAAACTGCAAATAAGGGAGATTACTATTATATAAGAGTTGTACAAAAAAACGGTGAACTGGCGTGGTCCAGCCCGGTTTGGATAGATGTAAAGTAAGCAGGATGGATGTTTTGCAGGAACAACTGAGATATGTAATGAAGTTAGATATATGAATTAACAAGGAGAGTGATGCTATGGAAACAAGAGCTGTTGTGTTTAAAAATCCTTTGGAAGTTGATTTAGAAACAATCAATGTCCCTGAACCCAAAGAAGGCGAAGTATTGGTTAAAACTCTTTATTCAGGTATCAGTACAGGGACAGAATTGCGGATGCTCAAGGGCAGTGTTTCAGAAGCAGAAAACATGTTCCCATTTGTTCCGGGATACTCCACTTGTGGTTGTGTGGAAAAAACTGGGCCTGGTGTAAACATCAAAATTGGCAAGCTTGTATATTTGATAGGTAGCGATTATTTCAAAGAGTTTAATTCAGGCTGGGGTGGACATGTGGGGATGGTTGTCGCAAAAGCGGATAAAGCCATTATTCTGCCGGATAATATTAAGCCAGCCGATGCAACCTTTATAGCTGTTGCCGGGATAGCCTGTCACGGAGTGTTAAGATGCGGGAATGTTAAAGATAAAACAGTTGCAATCGTAGGCCAGGGATTAATCGGCCAATTAGCGGGCCAGTTTTTTAAGAAAGAAGAAGCAAAGGTGATAGCGATAGATTTGCAGGACAATAGGCTTGAAACGGCAAAAAAATTGGGCGCAGATTATGTTATTAATTCGGGAAAAAATAATATGCTTGAAGAAATCAGGAAAATATTTCCCGAAGGTGTTGATGTTGCAGTTGATGTTACGGGTCATGCCCCTACAATAAAGGAAACAGTAAAACTTCTTCGTGCAAAAACGGTGTTGGGGCAGGATCCTAATCCTATTTTTTTGCTTTTGGGAAGTTATAACGGTGATATAGCATTTAACTATTTTGATATATACCCTAAGGAGCCTAATGTATTAATCAGCCGGAATACGAATAACAGGGAAATGGAATTGATGAGTAAAATGATTGCAAACAAAGAAATAAGAGTTGAAGAATTGGTTTCAAAAATATTTAAGCCTGAGCAAGCGGTTAGTGCTTATAAATCGCTCCTTGAAAAACCTGGGGAAATTCTTTCGGCATTGTTTGATTGGAGATAAATTTAATGGGGGGGGGATATGGTAAAAAAAATTATAATCGGATATGCAGGGGGTGGTTATCCTGCAATTGAGCAGTTGAAAGGTTGTAAGAAAATAGAAGGCCTGGAAGTCGCGGCATTATGTGACGTAAACCCAGAGAATCTGAAAAAAGTTGCGGATGAATTTAATATACCCAAAAGATTCACAAACTTTGATGAGATGCTTGCTCTAAAAGAACTGGATGCAGTTAGTATATGTACCCCGAACTTTCTCCATGTGTCTCAGATTATAAAAGCTTTAAATGCTGGGAAACATGTTTTGTGCGAGAAACCATTGAGTGTAAATGCGGCTGAGGCAAAGAAAATTATTGAACCACTGAAAAAAAGCAGAAAAATATTCATGATTGCCCAGTTAAGAAGGTTTTCAAATGAAGCAAAATATTTGAAATCACTGATAGAAAATAACGAATTGGGGAAAATATATTATACAAAAGCACGCATAGTGTTAAGGTCAGGCATACCGGGGTTGGGTGGCTGGTTTACTAATAAAAAATTATCTGGTGGCGGGGCGTTGATTGATGTTGGAGTACATCTGCTGGATTTGACCTGGTGGCTCATGGGGTGTCCTGAACCTGAAACCGTTTATGGTTGCGCGTATGCAGAATTTGGCCCTAGAAAATTAAGAAGTTTTGAATGGGGAGTATCAAAAATAACTAGTACACATTTTGATGTTGAAGATCTTGTTGTGGGAATGATAAAATTTAAGAATAAGGCTACTTTGCATTTTGAAGCTGCCTGGGCCTTGAATATTGATAAAAGCAATTATGTGCATACAAGTATATTTGGAACTGAAGCCGGAGCGGAATTGTCTCTTACTTATCCGCTGGGGAGTTTAACTCTAAGCAAGTTCAAGGAAGGGTGTCCGGTAGTAATAAAGCCTGAAATAACACAGAATGACTGGTTTGAAGAGGAAGTGAGGCATTTTGTTAATTGTGTAAGGGATAATAAACAGCCCTTAGTTACCTCCCGGCAGGGTGTTACCGTAATGAAAATGATAGATGCAGTTTATGAATCTGCAAAAAAAGGCGTAAGTATAAGAATTAATTGAAGATTTAGTAAACTCAGGAGGTTTTAATATGGGGTTAATTCAGAGAAGGGTTGGTGTTGGTTTGATTGGAGTCGGCAGTATTGGTGGAACGCACGCCAAAGAAATAAAAGCAATTAAAGAAGCGGAACTTATTGCAGTTGCGGATTATGACAAAGAAAAAGTCAAAGACTTTGCTGAAAAGTTTGGGATAGAAAATTACTATACAGATTACAAAGAGTTATTGAGAAGAAGCGATATTGAAATAGTAAACATCTGTACTCCAAGCAGTACGCATAGTAATATTGCTATAGATGCCGCAAACCACAAAAAACATGTCATAACTGAGAAACCAATAGATATAACGCTGGAAAATGCTGATAAAATGATAGAAGCTTGCAAAAAAAACGATGTAAAATTGAGCATAATATTTCAACTGAGATTTGCTGATGATTGTATCAGAGCAAAAAATATGATTGACGAAGGCAGATTAGGCAAGATAATATTAGCTGACCTTTATATGAAATTTTACAGGCCTCTGGACTATTATAAGAAATCTAATTGGAAAGGTACAAAAAAAGGCGATGGCGGCGGAGCATTAATGAATCAGGGAATTCATGGAATTGATTTGCTGCAGTGGTTAATTGGTTCCGTTAAAAGTATACAGGGCTTGACGGGGGCCTTGAGGCATGATATAGAAGTGGAAGATACGGCAGTCGCTTTACTGGAATTTAAAAATGGAGCATTTGGAGTCATTGAGGGTACGACTTCTGTTTACCCCGATCTGTCCCAGAAAATTGAGATTCATGGAACCAATGGGACTTTAATACTTAAAGGCGGTGAATGGCCTACAATAGAATTTTGTGAGTTCCTTGATAAAAAAGAAGTGTGTGAACTAAAAAAATATCCTTCGGAAGATGAAATGTGGGGTGTTGCGCACAGGTCTCAGATTATGGATATGATTTCTGCTGTCAGAGAAAACAGGGAACCCATAATAAATGGTTTGGAAGGAAGAAAGTCGCTTGAGATAGTTTTGGGTATTTATAAATCATCGGAAAGAGGGAGGATGGTGGAACTATGAAAATGTTACAGGCAATAATAAGTAGTCCAAAAATAATTGAGTTGAAGCAGGTAGAAGTACCAAGGCCGAAAGATGGGGAAGTTTTAATTAAAATGAAATGCAATGCTGTCTGTGGTTCTGAATTTTCGGCTTTTTTAGGCCATGCAACAGCAAATCCCTACTACCTTGGAATAGCAAAATATCCTTACGGGCCTTTTGGCCACGAAGGAACTGGAGAGATAGTTGAATTGGGCCAGGGAGTGAATGGGTTTCATATTGGCGACAGAATAGCAGGAATGGATATTGGATCTTATGCGGGATACTGTATTGTTCCGGTCGAAAGCATGATAAAAATACCAGACGGAATTACCTATCAGGAAGCGTCATTGGTGACGACTGTTGGAGAAACCTATTGGGTTATCAACGAGCTGTTAAAAATTAATTCAGAAGACACAGTTTTTATTTCAGGCATGGGCTCTACGGGATTACTGCTTCTGGAGCAAGCAAGAAATGCCGGAGTTAAAAAAATAATTTGCGCTGATTTGAATGAATACAGGATTAAACTCGCAAAGGAGCTGGGATCAACTCTATCGGTTAATCCTGCCGGTGAAGATGTGCAGGCAGTAGTTAAAAGTTTAGCAGACAATGGAGTCAGTGTTTCAATAGATACTACGGGTGTTGAGCAGTCAATAGTAAATGCGGTAAAAGCGGCTGCCAAATTCGCAAAAGTAGGATTGTTCGGAAGGCCCATAAAACCAATAAAAGATTTTATGATTGAAGATTTATTTCATAACATGTTGACGGTATACGGGGCAAAATGCAGGCCGGAAGTCTATGATGTCAAGTATGCTAAAAAAGCAATTGAATTAATCGGGAAGAAGAAAATACATTCGGATAAGATTATCTCTCATGAATTCACCCTGGAAAAGATACAGGAAGCTTTTGAATCGGCGGCGATTAAAAAAGAAGGAATAAAAGTTCTGGTGAAATGTTCTGATTAAAGGCGGTTTATTAAAATGATAACAGGAAAAATAAATTTAAAGACGGCTGATAAACATGTAGTAAATGGTGCAGACAGTTTTGTTTTTGTTTACACCGTAGGAAAAGAGGAGTGGATGTTAGGCGGGCATATTTTTATCTGTGACAGGCATATCTCTGATTTTGCCTGGATCCAGCCCGGTGACGGAACAGGAACTATATTAAATAACTCTGAATCCGCAGGGTATGCTACTGTAAAATCAACATCAAAGGCTGTTTTTGAGATTAAATATGATTTTTATTATAACACCTGGCATCCCTGGGAACACATATTTCAAATTACGCTGAAAAAAGGTTCCCTTAAGGAAGGTGACAGAGTAACGATTGTTTTTGGAGATAAGTCAGGCGGTGCTCCGGCCTTGAGGATACAGAGTTTTAAAGAGAAAGAGTTTAAATTCAGGGTATTTATAGATCCGGAAAGAAAAAATGAATTTACAGAATTGAAAGACAAGTCTCTTTCGTTTGAGATTCTGCCGGCAAAGTGGTCGGATATTGAAGTCGTAATGCCCTCACAGGTAATGCCGGACAAGGCAGGCAGGGTTGTTGTGCGGGCCATTGATCAATACGGCAACACAACAGCTCTTCCTGAAGGAGAAATGTTTCTTCTGGTAGATGACAGGTATAAAGTGAGTGTTCCGAAAAATGGAAGGAAGAAAGGATATGTTGAAATTGGTGTTGATAAAATAAAACCGTATTTGAAGAACATGGTTTTTCTGGATACATATGTGCCTACAGAAGTCCATTTATACTATCCCAAAAATAAATATGAAATCATAGGCAATCCTATTCTTCAGGAATCTTTAATTAAAGAGAAGAAATTATTTTGGGGAGAAATTCACGGTCAGTCCTATTTATGCGACGGAACTTATTATCCAGACGAAATATTAAAATTTGCCCGGGATGAGTCCCGGCTTGATTTTGCCGCGATCACAAGCCATGACTGCGCCATGGAAAACGGCGAAAAAGATTATCAGAAATGTGTAGATGCAGCAAATAAACTCAACAAACCGAAAGATTTTACCGCTTTTATAGGCATGGAATGGTCAGGTGCTACACCAAAAGGTGGAGATCATAATATATATTTTAAGGGGGACAAAGGTAATTTTTTTACATCAGGCCATTATTTAAGTAAGGTGAAAGCTTATAAGCCAGAAGTCCTGAAGGAACTCACTCTTCCTCCGTGGACTAAAGAATGGATGCTGGAAGTGCCTGTGCATGCTGACCTGGCAAAAGTTTATTCTGATGCTGATCCAAATGAAACAATGATAATACCGCACGGTGGAGGTAGAATCTGTAATATGGAATACCACGACCCTATGCTTGAACCGGTGATGGAAATACAATCCGGCCATGCTGTGTTTGAATTCCTGGCATGTGAAGCTTTACAGAAAGGGTATAGAATGGGATTTATTGCAGGTAGTGATGATCACAGAGGTTCATTAGGAGACAGCCATACTCAAATGAGGAAAAGCCCTTTGGGTTATACCGAGCACAGTGGTTTGGTAGCTGCTTATGCACAGGATTGCACCCGGGAATCAATATGGAAAGCATTTCAGGAAAAATCCGTTTATGCCACAACCGGCGCAAGGATAATTCTAAATTTTAAACTCAATGATAATATAATGGGCAAATCAGTAAAAATGGATAATCCAAAAGAATCAAGACAATTCAAAATAGAAGTTTTCGGCACAACTTATATACGGCAGGTTGAGCTTTGGAGAAATGCGCAGGTGTTAAAAATATGGCGCCCTGAGTGGTTTGAACATGTAATAGAATTCACAGATACAGAGCCGATTGATAAGATTGTTTGGCCTGAAAAAACAATATTTGGAAAAGAAGTGAAAAATGTTAACAAAACTATTTCCGGACGCGAAATAAAACGGGCACAAGCGGCATATTTTGTAAAAGTTATTCAGAGTGACGGGCATATGGCGTGGTCCAGCCCGGTTTGGATAGATGTAAAGTAAGAAGTAGGCATTAAGTCCGAGATGCAATGATTGATAGGGCAGGCAGGAGTGAATAATTGAAAAAGATAAGAAATAATTTCATAAATCCAGGCATAGAATACAGAAGCGCTCCTTTCTGGAGCTGGAATGATAACCTTGAAACCGAAGAGTTAAACCGCCAGCTGGACCTGATGAAAGAGGGCGGTTTCGGCGGAAGTTTTATGCATTCCAGGATGGGGCTGATAACCCCTTATTTTTCCAGGCAATGGATGGATTGCGTTAAATCAACTGTTGAACATTCAAAAAAAATAGGGCTGCTGGCCTATCTGTATGATGAAGACCGCTGGCCCAGCGGGTTTGCGGGCGGTGTTGCGACAAAAAACAAAAACAACAGAATGTTATCGCTGATTGTGAGAAAAATAAACGGTAAATTGAATTTTTCAAAAGAGATAAACCCGCCGAGCCCTGATTACAATAATTCCGCCTATCTGGATACGGCAAACAAAAAGGCAGTAAAGGCGTTTATTGATTCCACTTATGAGCCGTACAAAAAACATTTTAAAAATGATTTCAAAAAAACTATTCCTGCAATATTTACAGATGAACCGAATTACAATACCCGTTATTATGATAAATTCGGAGATAAACAAATTATCGCTTTGCTGCCCTGGACCTCAGGGTTTGATGAGATTTTCAAAAAAACATACAGTTATGATTTGAATAGCAATCTTAAGGCCTTGATTGAAGATGAGGGAAACTTTACAAAAATCCGCTATGATTACTGGAAACTTATTCACGAGTTATTTCTTGAGCATTTTGCCAAACAAATCTACGACTGGTGCGGAAAAAACGGAATAGATTTTACGGGGCATTATCTGGGTGAAAATGACCTCACTTCTCAGATAAGCTGCACGGGCAGCAGTATGGCTTTTTATGAATACATGCACATTCCGGGGATTGACCATCTCTGCAAACAAATAGAGCCAATGTGGCTTTGTGCAAAGCAATGTGTGTCGGTAGCGAATCAAACCGGCAGAAAAAGAGTTATCTCGGAAATATTCGGGGCCAGCGGGCAGGATTTTTCATTGGCAGACAGGAAATGGATAGGGGACTGGGATATGGTTATGGGAGTAAATTTGTTCTGCCCCCACCTCTGGCTCTATTCTATGAGAGGCTGCAGGAAGAGAGATTATCCTCCGACAATATCTTACCAACAGCCCTACTGGAAATACAATAAACCCATTGAAGATTATTTTGCGCGCGTGAATTATATAATGAGCCAGGGTAAACCGGTTTCCGATATACTTGTGATACATCCCATTGAAAGCGGTTATGCGTTATTTAAACCCGGGCCCAAAAGAATAACTAAAAATGAAGTAATTGACAAAATAAATAATAAATTTTCAGAGTTAACTAAACAAATTCTTGCTAATCATTATAGCCTTGATTTTGGCGACGAAAGCCAGCTGGCAAAATACGCAAAAGTGGAAAGAATAAACGGGAAAACATATTTTACTTTGGGGAAAATGAGCTATTCTCTTATAATCCTTCCGGGATTGTTAAATATAAGGAAATCAACACTTGAACTTCTGAAAAAGTTTCTGGATTTTGGCGGTAAGGTTGTTAGTATTGCAAGCCTGCCCGATTTAGTTGATGGTGAGCAAAATAAACAAGTTGTCAGGGAATATCTTTCAAAGATGCTAATAACAGAAGAAAAAAACATTATTAAAATAATTGAAGAATTAGCCCCTGGAAAGATATTAATCAAAAATAAAGGCGGAGAAGAGCTTGCTGAAATATTATGTAACAGGAAAATTATAAATGAAAACACGGAAGTTTATTTTCTTGCAAATACAAACAGGAATAAAGATTACAAGGCAGATATCAAAATCAAAGGAGAGGGCCACCTTGAATGCTGGGATGGTTTTTCCGGTAAAATGTATGCGGTTCCTGTAAAAAAGGAAAAAGGCTGTCTCCTGACAAATATGGATTTTTCTGCGGCGGGTTCGCGGCTTCTTGTGCTGACAAAAGAAAAAAGGAATTTAGAAATAGTTAAATCAGGTGAAAGCAGCAAGCTTTTAACCGGATTGAAAAATAACTGGCGCCTTGAGCGCAAAGAGCCTAACAGCCTAAGTCTTGATATGTGCAGCTATAAACTGGATAATGACAAAAACTGGAGTAAGGCAACTCCTGTTATAACTCTCCAGCACCAGCTGGAAAAAGAAGCAAGGGTGAGAAAAGTTGTTTTGAGATATTCCTTTAAAACAGATTTTACCCGCCTGCCGGATAATTTGGCCCTTGTTTTTGAACAGCCGGAAATATTCGGGATTAAAATTAATGACAAACCGGCCCATTATAAAGACACGGGTTGGTGGATTGATAAAAGTTTTAAAAAATTGGCTGTAGCAGGTTACATAAAACCCAGGGGTACAAATATCATTGAATTAAACTGTAAGTTTATTCCTCCTGTGAAACCAAAAACAATAATATATATTAAGGAAGGGGTTGAGCTGGAATCGGTTTACATTACAGGGGATTTTGCGGTAAAAGGAAAATTTAAAACTGCGCAGGACGGTTATCTTGGTGAAGGTTTTGTCCTTGAAAATGAAAAAAACGCAGTTAACAAAAAAGATTTTGTTTTAAGCGGGTACCCGTTTTACGCGGGGTCCATGAAGCTACGGCAGGATTTTGATATAAAATCTTTAAACGGCAAAAGAATTATTTTAAAAATTGTTAAATTTAACGCTGCGGTAGCAGGAGTAAAAATAAATAACAGGGAAGCCGGTTTTGTGTTTTTGCCTCCCTATGAAATAGATATAACGAAACTGGTTGAAAAGGGAAGCAACAGTATTGAAATTGAGCTGGTTAATACGCTGAGAAACCTGCTGGGCCCGCACCATCACAGCTCGGTTACTTCAGAATGGGTAGGCCCGGATGAATTTGAGCAGAATGAATACTGGATTGATAAATATACTTTTGTTCCTTTTGGTTTCGGAAAAGTAGAATTGAGGACATAGTATTTCCAGGGTTTTCAAATCCTGCATTAATTACATAATTGTGCAGGAATTGTTTAAACGGCATAGGCCTACGGTTGTAAAAACACCAGGGTTCAATAAAAATAAATAAAAATGTATAAACGTGAAAAACACATACCTTCCATCAGAAAAGTAAACAGCATCCCGCGTATTTTTGTGGATGATACAGAACTGCCTACCATCCTATACCGCAACCGCCAGCATGATGATTTTGTCTATATGAAAAAGTTTGTTGAAACAGGCCATAAATTATTTTTTATGACAAAAATTATGCCCTCAGACGGTTCTTTATCCAGAAAAGAGTATGAGAGGGATGTTAAAAAACGAATTTGCAGAATGTTAAATATGGCTCCTGACATTTTTGTAATTCTTGGGTATTATTTTTCTCTTTCATCAGAATTCATGAAAAAGAATCCCCAGGAGGCTCCCTGGGATTGTGCCAACACTCCGGATTTAGGTTCTCATATTGAAGTAGCAGGCATTCCCGAGACAGCCCATTATTCCCTCTATAGCGATAAAGTCAGGGAAGAGCAGAAGAAACAGGCTGATTTTCATGTAGATATAATAGAATCACTGCCGGATCCCGACAGGATTATTGGAATGTTTTTTGAGGGCGGAAGAGCCCAGGAATGGTATAATTTTAATTCAGAACGCCATTCACCCGCAATGCTGAAAAAATATCAGGGGTGGCTGAAAAAACGTTACATTACAGATAATAATTTTGCGCAAGCTTATGGAAAACCAGGCCTTAGCATAGCACAAGCAGAGATGCCGGAAGAAGCGCTTTCTATGCCTGAAAGGGGCTGGCTTCATGACCCTGCTTTACCTAACGGCAGGGCTTCAGTGGACTGGTCTGAATTTATTTCAGAAGAAAAACTGGGTATGGTTTTAACGGGGCCCAGGGCTGTTAAGCAGCGGCGGCCGGACCTTTTGTGCGGTTTTTTTTCGGAACACCTTCTGGATTGTGATCATTTTACAGACCCATTTAAAAGAGTTGTGGAATCGCCTTATGTTGATTTTATTGCAGGCCCTACCGGCGGCAAGTGGAGCCGGGAACATCCAAAAGTCAATCATTCGCTTGTGGCATCTATTCATTTACACGGCAAACTATGGTTTCAGGAAGAAGACTCCAGGCCTATGAAAGAAGAATCCCGGGAAGAAATGTCAGCTAAAGGCGATATTTCAAGGCCTGAACATTACGTAGAAGTGTTCACTCATGTTTCCTGTAAGAATTTTACGGAAGGCAATTATGCCTGGTGGTGGGATTTTCAGAAACGTTGGTTTAAAAGCGCTGTTTACTGGCCCCGGTTAAAAAAGTTACAGGAAATAGATAAACGGCACCGCTGCCAAAAACCTCAGCCAGTATATGAAACAGCTGTTTTTATAAGCGAAAGCTCGGAATATTATGCGCCGTATTGGGCAAGGAATATTGGTATCAGCAATGCCCAGGGCCTGCATTATACTTTTCCCAGAATGGGGGCTCCATACGGAGTTTATCTGCTGGAAGATGTTTTGCACCCTGATTTTCCGATTGAAAGAATTAAGGTTGCATTTTTTGTTGATTGTGTTGTTTTAAGCGATAAAGAACGGGAAGCGGCGGAGCGGTTGAAAAGTAATAACCGCACGCTGGTTTTTTACTGGGCCAGCGGGTTTGGATTGCCAAAATCCAGGGGCTCAATATATAGCACAGAAAATATGATGTCTTTAACAGGAATAAATTTTTTGGAAAGATGCGGGCAGTATACGCCGATGCTAATGTCTCTGCCGGGAGAACACGCTATTTGCAAGCTTTACGGCCCTGGCAGATTTTTTGGAATGGTAAACGAACAAGACATTAATTTTTTTAAAAAAGCCCGTACCCCCAACATAGAAAAATACGATTTTTTCCCATTTATAAGTATTAATCCTGTTTTTACCGCAGATGATGAAGCTGTAATTCCGCTGGCCTATTATGCGGCGGAAATACTGCCGCTTCCTAAGGAAGATGACAGGAAGCGTATAAATTCTCAGGAATTACTGCCCCCTTCCCAGTTTGATAAGCCGAGCCCTGTTTTTTTAGGAGGAATGATAAAAAAGTTCAAGGATTGGACCAGTGTATATATAGGCGCAAATTATATACAATGGGAATTACTAAACTGTATTTTAAGAGCGTCGGGTGTTCATACTTATCTGGACTCCGGTGATCTAATTTTTGCTGACAGCCGGATGGTAGCTGTGTATGGTAATGATAAAAAAGGAATTCGTAAGATACGCCTGCCTTCACCGCGCAAGGTAACCAATGCTCTTATTAAAGATGCGGCCACCTCTAGCCCGGTTAGTGAATTTAAAATCAGAATGTCAGCTTATGAAGCAAAATGTTATTTTTTAAGCTGAGTCTTTTCAACTGCGCTGGTTCTGTTTAAGGAGCAATTATTATTCGAGTTTGTCGGGATTTATTTTCTAGAAGACAGCGAAATGTATTTTAATTTAGGAGGCAATGTGATTAAGTTATCCAGTAAGCGTTCTTTTTTGTTTGTTTTATTTTTAGCTGCCTACTTCCTATTTCATACTTCTTTTGTGCAGGCACAGTGGCGCTCCATCGGGATGGGCGGAGGCGGCGGGTTATTTAATCCTGTTCTTAACCCGCTTAACCCAAACATAATGTCGGTTGCCTGTGATATGGGTGGGTGGTATCTTACGGCAGATGGCGGAAAAAGCTGGAAAATGTCTGACTTAAACAGCCATGGATATTTTACAATATTTGATTACAAAGACTCTAATGTAATTTATGTTGGCAGTGATAATGTTTATAAAACCAGGGATTTGGGGAAAAAATGGGAAAAAATTATAAATAAAGATACTCTGGGGGCTGATTATCCGGTTGCTATGGCTATTGATCCTGATGATACCGGCAGAATGTATGTTGCTTTAGGTATGAGGGAAGTGCTCAAAGAAAATACTTTTAAAAGGTTTCTAATGACAACAGACGGCGGAAAAACCTGGTCTTCGGCGGGTTTGGGGTTGCCGTCTGATAAAGGAAATGTATCAATAATATTAGGAGGCAATAGTAATATTATATACGTAGGAACTAATGAAGGAGTTTATAAATCAATGGATGCCGGAAAAACATTTTCTGATATTAGCGGCAATTTACCCAAAGAAAAATGTTATTTAAAAGGCGGCAGCTCTAAAGATACTAAAGAAGCAATATTATACGTTATGGTTGAAGAAGACGGCCTTTACAGGAATAAGGGCGGGAGTGAAAATTGGGAAAAATTAAGCGGCATTCCTTTTAACAGGGAAAAAAATTCAAATATTGCTTATCCTCCCTTTGATGTATGTTTGTTTAATCCAAAAATAATTTACGTACTTGACTACGATTCAATATATAAGAGTATAGATAGCGGCGAAACCTGGGACAGTGTTATGAACGAATCAAATACCAGAGACGGCTGGAAAGGCGAATTGCAGGATTTTTACTGGCCTTTCCCGGGCAGAGGTATTGGTGTTTCACCCTCTGATTCAAATGCAGTGATGTTTACAGATGACAGCAGGGCTATAAAAAGTACTGATGGCGGCACGAATTGGGAACAGGTTTATACCGAAATCAAAGGAAACAAACTATATGGCAGTACGGGTTTGGAAGTAACTAATGTTCACAGGGTTATTGTTGACCCTAAAAACACAAATATCATATATATTGCCTATACTGACCAGGGGTTGTGGAAATCAACAGATACCGGCAGGAGCTGGGATTTACTTGACCTTAAGGTTAGCAGAAATATTTATGCCCTGGAAATTGACCCTGATGATTCCAATGTGCTTTATGCCGGAGCAGGGGCTCCCAATGATATACCAATACAGCTTCAGGATACTAACCCGGAAAAAGCCACGGGTGCTTTTTTAATTAGTAAGGATGCGGGAAAAAGCTGGAAAAATATCAGCGGGGTTCCGAATAAACCAATAACAGATATACTTATAGACGGCAAAAGCCCGGTAAACTCAAGAGTGATTTATATTGCAGCCATAGGCGGCGGCGTGTATAAAACAGTAAATGGCGGTAATAGCTGGGAAAAAATCAATAACGGGCTGGGAGGCAATTTGTGCGCCTATCGCCTTAAATTAGCCGGTGATGGAACCTTATATCTGGCAGTAACCATGGATAATAAAAGAACTAAGGGCGGATTATATAAATCTGAAAACCAGGGAAAATCCTGGGAAAATACCAATATGGATAAAATAGACAGAATACTGGATGTTGCAGTACACCCAAAAAATCCGGCCATAGTTTATGTATGCGGGTTCCCTCCGGGCGGAGAGCCGGGGGTTTACAGGTCTATGGATGCGGGTATAAACTGGAAAAAAGTATTGGATAAAAGGTTTGTTTTTCAGCTGACAACAGATGAAAGACAGCCGGATTTAATATATGCAGCTATTTGCCAGGACAGCGATTTTCAAAAAGAAAAGGGTGTTTATGTCAGCCAGGACAAGGGTGATACGTGGAAAAACGTAGAGGGCATTCCGTTTAGAAATATAAATAAAGTTTTTATAAATCCACAGAATATCAATCATTTATACCTGGCTACTTTTGGCGGCGGAGTGCTGACCAATAAGTGATTAACACCCTCCGCGGAAATCCACGATTATAAAGCCGTGGATGGATAGCGTTTGTCCGCTTCGGGTATTTCAGCGTAGAGCTTGTTCCTGCGCTGTAGATAAGGCTTGAATCCACGCCTGTGAAGGCGTGGAGATTCAATCGGGATATTCTAAAACGCAAAATTCAGGTTAATATTTACAAAAGGGAGAAACTGCAATGAGTAAAACAAATAAATCAGGGACGATTATTATTTTACCCAAAAAAGTTGTGGCCGGCACGGTGAATACTTATACTTTCATTTATACTGCCGGTAAAGGCGGTATAAAAGAAAACGGCAGTATAAGGATATTTTTTCACGGTGAACACAGCTGGGCCAAACCACAGGTATTTCATGTAGGCCATTACCCGGGATACGTCAGTGTTACTTGCAGTAACGGCAAAGTAGCAGTAACCCCGCGGCTTATTTCCACGTCTCTTGCAGAATACGGAAAACCTGTGGATTATCAAAGATATATAAATTCCGGCTACAGCGGGTATTCACTGCAAATAAGCATAACCGGAGCCTCTTTAGCAGAAGGCGACCGGATAAAAATAGTATTCGGCGACATACAAAACGGAAAAGGTTTCGGAGCTGTCTGCGGCCATAAAGTAAATCCGTATATAAAAAGAAATGAACAAGCAGTGTTTGTAACAGCGGTAGATAACACAGGTACCGGCAAATTTATTGAGCTGGAAAATTCACCGGAACTGGAAATAATACCTGATAAGACAGCTGGTTTTGAAGTTATAGGGCCTTCTGTTGCAGAAGTTGGAGAAATGTTTACGTTGCATATCAAAGCGCGGGACAGATTTTACAATGCAACTCCGGATTATAGCGGAGTATTGAAACTGACAATTGCTAAAAAAGGCCTTATATTGCCGGTAAAAGTTCAATTCATAAAGAACAGTCTGGGAACTTTACTAATCAAAGATATAAAAGCTGTTGAAGCAGGTGTATACCGTATAAGTGTAATTGATGAAAAAACAGGGATAGCCGGTGAGAGTTACCCGGTAAAAGTTGTAAAAGAAAAACAATATGGAATTTATTGGGGAGACCTGCACCACCACACAGGCTGGTCTTATGATGTTGTAGGGCCTACGGGAAGAATAACTGCTCCGCCTGTAGACACCTGCCGTTATGCGCGCGATATTGCGGCTTCAGACTTTATAGCAATAACCGACCACCATACAGTGCTTGACTGCCAATGGACCAGCCCGGAAGAAAAGAAATATGCGCCGCTTGCCTGGGCGCCCGGAGTGGAAGCGGTAAAAAAATTGAATAAAGATGGTAAGTTTATTGTTTATATGGGTATGGAATTTGAAGATGGCAGAGGGCATACAAATGTAATATTTCTTAATGATAACCCGCCGTATTGCAAAGATAAAATCCAGACTATAGAAGATGTATGGAAGTTTTATAATTACAAAGATATTATTTCAATTCCGCATTTCCATGCAGACTGGGGCGTGCCAAAAAGGTGGAAAGCTCCTGTAAATGAAAAAATAGAATGCCTGGCAGAAATAGCTTCTGTATTTGGCAGGTTTGAACATATGGGTAATGTACCGCGGTACCCGCGCTGGATGAAAAACAAATATTGTAATGTACAGCATCATTTAGGTGAAGGTAAAAAAATAGGTATTTGCTGCGGCAGTGACAACCATATGCGCCAGCCTGGAGATCTGCACCTTACGGCAGTTATTGCAAAAGACAAAACAAAAAAATCAATATTTGAAGCTTTACAAAACAGGCATTGCTATGGTACAACCCACCCCAGGATATTTATTGATTTTAAATTAAACGGGCATATAATGGGAGATGTGATTAAATCAGATGAAAACAGTAATATCCGTGAAATAGAAGCAGAGGTACTGGGAAGTTCAAAAATTCTCCGGTTGGATATTATTAAAAACAACAAAGAAATATATTCGCTGTTTAATCAGGGCCGGGATATTAAATTTAAATTAACGGATGCCGGCGCAAAAAAAGACACAAAAAGCGATTTTTATTATCTGCGAATTTTGCAGGATGATAATGAAATGGCGTGGACCAGCCCGATTTGGGTAGATGTGAAGAACAACGCCAAGCGCCAAACTAAAATCTAAAGGCCAAAGATAATGAACAACAAAATAAAATATTTATTTGTCCCTGTGTTAATGCTGGCCCTTGCGGCAAATTTGTTTTCCAAAGAAACCCAGATTCAGAATGAATTTAATGAAGGATATAAGGCTTTTCAGGCAAAAGATTATAATGCCTCATTGCAAAAATTCAGAGATGTGATTTTTTCAAAAGCTGATATAAAATTAAAAGGCAAAGCCCAGTATTATCTGGCGGCTACCTTTGATATGCGCAAAGATATGAATCAGGCGCTGGCAGAATACGGAAACTTTATTGAGAAGTATAATTTGCCGGAATTGGAAGCCTTAAACCAAACAGCTCAAAACAGGGTGTCTGAGTTATTGTCAGGTATATATAACAGCTCCCTGGGCCCGGATGAAATGCTGAAAATAATTGCAAACAGGTATGCAGTATCCATAGAAATAAAAAAACAAATTGATATTCTTGAAGGTATTGCCGGCAAACATCCAGATTTTTCAGATATGGGTACAGTTTATATGAGGCTGGGCGACCGGTACTTGCGTTTTGGCAAAAGAAAAGAGGCAGTAAAAGCTTATGAGCTGGCGCTAATCAAGGATCCGGTAAAATATGATAATGCGTTTATAAAAAAAGTTATATATTTTAATAAAAGAATTCTTATGAAAGAGAAAATAAAGTTTGTTTCATTTTTGTTTTTGGCGCTTTCTTTTATTTTTAGTTTGTTTGGAAAACCGTGGAAAGCCATAAGTATAAAACAATTAATAACGATGTGCGGTATTATTGTTGCCTGGTTCCTGGTTTATTTGGCCGCCTTAGCCGCATATTATTATAAGGGCATTCCTAAAATTGATGAAAATTCTGTAATGGTATTATTTGAATATTTAAACCGGAGGGATTGTTCTCCGCCGGTTTTTTCTTTCTACTGGCTGAGCTTTTTTAAAGAAACCGGTATCTGGATGTTTTTCTGGTTTAGTACTTCTGTTTTAGTATTCGTAATGTTTACGACTCTGGGTTATAGAAACATTTTTGTAAAAAGAATAAACAACCTGGCAGTGATTTTTATAAATGCTGTAATAATAAATATTTCAGCGCTGGGTTTGTATTATTCCATAATATATTTTGATAATGCTTTTTATTATAAGGGGTATTTGTTTTTCAGGGGGGACATAGAAACAAGTTATGCCAGGTACCCGGAAAAGTTTCCGGAGTTGAATATGAATGGTTATAACGGCAACGGGGATGAATAAAATATAGAATTGGAGGTATTAATGTTTAAAAGAAATGTTTGTTTGGTTGTTTCAGTGTTTGTTTTATGTTTGGGAATGTTCGGCTGCGGTAAAAAAGAGGCGGAAAGAACAGACGGAAAAGTACAGATCTGGTTTTCTACCGGCGGAGGGGACCTTGTTTATAACAAAATTCTTAAAGAGTTATGTTTAAAATTTGAAGCAACCCATCCGAATATAAAAATCAAGTTTGAGCCTGTTAGCGGGCAGGGCTATATGCAAAAGATACTTACTATGATTGCTTCGGATACCGCGCCAGATGTGTTTTCACTGGATGCAACGCAAGTCCCGATATTTGTAAATAAAAATGCTATATTGCCTTTTAACTCGTTTATAGAAAAGGATAAATCATTTGATATAAATAAATATTATCCGGTAATTATTGACGGGTTTACCTGGAACAATAAACTCTATGGCTTGACGGAAAGTATGACCCCCTATATTGTTTATTACAATAAAGATATTTTTGATAAAGCCGGCGTTGCTTATCCTAAAAATAACTGGGACTGGAATGATTTGTTAAGCACAGCAAAAAAGCTTACCATTAAAGATTCAAGAGGCGCAATAAGCCAGTTTGGAATAGTATTTGACGGAGAAGATATTCCTTATTTTGTTAAAGCCTGGGGAGGGAGTATCTGGAACAAAGATAAAACGAAATGTACCATAGACAGCCCGGAAAGCAGGGAAGGACTGCAGTTTATGGTAGATATTATCACAAAGCATAAAGTAGCCCCTGACTTAAAAGACAGGGCTGATCAGGGAAATTATCAGATATTTGAAGGCGGCAGAGCGGCCATGATTACGCTTGCCGGCAGATGGTATACTCCAACCTTTAGAAAAGCAAAAAACCTGAAATGGAGAATCTGCGGCCTCCCGAAGGGAAAAGTAAGAGTCAACCAGTTAGTAAGCCACGCCTGGGTAATACCTGCAAAAAGCAGGCATCCGGAACAGGCGTTTGAGTTTATAAAGTATTTATGCGGAGAGGAAGGGGTAAAATTCATGATGCAGATGGGAGATTGCGTGCCCCCGATTATAAAGCTGGCAGAAGGAGAATTTTTAGCAAAAGATTCCCAGTACCCGGATGAAAATAATGCGCCGTATATTGAAGAGATGAAATATGCCGGCTCCTGGAAGGAATACGTTCACCCAAAAATAATCTGGTCTGAAATGGGCCAGGTAATCTACAGCAAAAATATTGACGGCGTATTACTGGGTAAATGGGATGTGCCCACCTATACAAAAAATGTCCAGAAAAAACTCAATGAGCTGTTGGAGGAAAATAAGTAATTCCATGAAAAAATATTCCGAAAGAAAAAAAATAACATTTATGGGTGCAGGAAGCACGATATTTGCCAGAAATATTTTAGGCGACTGTATGCTTTCCGAGCCATTAAAAGATGCAGAAATTGCGCTTTATGATATTGACTCAGTACGTTTGAAGGAATCAAAAAATTTGCTTGACCGTACCAATGGCCAGGTTAATAATAACCGGTCAAAAATCAGTGCCTACCTTGGTGTAAAAGAAAGAAAAGAAGCTTTAAGGGGCTCAAATTTTGTTGTAAATGCCATACAGGCGGGAGGCTATAAACCTTCTACGGTAATTGATTTTGAAATACCAAAAAAATACGGTTTAAGACAAACTATAGCGGATACGCTTGGCATTGGAGGCATTTTCAGGGCTCTGCGGACCATTCCTGTTGTTTTGGATTTCGCCCGTGATATGGAGAAATGCTGTCCTGAGGCCTGGTTTTTAAATTATGTAAACCCTATGGCCATGATAACTGCGGGCCTTTTGCGCGGTTCAGAAATTAAAACTGTGGGCTTATGCCATTCCTGGCCGGGTACCGATGAATTACTTATAGAAGTACTTGGAATGGATAAAGAAGTAAAAAATCTGAAATCTAAAATTGCCGGTATAAATCATCAGGCCTGGCTGCTGGAAATGAAAGACGGGGAAAAAGATTTATACCCTGAAATTTACAGGCGCGCAAAAAAATATGTTGCTGATGGAAGAAAAAATACTAAAAATAAACCGCGGGAACTGGTGCGTTTGGAAATTATGCTTAATTTCGGTTATTTTGTTACAGAGTCCAGCGAACATAATGCTGAGTACACGCCCTGGTTTATAAAAAAATCTCACCCCGAGCTTATCAAACAGTATAATATTCCAATTGATGAGTATTTAAGAAGGTGTGCATCTCAAATTAAAGGCTGGAAAAAAGAATCCGGCAATTTAATGGATGACAAGTCACCTCACAGGCGTTCCCATGAGTATGCGTCTTATATAATGGAAGCAATCCAGACAAATGTTCCTTATAAATTTGGCGGCAATGTGATGAATGACGGGATTATAACAAATCTGCCGTCAAAGGCCTGTGTGGAAGTTCCCTGTATAGCGGATTATAACGGCATCAATCCGGTACTGGTGGGTGACTTGCCGCAACAATGTGCGGCATTAAACCGAACCAATATTAATGTGCAAATTCTTACCGTTGAGGCGGCATTAACGCGAAAAAAAGATTTTATTTATCAGGCCGCTTTGTTAGACCCTCATACGGCGGCAGAATTGACAATAGATGAAATCAGAAATATGTGCGATGATTTAATCAAAGCCCATGGCAATTACCTGCCCAAATATAAATAAAAATCTACACCTATGATCAAAAAAATAGTAAGAAATCGCAACAAGTTTGCAGTTAATTATTCGCGCAAATATTTGTTTATTTTTTGCGCCCTGATAATAGGTACCCCCTGCCTGGCAGAATATGAAAAGCTTAATATTGTTGGCGAAACTGTTGGTTCTGTAAACGGCATTTTTGACCCTTCAATTGAATATGACCAAAGCGGCACAATTGGCTGGATGTCCTATTCTCCTGTTCAATGGCCCGCGTTTGTTCACACCCATTTAGCAAAAACTACAGATTACGGCCAAACCTGGGTATTTGTTTCCAGCGTTAATCCGTCTGTTGCAGGAACCGTGGTATCAGGAACAATAACTACCAACGGGGTCTGGAGAAATGAAGTTTCAACACTTGTTCATGACCCCGACGATCCGGGCAAAGAATGGAAATTGTATTGGCATAAATACTTTACTAAATCTCCGTATGGAAGCGAAGACAGGGATTTTGCCCGGGGCTGGATTGCCTATAAATATGCCAGCGATCCCGCGGGCCCCTGGTCAAGCGAAATTCCTCTATTTGGAGCTTACCCTTTCCCTCCGCAAAATGAAGGATATTCTGTACAAAGTTATCTTAATCAATTTCATGTTGATCTAAGCAGTTTTATATGTTTTACCGAACCGGGATCAATTTACATAAACGGGGTAATATACTTGAGTTTTAACGGATTTTCAGTTGTTACAAATGAAACCGTAATATTTTTAATAGCTTCTAACAATCATGGCGCAACATGGAACTATGTCGGCACCCTTACAGACCATAATGATGCAGTTACCCTGGGTTATAATAGATTGGTTGCTTCAAGTTTAGTTGAGGAACAGGGAAGAATATTTTTGCTTGCGGCTCCTTACGATGATTTCCCCGTAGATCACGATGGAATTTATATATTTGAATTTGAAGATATTTCACAAGCAGAATTAAAAAGGACCCCCGGCAGTGATCTTATTGTTTATAAATTTCTTGCGGAATCCCTGCCGGACTGGAACAGTGCAGGGGAAAGCGATTATGACGAACATAATAGTAACGGCGGAATTTTAATGCCTCAAACTTCAACAACTACGGCGGAACTCTTTCAAATCTTCAATACGCATGAAAAAATTATAAATAAATATAATACTAGTGGTTACATAACTTATTCAAACAGTATCGGAATTAATCAGGCATTGGTTACATTAACAGGCGATATTGAAACATCAACAGTAACAGACAGTAATGGCTATTATCAATTCAATGATTTATTGGAAAAAGGAACTTATACAATAACACCGTCATCTGGAGGGTATGCTTTTAGTCCCTTATCTATTTCAACCGTGAATTTAAACGGCAATTTGATAAATCAGAATTTTACCGGTATAGTGGTTGTCCCTCCTGAAACTTATATCATCAGCGGCTATGTGAAGGAGGCAGATAGTACTGCGGTAAGCGGAGTGACAATGACACTTGCGGGCCTGGCAAGTAGTTCAACGGTTACTGATGCTGTCGGATACTACCAGTTTACGGATCTAAGTACCGGATCTTATACGATAACTCCCGTAAAAGGAGGCTATCTGTTTAGTCCGGCGGAACTTATTTATGCGCTGTTAAACAGCAGTCAGACAAACCAAAATTATTTTGGTACAGATATTTCTGTTTCCACCGTACCTGCTCCGACGTATTCAATCAGCGGGTATATTAAAGACAGCGGGAACAAGGTGTTAAGCGCCGCAGCAGTCACATTGGCCAGCAGCGCCGGCTTGTCAGTTAATGTAAATACCGATGCAAACGGGTATTATGAGTTTACAAATTTAAGTTCCGGTACCTATGCAGTAACACCTTCAAAAACCGGCTGGTCCTTCAGCCCGTTGCAGAAAAGTTATTCACCTCTTAATAGCGGCCAGTCCAATCAGGATTTTACAGCAACCTATACGTTAGGTAATTTTTGTGGATTGAAGAATAACCTGATAAACCCGCTAAAAGCCGAAAAAGTTGAAATAGATTATTCTTTTGATTCTCCCGGTACTGCACTTATACATATTTATGCAATGAACGGCGCTCTGATTATGAAATTGCTTGACGATTCACAGGTCTCCGCAGGGCCCGGGGTTGTTTACTGGGACGGCAAAGACAGAACAGAAAATACAGTTGCCAGCGGAATATATATTGTAATGATAAAGAAAGACGGGTATAAGCAGATTAAAAAAATATGTGTTTTGAAATAAATCAGAAACATGTGCGATGATTTAATCAAAGCCCATGGCAGTTATCTGCCGGAATACAGGTAAAAACTTTGTAAACTACCGTTAACAACACTGTTAAAATATGGTATAATAAGCTATCACGATTATGTATACCAAATTGAATAATCCCCTCTATTTATTTCTTACCAAAACCCAGGTTTTTCAAGTTTTTTTATTTTTTCTTTTAACCATTCTTTTTTTCACAAAAATCATTTTTGCTGAAAATTATGACCCATCGTTTTATTGGGATATGGACAACGTTTCCGCTGTTTTTCCCAATATTGGCGGCGGCACTATAACTGTGCGCGGAGAAACAGGGGCTTCTAATTACCCGAGTAATGTTACCGGTTATTCCGGCAATGGCGTACTCTTTGATAACCGGTATGAAAAAATTGATATTATGACCGCCTCAGATACTTACCGCAATATGGACCCGAATACAGGCAAAATTAGTTTCTGGTTTAAACCTTCCTGGGATGGCGCTTATTCAAACAGCGCCGGTTATTTTTTTGAAGTAAAACATTCATCAAAATTCTTTTCCTATATAGGCGGTTCCGGATCTCCAGTTCAATTTGCTGTAAATGGGACAGGTACAGCGGCCACTTACCTGACTGTCGGAGCAAATGCAGACTGGTGGAGCAGCAGTCAATGGTATTATTTTGAATATTTTTGGGACAAACCTTCCGGTAAATTCGGCCTTTCTATAAGCAGTAACGGGTCCGTGTGCGCCAGTACTATAAAAAACGGCGCCTGGTCCTGGGATATTTTCTTTAGTACGGGTCATGTTCTGACTATTGGTAACGGAGCTATAAGGGATACATATAGCCACTGCCGCGGAACGATGGATGAATTCTATGTTTTTGTTCCCAGCGCGCCGGCGGCAATAAATGATTTATCGGCTTTTACCGGGCTTTCTGAAGGTAGTATAGAATTAAACTGGAGCAGCCCTGGAGATGATGGCTATGAAAATCCTTTAGCCACGGGAAGCAGTTATAAAATACAATTCAGCAGTTTATCTTCAGGCGTTATCTGGTCTACGGCCAGCGCTCAGGTTACAATTTCTACTGAAAGCGCTGTACCATTAGCATCAGTAAAATATACTTTATCCGGCCTTACCAGGGGAACCACCTATTACTTCAGAATGTGGGCTGTTGATGAATGGAATAATTGGCCGGCCATATCAAACATTGCCAGCTCCTGGGCCCAAACAATAGAGGTTTATCCACCCGCCGGAATAACAGATTTAACGGCAGAGGCCGGGCCAGTAAACGGGTCTATTTTATTATCCTGGACTTCTACGGGCGATGACGGTTATACAGGTAATTTCAGTTCTGTTTGTGTATTTGATTTAAGATATTCAACACAATCTTATGAATCGCCAGGAATAAACAATATTAAATTTAATTCAACAAGGCTTGTAAGTGATTTTAATCAAATACCTGTCCCTGATTTAGCAGCAACAAAAACCAATATGCTTGTGACCGGATTGACTCCGGGTGTTACCTATTATTTTGCAATAAAAACAATTGATGATGCATTAAATGAGTCCAATTTATCTAATGGTGCAACAAGCTGGGCCCAGTGGGATATTTTTCCTCCTTCAGGAATTACTACTTTGTCGGCGATAGCGGGTTTAACAGGAAATTCGGCAGCGCTTAGTTGGTTAGCCCCAGGAGATGACGGCTTTTATGGAAATAATAATCCTGGTTACTACGCAGTACGCTATGCAACTTATACAATTGACACAAACCTTAAATTTGATTCAGCAGTGAATTATGGCAATTCCTGGGTTCCTGTTGCACCAGGCTTTCCGGAATCACATGAAATTGCCGGATTAGCAGGCGGGGTAACATATTATTTTGCTGTTAAAACAATAGATGATGCCGGTAATACTTCCGTAATTTCTAATTCGCCGGCTGTTGATACAAAAGTAAAACAATTTAAAATAAATATTCCTTCCCAGGGCTGGGTTTTTACAGATAATCAGCCTGTAATAAGCGGTGAAGCGAGCGTACTCTCAAAAATAGAAATTTATATTGATAAGCAACTGGACGGAATTACCTATACGGCTACAGATGGAAGCTGGCTGTATAATGTTTCTAAAGTCTTAACCGTAGGCAGCCATGCAATAAATATAAAAGCTTACACTCCTTACGGAGAATTCTGCAGCCAGGAAGAAATAGCTGTTACAATAATGGGACAAAGAGAAAAAGCGATTACTGTTGGCCCCAACCCCTTCACGCCGGATTTTCCTCCGTATGATAAAATAGTATTTAATTTTGACAATACCGGAAATGAAAATGTAAAAATATCAATTTTTAATTTAAATGGTATGAAGGTATTTGAAAATGAATTTGGAGTAGCAGATACAGTTGTATGGGACGGCAAGAGGAATAACGGGGCCCAGTGCAGTGACGGGGCTTATTTGTACCAATTAAAAATTGGAAATAGAAAATTAACAGGTTCAATAATAATTGCCCGCTAAAGAAATTATGAAATTAAAAATATATTTGTTTACTACAATCATCCATTGTTTTCTTTTTAGTGTTGAGGGTTCTGCTTCTTTTGAAGATATCGGAACAGGGGCCCGTGCAGCAGGTATGGGAAATGCGTTTACAGCAATAGCAGATGATGTAAACGCAATGAACTATAATCCGGCCGGGCTAAGCAATCTGATGGTAAAAGAAGTCCAGTCCAGTTATGTAAACTTATATCAGGGATTAAGCGATGGAAGCAAAATGTACGAAGGTTCACTGGGATATGCCAATCCTACAGACAAAATCGGTACATTGGGTATAAACTGGTATGGGCGTCAGCTGACTGATTTTTATAAGGAAGACACCATCGGCATAGGGTATGCGAAGGCCCTTAACTGGTTTCAAATCGGTTTTAATTTGAAGCTGAGGCAGAAAACATTTGCTGATAATTCCTGGATTTTGGCAAACCCGGTATTTAGCGGCATAAAGCAAAAAAATGCTTATAGTTATGATTTAGGCCTGTTGTATCGGTTAAATACAAAAGTCAGTTTTGGTTTTTTTGCTTCAGATATTAATGAACCAGACGCAGGATTATTTTTGGAAAATAAAATTCCGCTATTGTTAAGGGCCGGCGCTGCTTATTGCAGTGATGAGAATAAAGATTTTAATGCAGGAATAGACCTGGTTTCCAGAGAGAATGAGAACAGGCTTCAGTTTGGGTTTGAAAAATGGTTTTTTTATCGCAGCTTTGCTTTACGTGCCGGCGGCGGCGTGGGCAGCAGCGCGTATTCTGAGCTTGATGCCGGGCTGGGTTACAGGTTTTTTTCCGGCATACCGCTGCAAATAGATTATGCTTTTGTTTATCCTTTATCAGGCCTGGAAAATATTTATACCCAGCGCCTCTCATTGAAGATGCAATTTGGTTCTATTGAAAAAACGAAAGTGCTCCAGGAAAATTATTTTGCGCAAGGCCTAAAGTATTATGAATCATGTGACTATGAAAATGCTCAGGGAAAGTTTAACGAGTGTTTATATTTAAACCCTGCCGATACAAAAGTAAAATTGCTGAAAGATAAAGCCGGAATTGAACTGAATATATTAAAAAAAACCAGAAAAGCTGAAAAAGCAGCATTAGAAAATAAATACAGGGAATTGTATAAAATTGCAAAAACAGCTTATGATAACAAAGAATACCTGAAAGCAGTGGATTTCTTTTTTCAGATTGTTGAAAAGGCGCCCCGGTCAACGGGTGTAGCCCGCAAAAGCGCAAAATATATTGAGGACATAAAGAATAAATTTACACAGCATTACGCTGAAGGATTTTCCTATTGGTCAAAAGCAGATTATAAAAAGGCTGCTGAAGAATGGGCCTTGCTTCTTGTGGTAGATCCAAGCAACAAAGAAGTTCAGGAGTATATTGAGAAGGCAAATGTGAAACTAGCTGAAAAGCAATTACTGGAACAAACTCAACGTGAAAGAAAAAGTAAATTTGATACTTACTCTGCCCAGGGAATGGAATTTTACGAAAAAAAACAATACTCAAAAGCAGTGGAGTGTTTTGAAAATGCAGCAATCTTAAATCCGGGTGATAAAATAACTTCAGAATATCTGAGAAAAGCGAAAGCAAAACAAACGGTTCAGGCAATAGAAGAAAATGAAAAAGCTGTCCGGGAATATTACAATAACGGCGTAAAATACTTTAATCAGGGCAGTTATTATGATGCATTATTTGAATTTATGGGGGTATTGGAAATTGACCCGGTTCACAAAGCTGTTAAGGAATATCTTGCAAAAATCAGAAGTAAAATAAGAAGCGTAAAAATAGCGCAGGAACAGTTTCCTGCTCAGGAAGATACCATATCAATTTCTTCCAGCAGCGTAGAAAAATTATATAACTTAGGTTTGCTTGAATATTCAGAAGGAAACCTTGAAAAAGCAGTGAATGTATGGAGAAAAGTGTTAAAATATTCACCAGAACACAAAAAAGCAAAAATTAATTTAGACCGCGTAGAAAAAGAGCTAAAAATACAAAAATGAGACTTAAAACAAAACTTGCAGTATTTTCCGGGTTATTAGTTTTTGTTGCATTAGTAATAATTGCTTTTTTATTATTATTTTTTGAAAAACAATTTCTATTAAAAACAATAAAAGAAAATCAAAAGAACGTTTCTTCAAATTTCGTCAGCGTATGCAGCGAGTCAATAATTAATGAAGATGATCTTTTGCTTGTGAATTATCTGGATTCTCTGAAAAAAGATTCGTCAATAAAATACGCGGTGTTTTTAGATAAGAAAAATAAAATTATCGCACACACCCAGACAAGATTAGTAGGTGGTTTCGCTAATGCCAGCGTAAGGGATGAAAATGTAATAGAAACAACCGCTCCGGTAGCTATCGGCGAGAAAGGATTTGGTACGGCTAAAATAGGATTTTCAAAACTCATGATAGAAAAAACAGTAAAACAATCGCTTGATTTAATGTTAAACAGAATAATTGCTGCTTCAGTCATTGTTTTTGTAATAGGAGTTATAATATCCGTGTTCTTTGTAAACATGGTCAATAAAGATATTCTACAGCTTGTAAATGGGGCCCGTGCCATAGGCGCAGGAAATCTTGAACATAGAATCAAAATTACATCAAAAGATGAACTTGGCGAATTATCTGAAGAATTCAATGAAATGGCTGAAAAACTTAAAGAACTGGATATGATGAAAAACGATTTTGTTTCAAGTATTACGCATGAATTGAGGACCCCTCTTTCGGCTATAAAAGGCTATTCAGAGCTTCTTTTGGAGGAAGATTTGAATGATATTATAAAAAATTACACGCTTACAATAAGGGATAATTCCGTAAGGTTGGGAAATTTTATTAACAATATTCTGGATCTGGCAAAAATTGAAGCCGGTATGGTGGAACTTGATAAAAAACCCGGTGATATAACAAAAATTGTACAAGAAACCCTGGATTTTTATAAACCTTTGTTTAACAAGAAAAACATAGTTTTTAAATCCGAACACAGCGGGATTTTACACTCAATAAATGTAGACTCGGATAAAATACGCCAGGTGCTTGCAAATCTTATAGGCAATGCCATAAAGTTTACCCCTGAGGGCGGAGAGGTAACTATAGAAACAAAAACTGTAAATAATAAAGCTGAAATAGCAAATAGTGAACAATTTACGGACTATGTTGAAATATCTGTCTCAGATACCGGCATAGGTATTCCTGCGGAACAATTAGGAAAAATATTTGATAAGTTTTATCAGGTGCGCGGTATTTCAGCTAAGGGAACGGGACTGGGCCTTTCTATTGTGAAGGGTATTGTTGAGGCTCACTCAGGCAGGATAAAAGCCATAAGCCCTTCCCGTAAAAGCGGCCAGGGGAGTGAATTTATAATATGGTTACCCAGACAGGAAATAAATTAAAAAGAAATAGGCGGAGGTTATTATTTAGATGAAAGAAAAAATACTGATAGTTGACGATGAGCATGATATTATAAAGTTAATAACAGATACGTTACGCAAAGAAGAGTATGTTGTTTCTTCTGCTTCTTCTGTGACCGAGGCCCATAGAAAGGTGGCCCAGTCTATACCGGATTTGATTTTATTGGATTTAAGGCTGCCAGTTGTAGACGGATTTGAATACTGCAAAATGCTAAAAAAAGATGAAAAAACAGAAAACATTCCAATAATTATGTTAACAAGCAAATCATTGGAATCAGATAAAGTTGTCGGCCTTGAACTTGGCGCCGATGATTATATAACGAAACCCTTCAGCCCGGCAGAATTAAGAGCACGTATTAAGGCGGTTCTCAGAAGGCTTCATCCTGCAGAAAAACAGTTAGAAGTCATTGAATCGGGAGATTTAAGCATTAAAATGTCCGAGCGTACAGCTTATATAAAAGGCAAACCGATTGAACTTAGGCCGAAAGAATTTGATTTATTGTGCCTTCTTATTAAAAAGAAAGGCACCGTTTTAACCCGTGAATTTATTATGGAAAGCGTATGGTCCAGTGAATACTTTGGTACGTCACGTACAGTTGATGTACATATTAATCGCCTGATAAAAAAGATAAAATACCTGGAAAAAAGAATAATAAGTGTAACCGGTTATGGTTATAGATATATTGAAAATATATGAAAAACAGTTTCTAAATGTTTTCATGGAAATCAATATTGAAAGTATTTTAATAAAACTGATATAATAAACTTAACGAGAGAGAGGAGCAATTTATGGCGGGCAGTGAACTATTTTTAACAAAAGAAGGCCACAAAAAATTAACTGATGAGCTTGAACGCCGCAGAAAGATAACAAGAAAAGACCTGTCAAAAGCTATAGGCGAAGCTATTGAGCAGGGTGACTTGCGTGAAAATGCCGGTTACCATGCCGCTAAGGAAGAACAGGGCAAAAATGAAGCGCGCATAAGTGAAATTGAGCTGAAGCTGGGGAAAGCCAGAATAATAGATGAAGAAAATATAAACATTAATGAGGCTTATGTAGGCTCCGTTGTGCACCTAAAAGACATGGACCATGGCGACGAAGAAAAGTACAGGCTGCTTTCCGGTTCAGAAGCTGACCACACAAAAGGCGAAATATCTTATGAATCACCAGTGGGCCGCGCCCTGCTTGGCAAAAAAGTAGGCGATATCATAGAAATCCAGGTGCCTGCCGGAAAATTAAGATATAAGCTAATGAAAATATCCAAATAAGTAAATCTATGCACATCCCTTAGCAAATACTGCTGTAATAGAGTCTGCAAAAATACAAACCTGCTTTAAAAAGGAGCTCCATGCCAGAAAAAATCCTAATTTTATCGGGAAGCCCCAAAAAAAACGGAAATACCGAAACCCTGATTTCCTGGTTTTGCCAGGGAGCAAAGGTAGAAAAAGCGGGAACTGAAGTTATCCGTTTAAATACGCTTAAGTTTAAAGTAAACGGGTGTTCTTCCTGCCGTATGTGCCAAAAACAGAAAGAGTACGGTTGTACTATTAAAGATGACGCAAATGCAGTGCTTTTAAAAATGTCCGGAGCAGATGTGCTTGTATTTGCTACTCCGCTTTATTTTTTCAGTACCAGCGCGCAGACAAAAATAATAATGGACAGAATGTTTTCTTTATATAAGTGGGATAATAAAGCAAACGCTATGGAAACGATTTTAAAAGGCAAAAAGATGGTTTTGCTGGCAAGCGCGTATGAAGATATTGGACTGGAAGCTCTGGAAGTGCCGTTTAAACTGACAGCTGATTATACAGGAATGGATTTTGAGTCTTTGCTTATAAAAAATGCCGGCGTGTCGGGAGATATTGTAAAGTTAAGCGGAGTAAAAGAGAAAGTGGTAGAATTTGGAAGAAAAATAGCGGGCTAATACATAAAAGATTCTAAACGATGAATCGGGAAAAAGTGGTTAAGTGTTTAGGTGATTATGTGATTAGCAAAGAATAAAAAAAACAGGGTAGCGAGTAGCATCCTGACAACAAATGATAAAAAGGGGAAGTCAGGGCTGCGGGTAGCGTCCTGTTGTCCAATGGTAAAAAGAAAAAACAGGGCTGCGGGTAGCGTCCTTGTATCAACTGATAATATAAAAGACAAGGGCTGCGGGTAGCGTCCTGTTGTCCACTGATAAAAGGAAAAAATAGGGCTGCGGGCAGTTACCATATTCGTGCCTGCTGATACACGATAGGAAGTGTAGCAGGCAAGCGTCCTGACTTTCTATTGAATACCCGCTTGCTGGATTATTCCTAAACACATAGAATAATCCAAGGCGCCGGGGTAAATATCAGTAACTACTATCGTGCCTGCCGATATCCGATTGGAAGGATGGCAGGCCACACATGTCCTTCGGACTGATATTTAAAAGACAAGGGCTGCGGGTAGTTACCATATTCGTGCCTGCTGATACACGATAGGAAGTGTAGCAGGCAAGCGTCCTGACGGGTCTTTATAATCTATGGGGAAGTATAGGCGTAGTAATCCTGAGGCAAATTAAACAGTGTGGAAAGAACAGAAAGCAGGATAAATAGGAAAAGGGCAAAAGGTTTTCTGCTTTTTGAAGAAAAGAA